>Ga0256914_1000939_pt1 | contig 27866 bp, 26 predicted proteins | sample HulkmetaG_FD_191571 | JGI IMG/M metagenome (GOLD analysis project Ga0256914, IMG submission 191571) | Hydrothermal chimney microbial communities from Main Endeavour vent field at the Juan de Fuca Ridge, Pacific Ocean - Hulk | ecosystem: Environmental > Aquatic > Marine > Hydrothermal vents ... | reverse complement strand
CCGGCGTACCCGCATCGAAGGTCACCACCAACTCCGTGGCTGATGTCTCGGAATCTCCGACCTCGCCTTGAAAGGTGACCGGGCCAGGATAGTGCGTGGTGCCCGGCTCGGGGGACACGAAATCCGCAGTCGGCGGCAGGTTCTCTTCCTGGCACCCGGCCACTGTCAGCCATCCCATGGCCAGCAGCGCCGCTCGCCGAAGGTCCGTCAGCAGGATCCTCATCAGTCCGTTCTCCTCGAAATTACCCGAAGACAATGCGCTCCGGTCTTCCGGAACAGGGAAGCGGTTGAACTTCAGGACTCCACTATCGCAACGGCTCAACGGTTCAGAACAGCGTGCGCAGGGGGTGACAGCAGCGGGCGTGCAGCAGGGTGCGGGGCGATTCAGGTTGCGCGGCGTATGGTTACCTCACATGTCCAGACAAACGCCTATTATACCATGGACATGGAAACGTCAACCACTAGCGAGGAACTTTTCGACATCGGCGAGCAGGCGTGTGCGGTTTTCCCCTGTTCTGAGATCCTCGCGTGTGATCTCGATCACCTTCACGTCGATGTGGTACTTGTTCCGACACACGTTGGGAAAGCTGGTGTAGTAGCCGTTCAAGCCTTCCAGGAACTGACGGTTGATTCCTCGCTCCTCACGGCGCCCCCGTTTCCCGATACGGGAAAGGAGCAACTCGATGTCTGGTGCGTGGAGGTAAATGACCTTGTCCGGATGCTTGATGTCCTGGGTGAGGCGCCGGTAATAGTCGAAGTAGAGATCCAGCTCCTGGTCGGTCATGTGGCCCAACCCGTGGAGGTACTTGGCGAAAATCTCCGGGTCCTCGAGCAAGGTGCGGTCCTGGATACAGGATTTTTCCACCGAGTCGATGAGGCGGTGGTGCTCCACACGTTTGATGAGGAATTCCATCTGGAGGGTGAACGACCACCGTTTCATGTCGGCGTAGTAGCATTTGAGGAATCGGTTGTCGATGACCGGTTCATCGAACAGCTCGAACCCGAATTCCTGACTGATCATTTTCGCAATGGTGGTCTTTCCCGAACCGATGTTGCCGGCCATCGCGACGAAGAGTTTTCGAGTGGACATGGCGTTCTCCTGCCGGCAGGGTGCTGGGTGCGTATCTGGTGGGCGCTATACCAGCCGGCGGGTAGGGGTGTCAATCCAAAATGGTTTGTGCTAGGCTTCGTGCAAGAGCGGATTCGGTCCGGGAATGCTGTGACGCGGGAAAGCCCGGGCTCGAGGGCGCCCGGGGTCGTCGGCACCGGAATCCATGGAGAGAGGAGCCACCGTTGACAGAGCACCTGACCCGCCTCGAGACGCTGCTCCGCGCCTACTGTGATCGATATCTTGGGGAATTGCGGGCGCTGGAGGATCTGGACGATCCGGATGTGATTCACGATTTCAGAGTGGCCACTCGTCGGTTGACCGAGGTGCTGAACCTTGTCCAACGGATTGAGCCGCGGCAGGCTTCGGCGGCGTTGCTGTCTGAACTTGGGCAGGCCGCACGGACTCTTTCCCGACTTCGGGAGCGGGATGTCTCCCTGGAACTCCTGGACGGTCTTGGGCGGACGCTACCGCGGCATGAGTACCTGGTCCGGTGGGGATGTGGCGCGTTGGCGCCGAGGCTGCAGAAGTTGCGGGGACGTGCCGCGGATCGTGCTCGAGCCGCCTTGACCTGGGAGCGGCGTCGTGAGCTTGAGCAGGCGGTGAGCGCCTTGCGGGCTGTGCGGTTCGATGTGTCGTGGGATCGCGTTGTGGTGGAGCGGGATCGGTTGATAGCACGGAACCGGGAGCGAGTGGAGGCGTTGTTTCCGGCGTTGCGCGTTTCTTCTCCGTCGGTCCGGGATCTTCACCGTTTGCGCATTGCGTTCAAGGCGCTGCGATACGCCCGGGAGTTGGAGCAGGGAGGCGGTGCGAAGCGTCGGACTCGAGTGCTTCGGCGGTTTCAGAACGGGCTGGGTGCCCACCGGGATTGGCTGGAGTTGGCGAGGGCGGCGCGGGTTCGGCGGGATCGTCTGGGCGCTCGGGGTGGGCGTGGGAATCTGGTGGCCGGGCTCGAGGCCCTGGTGGACCATGCGGAGTATCGTGCGGAGGAGGCGCTTGCCGCCACCCGTCGGCTGGCGGAGCGTGTTGACCCAGAATCACTTTGACGTTTCCGGATGCGCGGGATAGGATGCTTGAAATTACAGGAGGTTTGCCCATGTCGGTCGGGGAATCCGTTGCGCGCAAGGATGGGCCGGACAAGGTCCGGGGACGTACCAGGTTCGTTGACGACTACCAGCCGGAGGGGTGCTGGTTCGGTGCCACCGTGCGCTCGGCCATTCCCCATGGACGTATCCGGCAGATTCGGTTTCCGTCGGAGATTCCATGGGACCGGTTCGTCGTTGTGGGCGCTGGGGACATTCCCGGGCGGAATTGCGTGCCGTTTTTGACCGAGGACCTGGTGCTTCTCGCCGACGGATATGTACGTCACGTCAACGAGCCGATTCTTCTCATTGCCGGACCGGATCGGGAAGCTGTTCACGAAGCGGCCCGGGCGGTGGAGATCGAGTATGAGCCGCTGCCAGCGATCCTGACGCTTGACGAGGCCATGGCGGCCGGGAGCACCGAAGGTTGTGCCGTGCCTCGGCCCATCTCCATCGTTCGAGGGGACCTGGACGAGGGGTTTGCTCAGGCCGACCTGGTGGTGGAGGGTACGTACGAGGTGGGTCACCAGGAGCACGTGTACCTGGAGACCAACGGGTTCATCGCCTGGTGGGAGCCCGACGGTCAGGTGGCGGTGCGCGGCTCATTGCAATGTCCCTACTATGTCCAGCGAGCCCTCAAGATGGTGTTCGACCTCCCTGACGACAAGGTCCGGGTCATTGCGGCCCCAACGGGCGGGGCCTTTGGCGGCAAGGAAGACTTTCCCTCCATGCTGGCATGCCATGCGGCCTTGCTGTCCCGTGCGGCCGGACGACCGGTCAAGGTGGTCTACGACAGGCGGGAGGATTTCACCAGCACGACCAAGCGCCATCCGGCACGGGTTCACTATCGAACCGGGGTAAGGAAGGACGGGACCTTCACCGCCTGTTCGGTGGAATTCGCACTCGACGGTGGCGCCTACATCACCATGAGCCCGGTGGTGCTGTCTCGAGGTGTCATTCACGCGAGCGGCCCTTACTATTACCCGGCCATCGAGGTGCGGGGACGGTGCTACGCCACCCACACGCCGCCCAACGGTGCATTCCGAGGATTCGGCGTCCCGCAGGCTTTCTTTGGGATCGAGCGGCATGTGGACCGGATCGCTGCCAGGCTCGGCCTGGATCCGCTCGAGGTCCGGCGGCGCAACCTGCTGAAGCAGGGCATGCGGACGGCCACGGGACAGCTTCTCAAGGAAGGCGTGAGTGCAGCCGAGGTGTTGGCCGACGCGGTGGCCCGCAGCGGGTACGAGGAGGCGCGGCGGAAGCCCCGGCTTCAGGACGGGGTCCTGCACGGAGTCGGGATCGGCCTCTACATGCACGGCGCAGGGTTTACAGGGAGTGGCGAGGCGCGGTTGAAGTCCCTGGTGGGGATGCGTCTGACTCCCGACGGCCGGGTCGAGATCTTGACCGCCTCCACGGACATGGGCCAGGGTACGCTCACAGTGTTCCCCCAGATCGCTGCCCGGGCGATGAACGTGGACTTCGACCGCGTTTTCGTGGCTGAGCCGGACACGGGCCGGGTGCCGGACAGCGGCCCCACGGTCGCCTCGCGGACCGTCACCATCGTGGGTCGGGTGGTACAGCAACTCGGCGAGGACCTTGCCGCGCGGATACGCGCTTTCGCGGCGGAGCAGTTCGGCGGCGACCAGGAGGACTACGCGCTGAGTGGAGACTCGGTGGTGAGGAACTCGAGCGGAGAACCGGTGGCTTCCCTGGCCGAGGTGGCCTCCCGGATGCACGAAGCGTGGGGAGATGTCTACCTGGAACGGGGCTACCGTTTGAACCCGGAGATTCGTTGGGACGAGGCGCGTCATGAAGGAGATGCCTACCCCGTTTTCGCCTGGGGATGTGTCGTGGTCGAGGTGACGGTGGACCCGGACACCCTCGAGATTCATCCCGTGCGGGTGACCGCGAGTCACGACATCGGCACGGTGGTCAACCCGACCTTGGCCGCCGGTCAGATTGAAGGGGGCATCGCCCAGTCCATCGGGTACGGGTTGTTCGAGGAGGTGCACTGGAACGCGGGCGAGATGCTCAACCCCGGGTTCACGAACTACATCATTCCCACCACGGTCGATCTCCCGGACATGGATGTGGGATTCGTGGAAAACCCCTTCTCGGACGGTCCCTTCGGGGCGAAGGGGGTTGGTGAACTCCCGATGCATGGAGCTGCTCCGGCCCTGGCCAACGCGGTGGCGCATGCCACGGGGATCGAGGTCGATCAACTGCCCGTGACACCCGAGCGGCTTCTCGCCGCCAGGCTCGAGCAGGAGCAGCGGGACACCTGGGAAGCCCTGGGCGCTCGAGGCGGCGCCGAGACGAGAGGAGGGACGAAGTGAAAGTGGCCTTCACCATCAACGGCCGACCCCATGACCTCGACGTGCCGGGTGCTCGGCGGTTGCTCGACGTGCTTCGTGAGGATTTGGGACTCACCGGAACGAAGGAGGGGTGCGGCGAGGGCGAATGCGGCGCCTGCTCGGTGCTGGTGGACGGCGAGGTGGTCAACGCCTGCTTGATTCCGGTTGCCCAGGTTCAGGGTGCTGACATCGTTACCGTCGAGGGCCTGGAGGCAGCAGGAGGCAAGCCGCTTCAGGATGCCTTCGTTCAGCTTGGTGCTGCCCAGTGCGGAGCCTGCACGCCCGGCATGCTGATGGCGGCCTATGCCTATTACCAGGCGTGTGCCCGCACCGGCGAGGATCCTCTGGACCGGGATCGGATCCGAGCGGCTCTGGCCGGAAATCTCTGCCGCTGCACCGGGTACCAGAAAATAATCGACGCCGTCTGGACCGGCTGTGAGGCGCTGCGCCGGTGAACCCGGCCTGTCCGCTGCGGGCGTCCGCGCGGCCTGCGCCAGTAGGCGGCCACGACCATGAGGTGGGACGATGAATCGACCACTCGCCGAAATCGAGTTCTTCACACCAGCCACACTGAACGAGGCGCTCGCCCTACGCGATGCCGAGCGGAGCCGGGCTTTGCCCATCGCCGGGGGCACGGACCTGATGGTGCTACAACGTTCCGGAGGCCTGGGGGCGCCTCGAGCCTTCCTGTCGCTGTGGGGCGTGGAGGATCTTCGTGGGATCACTCTGCGTGAGAACCGGATCGAGATTGGCGCGACCACCACCTTTGCGCAGATCGGACGTTCTCCAGAGATCGACCGGCATGTCACGGCGTTGGGCGAAGCTGCCCGTCGGGTCGGGGCCGTCCAGATTCAGAACCGGGCCACCATTGGTGGAAACATTGTGAACGGGTCTCCCGCAGGCGATTCGTTGCCCGTCCTCGCCGTGGTCAACGCCACACTGGTTCTGGCCAGCAAGGCCCGCGGCTTGCGCAAGGTCCCGTTCGAGGCCTTTTTCACCGGGTACAGGCAGACCGTGCTCCAGGACGACGAACTCCTGGTGCGTATTGAGATTCCCCTGCCGCCGGCCGATACCTGGACCGGGTTCGAAAAGGTCGGCTCCCGCCGCGCGCAAACGATCTCAAAGGTCATGGCAGCCCTTCGGGTCCGGCTCGAGGGAGACAAGATCGCCGATGTGGCTTTTGCCTGCGGAAGCGTCGCCCCCACCGTGATCCGACTCCCCCGGACGGAAGCTCGGCTCCTGGGCCGGCCCCTTTCCGAGCACCTGGCAGACGAGGTGGCGGACACGTTGAATCGGGAAATCGTTCCCATCGATGACCTGCGTTCCACTGCGGCGTACCGTCGCTTCGTCTCCGTTGGATTGCTTCGCCGGTTGCTTCGCCGGTGTGCCCAGGCGTCTGGATAGGGCCGCGGTTGCGAGGTGCGCGTCCTGGCGGACCGGTCGTCGGATCAAGTCGAAGTCGGGCCGGGTGCCTCCACCGAGATGACCATGGTGGCAGCCAGTCGGTCCCCGAGGCGTTTCCCGTCGGGGTCGGTCAAGACGAGGACCAGTTCCAGGATGCCCAGGCCGGCCCCGGACAGGGCCAGAAGGGGGGCCAGGAACTTGCCCACGATGGGGAAAAGGGCAAACAGACCGCCGAAGTAGACGATGGCGAGAGGCAGGTTCCGTTGAATGGAGGTGGCCGGGTCCATGGGTCGGCCGTCGACCCGGACCGCCTGGATGCCCACGGCGCGTTTGCCGGGCGACTGGTAGCTCATGCTCGGGATGTTCAGCCCGTCGCGGAGCAGCATGAAGGCGGCGGCGAGGATACCCCCGACCGCCGGGTGCAGCAATGCGAGGAGCATTGCCACGCCTCCATCGATGGCTGCAGCGATGATCCGCCGGCCTTGGTCTGCATGCTTCAAGCCCGCTCCTGCCACCTGTCCCTGCATGTTCATGCCACATGCTCCCAGCGTGAATCTCGACCTCTGGACACGCGCCCACTGGATACGACCATTGGACCGCCGCATGCACGGCCGCGCCTGTCCGCCTGCAATGGGGTGCTGTCAGTCTATCCGAAGACGGTTGCCCTTTCAAGGTTCGAACCGGGCCGATGTCGACACCGCGCCGGAGTCGGAGGGACCTGTCGGTGCGGTCGCCTCCCTTCAGACCAGGCCTGCCACCGCGTGCTGGAATGGGGGCAACGACCACTCGGTGCACCGCAGATTCCGTTGAGGTTCCTGGCGTCGTCCCGGTTGACTCTTCCTCACGCTGTGGTAGCATCGGCTCGACGTGCGGCTCGAGTCGCATGTCATCGGTGTGCCATGGGTGCCGGGTTCGTGGTGGGAGTGTGGGGGAATCATGCGCAGTGGTCTGATCAGGTTGACGTGGCTGGTGGGCCTGCTGATCGCGGTGGGCTGTTCGGACAAGAGTGCAGTGGTGTCGTCGTCCGGCGAAGAGGAAGCGTCCGAGCCGGGAGCGCCGCCCCAGAAGGGGTTTGCCTACCCGCAGGAGGAACTGGCGCGCATGTCCGACGCGCCGAAAATCACCGGGACCATCACGGTGGAGAAGTATACCCAGGGGATGCTTCAGATTGACGTGACCTTGCCCGTTGATGGAGAGACCGACACCACGCGGGGGGTTCCCCCGATCACGGTGTTTCGGCAGAACGCACCGGGGCCTTACGAACTCTACCTCCCGCCCGGAACCAAGGCCGTGAACCTGGCTCTGATCCTCGACATCAAGGGCAACGGGCCGGACGCCGAGGATCCGAAATTGGTCTACGAGAAAAACCCGGTCGAGATCACGGGTCCAGTGGTCTCCGGGGTGGACATGGTGATCGACAGCACGGCGGCGGCGCTTCCTCCTCCGAGTGATGAAGGCGCCGACTCGGACACGGGAGAGCGCTCGGACCGGCAGGAGCCTTCGGATGCGACGTCCGGGGGAGTGGATGCGCTGTCCGCAGTACCAGGGGTTGGGGAATCGGAACAGGGTGGGGATGTTCGGAAACCTGTCGCCGATTCGCCGGAAGCCCGGGCCGCGTCCCCAGGGGGTTCCCGGCCTGCCCAGGAAAGCGGGCATTCAGGAGATGTTTCGGGGGAGGGCGAGGAGGAGCCGAAGGGCGGCACCGGGGCGGATTCGGACGAGGGGGCCACGGGGAGGGATGCGCCTGTCGCTGCCGAAGCAGGCCGGGAATCCGGAGATGCGCAGTCAAAGACGGGGTTGGAGGGTGCGCCGACCAGGGAAGAGGGACCAGCTCCGGAGCCTGGTTCCGGAGGGGACGGCCCGGGCGGACATCCTGCCACACCGGACCCGTTGGACGAATCCCTGGATACCGTCCCCGAGTGAGCCTTTTCCCCGGAGTCCCTGCCCAGGCCGGGTTGAAGGAAACCCTGCGCGCGCAAGTCGTTGGAGGTCGTTCGTGAGCAAGTCCAGGGACCCTTTTCTCGACGCAGCGCTGGAAGAGGCCCGAACGGGGCTGTCTGAAGGCGGCATCCCCATCGGATCGGTCCTCGTGGTCGAGGGCAGAATCATCGGTCGGGGACACAACCGGCGGGTGCAGGACGGAAGTGTGATCCACCATGCGGAGATGAACTGCCTGGAGAACGCCGGGCGGTTGCCTCCCTCGGTCTACCGTCGTGCCACTCTCTATACCACCCTGTCGCCCTGTCCGATGTGTTCCGGAGCCATCTTGCTCTACCGGATTCCTCGAGTGGTCATCGGGGAGAACCGGACGTATGTGGGGTCTGAATCCCTGCTGAAGTCTCACGGGGTGGCGGTGGAGGTGGTCGACGATGCCCGGTGCGTCCAGATGATGGAGGGATTCATCGCCGGCAACCCGGACCTGTGGAACGAGGACATCGGCGAGGAATGAAGGGCAGGCGGGACGAGATGGAAGATGTGATCGGGTTGATGGACCCGAATCGCTATGCGCTGAAAGAGACCCTGGCTCAGCTATTCAAGTTCCTGGAACTGGAGATCCCTTACCGAGGCACGGTGCACCGCGTCACCACCCGGAGGTTGAAAAGTCGCCCATACGATACGCTCCGGGCTGCACCAGCCGGGTATCGAGCGGTCTTGAATCGGGGTGCTCACTGGAATCCTCATCACAACGGCTATCTGACCATCATCTCCACGGACGCCTACCTGCTCAACGACATGATCAGTTTCCGGGGGATCAGCAAGAACACGAGCTTTGCCCAGATGGCTCGTCTTGGGCTGCACGTGCCCCCGACCGTGGCGATCCCACAGCACGACTACACGGAATTGAAGTTGGACCCGACCACGCATGAAGCCTTGATGTTCGAGGACTTCGAGCTGTTCGACCTTGAGGAGTGCGGCGATGCGGTTGGGTATCCGGCGTTTCTGAAGCCCCAGGAAGGGGGTGGGTGGGTCGGTGTCCAGCGGGTGACGAATGCCCGGGAACTCGAGGCGGCGTATGCCCGCTCCGGCGATCGACCGATGAACCTCCAGAAAGAGGTTCCTTACCGGGAGTTCGTGCGTGCGGTGGGCGTGGGACCCTTGGTCATTCCCATGCACTACAACCCGGAAGCCCCCCGAAGCCACGAGCGTTACCTGCGGGACGCCACCCGGGCGGTGGATCAGCATTTTCTTTCCGAGGATGCCCGGCGCGAGGTGAGCCGATTGACGCGGATCGTGGATGCGTTTTACAACTGGGACCACAATTCCTGTGAGATCCTCATCGATCCCCAGGGAAAGATGTTTCTCATCGACTTTGCCAACGCCTGCCCGGACAGTTCTCCCGTGAGCCTGCACTTCTACTTTCCTGAACTGGTGAAGGCGCTGGCCAAGTGGCTGGTGTTCGTCTCCGTGACGGGCCGCAAGAAACCCTATCTGGCGCACAACTGGGATGCCTTCTTCGAAATCCGGGACCGCGCCGACCAGGAAGGCTGGACCTACGAACAACGGCTCGAGGCCTATGATGCGTTGGCCATGCGCCATTTCGATGCCGACACCTTTGACGCCTTCTGCCACACACATCTTGCCGATTTCGATTTCCAGGCGTATGACTTCTTTGGAAGTGATACGTTTGCAGCCATCCTGGAGCGGGAGGTGGACTACTTCTTCAAGGCCCCGGAGGAGAAAAAGCGGATGCTGGCACATTACATGGGCCTGCACGACTTCTGGCTCCACTGCGAACGAGGTCGGCTGCGTCAAGCGCGGGCCCGGTAGCCGCAGCCGGGGTGGTCACCCGGTTGTCAGACCGGGCACAGAGGGAGACGAACATGACGAGAACGCTGATTCTTTTGTCCTTGCTGTTGGGTGCGGTCCCCGTCCAGGAGACCTGGGCACAGGCCCAGGTGGCTGCGCGGGCCCCGGTGGAGCCAGCCACGCCGCGACCGACCTCCTTGACCAAGAAAAAGCCGTTCAAAGCGGTGGCAGCCGGCCCGGCCCGGGTTGCGCCTGGCGACAGTTTCACGCTTCGCTACACCATCTATCTTTTGAACGACAAGCACTACCTGTACAAGGATGCGTGCTCGGTGACGGTGTCCGAAGCAGGTCCGTTCCAGATCGGGGAGGTCCACTACTGGCCGAAGCCCCAGAAGACGCATGACCCGTTCGAGAACACGGAGAAGGAGGTCTATCACAAGCCCTTGACGATGTACTTGACGGGCAAGGTGCCGCCCGATACCGCCCCGGGCAAGGTGACGGTGCGGGCGGTGGTGGCCTATCGGGGATGCAACGAGTCCGTCTGCTTTTTCCCAACCAAGGAAACGCTCGAGCTGGATATCGAAGTGGGGCCGCGCTAGGTGCCTGGAAAAAACTGCTCGGCCAGGTCTGACCGTTCGTGTCTCAGCAGCCCGAGCCTCAGCAGCCCTCGGTGGTCGTCCGAAAGAGCAGGTGCCATCGGCCTGATTTCTCGGCGCTCGCCTGGTAGACGAGGAAGTTCTCGGTTTCTCCCTCCACCTTTCGGAAGATCAGCTCGGCTCGACCGTCGCCGGTGAGGTCCAGTGCTCCTGCGAACGTGGGGGCTCGAGCCGCTTCGCCCATCTTGCTCGAGTCGCCGTCCCACTTCCCGAGAAGGTAGCCGTCGTCCTTGGCCAGACCGATGAGGAGGCGGGATTCCATTGGAACGGCATTGTGTTCCATGCCTGCCGGAGGCTTCGGGTTTTTGAACTGAACGGTGGCGATGGCTTCCATCCGTTGGTCTTGATCGATGTTGACAGGAAACAGCCCTGCGCGGTAGGAGGGGCAAGGGGGATCGGTCAGGCTGTCACACTCTTCCCATTTCCCCCCCCCTTCGGGCGGCGGAAGCGCTTTCCGGATGGAATGGCGGATACGCTTCAGCGTGAGTCGGGCCAGTGCCGTTTCCTCGTCGGTCAAGGGGCGGTCCGGGTGGGTGTCAGGTGGAATCCAGGGACCACGGAAGGCCCAGATGAACTCCCGTTTTCGTTCCGCAGCCGCCCAGTGGGTCTGGCCTCGAGGCTTCACCGTCCAGGACACCTCGCCCGGGATGGCCCAGACCAGCCCCACGCATCCGCCGCGGTCTGCCGTGGCGAACTCGAATCGGACGGTGAACGTACCCTTGGCGCCGCGGGAGCCGCGAAGCATGAACGTGTCTCCTTCTTCGAGGCCGAGTCGCTGCCACCACTTGCGGACCACGTCGGACCGTGCGTCCTTGCCGCGGTATCCTTCTGGAAGCTTGTCGAGTGTCTGAATCTCCTCCGGGACCCAGCGGGTGCCCTGTAGGGTTGCGGTCGGCACCAGTACGCCGTTGGTGTACTGAGCCAGGAGCGTCACCGCCCCGGGTCGCACACGATTGGTTTCGGGAGGAGGCGCGGCGACGAGCGGGGGAGGTGTCCCGAGAGGCTGTAGTTCTTCTTCCGCGGGCTTTGTCGCCACCTGGGCTTTTTCCGTATCAGTCGACGCTCCTTGCTCCTCTGGAGAGGGGGCCGGGCTTTCGTCCTTGCTGCACGACAGCAACACAAGGGGCCAGAGCAACAACGCCGCAAACCACCGCACCGTGGCCGGAGAGAAACACATGAGGACTCCTCGTTCAGGACTACGTTTCGCAGGGCTTCTCGCTTGCCGTCTCCCGCGCACGCGGAGACGCGGTCAGCGCACCGCCACCACGTCCACCTCGATCAAGCTGTCAAGCGGCAAACGGGCCACCTGGACCGTGGAACGTGCCGGTCGCGCCGATCCAAAAACCTCAGCGTAGATTCGGTTGACCGTCTGAAACTCTCCCAGGTCCTTCAGGTAGACCGTCACCTTCACCGCCCGCTGCAGGGACGTGCCCGCCGCCTTCAGGACGGCCTCCAGGTTCTCGAATACCTGGCGTGCTTGCTGCTCGATGTCCGGGTCCACCATCTTGCCCGTGACCGGGTTCACCGGAATCTGCCCTGAGGTGAACACCATGTCTCCAACCACCAGTGCTTGCGAGTAGGGGCCGATGGCGGCCGGGGCTTCGCGTGTTTCGATCGTTTCAATCGTCGTTGACATACGCAACCTCGCACGACCCTGTCGTGAAGCCACGCTGGCTCAGAGGGCCTTGGCCGTACACGGCCCGGTGGTCGTCGGCCTCGTCAGCGTGCTCCGACGGCGTCTAGATGAACGCGTTGTTCATGATTTCCCCGAAGCCACCTCCTCCAGGGACAATGTAGTGGTGCTCGTTGAGGCCCCGCTCTTCCGACCAGCGGGTCCCGGGTTCGGTCGCCAGCACCTCCGCCGGGGAAAGACCGCGGTCGAGTCGGACGGCGTAGACCACAGCCTCCGGGTGGCGGTCGCGCATGGCCTTGAGGTACTCGGGCGTCACAATCAAGTGCACGGCGATGAACCGCGCCGCCTTGCCCAGCCCCCGGTAGAGTTCGATGGCCCGGATCATCGTGCCCGCCGTGGCGCCCATGGGGTCGGGAAACACCACCATCGCACCCTCGATCGGCCCCCCAATCTTCGCCCCGGAAACGTCGGTACCGACCACGCGATCCTCCGCGTCCACTTTCCGGTTCATGAAGATGTGATCCTGCCGCACGTTCCGGGGGTTCAGGACCACGTTCAGATGATCGTACACGATCTGGGAAGGAAACATTCCTGCGCGGGCAATGTCCACCACCACGGCCCGCGTCTCCGGGTCGAGGATTTCTCCCGCATATACCGCTTCCGGATGTTCCGAGCGCATCCGGGTGGGCACCTCCACGTATCGCTTGGGAAACTCGTGGGCAGCGACCACGCCGACCAGGTGGCGGTACAACACATCCACGAGGCGGTTTATCTCCGGCTGAAAGGTGTCAGGATGGCACAGGCGGGAAAGCAGGGATAGAAGGTATGGATCGGACAGGATGTGAACCCCCTCACCATAGCCGTGGTCGATCTCACTGAGTACGTGTTTGACTACCTGATGCTGCGTGTCGAACATGGCAATTTCCGTCCCACGAAACGTCGAGCCGGCCCTCCGGGGTCCCTGGTCAGGGTTCAATTATAGGAAAGCCATCGGTTCGGCGTCAAGGCGATTCCGGGGGGGCCCAGGCGTGATCCGTTCCCGGCGGCGGCGGGGGACCATCGTGCCGCGACGGACGGACAACCGGGAAACAGTGCTTGCTCGATATGCCCGGGGGAGGGGGCCGCACGGGCGACGACGTGGACATGGTGGCCGTGCGATGTGTCGTCCGGAGCGTGGTCTGGAGCCTGGCGGTGCGTCTCAAGCCCGTGTGGGCCGGCGGCTGGCTCGAGCCAGGTTGTGAACCGGTTCACGGTTTCTCCTGGTCCGGGCTGGACCGGTGTTGTGCCAGGTAGTGCGCGAACTGTTCCGGGGTATTCAGGTTCCAGAGGATCTCCTCGTCGCCCGTTTCGAGGCGGGCCAGGTGGTCCTCGAGGCGGGTCAAGGTCTGTGCCAGCGAATCGGTTGCCGGAGAGGTCAGGACCTGGCGAACGGCCACCTTTCCGAGCAGCACCGGATGTCCTGAACGACCGTCAGCGAGTGGAACCACGGCCGCCGGCCTGTCTGGCGCCCGGAGTCGCAGGAACAGGGCCTCGAGCACCTCGCGGGAGACGGGCGGGCAGTCCAGTGGGGTCACATAGGCTGCGGGTATGTCCGTATCGGCGTGCCGTGGGGGCTCGCGCTCGTGGTCGGCCAGGTCCCACACCGTGCGGAGACCGGTCTGTACAGAGGAAAACTGGCCCCGGTCGGGGTCCGGGTTGATCGCAACTCGAGCCGGGTCCAGGCGGATCGCTCGAATCAGGCGGTCCGCCTGGTAGCCAAGCACCACGACCACGGTCCGGCACCCGTGTGCCACGTATGTCCGAACATGGTGCTCCAGCAGTGGTCGACCCGCGACCCGGAGCAGGGCCTTGGGCTTCCCCATCCGGGTCGATCGTCCGGCAGAGAGCACCACCATCGGAGGCAACGGCGCCCCGGTTCCGTCCATGTCCAACCTCCGCAATTCCGCGCCGACCCCTCCCCCCGTGTCCGGTCCGTCCGCCGACGCAGATACAGCCGAACATTACAGGACAACAGCATGGGTGACAACCCCGTTTCGCCGTTCTTTGCGGGTTGCGCCGGTCCCGTTTTTCGTGTATGCATAGGAACGTCCGATAGTTCTGTACGACCCCGGGCACGCGTTCCCTCGAGCGGGAGGAGCAGGATGAGCCAGAAAAAATTCTGGTTTCTGAGTCGCGTCAAGATGTTCAAGGACCTGTCGCAGGAGGACGCCGAGGAACTCGAGGGCATGCTCGAACAGCATCGGATCCGAAGGCGGCAACCCATCTACCTTCCGGGCGACCTCAGCGAGCACGTCTACCTGCTCAAATCCGGCCTGGTCAAGATCAGCAAGGTGACCCCGGAGGGCAAGGAACTCACCCTCATGTTCCTTACCCCGGGCGCCCTGTTTGGTGAACTCGCCGTCATCAGCGACGACGCTCGGAATACCATGGCGGAAGCCTACGAGGACTGTGTCGTCTGCTCTCTCGAGCGGGAGCGTTTCCTTCAATTCATCGTGGCGCGTCCGACCCTGGCGTTGGAGGTGACACGCCTGATCGCGGAGCGTCGTCAGAACCTGGAGAACAAGATCGACAATCTGCTGTTCAAGGGAGCGCATGCCCGTCTGGCCGCTCTGTTTCTCGACCTGTCCAGGGATTTTGGAGTCCGAGACTCGAGGGGGATTATCATAAACATAAAGTTGACGCACCGCGAAATGGCCAACCTCATCGGGTCGACCCGGGAGACGGTGAGTTTTGCGTTGATCGACATGAAGCGGGACGGGGCGATCGAGATGGACGGGAAGCGGGTGGTGATACTGAAGGCGAACCTGCTGAAGCGGCTACGGGATGGCGTCTGAGGGGGAGTTGGCGGGGTTGTGGATAACTCTGTGGACAGCCTATGGAAAAGGCGGGTATCCCATTGTCCAAAAAGGGGAACTTTTGAGGAGGGGGTGTTGTCCTGACCAGAAAACGCCTGGTTTTTCTGATAGATAGCCGTCCTTGCTGGAGTTGGCGTGTGTCGTGTGAAGAGGAGGGGGCGGGGGTTTGGGTGTGTGGATAACTTTTGTGGGATCCCCGGGTTTGCGTGAAGTTGTCCACAGGTAGGAGAAGGGGGTGGATTGGCTATCCGGTGGAGATGCCGTGAGGACTGGGCGGGTTGTGCCATTGGCGTCAAGCGGTTCAATGGTTGAGGGGTTGGGGTGGGAGTTGACATAGTCGTGGGCCGCTGGCGGGTTGGTCGTATGGGGAGCGGGCCTTTTTTCATGGAGCGCCGGGGCGGAGTGTGATAGATCTCGATTCAAGGGTGCCGGGGTTCGGTCAGACCGAGGGGGCCGGCCGGCGCCGTGGCCGTGGGCAGCTTTCATGAGAGTTGTGATGTTACGTGGATTGGAGCCGATTCCGAGGGGCCGAGGGGGCCGAGGACTGTGTGGGGGCGTTTGGTGGTCCCTGGCCGTCCTTCCGGTCATCTGGGTTGTTTCCGGATGTGCCACGGCCGGGATGGAGAGGTCGGTTGCGGCGGAGAAGACCCAGACCTTTGTGAGTCAGAATTTTTTCTCGATCGATCACCCTGCGGACTGGGTTGCGCGGGATCTCCGGGATGGAGCGAACCTGTTTTTTGCCGATGAACTGATCTACGTGCGGGTCAAGATTTTTGATCCACCGGAGTCGCGGTCCATTCCCGACTTCGTCTCGGACAAGATCAAGGCGGACGCCGACATGCAGGGGGGGCAGGCCACATTGGTTCGGATCGGGTACAAGGGGGCGAATCCCTACTCGAGCTATCTCATCACGAAGCCGAATGGGCAACGGCTCCAGGAGATCTTGATCTACAACACCGAACTCAAGCTGCTCTATGTGCTGATGGGGTCCAGTCGGCCGGAGGATTTTGACGAATTCACGCGGATTTTCGAGCAGATGTTCGAGTCGTTCCGCTTTCGGATCACGGCCCGCATTCCGCCGCCGGAAGGCGAGACATTCGAGCCGGACTTCTCGCGTCTCAGTGGGACCTGGGTTGCCTACCTGCAAGGTTTGAACTCCGGCAACTACGTCCTGCTTCAGAAAAGTTGTGCCGGGATCAACGGCTCGAGGATCATCAACGATGCCAATGTCCGGGATGTGCGGTCGCGCTATTTTCCCTATCAGAACGCATTGTACACCTTTGTGTCCCATATCGAAGTGCGTGACCGGATTGCTCGAGCCCGGATTGCGGTTCGAGCCTTGCCTCCGGAAGGGTTTCTCATGCACGAGACGAGGGAGTTCATCAAGGAAGACGGCTACTGGCGGGTGCTGCGGTTCGACAAGGTGGACTAGCGCGTGGCGTTCAAGGAAAGTCTGGACGTTGTTCTCAAGGACTGCAAGTTTTTGCTGAACGCAAGGGACCTCGAGGCGCTCCTGCCTGGGGTCCGGAGCTATCTGCCGCCCTTGACCGCGATCTACTTTGCGGACAAGGATGCCCCTCGATTCGTGTGGGGTTTTCCTGTAATCCACGGCCGGCGGCTGATCGGCGCCCTGTGCCAGTTCATCGCCCAGGAGGAAGGGAAGTACCTGGAGGATCCTTCCTACCAGGAGAACCTCCGGCTTTTGACCCCTGCTCAGCTCAAGGAGGAGCCCTATTTCAAGGTGCTCTCCGACCATCTACTGGAAACGCTGGCCGAAGGTGCGTTTCTGAGACTGGACAGCGTGCTCTGGATCTACCTGGCCGACCTGGTTTGCCGCCGATTGAACCAGGACGAGGTGCTGGCCCGGCTCATCGAGAAGCTTCATCCGAATGAGCACAAGAAGCTCAATGCGGTGGAGATGGAGATGGGGCGATTGCGGTACGCCAATCCTCAGGGCTATGCCGAGGTGCGGAATCGGGTACTTCGGAGTCTCTTTGCTCGCAACGATTTTGCGAACAGCTCGATGAAGGAGGTGTTCGATGAAGTGCCGAGCAACCTGCTGAATCGGGAGATGATCGCCAACCGGCTGGTCTACACGGAGCGACCCGAACCGCTCTACCGGTCGCTCGAGGTTGACGAAGCGTTTCTCATCAAGGGGTATCGTCTTTCAGCATCGACCTTTTCCGGGATCAACCGGGTCCTGCGGATGGTGATCGTGGGCATGCTGGAGAGGGCGCGGGCGGGGAATCTTTTGCCCCTGGACGCCTATTTCCTCACCTCGTTCATGGACGACGACGTGCGTTCCAAGGCCCGGCGTCTTCCCTCCCAGGGACCGGGGATACAGCAGAAGAAGGGCGCACTCAGCCCGCGGGCGCACGAGGAAGCGGAGGAGCGGGAGCGTATCGCCTACCTGCTGTCCCTTCAGGAAGCGCCCACCACCTATCTCCTCAACCACCTTCCGCTTCATGATCGGGACTACTTGAAGCCGATTGAGAAAACGGTGGCCCGACTGAGTCTTACATCCCGGGACTGTGTCCGCAAGCTCCGGCACCGGGCGACGGCCGGTGAGTTGGCGCCTCAGTACGCCGAGGCGGTTCGAGACATCCTTCGTTGGGACCTGTTCCAGGCACTCAAGTCCAGACTTCGCTGGGTCTATACCAAGGACGGCACGTTCTATTGCGACAACCGGCCCCTCACCCGGGCCACGGTGCCGCTGAACCTGGACAGCTACTACGAAATCTATGCCCGTTCCCGGCACGGCACCGCCGTGTTCATCGACCTCATCGGGTTTACCAACCGCACCAAGGCCCTCACTCGAGAGCTTCAGGAGGCCGCCGCCCGTGGAGACAAGGAGCGATACACGCTTTCCTCGGTGTCCCTGGCCATTCAGCGTGTGTTCTCGGTCCGAAACCACATCGAGGAGTTCGGAGGGATTCCCCAGGGATTCGAGGGCGATGCAATTCTCGACACCTTTCCCCGCGCCATCGACGCGCTGCGGTACGTGTCGGCGTTTGCCGACAACTACATGAAAAACCGCTACATCCGGTTCCGGCCGTTCGAGAGACCCAGCGAGAACCCGTACAAGGAGGGCTTCCGGGTCGGGCTTGCCAGCGGTGATTATTCCGTCATCTCGATCGTGGGTCGTTCCAACGATCTGCAAGGGGAAAAATCCACGGACCGGGCGGTGGGTCATACCATCAACCGGGCGTCCCGGCTGAACTCGGGCAAGAAAGGGGAGAAGCTGTTTCTGTCTGCCGACGACTCCGAGCGGGTGGAAGAAGTTCCGGACCCGCTCAATTTGTTCAAGGTCCACGTGACGGCGAAACAGGAGCTTCACAACGACGGAATTGCGAGCTACGAGGACACGTTTCTCGAGCTGAAGCGGTACGTGAAGAGTGAGTCGATGTCCTGGTACGAGCCCCGGTCCGGGAGGGGGAGCACGATTGCGGGGGTCACGCCCAGGTTCCGGAACTACACATTTGAGTTCATTTTCGAGGATCCCAGGCTCAAGAAGGTGTGCCTGGTGAGGCGGTTGCCCAGGTCCCCGGTGCTGAAGGGCCTCGAGGACGAAGTCGTGACCGTGTTCGAGTACCTGCTCTTTCCGGAGGAGGAGTTCCTGGACCTGCTCAGGCGGGACGCCGAGGTCGAGCCCCCTCGACCCGATTCCACCCGGGCGGCTCCGACGCGGCCTCCGGTATCGGCGCCGGCGTCTACTCAGAAGCCGCTTGCCGCTCCAGCCCAGACCCCTGTGGCCGCGTCCGCTCGAGAACCGGTACCCGCCCCGACCGAGGAACCTGTTTCCGCTTCGCCCCAGGCACAGGAGACCCCCGTCCCGCCGCTTCCGCCTTCCCGGTTCGACTGGGAGGAGGCTGCACCGGATACCGAGTCGTTTCTGGCGGCGAATCCAGGCCTTTCCATTGATGACGTGCTGGCGGGGCAGGAGAACGTCCGGGAGGTGGTGAGCCATCTCGAGGCGTTGGAGGGCGTCGAAGGGGGTGGGGGAGGGGCCTTGGTGGGGGATCGGGAGCAGGGGCTTCCGGCTACCCGGATCGACCTGTCCGCGGTCTGTGTCACCTCGGGCCAGGTGGAAGAAGAGGCTGCCCCGGCGGCGGAGCGCGATGTCGAGGGTCCTGACCCGTTTGTCCGGCAGGTGCTGATGGCACAGGATTCACGGGGCCTGTTGGGTGCCGAGGACGAGGAAGTTTCCGGTGCGTCGGACCCGGTTTCTCCTGCTTTCAGGGAGCGGCTGCTGTCTCAGCCTCCGGTGGAGACCCTGGAGCCCTCCGTGCATGCCCGGGCAGAGGGTCCGCCCCCTGTCCCACCGCCGGGAGGCGAAACCCGGGAACCGGCCGTGCTGTTCGAAAGCCCCTCGGAACCAGGGCCGGGCGCCGGGCAGCTCGTTTCCCCCCGTGGCCTGTCCGTTGCGGGCGAACCCCTTTCCGATGAATCTCCTCCTCCGGCGCACGGAGGGCAGGACCTGACCGCTCCAACGCTACATCGTGCTTCGATTTCGCCGCCGACTCAGACCAGCAGCATTTTCGAGGACGGCCCGCCTTCGGACAGCGCGCCGGTCGCGGTGTCGTTTGAAACAGTTGCTCCGCCTCCCCAGGTCGCCCCGACTCCGCCCCCGCAAACAGGTGGTCAGGGCGGCGCTGTTGAGCGGAGGGGGGAGGAGAGACTGCAGCAGGCGCAGCCGCCTCAACAGGCTGCCCCGGGCCATCCGGATGAAGGACCGCAAGGTGCGATCACGCTTGTCTGGCGAGGCCCCAGGGACATTTCCCCGGCAATCGACCTCCCCATTGAGCATCCTCTGCTGCCGCCTCCTCCGGAGGGAACCACGAAGGCGTCCCGGATTCTGGGCAGTCTCTCCGGATATGTGTACACCGCCGTCATGACAGGGGGGAAAAACCGGAGTCGGCGTATCGTGATCGGCAAGCTGGCCGATGGGAAAATGGCCGATGTCCACGTCTACCCCGCACCGCCCCACAAGATGGCCCCCTGGGTGCTCGATGACCCCTTCTCCAGGCTTCTCGAGGACGTGGCACGGGCAGGAGGGCGGCCATCGGGCAAGACACACGCCATTCCCGAGGCCATCCTTTCAACCTTGATGCCCCTCCCCATGCTCCATCTCGCACGGTTGCTTCAGCGGCGCCTGCGGGGACGTGAGAAGTCGCGCCCGGCACCGGCCACACTTGCATCTCCGGACCGTTCAAGATAGAATCCTGGCAATTGCGTTCCATCGGGTCATGGGGGAGCTATGTGGCATTCCGGACGTTGTGCTTTCCTGCTCGCGCTGGCAGCTCTGGTCTTTGTTGGACCCGGCACCGCGCACGCGGCCATGGAAGGCGGGTCAGGCGCAAGGTTGAGTGGAGCCGACGCTCCCCTCTGGTGGTTCGGGTTTCAGCTTCGGGCCGTCACCGACGGGGCCGCTCCAGCCCTTGCTTCCGACACCATGGATGCTTACAAGGACCTCGACAGCATGCACTTCGACTGGGGTGGCGGCCTTGCTTTCCCCTTGGCGCTGAATCTGTATCGTGGGCTGGGCATGCGCGTGCTCCTCGCACTCACATACTCCGGTGACCCCCCGTTCGACAAGGCCGTGGCGCAGATCTCCTTCCTCGAACAGCAGGAGTCCGGTGCCTGGAGCGACCGACAGTATCGAACGCGGCCCGCGTTTTTCGTCGCAGGCGCCCTGGCCACTGACGTGCAATACATGTTTCCGCTCCTGTTTGGAGCCGTGAAACCCTACCTGGGCGTTGGCCCAGGGCTCTATCTCAATTACGTATTTACGGATATCACCGAAGACGAGTACGTCTTGCTTGCCAACGAGTACAACGATCCGAACGATGACAACAACATCGATCCCTACTCGGTGGGTCTCGAGCCCGGATTCAACAGCTATCTTGGGTTGAATTTTCTGGTTTCGGGCGGCATGCACCTGAATTTCGAGGTGCAGTATGATCTGGCCCGATTTGACGAGGCCCCGCTGCTGAAGGCGACGGACGAAGCGGATGCCCGGCGGGCCGCGTACACGTACTCTGTGGTGACCATAAGTACCGGTTTGATTTTCAACTTCTGAAGAAAGGCGGCTTGCATGCGACTCTATCGCGCGCAGATTCCACGCATAGCAGCGGACATCATCAAGACGCTGAGGGTCGACAACGACATTGAAGTATCCGAGCCCAACGTGAGCGAAGCCGAACTCGACGTGGTGGCCATCCTGGACCAGTATCGGAAGACGGAGTTGCGGATTACGGACCAGGCCAAGGACCTTCTCGAGTCCCGGGGGCTAGGTCACGGGGACCTGGGGCGGGTCAAGCGCGAGCTGTGCGAGCGGTATCAACATCCGACGGGTGACGATGCCCTGCCGTGGATCATTGGGCAGATCATCGAGTGCTTCATGATGTCTCGGTTTGTCGACGAGGTTTATGCTGACGACAACACGCTGAGACGAAAGATCAAGGCGGTGTTGACCCGCCATCTGGTCGACGATGCCAAGCTGGATGCGGAGGTGCGCGCGCGGATCAAGAATCTCCAGGAAGGCACGTCGGCGTGGCACATTCAGTATCAGAAGGTCATGCAGGAGGTGCGCCGGAAGCACGGGCTGGTACCGTAGGCGTACCGTGTGTGGCCGACCTCACGCCACCGGAACAGAGCCGTGAATGGTGAGCCGGGGAATGCTCGCGAGGGCGGCGTGTGTGCGGGGACCGGCAGGAGGTGCGGATGTGTGGCGTGTCGGGAGTGGAAGGAAGGCAGTCGTCTCGAGGTGAGCGGGCCTTGGGGAGGGTGACCGTGTGGGTTCTCCGGGAGGTTCGTTGTGGCCTGGAGTGGCTGGATCTGTGATGGAAAGAAAGGAGTGATCCCATGTCCCCGAAGGACAAAGTGATTCATTTGACGGATGGAACGTTCGATAGTGAGGTCATCAAGAGTGACATCCCGGTGCTGGTGGATTTCTGGGCGACCTGGTGTGGGCCGTGTCACATGGTGGCGCCGATTGTGAGCGAGATTTCGGTGAGCCATGCGGGGCGAGTGAAGGTGGCGAAGGTGGACGTGGAATCGTGCCAGAAGACGGCGATTCGATACAACATTCGCAGCATACCGACCCTGCTGATTTTCAAGAACGGTCGCGTGGTTGAGCAGATTGTGGGTGCTCAGCCCAAGGCGAAGATCCTGGCAGCGGTGGAGCGTGCCCTCTGAGGCGCGCGACCTGGTTTTGCGGAAAGGCGGAGGGGCCGTGGAAAGGCGGGCCGCGGTGACCTGTCAAAACATGTATCGCCGCATGCTGATGTTGAGGAGGAGGCCGATCATCAGGTGCACGGTGAGGGTTGAGGAGCCTCCATAGCTCATGAACGGGAGTGTGATTCCGGTGACGGGAAGCAATCCGAGGACCGCACCGAGGTTGACGAATATCTGCAAGAAAATCGCGCACACCACACCCGTGGCCAGGATGGTCCCGAAACGTTCCTTTGCCTGACGTGCCACACCCAGGCCGAGCGCAAGCAGGGTGAAGAACAGGGCGAGTACCACGGCGCACCCCACGAAACCCCATTCTTCTGCCAACACCGTGATGACGAAGTCGGTGTGGTTCTCGGGAATGAACCCCTGATGGGTCTGCATTCCTTTCAGGTACCCGCTGCCGAACAACCTGCCCGCCCCGATGGCGTACCTGGCCTGGAGTATCTGGTATCCCTTGCCGAGTGGGTCTCCTCCTGGATCGATGAGGGCCAGCACGCGGTCCTTCTGGTAGTCGCTGAGCACCACGGTATAAGCAACAGGAATGGCGATCAGGATGACAGCAGCGAGCACCAGGATGGCGCGCCAGCGCAGATTCACGGAAAAGGCGACGGCGAGGAAGAGCATCACGTAGAACGCGGCGGTGCCGAGGTCGGGGGAAAGGTAGATCAAGCCGACCATGGGAGCAAGGAGCAGGGCGGGTTTCCCCAGGTCGCGCAATCGGTATCCTCCGACCATCACGTGGGTGTGGAAGTACTTGGCCAGGACGATTATGACCAGGAGTTTCCCGAACTCGGAAGGCTGAACCGAGACAAAGCCCAGGTCGATCCAACGACGTGCGCCTGATATGACGCGGCCGACGAGCAGAGGCACCGCCTGGAGCACGACGCCGGCAGCGTAGAGGGGGTAGGCGAGCCGTTCGTAGATCCGGTAGTCGAGCACGGTGATGGCCAGCATCCCGAACACCGAGACGACGACGAAAAACACCTGGGAGAAGAAAACGGCCGAGGTGCCTGCCTGCCCTTCTTGCTGTACCGCGCTGTACAGGTTGACCAGCCCAATGGCGTCCAGGGTCAATGTGACGAGGAGAATGGACCAGTTGAAATGTGCAAGGAGTCGTCGATCCACGGTGCCTAGTCCCCGGCGATCCCGGTGTCGGCGAGCGTCATGCCGCCCACGTCTGCGGCAGGTGCGGGCGGGACTCGCCGGGCTTGTCTGGTCGGAGAGGGAAGCCGCCCCCGGTCCTCGAAGAACTTGCGCATGATGTCCCGTGCAATCGGGGCGGCCACAGCACCGCCGTGCCCCCCGTGTTCCACGATGACGGACACCACGATTTCCGGATTGTCAAAGGGCGCGTAGGCGGTGAAAAGCGCGTGGTCCCGGAACGCCCGCCGGACTTTCCGGCTCGTGTCCACGCGATCTTGACGGACGACCTGCACGGTCCCTGTCTTTCCCGCCACCCGAATCCCCTTGAGCTTGCTTCGGCGAGCCGTTCCCATGGGATCCTCCAGCACGCCCAGCATGGCTTCCTGGATCACCCGGAGGTGCTCTGGCTTGACCGGAATCCTGCCCACTTCTCGAGGCTGATTCTGCTTGATTACCTCTCCGTCCACGGTCTGAATGCGTTCCACCACGTAGGGTTGCATCAGGTGACCGCCATTCGCGATTGCCGCCGTGTAGCGCGCCAGTTGCAACGGGGTGACCAGGTTGTATCCTTGTCCAATCGTGGCCGAGATGGTGTCGCCAATCACCCACGGTTGGCCAACCACACGAAGCTTCCAACGGTCCGAGGCTACCAGCCCCGGCTTCTCCTGGTTCAACCCCAGTCCGGTCGGTGACCCCAGACCAAAGGCCCGTGCATACCGGGCGATCCGCGCCATCCCGAGTTTGGCGCCGACCGCGTAGAAGTAGACATCGCACGACCCGACCAGGGCCTTGTGCAGATCCACATAGCCGTGGCCACCACTCTTGTGGCACCGGAACCGACGCCCACCCACTTTGAAATAGCCCGGACAGTAGATCTTGGTCGACGGCGTCACCACACCTTCGGCAAGGGCGGCCAGCGCCGGGATCATCTTGAACGTCGACCCGGGCGGATACTGGCCTCGGAGCGCCTTGTCTTCCAGAGGATGCTCCGGGTTGGTCCGAAGCGCGTCCCATACCTCTTGTGAGATACCTCGAGCAAATAGCTCCGGGTCGAACGACGGGCTGTTGTACATCGCCAGGATTCGCCCGGTCCCAGGCTCCATGGCCACCACAGAACCCGCATGACCTTTCATCAGATCCCGTACCGTTCGTTGCAATTCCAGGTCAATGGTCAGGATCAGGTCGTTCCCGGGAATCGCAGGCCGCCCACGGCGCGTCAGATGCGCCAACATGGAGCGCGCGTAGGCCTCGCCCCCTTCCCCGTCCACGGCAAGCGACGTAACCACCCGTCCGGTCGCATCCTCCAGGACGTAGTAAATGCCATCCTGCCCTTTCAGATAGGGCTCATATTGCTTCTCAACCCCATACTTGCCCACGAAGTCGCCGATTTCGTAATAGTCTTCCCCCTTGGTGTCGGCGTAGAGTGCCCGGAGGCGCTCGAGTTCCGAGCGATGGATTTCCCCGAGGTAGCCCACGAGGTGACTGAATAGCTCTCCATAAGGATAGGTTCGCTTTTGTCCCACCTGGATGTCCACGCCGGGCAGTTCGATTCGGTGTGCCTCGATTGCCGCCATTTCATCCCGGGACACGTCGGGCTTGACCACGACGGGTTTGTAGCGTGCGCGGCCGGTGGCGCCGTTGTAGCGTTCGATCACGGTTTCCGCCGGGATGTGGAGCAATCTGGAGAGGGCCTGTGCCACGGAATAGATATCGAGGGCCTCGCCTTCAGTGGGGTCTGGCGTGGTGCCGGGGCGGGCTTTTCGGCGGATCAAGTTTGGGCGGATGACCACATCGAACGATGGTCGGACATCGGCGATGCGGTGCCCTCGGCTGTCGAAGATGATGCCTCTTGGGGCGGCGATTTCGCGGGCCTTGAAGGAATTTCTCGCAGCATACTGAAAGTAGTACTCGCCCTTGACGAGTTGAAGGTATCCGAGTCGGGCGATGACCACGCAGAATACCCCGGTCATGATGACCAGCAGCCACGTCAGGCGGGGTTGAACCTCGCGATGGTGTCCTTCGAAATCGATGATAGGGGCCATGCCGACCCTCGGGCACCGTCAGGCCGAGACCTGGAACGGCCCGCTCTTGTGGGAAACGGACGACTCGATTCGAGCCAGTACCGGGAACAAAGCCAGGACGACGACTGCGTTGATGGCCGCCCGAATGGCCATATCCAGGAGGCTCAACCGGGGAACGGACGGGATCGCCGCCAGCCTCGCCAGTCCGGTGCTCCCCACCTCGGACACCAGGCTGAAGATGGCGACCAGAATCATCTGTACCGTTCGGCCCTGCAGCAGCAGTCGCAGGCTCAGCAACCGGATGACGAAATACAGACAGACATAGATCACCAGGGAGGTCCCAAAGGGCCGCCCGGAGAACAGGTCCATCAGGTATCCAAACAGGACAGCCAGGGCGCAGCCCGCGGCACCACGGCGATGGACGCTGGTGTGCACGAGGAGCACCAACAGCAGGTCCGGCTGCAGGATACCGTATCCAATATAGCTCATGACGGTCGATTGCAAGACCAAAATGAGCCATCCGAGGCCGAGGAACACGAGAAATGGCCACCACGTCATGGGGGGGTGCCTCCTTGTGGGTTCGGGGCCTCCTGGGCAGGAGGGGGGAGGTGGGGGTCGGGCGTCGGGGCAGTGGCCGGCTGGGCGTTCCGGGCAGGGTCGTTGCAGGGGGGGCAGCGTGTCTCCAGTGAGGGGCGCGGTGCGGGGAGGGTGGCCAAAATCGCCACCTCCTCGATCCGGGACATGTCCACGGCGGGTGTGATCTGTACTTCCTGGAACACGCCCGAGGAGCGACGGCGGAGCCGGCTGACGGTACCGATCACGAGGCCTGGTGGGAAAACGTTGTCGAACCCCGATGTCACGACCAGGTCGCCGGGTCTCACCTCGTCCAGCCGGAGCAAATACTTGAGTCTGAGCGATGCCTCTCCCACGCCTTCCACGGTCCCGCGTGCCCGTGTGCGTTGCACCAGGGCGTCCACGCCGCTTTGGGGATCGGTCAGGAGGAGCACGTCCGCGTAGTCGGCCCAGGCGCGGAGCACCCGTCCCACCACGCCCCGGGCCGTGACCACGGGCAGCCCCCGAAAGACGCCCCCGTGGGTGCCGCGATCGATCCGAATGGTCCGGTATCTTGATGTGGGATCGTATCCGACGACTCGAGCCGTGTACATGGGCCGTGCATGTTGCTCCGAGAAGTCCAGCAGCTTGCGCAGGCGTCTGTTTTCGAGTTCCATTTCGTGCAGTTCGTTGAGCCGCTGGCGGAGCGCGGTCACCTCTCGTTCCAGCCTCTCGTTGCGTTGCTGCACGTCGATCAGGAACAGATAGTCGTGCCACACGGCCTCGGCCCATCGGTAGGCCCAGGTGGCTCCCCGCTGAACCGGTGCGGACACGGTGAGCACGATCCGGTCGAGGGCGTTCAGTTCTCCCGGTTTTTTGGTCCTTGCGTGGAAAACCAGCAAGGCCGCACCCAGCAGCAGGAGGAACAGCAGCCGGCGGCGGCGATGGGAAGGGCGGAACAGGTTAGGCATCAGCCAGCCGATATATATGAAGCCATGCCGTTTTTCAAGCGCTTTTTTTGCCTTGACAGCCGGTCGTGCCAGGGTATACTGCGCAAGCGCCAGGCCGCACAAGCATGCATTTTTTCGAAATTCTGGGTCCTTCTCGTGCCGTTCTCGAGCCCCTGGCGCTGAGCGCGGCGCGAGACCCGCCGAAGTGGGGTCCTCCAAATATGCTCGGGACGCTCAGAGAGAACAAGAATTCGTGGGCCATATCGGCCATCGTCGGCTTGATTGTCCTCGCCTTCATCGTGTGGGGGCCGGGCACTCGAACCAGCAAGAAAGGGACGATTGTGGCCCGCGTCAACGGGGTGCCGATTTCCAAGATCCGGTTTGGCCGAGAGGTTCGGAACGAGATGGAGCAATGGCGCCGCATGTATCAGCAGGAGGTCGGGATCGAGCAGGAGATGCTCATCCGCCAGCGTGTGCTCGACCGGATGATTCAACGTCGGCTGCTGCTTCAGGAAGCGGAGCGGCTTGGGATCATCATCAGCGACCAGGAACTGAGGGAGCATATCCTGAGCCTTCCCTACCTCAAGGACGAGAACGGGAAGTTCGACGTGCGCCGTTGGAAGCGCATCCTTCGTCAGTACCCGGGGTTCGAACAGGAGCAGCGAGAGGACATGCAAGTGGCCCGGCTCATCCAGTTCGTGCAGGGAGCGGTGGAGGTATCCGAGGCCGACGTCCGGGATCTGTACGTGGAGCAGAACACCAAGGTCAATCTGGAATTTGTGAAGCTGTCCTATTCCCGGTTCGAGCGAGACGTGGAAGTTACGCCGGAGGATCGGGAGGCCTATTTCAAGGAGCACGAGGCGGAGGTTCGGCAGCGATACGAGGATGATTTCGATCGACTCTACAACATTCCGAAGAAGGTCAAGGCGAGTCATATTTTGTTGAAGTATGGCGACGACGATGACGAAGCGCTGCGTGCCGAATTGATGGAGCGCATGAAGAAGATCCGGGAGGAAGCCTTGACAGGCGATTTTGCCGATTTGGCACGCCGCTATTCGGAGGATCCGGGCACGGCCACCCGGGGGGGAAGCCTGGGATACTTCGAGAAGGACCGCATGGATCCTG
>Ga0256914_1000938_pt1 | contig 27870 bp, 2 predicted proteins | sample HulkmetaG_FD_191571 | JGI IMG/M metagenome (GOLD analysis project Ga0256914, IMG submission 191571) | Hydrothermal chimney microbial communities from Main Endeavour vent field at the Juan de Fuca Ridge, Pacific Ocean - Hulk | ecosystem: Environmental > Aquatic > Marine > Hydrothermal vents ... | reverse complement strand
TGCGAAATATCGAGCAAATGACGAAGAGAATCCGCTTGTGTCATGAATTGTCGGGCGGTAACCGGAACAAAAAACCAGTCGTCATCCTCGTACTGAGGGATGAGCATGACGATTTCAGGGAAGGAAGTTGAGCCTTGCTGGGGCGCCTGATGGCTATCAGGCGCTACGCCTAGCGGAACGACGGGCACGTCGACAGCCGGCTGGCTGTCGGTAAGCAGGAGAACGGCTTTAGCCGTTTTTAGGGTGCTTGCCAGCACCGTATCCGTCAAATGGGGCGGTAAAGGTAAAACGGTAGCGCCTACTTTCCAAGAAGCGAAAAGACCACGCAAAAAATCGGCCGGATCCGAACTCTGGATGGCAATAATCGGATGTTCCCCGGTAAGTTTTGGCTGAATGCGTTCAGCCAAAACAGCAGCTTCACCGCGCAATGCGCTGATCGCAATCAGCGCTCCCTCGTCCCGGGCATTCTCACCCAAATAGCCCTCAATCCTCCCGAAATCCACCTCCGCCGTTCCGTCTGCACTGGTAGCAACCAGTGCCTTCTCCTCCGTGGTCTTCTTTCCAGGATACAGTGCTTCGATTTTCTCTTCCGGATTTTCCGCCACCTGTGCTGCCAGTGCCTCAAACTGTTCACTCAACTGCTCGATTGTTTCATCGTCAAACAAGTCCGTATTAAATTCCAGGCTTCCTTCCAGGTGATCCCCGCTTTCGATCATGGACAGCGTCAAATCGAATTTGGCCACGCCCGTTTCGGCTTCAAACGACTCGAACCGCAAATCCGAAAAAGGCATCTCCGTACTGCGTTCCCCGGTATTCTGCAATGTAAAAACCACCTGAAACAACGGACTATGATTCAGCGCCCGTTCCGGTTCCACCGCATCGACTACCATTTCAAACGGTACATCTTGATGCGCATAAGCTTCCAGTGCGGTCTGTTTTACCTGAGCCAGCAACCTTTCAAACGTCAGCTCATCCTCCACACGTGCACGCATGACCAGCGTATTGACAAAAAAACCGATCAGCGGTTCGATTTCCGCCCGATTCCGGTTGGCAATGGGACTACCCACCAGAATATCATTTTGTCCCGTTTTGCGATACAAAAGCGTCTGAAAAATCGCCAGCAGAACCATGTACAGCGTAGTTTCATAGCGTGCGGCAATTTGACGCAATTTTGCGCTTAATTCCGCCGAAAGCGCAAAAGAAAGCGTCTTCCCGTTAAACGTTTGTACTGGCGGACGCGGACGATCCGTAGGCAAATTAATCAGGCGCGGCGCACCGGCCAGTTGATTCTTCCAGTAATCCAGCATCTTTTGCAACGTTTCGCCAGCCAGATACTTACGTTGCCAAACAGCAAAATCGCCGTACTGAACCGTAAGCTCCGGTAAAGGTACCGGTCGATTTTCAAGCACACCGTAATAAAGAGCTCCCAGTTCTTTAATCAGAATATTCATCGACCAGCCATCGGAAATAATGTGGTGCATGACCATGATCAGCGCGAAATCATGCTCCGCCAAATGCAGCAGCGTTACCCGCATCAGCGGCGGACGGTCCAGTCGAAACGGCTTGCGGGTTTCGCGCATTAAAATTTCATGCGCCTTATTCAAACGATCCCGCTCCGGCAACGAACGCAAATCGATCTGTGTGATGGTGAAATCAACCTCCGGTAGAATCTTTTGGCGACCTTTACCCTCTTCGGTAACAAACATCGTGCGCAAAGTTTCGTGGCGCTCAATGATCTTGCGGAATGCCATTTCCAGAGCTTCGATATTTAGCGCCCCGCGAACGCGTACTGCCGACGGCAAGTTGTAAAACGGGCTTTCTGGTTCCAACTGGTCCAAAAACCACAAACGTTGTTGTGCGTACGAAAGCGGCAGTAAGCCCGAACGATCAACCGGAGTGATGGGTGGCAGAGAAGCCGTAGAAATGCCGCTTTTGTGCCGAATGATCGCCTGTTCCAGACCGATGACCGTCGGATTGGAAAAAAAGTCGGCCAGGGGGACTTCCGCATCGAATTCCTTGCGAATCCGTGAAACGAGTTGGGTTGCCAAAAGCGAATGACCGCCAATCTCGAAAAAATTGTCCTTAATGCCGATGCGTTCCGTTTTGAGTAAGTCCTTCCAGATTTGCACCAGAGCTTTTTGCACGTCCGTTTGCGCTTCCACAAATGTCTGCTGTCCGGCAGACTGCAAATCGGGTTTGGGCAAAGCGCGCCGATCCACTTTACCGTTGGGCGTTAGCGGCAGCTCGTCCAGCAATACGATGGCCTGCGGCACCATGTAATCGGTCAAATACTGGGCTGCAAATTCCTTAATTTCTTCGCCGGTTAGTTGCGCCCCCTTTTTCACCACACAATAGGCAGCCAGATATTTTTGTCCCGGATTGTCTTCCCGCACAATGACCGCCGCATTTTCGATGTGCGGATGATTTTGCAGCACGTTTTCGATTTCACCCAATTCGATGCGAAAACCACGTAATTTTACCTGAAAATCGATGCGGCCCAGAAATTCCAGATTTCCGTCCGGGAGCCAGCGCACCAAATCACCTGTTTTGTACAAACGTTCGCCCGGTTCCGTGGCAAAAGGGTTGGGCACAAAACGTTCCGCCGTCAAATCCGGGCGATGCAAATAGCCCCGCGCCAAACTCAGGCCTCCGATGTACAACTCGCCGGGCACGCCAACCGGCAACGGAATCATCTCCGAATTCAAAACGTAAATTTTTACGTTACCGATGGGCTTGCCGATGGGTACGGTTGAACCCTGCGGCTCTTCGGTGACAAAATAACGCGTAGCGCACACCGTGTTTTCCGTGGGACCGTAAGCATTCAACAAACGTACTTTGCGATACCATTTCCGCGCCAGAGCCACAGAGCACGCTTCGCCGGCCGAAACCAGGGTTTGCAATTCCGGCACCTGCTCGGGATCGATGATGGAAGAAACCGACGGAGGAAGCGTTACCGTGGTAATGTGGTAACGATTCAGCGTGGTCACGATGTCTAAAATTTCCTCGCGATCCACCAAAACCAGGGTTGCGCCGCTAACAAGCGTCGTAAAAATTTCCGAGACCGAAGCATCGAAGCTGAACGAGGCAAATTGCAATACCCGCCGCTCCGGTGTTAAATCGAAGTCTTTAATTTGTTCCAGCGTCAAATTGACCAGCCCGCGATGCGAGAGCATGGTGCCTTTGGGCTTACCCGTAGAGCCGGAGGTGTAAATCATGTAAGCCAGATGCTCCGCCACGTTCACCGGCGGCAGATTGCGATCTGCCGCCTCCGGCAAAACATCCCCCAAAGCCTCAAACGTAAAAATCTCCACCGAATAATCCGCAAAGAGTGGCAGTAACCTTTCCTGTGTCAGCACGATATTCACGCCCGAATCCTGCAAAATGTAGGCAATCCGTTCTTCCGGGTAGCTCGGATCAATGGGCAAATACACCCCGCCGGCTTTCAAAATGCCCAGCAAACCGATCACCATCTCCGGCGAGCGTTCCACCGAAATAGCCACCGCATTTTCCGCTCCCACGCCCTTTTGGCGCAAAAAAGAAGCCAGCCGATTGGCCTCTGCGTTGAGTTCCGCGAAAGTGTAATGCCGATCTTTGTATTCCAGCGCCGTGGCCTGCGGCGTTTGCCGCACCCGCTCTTCGAACAAGCGTTGAATCACGGCCGGTTCGGGCAGCGGCTCGGCCGTGCGATTCCAGTCGTACAGCAAACGTTGCTTCTCTTCCGGCCCGATCAATTCGATGCGTTTTAAGGACTGCTGCGGTTGTTCGACCACATGCTGCAAAAGCGTGGTAAAATGTCCGGCCATGCGCTCGATGGTCGATTTATCAAACAGATCGGTATTGTATTCGAATTCAAACAGATAGCCCTGCGGGCCTTCCATCATCACCAGCGTCAAATCGAATTTGGCCGCTCGTTCTTCCGCCTCCACCACTTCCAGCCGAATGGAAGGAAACGACAGACTCTCGCCTCCCGGTGGCGTATTCTGCAAAACAAACATCACTTGAAAAATTGGCGAATGACTCATGTTGCGTTCCGGCTGCAAAACCTCCACCAATTGCTCGAACGGCAAATCCTGATGCGCGTAAGCGCCCAGCGTGTTTTCCCGTACCTGCCGTAATAATGCCTCGAAAGATTCCACCAAATTAAAATCGGCGCGCAACACCAGCGTGTTCACAAAAAAACCGATCAAATCTTCCGTGGCCGACTGCGTACGATTGGCAATGGGCGTACCCACCAATATTTCGTCCTGATTGGAATAGTGGTGCAGCAGCGTCTGAAAAGCGGCCAGCAGCAACATGAACGGCGTAACGTTCTTTTGCCGCGCCAGCGTGTTCAGTCGTTCGCTCAAATCTTTGGGCAGGGTGCCTTGTACCACGTCGCCGTTAAAAGTTTGCACCGCCGGTCGGGGACGGTCAAACGGCAAATTGAGTACCGGCGGATTAATGCCGATCTTGCTCTTCCAGTAATCCAGTTGTTTTTGCAGAATTTCGTCCTTCAACCAACTGCGCTGCCAGGCGGCGTAATCGGCATATTGAATGCGCAACTCCGGCAAAGGCGAAGGCAGACCCTTGACAAAAGCCTCGTACAGCACACCCATCTCGCGCATGAACACATTGGTCGACCAACCGTCGGAAATGATGTGATGCATGGTGAACATGAAAATGTGCTCCCGTTCGCCAAGCCTTACCAGTTGGCAGCGGAACAACGGCCACTGATCCAGCTTGAACGGTTTCATGGCATCTTCGTTCAACAAGCGCCGAACCGTCTCTTTGGGATTGGTCTCACCGCGCAAATCGATGATCGGCAAACGAAATTCCCATTCGTTTAAAATGACCTGCACAGGCTGTCCGTCACGATTCACAAAAACGGTGCGCAAGGCTTCGTGCCGACGAATGATTTCCTGCAACGCCTTTTCCAGCGCTTCTGTGTTAATTTCGCCGTGAATGCGGACTGCTGCCGGAATGTTGTAAAACGGACTGTCCGGTGACAGTTGATCCAAAAACCACAAGCGCTGCTGCGCAAACGAAAGCGGCAATTCGCCGTCCCGCGGAAAACGACGCAGCGGCGGAATTTCCATGCCTTCCGATTTCAAACGGGCCTGTTCGATTTTGAGCACCAGTTCGGCTACAGTCGGTGCCTCGAACAAATCTTTCAAAGGCAGCTCCACGCCAAAGGCATCGCGAATGCGCGAAATGAGCTGGGTAGCCAAAAGCGAATGCCCGCCCAATTCAAAAAAATTGTCGTGCACACCGATTTTTTCCGTGTGCAAAATCTCCTGCCAGATGCCGGCTAAAATTTCTTCGTCCGCCGTGCGCGGCGCCACAAATTCGGCCTGCTCCTCGCTTTGCGTGTAATCGGGTTGGGGCAGGGCTTTGCGATCCACCTTGCCATTGGGCGTTAAAGGCAGCGTCTCCAGCGTAACAATCCAGCCGGGCACCATGTAATCGGGCAAATGTTGCCGCAAATAATCGCGCAGAGTAGAAGCGTCGAACGTATTTTGATCCTTGGGAATGACGTACGCCACCAGACGGGGATCGCCGGGAATGTCTTCCCGCACCACGGCCACGGCGTCTTCAACGGAAGCGTGCTCTTGCAAAACGCTCTCGATTTCGCCTAACTCGATGCGGTAACCGCGAATTTTAACCTGCGTGTCGATGCGCCCCATGAATTCCATCTGGCCGTTTTTCAAGTAGCGCACCAGATCGCCGGTTTTGTACATGCGCGCCCCCGCTTTGTCCGAAAAAGGATCGGGCACAAAACGTTCCGCCGTCAGGTCGGGGCGATTTAAATAACCACGCGCCACACCCGCACCGCTGATGTACAATTCGCCCGGCACCCCGATAGGCACGGGATTCAGGCGTTCGTCCAGAACGTACACCCGTGTGTTGGGAATGGCCCGACCGATCGGCACCGAGCCGTTGCCGCGCCATTGATGCGCTTCGAAAACCACACAACCCACCACGGTTTCCGTGGGACCGTACTCATTGAAAAGCAACGTTTCCGGCGCGTGATCTTGCCAGAATTCGATTTGATCCGCCGTCAAATTTTCTCCGCCGATCACAAAGGCATGCGTCAATCCGGCCGCTTCGTGCGGCGGAATTTGCAAGCTCAACAATTCCAGATGGGCCGGAGTGATTTTAAGCAGACTGAAATCGCGGTAGGCCAGCAGCGTTTTACCCAGTGCGTCGATTTCGGCCTCGTCCGGCAAAAGGTAAACGGTTTTTCCTGTTACCAGCGGGCTGAACAGGGCCGTAACCGTAGCGTCGAAGGCCAACGTGGAGTGCACCAGCGAGCCGCGTCCCTTGTGCACCGGGTAAGCCTGCACCACCCAGTTCAAATAATTGGCCAGACCCTGGTGGTGAATCAGCGTGCCCTTGGGCCGCCCCGTGGAACCGGAAGTGTAAATCACGTAGGCCAGTTGCTGCGGATGAATTTCAATCCCGGGATTTTCATCGCTTTGCGTGCTGATGGCCAGCCAATCGCTGTCGATTTTCAACAGTTCGCACCGGTGGGGCGGCAACTGACCGATCTTGCTTTCGCTGGTAATAATCAGGCGCAAACCCGAATCTTCGATCATGTATTTCAGACGTTCGGCCGGGTAAGCCGTTTCCAGCGGCACGTAGGCTGCACCGGCTTTGAGAATCCCCAAAATGGCCAGCACCATTTGCGGCGAACGCTCCACGGCTACGCCCACCAGCGTGTCTTGTCCCACACCCTTTTGCCGCAGGTAACGAGCCAGTTGGTTTGCCCGGCGATTTAATTCTTCGTACGTCCAGCGTTCTTCGTCCAATTCCGTGGCAATGGCCTGCGCGTTTTCTTGGGCCTGTCGTTCGAACATGTCCACCACCGTACCACTCAGTAGCGGAAGAGCTTCTTTGCCGTTCCAGGCTTCCAGCAGTAAATGCCGTTCCTCTTCCGAAATCAAATTCAACGCATCTACCGGCGCATCGGGCGTGTACACAATAGCTTCCAACAGGTGATTAAAATGTTCGATGAAGCGTTCCATGGTGTCTTCGTCGAACAGATCGGTGTTGAATTCCAGTGCGCCGCCAAAGCGATCGCCTTCTTCTAACATGAACAGCGTCAAATCGAATTTGGCCGTCTTGCTGTGCGCTTCCACCGGCTCCAGTTTGAGATCGGAATGGGCGGCCTGCACGGTTTGCGCCCCGGAGGTTTGCAGGGCAAACATCACCTGAAAAATGGGGGAGTGGCTCAAATTCCGTTCCGGCTGCAGCGCATCCACTAATTTTTCAAACGGCAAATCCTGATGCGCGTAAGCCGCCAGCGAGGTCTCCCGCACCTGCTTGAGCAGTTGCCGGAAGGTCGGACGCCGATCGAATTTGGTGCGAATGACCAGCGTGTTGACAAAAAAACCGATCAAACGTTCCACTTCCGGATGGTTACGGTTGGCAATGGGCGTACCCACCAAAATGTCGTCCTGCCCGGAATAGCGGTAGAGAAGCGTTTGAAAGGCGGCCAGAAGAATCATGAAATCGGTGGCGCCTGTTTGTTTGGCCAGTTGTTTTAATCCCTGCGAAACTTCCGCCGAAACGTGGAAAGTTTTGTACGAACCGTTGAATGTTTGCACGGCCGGACGCGGTCGGTCGGTGGGCAGTTCCAGCACGGGCGGCGCGTCGGCCAATTGTTCTTTCCAGAAATCGATTTCTTTTTGCAGAACCTCACCCTGCAACCAGTTACGCTGCCAATAGGCAAAATCGGCGTACTGAATGCTCAGCGGCGGCAGTTGCGGTTCGTCGCCGCGGGCAAAAGCGTCGTACAAAAGCGCCATTTCGCCCAACAGCACATTGCTCGACCAGTTGTCGCCGATGATGTGGTGCATGTTCAGGATAATGATGTGTTCGTTCGGCCCGGTTTTCAGCAGTTCCACTTTGAACAACGGCAGCGTTTCGATGTCGATCGGCTCCCAGGCCCGTTCGCTGACAATGCGCGCCACTTCTTCTTCGCGTTCGTCTTTGGGTAAGCCGCTCAAATCCGTCACCGGAATGCGCACCTCGAACGGCTCGTGAATGCGCTGCACGGGCTGGCCGTTTTCATTGTGAAAGGTGGTGCGCAACGATTCGTGCCGCCGAATGACGTAATTCAAACTCTTTTCCAGCGCCTCGATTTTCAGTTGACCGATAATGCGGTAGGTTTCGGGCAGATTGTAAAACGGGCTGTCCGGCTCTAACTGCTGCAAAAACCACAAACGCTGCTGGGCAAACGAAAGCGGCAATTCCTGATCACGGGAAACCGGCACGATGGGTGGAATTTCAATGCCCTGACTGGCCAGTTTCAATTGATCGATGACCAGAGCCAGACTGCTCACTGCCGGTTTTTCGAACACGTGGCGCAAAGGCAAATCGATGCCGAAATTTTCGCGAATGCGCGAAACCAACTGCGTGGCCAAAAGCGAATGCCCGCCCAGATCGAAAAAATTGTGATTGGCGCCTACCTTTTCCACGTTCAAAAGTTCGCTGTAAATTTCGGCCAACACTTCCTCGGTGGGCGTGCGCGGCGGTTCGTATTCCTGCTCGATGGCTTCCTGCAGCAGGGTTTGGTCCGGGCGGGGCAGGGCACGGCGATTAACCTTCCCGTTGGGCGTCAACGGCATTTCGTCCAGCCAGACAAAAGCCGAAGGCACCATGTACTCGGGCAGCTTGTCCAGTAAAAATTGGCGCAGCTCTTTGTTGGTCGGCTCCTTGCCCGGTTGTGGCACAAAATAGGCGATGAGCTTCTTGTCGCCCGGCGTGTCTTCGCGCAAAACCACGGCTGCGGTTTGAATGTCCGGATGCTCGCTCAGGGCCGTTTCGATTTCGCCCAGTTCGATGCGAAAACCGCGCAATTTTACCTGATCGTCGGCGCGGCCCAGAAACTCGATATTGCCGTCTGGCAGGTAGCGGGCCATGTCGCCGGTTTTGTACATGCGGGCGCCCGGCGTTTTACTGAAGGGATCGGGCAGAAAGCGTTCTGCCGTCAAATCGGGCCGATTCAAATACCCCCGGGCCAGACCCATGCCGGCCACGTACAGCTCGCCGCGTACGCCGATTGGCACCGGTTGCAAAAAGTCGTCCAGAATGTAAATCTTCATGTTCTGGAACGGCCGTCCGATGGGCACCAGACGATCACCGGACAAATTCAAATCACGGCTTTCGAAATACGTACTGTCAATGGTGGCTTCCGTCAAACCGAAGGAATTAATCAGCCGCGTTTCCGGCCCGGTAAACGCCAGAAATTTTTTGTACTCGCTTACGTACCAGATGTCCGATCCGGCGATCAGATCGCGGAAAAAGTCCAGTTTTTCGCCCGTTTCTTCCAGATGGGCGATTAAATTGCGTAGCACGGCCGGTACGAATTCGGCAATGGTAATTTCTTCTTTGCGCATCAGGGCGTACAATTCAGAAGCTTCCAGCAAAATTTCCCGCGGGGCCAGCACCAATTTGCCGCCGGAGCACAAGGCGCGCGTCCAGTCGCCGGAAAACACGTCAAAAGAAAAACTGGCCATGTTCAAATGTGAACGCGCCCGGCTGCGCAATTCGTACGCCTCTTCCCAGGCCAGGTACGCATTGACCAGCGAGCGATGTTGAATCATGGTGCCCTTGGCCTTACCGGTGGATCCCGAAGTGTAAATCATGTACACCAGATTGTCGGGGTGCACGGGAAAGGCCGGGTTGTCGTCCGCAAAGTGTTCCGTATGTGCCTGTTCTTCGTCCAACAAAAGCACGCGACCGTGGTATTCCGCCGGAATTAAATCCTGCAATTCTTTCTGGCAAATCAGTACCGGAACGCGGGCATCCTGCAACATGTAATTCAAGCGTTCCTGCGGGTAAGAAGGATCCAGCGGCAAATAAGCGCCGCCCGCCTTGAGCACGCCCAAAACCGCCTGCAACAGGTGCGCCTGCCGGTTAAGCATAATGCCCACCACGGTCTCCGGCCCCACACCTTGCTCGTGCAGATAGCGCGCCAGTTGATTGGCCCGGCGATTGAGCGCTTCGTAGGTTACGGCTTCGCCCGGAGCCACCACGGCAATCGCTTGCGGATTTTCCGCAACCCGGCGCTCGAACAGGTGATGAATGCACACATCGGGCTCGCGCGGCGCCTCGGTGGCGTTCCAGTCTTCGATAATCTGTTTGATTTCATCCTCAGCCAAAAAATTCACGGTAAGCACAGGCTGTTCGGGACGCTCCGTAACGGCTTGCAAAAGCTGCTTGAAATGACGCAACAGACGTTGAATAGTGGCCCGCTCGAACAGATCGGTGTTGTATTCCACGTCGATGACCAGTCCGTTGGGATTTTCGGTGATGGAAAAAGTCAAATCGTGTGTAGACGTGCCCATGTCCACATCGATTTGCTCAAAGGAAAGATCGCCCACCTGTGTGCCTTTCATGGGCGCGTTTTGCAAAATGAGCATCACCTGAAAAAGCGGCGGGTAGCTCATGTCGCGGCTGGGTTGCAGGGCATCCACCAGATATTCGAAGGGCAAATCCTGATGATCGTAAGCCGCCAGAGTAACCTGGCGTTCGCGGCGAATCATTTCGCGAAAGGTCGGATTGTCGTCAAACCGGTTGCGCAAAACCAATGTGTTGATGAACAGACCGATCAGCGGTTCGATTTCGGCGCGGTTGCGATTGGCAATGGGCGTACCGATGGTCAAATCGCTTTGTCCGGCGTAGCGGCCCAGCAAAACACGCAACCCGGCCAGAAGCACCATGAACAAAGTGGCGCCTTCCTGACGGGCCAGCCCGTAAAGCTTGTCCGTCAGCTCTTTGGGCAGGACTAAACGTTCTGACGATCCTACATTGGTTTGAATTTGCGGGCGCGGACGATCGGTGGGCAATTCCAGCACCGGAGGGTTGTCGCCCAATTGTTCTTTCCAGAAATTAAGCTGTTCTTCCAGCACTTCACCTTGCAGGTATTCGCGCTGCCATTCGGCAAAATCGGCATATTGAATGGGCAGCTCCGGCAGGGGAGACGGCTTTCCCTGCGAGAACGCGGCGTACAGTGCGGTAATTTCGCGTACCAAAACCCCGATCGACCAGCCGTCGGAAATGATGTGGTGCATGGTTACCAGCAACACGTGGTCGGTATCGCTGGCTTTGAGAATGGTTACGCGGAACAACGGCCCCTTGGCCAAATCGAACGGTGTGCGGGCTTCTACCGTGGCCAGCCGCTTGATCTCTTCGTCCAGTTTTTCACCGTGGAGATGGGTTAAATCGACCACCGGAATTTCGAGATGCAGTTCCGGGGCGATGATTTGCAGCGGCTCGCCTTTTTCCGGCCAGAAGGTGGTGCGTAAAATTTCGTGGCGATCCACGATTTCGTCAATCACCCGTTTAAAAACATCGACATCAAATCGGCCGCGCACGCGAATGGCCATGGGAATGTTGTAGTAAGGACTTCCGGGTTCGAACTGATCCAGAAACCAAAAACGCCTTTGTCCGAAAGAAGTGGGAAAGACGTACACTTCTTCTTCGTCAAACGGCATGGCTTGTTCTTCAAACTCGGTCGATTGATCCACGGTCATGTATTTGTTTCCTTTTGTTTTTTAGAGAAACATTAAGGACGAAATCGTGTTTTCGTTAATTTGTTGATTGGTTGAATAGTTGAATGGGAAAATGGGCACACCCCATCAGTTCTCCCGAGGGGATCACTTCCGTGACGGAGCCAGTTCCCCCAAAGGGGCTCCTATAGAGCCAGTTCCTAGTTCCTAGTTCCCAGTTCCTAGTTCCAAATTCCCAGTTCCAAATTCCCAATTCCTACCCTATCTCCCCAAATCCGAGCGCTTTACCCGACGCCGTTCCCGTGCAACTTTTTTGATTTGCGGCGCGGCCGTTTTTTGCGGTTGCAGCCTGGCCTTGGCAATTTCTTCCGCCAATTGCGCTACCGTCGGCTTTTCGAACAGGGTAATAAGCGGCAATTCGACCTGAAAATCCGTACGCAAACGGGACATGAATTGCGTGGCCAACAGCGAATGCCCGCCCAATTCGAAAAAGTTGTCGTGAATACCCACTTTGTCCAGGTGCAGCAAATCGCCCACAATGGCACACAATTTTTCTTCGGTTTCGTCGCGTGGGGCCACGTATTCGGCCTGCGCCAGGGATCGATCCAGTTCGGGTTTGGGCAAAGCGCGCCGATCCACCTTGCCGTTGGGCGTCAGTGGCATGGCCTCCAGAAAAACGAAGGCCGAAGGCACCATGTAATCGGGTAATTTTTTGCTCAGGTGTTCACGCAGTTCCTGCACCGCGGGTTTGGGTTCTTCACACACCAGGTAGGCCACCAGACGTTTGTCCCCGGGAATATCTTCGCGGGCCAGCACCACCACGTCTTTCACCTTGTCAAGCTCGTGCAGTGCGGCCTCTATTTCGCCCAGTTCAATGCGAAAACCACGTACTTTCACCTGCTGATCGATGCGTCCCAGGAACTGAATGTTGCCATCCGGCAGCCAGCGCACCAAATCACCCGTGCGGTACAAACGTGCGCCCGCACGCCCGCCAAAGGGATCGGGAATGAATTTCTCCGCCGTCAGGTCCGGGCGATTCAAATAGCCGCGGGCCAGCCCCACACCGCCCACGCACAGCTCTCCGGCCACACCGACGGGTACCGGCAAAAGATTGCGATCCAGTACGTACAGTTGAAAATTACCGATGGCACGACCGATGGGCGGATCGGTGTCTTCCTCGGCACTGGTTTCGTACATGGAGGCACACACCGTGGTCTCCGTCGGGCCGTAAGCGTTGACGAATTGCCGTCCGGGCTGCCATTTTTTAACCAGTTCGGCCGGACATTTTTCACCGGCGGTGACAATCGTTTTCAAATCGGGCAACGATTCCTCGGGAAAAACCGCCAGCACCGAAGGCGGCAAAGTGACGGTGGTAATCCGTTCTTCCTTCAATTTTTGCACCAGCAAGTCGCCGGAAGCCAGCATGGTGCGATCCACCAAAATAAGCGCCGCGCCGTTAAGCAAGGCCATGACCGTTTCCCAGACGGAGGCATCGAAACTGAGCGAGGCGAATTGCAAAATGCGGCTTTGCGGCGTAATGTTAAATGCCTTGCGCTGTTCGTTGGCTAAATTCAGCAAACCCGTGTGTGACAACATGGTGCCCTTGGGCTTGCCGGTGGAACCCGAGGTGTAAATGACGTAGGCCAGATTTTGCGGCGTAATCACCTGCGGTACGGCCTCGGCCGGATGTTCGGCTACCTGTGCCCATTCGCTGTCCAGAGCCAATTTGGGAACATCGAAATCGGCCAATCCGGGTTTAACTGCTTCCTGCGTGAGCAGCAGCTTGAGTCCGGAATCTTCAATCATGTAAGCCAGACGCTCGTGCGGGTAAGCGGGATCGAGCGGCACAAAGGCGGCTCCCGCCTTCAACGTACCCAAAATGCCCACGATCATTTCCGGCGAACGTTCCAGACAAATACCCACCAGATCGTCGGCACCAATGCCCTGCGCACGCAGGTAACGGGCCAAACGATTGGCGCGCTCGTCCAATTCGCGGTAGGTCAGGGCCTGACCGTTGTGTTCTACGGCTGTCGCTTCGGGTTGCGCATCCACCCACTGCTTGAACTTTTGCGGAACGCACAATGCGCTGTCGAAAGGCGCCTCCGTTTTATTCCAGGCGTAAAGCAAAGTGTGGCGTTCGTCATCGGAAAGGTAATCGATCAAATCCACCGGCCGATCGGCGTCTTCCGTGACGGCCCTGAGCAGATTGGTCAGATGGCGCTGCATGCGCACGATGGTGGATTCGTCAAACAGATCGGTATTGAATTCGAAACTGAAGTTAAAATGATCCGGCCCTTCGGTAACAATGAGAGAAAGATCGAATTTTGCCGTACCGGCTTCTTCTTCCGCAGAACGCATGGTCAGGCCGGGCAATTCGAACTTGCTTTGCGGCAGATTCTGCATGACAAACATGACCTGAAAGAGCGGCGCATGGCTCATTTCCCGTTTGCTTACCAGGGCGTCCACAATCTGTTCGAACGGTACGTCCTGATGTGCGTAAGCGTTGAGAGTGTTTTCCCGCACCCGACGCAACAATTCACTGAATTCGGGATTGTCGTAAAAATCGCTTTTGAGCACAATGTTGTTGACAAAAAAGCCGATCAGATTTTCCGTTTCCGAGCGGTTGCGGTTGGCAATGGGCGAACCAACCAGAATTTCGTCCTGACCGCTGTAGCGGTGCAACAGGGTTTGAAAGGCAGCCAGCAAGGTCATGAACACCGTGGCGCCTTGTTCCTGCGACAGTTTTTTGATGGCAGCGCTTAATGCACCGTCTACGCGCATGGAAATGGTTTTGCCGTTAAAGGTTTGCACCGGCGGACGCGGACGATCGAAGGGTAATTCCAGAACCGGCGGATCCATGCCGATGGTTTCTTTCCAGAAATCCAGTTCTTTTTGCAGCACGTCGCCCTGCAGCCATTCCTGTTGCCAGGCGGCGTAGTCGGCGTATTGAATTTCCAGCGGCGGCAATTGCGGTGTTTTGCCTTGTGCAAAGGCCGCGTAGCCCTGAGCGATTTCCCGCATGAAAATGCCCATCGACCAGCCGTCGGAAATGATGTGGTGCATGGTAAAAAGCACCACGTGTTCGGTATCGTTCAGCTTGACCAGTTGACCGCGGAAAAGCGGGCCGGTTTTCAGATCGAACGGTTTTTTGTTTTCTTCCAGAGTGATTTTTTTCAATTGCGCCTGCTTTTCATCTTCCGGCAGAGCGCTCAAATCGATAACCGGCAGTTTAACCGGCTGCGCTTCGTGGATGACGATGAACGGTTTGCCGTTCTCGTCGTCAAAAGTGGTGCGCAGCGTTTCGTGGCGCCTGACCACTTCGCTCAGACTTTTTTCCAACGCTTCGATGTTCAGTTCTCCGATCAGCCGCACGGCGCCGGGAATGTTGTAAAACGAACCGCCGGGCTGCAACTGATCCAAAAACCACAGGCGTTGCTGGGCAAAAGAAAGGGGCAGGCGTCCGCTGCGTTCGACCTTTTTAATGGGCGGAGCCTGAATGCCCGCAGCCTGACCGCTCAGTTCCTTGATGCGTTGCGCCAGTTGGCGAATGGTCGGCGCGGCAAAAACATCTTTGAGCGGCAATTCCACATCAAAGGCATCGCGCACGCGGGAGACCAACTGCGTGGCCAGCAGAGAATGGCCGCCCAAATCGAAAAAGTTGTGTTCGATGCCAATGTGCTCGCTTTGCAAAATGTCTTCCCAGATGCTAACCAGCAATTCTTCTTCCGGCGTACGGGGTGCCACGTATTTTTCCGTGACCATGTCTTTTTGATCGGGATCGGGCAATGCTTTGCGGTTCACTTTGCCGTTGGGTGTCAACGGGAATTTTTCCATTTGCACAAAGGCGGAAGGCACCATGTAATCCGGTAGCCGTCCTTTGAGAAAATCGCGCAGTTCCTGCGGATCGATTTCCCGCCCCTCATTGGGAAGGAGGTAGGCCACCAATGCTTTTTCACCGGCTTTTTGGCCGCGGGCAACAACCACGGCATCTTTAACCGCGGGATGCTGCAGAATTTGCGCTTCGATTTCGCCCAGCTCGATGCGGAAGCCACGGATTTTTACCTGAAAATCCACGCGACCGATGAACTCGATTTGACCGTCCGGCAGCCAGCGCGCCAGATCGCCGGTTTTGTACATGCGGGCTCCGGGTTCATCGGAAAAAGGATCGGCAATGAATTTTTCCGCCGTCAAATCGGGCCGATTCAAATAGCCGCGGGAAACTCCGACGCCACCGATGTGAATTTCGCCGGGTACCCCAATAGGTACAAAATGCAAATCTTCGTCTAAAATGTAAATACGGGTGTTGGCGTTGGGCCGTCCGATAGGCACGGTGGTTGTGTTTGCGCGATGTCGGGCATCCACTTCGCCCCAGATGGCGCCGATGGTGCCTTCGGTGGGGCCGTAGCCGTTGACAAAACGCACCCTGTCCGCAAAGCGGTTGGCCAGCTCCCAGGTGCAGGCATCGCCTACGGAAATGACGGTTTCCAGCTTTAGCCGATCTTCGGGCAAGAGTGTCAAAAGCGAGGGCGGAATGGTGGCCGTGGTGACCCTTTTCTTTTCGATAAAATCGATTAGTTTTTCCGTGGAAAGCAGGGTCTCTTTGTCGATCATTTGCACCCGGGCTCCGGAAAGCAAAGCGGAGAAGATTTCGCTGGTGGCGGCATCAAAACCGAACGAAGCCAGTTGCAGCATGGATTTGTCGGGCGCCAGACCGAAGTCGTCGATCATGTTGCGGAAGAAGTTAACCGCGCCGCGCTGGCGCAACAAAACGCCCTTGGGTTTGCCTGTGGAGCCGGAAGTGTAAATGATGAACGCCACGTTTTCGGGATCGACGGAAACCGCCGGATCATCGCCCGATTCTTTGGCAATGGCCTGTTCATCCCGCGGCAAGGCGATGATCTCCAAATCGTGTGCGGCAAAGCGCTCCGTCATCTCGTCGGCGGTGATCAAAAGGCGAATGCCGGAATCCTGCACCATGTAGTGAATGCGCTCTTCCGGATATTCGGGATCGATGGGCAAATAGGCGCCACCCGCCTTAAGTACGGCCAAAGCAGCCACAACCGTTTCCAGAGAACGGGGCAGAGAAATACCCACAAAGGTCTCCGGCCGTACGCCTTTTTTGCGCAGGTAATGTGCCAATTGGTTGGCCCTGTGATTGAGTTCCTGATAGGTGAGCTTGCGCTCGTTGTAATCCACGGCGATATTTTGCGGCGTGCGCGCGGCCTGTTCTTCAAACAATTGCGCAATGCTTTTGTCGCCCGGAAAGGGCTTTTGCGCACCGTTCCAATCGCGCAGAAAAAGCGTCTTTTCTTTTTCGCTAATGATTTCAAGCGAGCTCAGAGTGCGTTGCGGCTCAAAGACCAACTGCGTGAGGGTTCGTTCGATGTGTTCGTGCAAACGTTCGATGGTTGCAGCGTCAAAACGGTTGGCGTCGTAGGCGATGTCCAGCGTAAGCGTGCTGCCCGGCGCCGTGACGATGGTTAATGGGTAGTTGGTCTTTTCCACCGAGCGCACGTCTTCGATGTGCAACGTGCCCGAGGTTTGGGCCAGCGTTTCGCTGACCGGGTAGTTTTCGAACACCAGCAGTGTTTCGAACAGGGGCAGGGAACGCGGAACCTCACTCCAGCCCTGAATGTCTACCAGCGGGGTGTATTCGTACTGGCGCATTTCCGCGTTGCGCATTTGCAATTCTTGCAACCAGTCCTTAATCGTCTTTTGTCCGTCAATTTGCACACGAATGGGCAGGGTGTTAATGAACAGACCCACCATTTGCTCCACGCCGGGCAATTCCGTGGGCCGCCCGGAAACGGTAGAACCGAACACGACGTCTTTTTCTCCGCTGTAGCGGGAGAGGACAAACGCCAGCGCCCCTTGAAAGATCGTATTTACGGTGACCTGATATTGTCTGGAAAATTGTTCGATTTGCTGCGACAGTTCCCTGGAATAAGGATGGCGAATTTTAGGGTAGTCGGTTGTCGGTTGCGTGTTCTTGCGATCGACGTGCAGCGGTGTGGGTGCGGTAAATCCGGCCAGTTGCTTACGCCAGAAGGCTTCGGCTTTGTTCATGTCCTGAGCTTTAAGCCAGGCAATGTAATCGCGGAAGGGCCGTACCGGCGGCAAAGAGGCGGGCTTGCCCGTAGCGTATGCCTCGTACAGGGTAAAGAGCTCGCGCAAAACAATGGCAAATCCCCAGCCGTCAAACAGCAAGTGATGGTGGCTCCAGATAAAAAAGTGTTCTCCGTCGTTCAGTTTAATGAGCTTGATGCGCATCAGGGGCGCTTCGCTTAGCTCAAAGCCCTGCTTGCGTTCCGCATCGATAAGCGCGTCGATGTCGGCTTTTTGTACTTCGGAAGGTTTGGCACTCCAGTCCAAAGTTTCGAAAGGTAATTCCACTTCGTTGTACACCACCTGCAAAGGCTCTTCCAGATCTTCCCAGACAAAGGCGCTGCGCAGCACATCGTGGCGTTTTAGCACCTGTTGCCAGGCCTGTTTGAAGGCCGGAATATTCAAATCACCTACAAATTTGCAGGCCAATTGTTCGGTGTAAACTTCGGTTTCCGGTGCGTAAAGGGTGTGAAACAGCATGCCCTGCTGCATGGGAGAAAGGGGGTAAATATCCTTGATGTTTTCGCTCATACGCTATGCTAATCCTTTGTTGGTAACCTGCCCAAAACGATAACACTACAAAGCGCGATTCCCGTACGAAAAAAGAACCGCGCTTACATGAAAATTAATTGCAAATTGCTTTCGGACCTTTTGATTCCCTGTGAGGGAATTTTTGAGCCGGGCGCAAGACCGGCATTTGTGTGAAAATTACGCAAATTGTGCCCGGGAGTCGTTAAACAGAATGAGAACCATCCCGAAGTAAACCTATTTTCCCATTCAACCAAATCAACAAATCAACTACTCAACGATTCAACCATTTGCTCGATCAACCGCTTCAAACTCCCTAAATCCCCTCATAAGGGGATTTTCGGCCTGGGCACATTGCCACCGATCGACCAATCCGCTTCCGCCAACCCCGCTATTTAACCAAAACCATCTTTTTGATGATACTCCGATTCTCGGCAGAAATCCGGTAAAAATAAATGCCCGCGGGCCAATGACCGGCATTCAGCGTCAAGCGGTGAAATCCCGGCGACACGTTTTTGATTTGTTTGCTTAAAACGGTTTCGCCCAGAACATTGTAAATCTTTATGTGCACATCGCTGCGCCGGGTCAGGCCGTAGCGCAGTGTGGTGCTCGGATTAAAGGGATTGGGGTAGTTTTGCAAAACGGTAAAGGTACCGGGAACGCCGCTTGCGCCTTCGGAAATGGCGCTGGTGCCGTTCACCGTAAAGATGACGGTATCGCTGTCGGATTTGCCGCCCTGATCGGTACACACAAACAGTACGGTGTCCGAACCTGTCCAGGTCGGATCGTTAATGGTAATCATAGCCTGATTGCTGTCCAGAATAGTGATGGTTACGTTTTCGTTACCGGAATAGGTCCAGGTGAGCAGCGTGTCCGGCGTGATGTCGTCAAAGACGTAAGCGTTCAAATCGATGTTCTGAAACGTTTCGCCTTTGTTGATTTCCTGATCAGGAATGTCCGAAACGACGGGCGGATCGTTTTCCTGATCGGGATGAATACCGGGTTGCAAATGGAAGTGGAACCAGTGATTGAAATGTCCGTCTTCGTTGTGATCTCCGTCGCCGCCTTCGATGGAACTCCACGGCCAGCTACCCAGCGTGCCGCCCACTTCGCGTTGCGGATCGGGATCGTAGGTCAAGTCGCTTTTCCATTCGTTGCTGACCAGATGCCCCAGAATGAAAATGTCCGGCGGGTTGCCCAGAGAATCCAGCGGGATGCGCAGTTCGTAATAACCGTCCACGTAATTCAAATTGGCCATGCTGGTGTCCAAATCTACCTTGGTACCCCAACGTTGATTGGCATCATCGTATTTTTGAATATGGGCGTACACGGAATCTTTGCGATCGTAATCACCCTGAATGCGGTAGTCGGCGTAAAAGGGCAGTGTCCAGCTTTGTTCGTCGAACCACCAGGGGAACGAAGGCATGATCTGCGTGTAGTAGGCGCCGGTGGAATCGGTTCCGTAACCGGATTTGGGATTGTCGGGATGGGGATCGGTGTCGATGTACCAGAACATGTCCACATTCGAGCGGACCGTGTCGTTGGGCGAAGCCAAAAACTGCCCGGAGTAGGCCAGGTACAGGTATTGATCGTCCCAGGTGCAGTAGGCAAAAATGGTGTCGGTACTGGTCGGAAAGTCCTCGTCGTCGGCAAAAGTGTTTTGGCCGTTAAAAGGAAGTGTATGGTAGGTGGTGGCCAGAACTACGGTCACCGTAATCAATAAAATCGGTAGTAAAAATTTTTTCATGGCGATCTCCCTGATCAAAAATTTTCTTCCCTAAATTTTACAAAAGATCGTGAAAAAAAAGTGTGATCGGTGTGTCTTATCTCATTATTTTTTCTTTTTTTTGCCTTTCTGTAGTTGCGAGAGAACCTTGTCCAGTTTTTTGTTGTCCAGATTAGCCAGTTTGAAATCCGAGGCGGTAAAGCCTCCGGCCTGCGGCGACTGGCAATGGGCAATCAGCGTTTGCAACTCTTCTTTGAAATAGCCTGCGAACGGCCGAATGGTTTCTTCCCTGAAAACGCGCTTACTGAAGGTAAAAGAGATGTTCAGCTTGCCGGCGGTCACCGCACAGGTAATGTCCAGCAAGCCGGAACGTTTGTCCTGCGGGTGCCGTTCGGGCCCCTTGCTCTCCTTGGCCGGTTTAAAAACAGAACCTTCGGGCAGGGCCTGATCGAATTGTCCCAGATAGTTGAAGGTGATCGGCGCGTGATCCAGACCGTCCAATTCTTTGCGCAAGGCTGCGTCATCGCTCAGGTAGCGCAGCAAGCCGTAGCCGATGCCGTTGTTGGGAATGGCGCGCAGTTGCTCTTTGACGGTTTTGATGGTGTCGCCCGGTTCGAAAGCGCCTTCCAGATTGAGGTACACCGGAAACAGACTGGTGAACCATCCCACCGTGCGCGAAATGTCCGTGCCCGGCAAGATGTCTTCCCGTCCGTGCCCTTCCATGTTGATGAGCAACGACCGTTTGCCGTTCCAGCGGGCAAAGGCACGGACGAGTGCGGTAAGCAGAATATCGTTGATTTCGGTTTTGTACACCGGCGGTACGTCGGTAAGCAAGGCCTTGGTTTGCGCTTCGTCCAGAAAATCGGCCACACCGGCGGCAAATTGCTCGCTGTTTTCGCCCTGCGGGAAATCGGGGAAAAGCGTCGGTTGTTCTTTGCGGGCTATGTCTTTCCAGAAATCGGCTTCACTTAAGGCCTGCGGCGAATTGGCAAATTCGCGTAGTTTTTCCGCCCACTCTTTGAACGAAGTGGTTTTGGGCGGAAGCTGAATTTCCTTGCCGGAAGCCGCCTGCTGGTAGGCCAATTGCAAATCTTCCAGCAGAATCCGCCAGGAAACCCCGTCCATGGCCAGATGGTGCACAATGATCAGAATGCGGTGCGGCAGATCACCGGTGTCAAAATAGGCCAGACGCAGTAAACAGCCTTCCTGCAAATCGAACGACGCCTGCAATTTGGCCGCTTCGGTTTCGATGCTTTGTCTTTGTTCCTCGGCGGAAAGTGTGCGCAGATCGAAACGGAAAAAGGGAATGCGCTCGGGCAGGGGAGCAAATTCCTGTAAAGGTTGTCCGTCTTCCGTTTTGATGCGTAAACGCAGGGCGTCGTGGTGTTCCAGCAGGGCCCGCGTTACTTTTTCCAAATGCGCAGCCTCGAGCGCCTCGTGTACTTCCAGAAGCAGCGATTGATTCCAATGCTCGGGATGCTCGAATCCTTCGTCAAAAAACCAGTGCTGAATGGGCGTAAGCGGTGCGGTGCCGGTGACCAGTCCCTGCTCGGCCCGAATGACCTCGGCCTCCTGAGCAACGGCAGCCAGCCCGGCAATGGTTTGATATTGAAAGATTTGCACAGGGGTAATTTGCAATCCCTGCTGGCGGGCGCGGGCAATAACCTGAATGCTCAAAATGGAATCGCCGCCCAGTTCGAAAAAGTTGTCGTCCACGCCGATTTGCTTGAGTCCCAGAACCTGTTGCCAAATTTCGGCCAGAATGCGCTCTTTTTCGTTGCGCGGTGCCACGTATTCCGTTTTACGTTCCGTCGTTGTCTCGTCGGGTTCGGGTAAAGCCCGGCGATCGATTTTACCGCTGGGCAGGTAGGGCAACGCCTCCATTTTGACGAACACGGCCGGAACCATGTACTCCGGCAAGCGGGCTTGCAGCTTTTTGCGCAAAGCGGAGGTGGAACTTTCCGTATTTTCGTTAAAGACCAGATAGGCCACCAGTTGCTTGCTGTCGGCCTGTTTTTGTCGTACGATTACGGCCACGTCTTTAACTTCGGGAAATTCCAGAATGGCATGTTCGATTTCTTCCAGTTCGACACGAAAGCCGCGAATTTTGACCTGATGATCGGTTCGGCCGATGTATTCCAGGTTGCCGTCGGCACGCCAGCGAACCAAGTCGCCGGTACGGTACATGCGGCCGTTCGCTTCGTCGCAGAACGGATCGGGTAAAAAACGTTCCGCGGTCAATTCGGGACGCTGCCAATAACCCTGCGCCACGCACGCGCCGCCTAAAAACAATTCGCCGGGAATGCCAATCGGCACCGGTTTGAGATTCTTGTCCAGTACGTAGGCCCGCGTGTTGGCAATGGGGCGGCCGATGGGAATTTCGCCCAGACGTTCGACTTCGGGAAGCGTATTGGGACATTCGAAGACAATGGAATCGATGGTGCCCTCGGTGGGCCCGTAGGTGTTAAGCGTGCGGACGCGTTTGCCGCCTGCTTGCAACCATTCCTTGTAACGTTCGGCCGAAAGCTTGTCGCCGCCCAAAATCAGCAGGCGCAAGGTGTTGGGAATTTGCGTGTTCAGTTGTTTGATTTCGGTCAGCACCTGATGCCAGTAAGCGGTGGGTAAATCCCAGATGGTAATGCCGTAGGTTTCGGTAAGCTCCAACAATTGCTGGCCGGAAATAAGCACTTCGTTGCCGCGCAGAACAAGCGTGGCTCCGTTTTGCAGGGTAGGGTAAATTTCTTCCCCGGCGGCATCGAAATTGACCGTGGCAAATTGCAGTACGCGGTCGCAATCCTGTAATTCGAAAATTTCGGCAATGGCCAAATTGTGATTAACCACCGAACGGTGGCTGACCACCACGCCTTTGGGCAAACCGGTGGAACCGGAAGTGTAAATGATGTAAGCCGGTTCGTCGCCGTTAAATTCCGGCGCAACGTAGGCGGCGCTGTCCGGCAGGTTTGCCGCTTCGTCCAGCACCAGCGTGGGAATGTTTTTAGCCGGAATGGCTTCCCGCAGCGCTTTTTCGGTAATCAAAAAAGCAATGTCAGCGTCTTTGATCATAAAGGAAAGACGTTCCTGCGGGTAGTTGGCATCCAGAGGTACGTAAGCGGCGCCGCTCTTTAAAATGCCCAATAATGCGGCAATTAAGTCCGGAGAACGTTGCAAACTCAGCCCCACACGATCTCCTTTGCCCAGACCTTTTTGCTGCAAATAGGCGGCAATGCGGTTGGCTTTGTCATTCAGTTCACCGTAAGTCATTTGCACATCGCCGGAGACCACGGCCACTTTTTCCGGCTGATCTTCGGCCTGCACTTCGATAAGGTGCTGGATGGCCATTGCCGGAAAATCGCGTTGGGTGGCGTTCCATTCCCGCGTCACTTTTTGCTCGTCTTCGGGCGCGATGAGCGAAATGTGCGAAAGGGGTTGCTGAGGTTCGTTCAGAACCGATTGCACCACGCGCACGAAATGATCGGCCAGGCGGCGCATGGTTTCTTTTTCGAACAAATCGGTATTGTATTCCAGACTGGCGTTCAGCCCGTCATCCACTTCGGTAAGAGCAAGCGTTAATTCGAATTGGGAAAGCCCGTTTTCCACCTTCAATTCTTCGATGGTAATGTCGGAAACTTCCTGACTGCCGCGGGGCAGGTTTTGCATCATGAACATAACCTGAAAAAGCGGTGTGTGGCGTACGTCGCGTTCGGTCTGAATGGCATCCACCAGTTTTTCGAAGGGCAGATCCTGATGGGCGTAAGCGCCCAATGCCGTTTCGCGGATTTGGCGCAGAAAATCGGCAAAGGTCGGGTCTCCGCTCAAATCGGCGCGCATGACCAGCGTATTGACAAAAAATCCGATGATGTTTTCGATTTCCGAACGATTGCGGTTGGCAATGGGCGTACCCACGCTAAGGTCGTCCTGCCCGCTGTATTTGTGCAACAGCACCATAAAGGCCGCCAGAAAAGCCATGAAAGGCGTAACATTGTGCTGCTGACAGAAGGCATTCATGGCTTCGGTAGTTGCTTTGTCTATTTTAAATTGGAGATGCGCTCCGTTGGAGGTCGGAGTGACGGGGCGCGGCTTGTCCGTGGGTAATTGCAACGGCGGCGAACCGTGACCCAGAACCCGTTTCCAGTAGGCCAGTTGTTCTTCCAGAACTTTACCCGAAAGCCATTGGCGTTGCCAGGCGGCAAAGTCCACGTATTGAATGCGCAGCGGCGGCAGCGGATCGGGCTGGTTGGCGCCAAACGCGCGGTAAAGCGCGGCCACTTCGTTCATTAAAATGCCCATAGACCAGCCGTCGGAAATGATGTGGTGCATGTTGAGCACGATGACGAAGTGATCGTCGGCCAGTTGCAAAACTTTGACGCGGGTTAACGGTCCCTTTTCCAGATCGAAAGGCTTGCGCGCTTCGTCGATGATGAAGGCTTCGATGGCGGCCGTGTCTTTTTGCTCGTCCGGCAAAACGATGTGTTCGATTTTAACGGGCGATTGAGGTAAAATTTCCACGTGCGGCTTGCCGTCCACGGTTTTGAACACCGTGCGCAGGGTTTCGTGGCGTTGGGCAATCCGATCGAACACTTGCTGCAAACGTTGCACACTCAACGGGCCGCGTACGCGGAAAGCGGCGGGAATGTTGTACGAAGCGTCGTCCGGCTGAAGCTGATGCAAAAACCACAATCGCTGCTGAGCAAAGGAAAGCGGCAGTTCGCCGTCACGATCGATGGGCACGATGGGCGGCTCTTCCAGACCTTCCTGTTTGAGCTTCAGTCGGTCGATGGCCCGACCCAGATCGTGTACCACGGGATTTTCAAAGAGAATTTTGAGCGGTACGTCCACGCCCAACGCGTCGCGGATGCGCGAAGTGAGCTGAGTGGCCAAAAGTGAGTGACCGCCCAGTTCGAAAAAGTGATCGTTGGAGCCCACCTTGGGCACGTTTAATATTTCGGAGAAAATTTGGGCCAGAATTTCTTCGCTCGGTGTTTTGGGCGCCACGTATTCCCGCTGCAAATCCAGCCGGTGCTGTGCGGGATCGGGCAGGGCTTTGCGGTCGATTTTGCCGTTGGGGGTCAGAGGAAAGGATTCCAGAAGCACAAAAGCAGACGGTACCATGTACTCCGGTAGTTTTTCCCGCAGGTAATCGCGCAACTGGTGACTGGTGATTTCGTGTTCCTTTTCCGGTACCAAGTAGGCGGCAATAATGGCATCGCCCCGGGCATCTTTGGCCGTAGTAACCAGACACTCGCGGATGTGCGGATGTTTGGCCAGCAGGGTTTCGATTTCACCCAGCTCGATGCGGAAACCGCGAATTTTAATCTGGTTGTCGATGCGTCCGATGTATTCGATGTCGCCGTCCTTCAGGTAACGCGCCAAATCGCCGGAACGGTAGAGCCGGGCGCCGGGATCGCTCGAAAAAGGATGGGGCACAAACTTGGCGGAAGTAAGCTCGGGGCGTTTCAGGTAACCGCGGGCCAGACCGGCTCCGGCCACGCAAATTTCACCGGGCACGCCGATGGGGGCGGGCTGCAAGTGGCGATCCAAAATGTACACCGGTAAATCGGGGATGGGTCGGCCGATCACGCTGCCTTTGTTGGCTTCCAAATCGGCTAAGGAAACGGGCCGATAGGTAACGTGCACGGTGGTTTCGGTAATGCCGTACATGTTTACCAATTGCGGCTGGCGGTCACCGTGTTTTTCGAACCAGGGGCGCAGGCTGTTGAGTTCCAGCGCCTCGCCGCCAAAAATGACGTAGCGCAGATCGGTGCGGTAGGGCGGTTTTCCTGCCTGCTCTTCGGCCTGAATAAGTTGCCGAAAGGCCGAAGGTGTCTGGTTAAGTACGGTAACCTTTTCTCGAATCAGCAATTGGTAGAACTGTTCGGGCGAGCGAGCCGTCAATTGGGGCACAATGACCAGACGCCCGCCGTAGAGAAAAGCGCCCCAAATTTCCCACACGGAAAAATCGAAAGCATAGGAATGAAACAGCGTCCACACGTCGTTTTCGTTAAATCGATACCAGTGATCCGTTGCCTGAAACAGGCGCACCACGTTGTAATGGGTGATCAGCGTACCTTTGGGTTTGCCCGTGGAACCGGAAGTGTAAATGACGTAAATCAGGTGGTCGGGGGTAACGGCGGTTTGCGGATTTTCCTCGGATTCGTCTTCGATTTTGTGCCAATCGTCATCGAGCAGAAAGACCTGTTGACCGTCCGGAGTCAGTTGGGAATGTAAATCCGACTGCGTCAGAATGAGTTTTGCCTCGGCGTCTTGCAGCATAAATTGCACGCGTTCCGGCGGGTAAACCGGATCGATGGGCAAATAAGCAGCCCCGGCCTTGAGTACGCCCAGAATAGCTACCAACAGGTGCGGAACGCGCTCCGAGTAAATGGCCACCAGATCGTCGGGTTGCACCCCCTGTTTAATCAAATAATGCGCCAGCTTGTTGGCCTGCCGGTTCAGTTCGCTGTACGTCAGATGTTCGTTTTCGAAGGTCAGCGCAATGCGTTCGGGAAATTTTTGTACCTGTTCTTCGAAGAGCCGGTGCACACATTTTTCGGGCGCGAAGTGGGTTCCCTTTGGCACCCATTCGTCCAATAAAAGATGCTTTTCTTGTGCCGTGAGCATGTCCAGCCTGCTGACAGGCGTTTCGGGATGTGCGACCATTTCCTGCAAGAGACGGTCGTAATGGGCCAGCATGCGGTCAATGGTGTCCGGTTCGAACAAATCGGTATCGTATTCGATGTCCAGTAAAAATGCCTCGGGTGTTTCGCTGACGGTAAGGGTCAAATCGAATTTAGCGTTTTCGTTGCCCAGGGGAACGGGTTCCACCTGCAGGCCGGGTAATTCCAATTTGCCTTCGGCGGCGTTCTGGAAAACAAACATGACCTGAAACAGAGGAGTGTGACTCATGTTGCGTTCCGGCTGCAGTTCTTCCACCAGCATTTCGAAGGGTAAATCCTGATGCGAGAAGGCTTCCAGCGAAACGTTGCGCGTGCGTTTTAGCAATTCATCGAACGAAGGTTCGTCGCTCAAATCGTTGCGCAAAACCAATGTGTTGACAAAAAATCCGATCAGGCCTTCGGTTTCGGCGCGGTTGCGATTGGCAATGGGAATGCCCACGCACAAATCTTCCTGCTGAGTGTAGCGATAGAGCAGGGCGTAAAAGGCGGCCAATAGGGTCATGAACACGGTAGTTTGATGTTCGGCGGCAATTTTGCGGATGGCCGGTACAACGGAACCTTCGATGCTGCTTTTGCGATGGCTGCCGCGGTAGGATTTGACCGGTGGCCGCGGATGATCGGTGGGCAATTCCAGCACGGGCAGTGTTCCGCCCAGTTTTTGCTTCCAGTAGGCCAGTTGTTTTTCTTTGATCTCGCTTTCCAGCTTTTTCTTTTGCCACACGGCAAAGTCGGCATATTGAATTTTAAGCGGTGGTAGCGGAGCGGGACGACCGCTGAGGTAACCGCGGTACAATTGTCCGAATTCTTTTACAAACACATTGACCGACCAACCGTCGGAAATGATATGGTGCATTAAGATGTGCAGTACGTATTCGTCTTCGGCCATTTTGATTAAATGCAACCGCAGGAGTGGGCCTTTACTCAAATCGAACGGGCGATTGTTTTCCTTTTCCAGCAGAGAGCGCATTTGCTTTTCGCGTTCAGCAGGCGGAAGCTGTGAAAGATCGCTTTGTTTGAGCGGCACGTTTGCCTGCGGAGAGACTACCTGCATGGGGGTGCCGTTAACGGTGGTAAAAGTGGTACGCAAAATTTCGTGGCGTTTGATGATTTCGCCAAAACTCTTTTGCAAAGCTTCGATGTTTAATTTTCCTTTTAAACGTACGGCAGCCGGAATGTGATAGGCCGTGCTTTCCGGTTCCAATTGGTGTAAAAACCAGAGCCGTTGTTGCGCGTACGAAAGGGGAAAGGCATTACCCAGACTGCCTTTTTTCTTCAGTTTTAGTTCCAGTAAGCGTCGTTTTTCCGGTGACAGTTTGCTTAAAAGTTGTTCAAGATCACTCAT
>Ga0256914_1000937_pt1 | contig 27881 bp, 28 predicted proteins | sample HulkmetaG_FD_191571 | JGI IMG/M metagenome (GOLD analysis project Ga0256914, IMG submission 191571) | Hydrothermal chimney microbial communities from Main Endeavour vent field at the Juan de Fuca Ridge, Pacific Ocean - Hulk | ecosystem: Environmental > Aquatic > Marine > Hydrothermal vents ... | reverse complement strand
GGGTAAATCCGGGGAAGATGTGAGGCTTGACAGGCACGTGCTCAATCGAGTGGATGGTGGCAGGCAGCCAGGTGACCATCTGCCATCTCCTTTAGTTCCGGCAGGGCACTTGCACAGATGGCATCCGCCCGTTCACAGCGGTTTCTGAAGGGGCAGCCTGATGGTATCGCATCCAGTGGCGGCACCTGGCCCGGAATGAAGCTCAGCCGTGTCGGTATCCCCTCAGGACTGTAGGGAACAGAGGACAGCAGTCCCTTGGTATATGGATGAAGAGGGTGTCCGAAGAGCTCATCGACCCCCGCCTCTTCCACTATGATCCCTGCATACATCACGAGTACGCGCCTGGCTATCCTCGCCACGACACCAAGGTTGTGTGTGATGAGCAGAAGTCCCAAGTCATTTTCCTGTCTGAGCTCATCCAGCAGATCCAGGATCTGGGCCTGAATGGTGACATCGAGGGCAGTTGTGGGCTCGTCGGCAATGAGCAGATCCGGCCTGCAGGCCAGGGCCATGGCGATCATGACCCTCTGGCGCAGCCCGCCTGAGAGCTGATGGGGATAGTGGTGCATCTTGACCTCTGGCTCCGGTATGCCCACGGCCTTCATGAGCTCCATCACCCTGTCTGTGTAGTCCGACAGCCTGCCTCCAAAGTGGGCACAGATCGCCTCTGCTATCTGGTCTCCCACCTTGAAGACGGGATTGAGGGCGGTCATGGGTTCCTGAAAGACCATGCCTATCCTTCTGCCCCTGATGCGCCTGAGCTTCTCATCTGGCAGGGAGAGCAGATCGAGCGGGGGGCGGGCTGGATCCGCATGGAACAGGATGCGTCCTTTAGGGGGATTGAATGGCGGGCTGGGCAGCAGGCCCATTATGGAGAAGGCGGTTATGCTCTTGCCGCAGCCGCTTTCTCCCACAAGGCATACGCTCTCTGCCCGTCTTACAGAAAAGGAAACGCCCCTTACCGGAGATAAGGGGCGCTTTTTTCGCCTGGAAATCTCTACCTGGAGCCCTTGGACCTCCAGGAGGGGCTGATGGGGCTGGGCAGTGCCGCTACTCACTGTTCTTGATGAGCAGGGTGGATGGATCCAGGATCATGGAGGGGGCAGACTCGTCCCTGTCACCCTTCAGCACCATGATGTCGATCTTGGCGCAAGAGGGCTTGAGCCCAATTAGCACCTCGAACAGGTCCTCAACCGGGGCAATGGTATCGGGTATCTTTCCTGACTCCAGGGTCTCCTCCGGTCTGACCCTCACGGCAAACCAGATGGGTATGCCCTGCTCCCTTGCCAGGAGCTTCAGCTCTGAAAGGGTTTCTCGGACGTCTTCGCCAAAGCCCAGTCCGTCTATGATCATGAGCTGCGGATAGAAGATGCCCTGTTCCGTCAGGTCGGCAAGCCGCTCTTCGAGCTTGTTGACCGAGAAGTCGTCGGCATTGAAGGTCATGATGAACCTGTGGGGCAGGATGGTCTCCCATAGCTCGGTGGTGTTGGTGAGCTTGTATTCGTCTGCGATGTTGTGAAAGACCTCCTCATACCAGAGGCATACCTTCTTGACAGGCTGATTCAGGCTGATATGGAGGACGTTTCGCTCCTTTAGGAGGTTGTCCAGTGCAAGCTGGACCAAAAAGGCGGTCTTTCCAACCCCCGCCTTTGCCAGTATGGCCCCGAAGGAGCCCTCTTTTATGGGGTATTGACCTTCTCCAAGGATACGGAGGGGATTTCTGAGAATGAGATCCTGTTTCAGCATGGCAAGCGACCTTTCCCTTAAGAATATGACATTGGCCGCAGCCCTGTCCAGGCTGCGGCTCGGTTTTTCAGCACTCTGCACCTTTAGCTGACCGCCTCTTTCGGGCTATGCGGCCTTCTTCTTTTCCTGGGCCTTCTTGATCAGCTCTTCGGCCACACTCTTGGGCACCTGGCGATAGGTGGCAAACTCCATGGTGAACTGGGCCTTGCCCTGGGTGGCGGAGCGCAGCACAGTGGAGTATCCGAACATCTCGGAAAGAGGTACCTCGGCCTCCACCACACACATGTCACCCTCGTCCTGTGTGCCCAGGATCATGCCGCGTCTCTGGTTGAGTGAGCCCATTACGGCGCCCTGGAACTCTGAAGGGGTCTCAACGGCCACCTTCATGATGGGCTCCAGGATCACGGGCTTGGCCTTGGGAAATGCCTCCTTGAAGGCACCTCTTGCAGCGGCCTGAAACGCGGTGTCCGAAGAGTCCACGGAGTGGGCTGCACCGTCGTTTATCACCACCCGGATGCCGGTGACGGGAAAGCCCAGGAGCTGGCCCTTCTTGAGGGAGCTCTGGAAGCCCTTTTCCACAGAGGAGATGAACTCTGTGGGGATGGCGCCTCCGACGATCTCGTTTACGAACTCGAACTCCTCCTCACACGGCTCTATATAGCCTGCCACCCGGCCATACTGGCCTGCACCGCCGGTCTGCTTCTTGTGGGTATAGTTGAAGTCCGCCCTGGCGGTGATGGTCTCACGGTAGGCGACCTGTGGCGCTCCGGTGTGGACTATGGCGTTGTACTCGCGCTTCATCCTCTCTATGTAGACCTCCAGGTGAAGCTCGCCCATGCCTGAGATGATGGTCTCGCCGGTCTCGTGATCGACACGCACCTGGAAGGTTGGGTCCTCCTTGGAGAACCTGGACAGGGCCTTGGACATGTTCTGCTGGCTCTTGTTGTCCTCCGGGATGATGGCCAGGGAGATGACCGGATCCGGCACATGCATGGATGTCATGGAGTAGCGTATGCCAGGAGATGTGAATGTATCTCCGGAAGCACAGTCGATGCCGAAAAGAGCCCCGATATAACCGGCCGGGATCTCGGTGATGTCCTCCATCTGGTCGGCATGCATGCGTACCACGCGGCCCACCTTGACCTTGCGGCCCGTGCGGGAGTTGACGATGAAGTCACCCTTTCTGAGCACGCCCTGATAGACCCGGATATAGGTGAGCTGTCCGTAGCGCCCCTCCTCCAGCTTGAATGCCAAGGCGACCAAGGGCTTGTCCAGCTCTGAGGTCAGAACGACCTCCTTCTCGTCGTTGTCCAGGTCAAGGGCCACATTCTTTACCTGGCCAGGATGGGGCAGGTACCTGGTAACACCGTCCAGAAGCGGCTGCACACCCTTGTTCTTGTAGGCAGAGCCCATCATCACAGGTGTGATCTCGCGCTTGAGGGTCCCTTCACGGATGGCCTCGATAAGCAGATCCTCCGGCACCTCGCCCTCCAGGGCCGCTTCCATCAGCTCCTCGGAGAACATGGATGCTGCATCTATCAGCTCCTCACGCCTTGCCTCGGCCTCTTCCTTCAGTTCTGCCGGGATCTCCTCGTAGCGCACATGCTCGCCCTGGTCACCGTCGAAATAGACGGCCTTCATGGATACCAGGTCCACCACACCCTCGAACTTGTTCTCGAGCCCTATGGGGATCTGGAGTGCCACAGCATTGTGGCCCAGCTTCTCCCTGAGCTGCTCGATCACCTTCATGGGATTGGCCCCGCTCCTGTCGCACTTGTTGATGAAGGCGATGCACGGCACGTTGTAGCGGGCCATCTGCCTGTCAACCGTTATGGACTGGGACTGGACACCGCCTACGGAGCAGAGCACCAGCACGCCGCCGTCCAGGACCCTCAGGGCACGCTCCACCTCGATGGTGAAGTCCACGTGACCAGGGGTGTCGATGATATTGATCTCGTGACCGTCCCATTCACAATATGTGGCGGCAGAGGTGATCGTGATGCCGCGCTCCTTCTCCAGCTCCATGAAGTCCATGGTGGCGCCAACGCCATCCTTGCCCTTCACGTCGTGGATGGCGTGAATCCTGTTGGTATAGTAGAGAATCCTCTCAGTCAGCGTGGTCTTGCCCGCATCGATATGGGCGCTGATGCCAATGTTTCTTACCTTTTTAGGATCCTTTTTCATCTTCTTCTTACCTCTGCTTTCAAACTTCTTGGCTCGATTCCGGATCGAGCCTCTTTCAATTTCAATAAAACAGGGCCCTGTGCCGGCCCTGGGGTCTTTTCAGCATAATAGTTCCGCCGTCGATCTTGTCTCCAGATCGGCATCCTCTAAAGCTATGTTGAAATTGGTGATTCCTGCGGATACTGCCAGATTTTTCGAGTCGGGCGTCGCCGGAAAACGTTTAGAGGGATGCCTTTGTAACTTTCCCTATCCGGTTTGTCAAGAAAAATTGTTGGCCTGCTTCTGCCTTGAGCCTGCTAAAGACGGGCCTGTCGGGCAGAAGATGCCTGAATAACAGATAAAATAGATATTAATTGTCTGAAATCAAGGCCTTTTTACGGAAAGGGCCACGTCTTTGTAAAAAAGGATGCTATTTGGATGCGTGGCTGTGGGCCTCGCCTATACGGGCCTCTACATAGGAGATCAGCTCCTCGTCCCATTCATCGATGTCGAAGCAGCAGGCATCCTGCCCCAACAGGCCTCCTGGGACCTCATCCCCTCTCTGCTCGGGATCGCTGATCATGTCCCTGTAGAAGCATACGGAGAGCCATCGGTTCGATGGATCGTCATCTATTATGTCCACCATGACGAACAGTTCCCTGTCGCGCTGCCTTTCATGGGCGGCTCTGAGGGAGTATGAAACCCCAGGCCGTGCCTTGAAGGAGAGTTTTGTCTCTGAGAGCCCTTCGAGATACCTCTTCAGGCGCAAGAATGCCTCTTTTGTCCTGGAAACACCGTCCTTCCACTTGTCAAGCAACTCCTCAAGCCCCTTTAACCCGTTTCCTCCCGCCATATTGCGCCTCCTGTTTACAAAAGCCTTCAATTCGAAGGGATGAAGGCCTGCGGTTATGATCGTTTGTCAAATTATAGAGGTTTGCTGGCCTCTGTTCAAGAAGGCAGATCGGATCAGTCACTTGTTACCGTCGATTGCGGCAAGAGGAAAGAAAGGGGCTCGGTGGCGGTGCTTTGGCCATATGGAGGCGGGCCTTTGGAAGATATAGAGATAGAGCCCTATTGCTGTTCTATCTGTAGATCACGTGGAAGCCTGATTGGTCGTTTTCAGGCTTGAGCTCCACCACCTCCACCTCTGTCACATCCGCATAGTCTGGTCCGTGCCAGAGCCATTTTATCAATGCATCGATCTTGTCTGCAGGCCCTTCGGCCTCAAGCTCGACCGTGCCATCTGGCATGTTCCTGACCCAGCCAGACAGACCGAGCGCCTGGGCCGTCTCCCTTGTGGAGGCCCTGTAGAAGACCCCCTGGACTCTTCCGTAAACCTTTGCGTGTATGCGGCGCGTATCCGTGCTCATTGACCGGTAGCCTCCTCTTTTAGACCCTCTTTCACCATCTTGAGGAACTCCTCTTCATCTATGGTCTTGATCCCGAGTTCCAAGGCCTTGCGGTATTTGGATCCGGGGTTCTCCCCCACCACCACATAGTCCGTCTTGCGGCCTACGGTGGAGAGGACCTGCCCCCCAAGCTGTTTGACCAGCTCCTTGGCCCTGGACCTGGTCATGGATTTTAGTGCCCCTGTGAAGACAAAGCTCTTGCCTGCGACCGGACTCTCCTTTTCTGGACTCGCCGATGGTTCTATTATCCTGATGCCGGCATCGAGCAGGCGCCTTATCATCTCTATATTCTTCTCCTGCCGGAACCACTGGCTTATGCTCTTTGCCACCTCGGGGCCGATCCCTTTGACGGCCAGGAGTTCCTCTTCAGAGGCCTTCATGAGTGCATCAAGAGATCCAAAGTGGTTTGCCAGGAGCTGGGCCGTCACCTCACCCACATGTCTGATGCCAAGGGCAAAGAGGAATCTGGCAAGGGTCACCTCCTTGCTGGCCTCTATGGCATCGAGCAGGTTCTGGGCCGATTTCTCCGCAAAGCCCTCCAGGGAGAGCAGGTCCTCCTTCTTTATGTTGTAGAGATCCGGAATGTCCCTGATGATCCCGGCGGTTATGAGCTGTTCCACCACCTTGGGGCCCAGGCCTTCTATATCCATGGCCGGCTTGCTTACATAGTGGGCTATCCTCTTGGCGAGTCTCGGGAAACAGTCCGGATTGGGGCAGCGCCATATGGCCTCTCCCGGCTTCTTCACCAGCTTCGATCCGCATACAGGGCAGAATTCCGGCATGCGGAACTCCTTTTCTTTGCCGGTCCTGCGCTCCTTGAGCGGTTTTACCACCTCCGGGATCACGTCTCCGGCCCGCCTTATTATGACCCAGTCACCGATCCTGATATCCTTTCTGCGGATCTCGTCCTCGTTGTGAAGGGTGGCTCGGCTCACGGTCACACCGCCCACCTTCACCGGCTCCATCACTGCAACCGGTGTGACCGCACCGGTCCGTCCGACACTGAGGATGATGTCGATTATTCTGGTGATGGCCTGGGCCGCCTCGAACTTGTAGGCTATGGCCCATCTGGGGCTCTTGGCCTTGGTGCCCAGCCGCTCCTGAAGGGCCATGTCGTTCACCTTGATCACGATCCCGTCTATCTCATAGGGCAGCTCCGGGCGCCTTTGCGCCATATCTTCATGGTATTTGATGGCCCGCTCGATACCGCGTACCTTTTTGCACATGGGGTTGGTGCGAAGGCCCCACTTCCTCAGGGTGGTAAGCACCTGCCACTGGCTTGTGAAGGTGAAGCCCTCTACCCTGCCTATGCCGTAGAAAAAGACCTGAAGCGGCCTTCTGGCGGTCACGTTGGGATCGAGCTGGCGCAGGGAGCCGGCAGCGGCATTTCTCGGGTTTGCAAAGGGGGGCTCGCCATTTGCCTCCCTCTCCCGATTGAGGCGCTTGAAGGCCTCCTTTTCCATATAGACCTCTCCCCTGGCCTCCAGCAGGCGAGGCGGCTCGATATGTCTGGAGATGAGGCGCAAGGGAATGGCCTTTATGGTACGGATGTTGGCTGTTACGTCCTCACCGGTAAATCCATCCCCTCTCGTAGAGCCTACGGTCAGCACCCCCTCTTCGTAGACCACCTCCACGGCCAGGCCGTCCATCTTGGGCTCCACCGTGTACTCTATCTTCTCGTCTTCAGGAAGCTCCAGCAGTCTCTTGATCCTGGCATCGAACTCCAGGACCTCCTGCCTGGAGAAGGCATCGTCCAGGCTGAGCATGGGCACGGAATGGGTTACCGTCTTGAACTTGTCAGACGGGGGTGCACCGACCCGCTGGGTGGGCGAGTCTGGAGTTACGGTCTCCGGGTATCTCTCTTCCAGCTCCTTGAGCTCGTGTACCAGGGCATCGTACTCCTCATCGCTTATCACCGGGGAGTCGAGGACATAGTAGCGGTAGTTGTGGTAGTTGATCTCCTCCCTGAGCTTCTTGATCCTTTCCAGTACCTCTGGCGGAACGCTCATTTCCTGCCCCTTTTCCTCCTGCCCTTTCTGGCACCTTTCTTTTTCTTGCCCGCCTCATCATCCACCAGGACGAAGTTTATATGGCGCCTGGCCTTGTTTATGGAGACCAGCTTCAGGGTGACCTCCTGTCCTATCCGGTAGACCTTGCCTGTCCGCCTTCCGGTGAGCCGGTGGCCCTTGGGGTCAAACTCATAGTAGTCGTCGGCCATGTCTATGAGCTTGACCACCCCTGAGATGAACAGATCCTTCAGCTCAACGAACATGCCAAAGGAGGTTACAGACGAGATGATGCCCTTGAAGACCTCGCCGATCTTGTCCTCCATGTAGCGGATCTTGAGCCTGTCCAGCATCTCGCGTTCTGCCTCCATGGCAGTACGCTCCCTTTTGCTCATCTCCTCGCCCAGCACATGGAGTTCGTCAGTGGTGTATACAGGGCGTTTCCTCGTGCGTCTCAGATTGCCCTTCAGCACCCTGTGAACGATCAGGTCGGGATAGCGCCTGATCGGGGATGTAAAGTGGAGATAGGTGGCTGAGGCCAGGCCGAAGTGGCCCTTGTTCTGCTCGGAATAGACCGCCTGCTGCATGGTGCGGATGAGCATGGAGTTTACGATATACTCCTCGGGCTTGCCCTTCACCATGCCCAGGACCTTCTGGCACCAGAAGGGTGTGATCTCCTTTGGCACCTTTATGTTATAGCCCAGGGTCTGGAGGAATTTTACGAAATCTTCCAGCTTTTCCCTCTCAGGCCGTTCGTGTATGCGGAACAGGGTTGGGATGGAGCGTTCGGCAAGATAGGCGGCAACCGCCTCGTTGGCCGCGATCATGAACTCCTCTATGAGCCTGTGGGCTATGTTACGCTCCCTGAGCACGATCTCCTCGAGCTCTCCGGTGAGGCCGAGGATCACCTCTGGCTCCGGCAGGTCGAAATCTATGGAGCCCCTTGCCCTGCGCCTGTCGATGAGTATGCGTGCAAGCTCCTCCATGACACGCAGGCCATCTATGAACTGCCTGTACTGTTTCAGAAGTCTTTTGTTCTTGCCATCGAGCAGCTCCTTCACGAGGGTGTATGTGAATCGTTGGTGGCTGCGCATCACGGCCTTGAAGAAGGTGGTCTTCTCCACCATGCCTTCCCTGTCGAAGTAGATGCGTGCAACCATGCAGAGCCTGTCCTCGTTTGGAACAAGGCTGCAGAGATGGTTGGACAGGGCCTCCGGCAGCATGGGTATCACCCTGTCTGGAAAGTAGACACTTGTGCCCCTCTCCACTGCGTCCTGGTCTATGGCGGATCTTTTGTGGACATAGTGGCTGACGTCAGCTATGGCTACCGTGAGGACATAGCCTGAGCGGGTCTTTTTCACATGGACCGCATCGTCGAAGTCCCGGGCATTCTCTCCATCTATGGTGACCAGTGGCAAGGACCTTATATCCCTTCTGCCCTTCAGGTCTTCGGGCTGCACCGTTTTGGGAAGCGCCTTGGCCTGCTGAATGGCCTTTCGGGAGAATCTGAAGGGCAGATTGTATTTGTATACCACCATCTTGGACTGGACCTTCAGGTCCTCTGGATCCCCGAGGACCTCTATGACCCGGCCCTCCACACTGTTTCCCGTGGGGGAGTAGTCGGTGATGGCCGCAACAACTGCCTGGCCCTCTTTGGCCCCTGCACTCTTGTCCTTGGGAATCAGGATCTCCAGATGGAGCCGTTCGTCTTCGGGCTCCACTACCCCGAAGTGGCGTCCGGCATGATAGGTGCCTACGATCTTCTTCTGGCTCCGTTCGATTATCCTGATCACCGATCCGAGTGGGCCCTTTGGGTCATAGCGTTCGATCCGTACCGCAACAATATCGCCGTGTACAGCCCCCTTCATCTTCCTTGGTGGAATGAATACATCTGCACCCTCCCCGTCGGCTACACGGACGAATCCAAAGCCGTCAGGATGTACCGAGAGCTCGCCGGTGACTATCTTGAGTTCCTGGGCAAGGCCGTACCGGTTGCCCTTGAGGAGTATTATCTTCCCCTGTCTCAGGAGCTGGCGAATGAGTTTTTTGGCCGCCTGGCGCTGTTCAGGAGGGCAGTGGGCGAGATGGAGGATTTCACGGAGGAACAACGGCCTCCCTGCCGTTTTCAATGTTTCTATTATAAGAGCTTCGCTGAGCTCGAATCCTGTCCTCTTTTTCTTTCTTTTTCCTTTTTTTCTACTCATGATGCCAAGGACTATAAGGGCTGGGCAACAGGGGGTCAACAAAGCCACTGGCTATTTTTTGTCCTTTGTGCGTGATTTTTTCTTGTTCAGAATAGTTTTTGATGCTTTAATAAAAAAATTAATCATTGCCAGTTCCCCGAATCTGGTTGCCGGAGAGTTCCCGTCACTAAAAATATATCAAATTCAAGGAGGTCTTGAGGAATGAAGAAGTTTTGTCTGTTGTTAGTAGGATTAATTGGGTCTTTTTACTTGGCTGGCTGTGCCGGCCCTGCTGTTACCGTTGACGATCAGCTCCATGCCACCAGGCAGGTGCTGAACGAGGCCAGGGCCAACAAGCTGGACAAACAGTGTCCTGACGAGTACAAGGCTGCGCTGGCCCTCCACAAGAAGGCGGTCAAGATGTATATGAGCTGCAAGTGCGAGGATGCCCTGCCCATAGCCAAGGAGGCCTATGACAAGGCAAAGGCCCTCTGCCCTGAGGCGCCTGCTCCAGCTCCTGCACCCGCTCCAACCCCGCAGGATTCAGATGGTGACGGAGTTCTCGACTGTGCCGACAGGTGCCCCAACACCCCAAGAGGGGCCAAGGTTAACGAGCAGGGATGCTGGGTCCTTTCGGATGTCCTTTTCGCCTTCGACAGTGCCGAGATCAGGCCGGAGTTCACCTCCGAGCTGGATGCCGTTGCTGCCGTACTAAAGGCCAATCCTGGCCTTAAGGTGGAGGTCCAGGGGCATACCGATAGCGTAGGCTCCGAGGCCTATAACAAGAAGCTCTCTCTCAGGAGGGCCCAGGCCGTGGTCAACTATCTGGTGAGCAAGGGTGTTGATCCTGCAAGGCTCAAGGCGGAGGGTTACGGAAGCAGCATGCCCATCGCCTCCAACGATACACCTGAGGGACGCGCCAAGAACAGGCGGGTCCAGTTCGTGGTCATAAAGTAGTCCGTATCTGTTGACAATTTGGGACAAGGGCCCGGGTGACCAAGTCGTCCGGGCCTTTCTGTTTGCCCGCCAGGGCTGGCCATCCCCCTTTTTGTCTTCCCTTCCAGGTTTTTCTATAAAGATTTTTGATCGATTTGGTCGCCTTTTAATGGAGATCTGGCCTCGGCCTACAAGATGGATTGATTCATGAGGAGTACAAAGGGGCCTGAGAAGGGGGCACCAAAGGCCGGCAGGGGCAAAATAAAAAAGGGGCCGATCTCGGCCCCTTTCGACTTGCTGCATCTATTTAATAGATCTTTTGATTAGCAGCCCTCAACAGCAGCAGCCTTCTTGATCTTGACCTTGGCGGAGTCACCGGCCTTGGCGGAGCACTTGCCATCCACCTTGATTACCAGCTCACCACCCTCGTTCTTTACGACGGTACCCTTGCACTTTGCAGCCAGGCTCACACCTGTCATGCCTACTGTGAAAAGCAGTGCCATTGCCAGAGCAGTCATCTTCTTGCGCATAGTTCTCTCCTCCTTTTGTGGATTGGTTTGTGAATTAGTTGCTTTTGACCATGGTAGTCGATAAATTACTATACGCTCAAAAGGTCACTGTCAAGAAGCAAAATTTGACCTTTAATAATTGCCATAAATTATTATGCGAAAACAAGAAATTGTCCAAGAAGACTATCTTTCCCTCTCCCGTCTGAAAGACGTGGAGGGGGGCGCCGGGGGAAGCATAGATAAAGGCAGGCCATCTGTGCGCCTGCTCCTGGACCTTGCCCTAAAGCTCAACTCTACCTTCGTAAATGCCGGAGACCTGGATGACATATTCCGTGCCGTCCTCGTTGGCGCAACTGCCGGAGAGGGCCTCGGTTTCAATCGCGCCTTTCTGCTCCTGGTGGATGAAGAGGGCAGGAGCCTCAAGGGAAAGTTTGCCATAGGCCCTGACAGCCCTGAAGAGGCCGGCCGGATCTGGGGAGAGATCGAGCAGAGCAATCCGACACTCTTTGAGATCCTGGATGCAGTGCGTGAGGAGCTGGGCGCCAGAGACAGCGGCATCAACCGTTTTGCACGTTCTCTTCTGGTATCCCTGGAGGATGATTCCAATATCATGGTAAGGGCCCTCAAGGAAAAGAGCGCCTTTCTGGTGGACTCCTCCATTGAAGGGCCGGATGGGGCACGCAGTCTGATGGAGACCTTTGGATCGGATCAGATAGCAGTTGTGCCGCTTTTCACCCATGACATAGACTACGGGGTGATCGTTGCCGACAACATCTATTCCAGGGAGCCGATAACACAGGACCTCGTCTACAGCCTCCACCTATTTGCAAGCCTTGCCTCCATGGCCATCTGTCAGAGCCATATCTGCAAGACCCTCGAGGAGAAGGTGGCAGGTCTAGAGCAGCTCAACCGCGAGGTGGAGGAGAGCAGGAACATCCTGGTGGAGCTGGAGAGCCTTGCGGTGCTTGGACGCATGGTGGACAAGCTCTTCCATGAGATAAGAAATCCTCTGACCGTGATCGGCGGGATAACGAACCTGTTGAAAAAAAGAGGCAGTGATGGGGACTCTGCCATCTATCTGGATGCCATACTGAACGAGACCAAGAAGATAGAAAAGGTACTTGTCCAGGTGGCGGAGTTCGGCACCGTGGCCGCCCCGGAGTTCAGGCTGGAGGATATCAATGCCCTTATACGATCCACTGTGGCTCTCCTGAAATCGGATTTCGATGATGCCGGTATCGTCTGCCACCTCAATCTGCCCCATGAGCCGGTTCTCCTGAATCTAGATCGAGGCCAGCTCCAGCAGGCCTTCTTGTGCGTTATGAAAAATGCCGTGGAGGCCATGCCGGATGGCGGCATGCTCATAGTCTCCCTATCCGTGGACGAGCGTGAGGGGATGGTGGCCATTCGCATAACCGATACGGGCCTTGGGATAGCCAAGGGCCATTTCAAGCGTGTGGACAATCCCTTCTTCACCACGAAGATAAACGCCCTCGGACTCGGCCTTTCAAAGGCAAAGCAGATAGTCGAACAGCACGGTGGGGGCCTCTGTCTTGAGCCAAATAGGGTAGGGGGCACCACATGTTTCATCACGATGCCCCTTCCTGAGGAAGGGCCAAGATAGCCGCACAGCCATGAATGGGCCTTCCCCCAAAAAGAGTGAAAGTGGCCTTGCCCTGGTGGATAGCCATGCCCACATGAACCTGAAGCCCTTGTCGGCCATGGTGCCACAGGTGCTCGAAAGGGCCAGGGAGGCAGGGGTGAGGGCCATAATCAATATCGGAATCGATGTCGAGACCTCAAAGGCTGCCAGACAGCTGTCTGAAAACGCACCGGGCCAAGGCCCTATGCTCTACTTTTCAGCAGGTATCCATCCCCATGACTCCAAAGGCCTTGATGGCGATAGCCTGAAGGAGCTGAAGGACTTGCTCACAAGCGACAGGGCCGTTGCCGTCGGCGAGATCGGCCTTGATTATTACAGGGACCTGTCTCCAAGGGACGTGCAGAAAAGGGCCTTCGAGGCCCAGCTTGAGCTCGCCCATGACCTCGGTCTTCCCATCATCATCCATGACAGAGAGGCCCACGAGGACATCGTGGATATCCTGTCCGCCTTTTTGCGGAACCATACCATTCGGGGGGTGTTCCACTGTTTCTCCGGGGACGAGGCCCTGGCCAAGAGGGTGCTTGATATGGGTTTTTTCATCTCTTTCACAGGGGTGATCACCTTTCCGAAGGCCGAGGGCCTTCGCCAGGTCGCCAGGTATGTGCCGCCAGACAGGATGCTTGTCGAGACGGACTGCCCCTTTCTCGCACCTGTCCCCTTCAGGGGAAAGACCAATGAGCCAGCCTATGTAGCCCATGTGGCAAGGGCCTTGGCGGAGGTGAAGGGGATCGGCATTGAGGAGTGTGCCAAATGGACCACCAGGAATGCAGTGGAACTTTTCGCACTAGGCTCCCTTTGATCTTGGCCTCGGCATCCCCGAGGAGGCTCAGTCTGCTCAGCTCCCTTGGCCTCGAATTCAGGACCCTGGCCTCTGATGTCCAGGAGCTCGGAGAGGATTCCGGGCTCGATCCGGAGTCTTTGGCGCTTGAGAACAGCAGGCTGAAGGCCCTTGACATCTCCAGAGAGAATCCCGACAGCTACGTGCTCGGTGCCGATACCATCGTGGTGCTCGAAGGGCGTATCCTCGGAAAACCAAGGGATGTCGAGCACGCTGTAGCCATGCTGCGCTCTCTCAGTGGTAGGTGGCACAGGGTCATAACCGGCTGTTCCATAGTAAATGAGGCCAGGGGTGTAAGGGATCTCTTTTCTGTGGAGAGCCGGGTGCTGCTCGCCGATGTCCCTGAAGAGTTGATATATGCCTATTGTAAAAGCGGAGAGCCCCTGGACAAGGCGGGCAGCTATGCGGTGCAGGGGGCTGGGGCCTTTATGGTGAAGGAGATAGTGGGCTCGTGGACCAATGTCGTGGGCCTTCCTCTATATGAGGTAGTGGACAGGCTCCTTGGGCTTGAGGTGGTGGAACCATGTCTGGATGCAGGCAATTAGAAGAGATAAGGGCTAGGGTGGAGGCGGCCGCAGTGCGCTCTGGCCGCAATCCGGAAGAGATCAGGATCCTGGCTGTAAGCAAGAAGAAGCCGCTATCTGCCATCCTTCAGGCCTTTGGTTGTGGCCAGCGCCTGTTCGGCGAGAACTATATCCAGGAGGCAGTGGAGAAGATAGAGGCGCTGGGTCAGGATGTGAGGAGTGAGACATGCTGGCACTTCATCGGCCATCTCCAGAGAAACAAGGCCAAGTTTGCCGTGAACCATTTCGATTGCGTGGAGACCCTGGACTCCATCAAGCTTGCCAGGGAGCTCTCCAAGAGGGCACTAAATGCAGGCAGACAGATTGAGGTCATGATCCAGGTCAACATCGGAAAGGACCCTGCCAAGTCGGGTATCATGCCGGAGGAGGCAGAGGAATTCCTGGACCGGTTGGAGGGGCTTTCAGGCCTAAGCTTGACAGGGCTCATGACCATGCCCCCCTTCACTACGGACATGGATGAGACAAGGGGCTATTTCAGGGCCCTCAGAAGGCTTCGGGATCGCCTCGATCCTCACTGCAGGCGCCTGCGGGAGCTCTCCATGGGCATGTCCCGGGATTTCGAGGTCGCCATAGAGGAGGGGGCCACCATCGTCCGTATAGGCACCGCACTTTTTGGGCCGAGGGAGTAGGATCTTTCTGCCTTTCACCTTCCAGAGACGGCCCTTGGCCGTTTTTTCCAATTTCAACGATTTGGAGGCCAAATGTACGAGGTATTCATAAAGACCCATTTCTCGTCTGCGCATTATCTGAGGAACTATCCTGGAAACTGTGAGCACCTTCACGGCCACAACTGGGATGTGGAGGTGGTTGTGGGCGCAAGGGAGCTCGATTCCATAGATGTCGCCCTGGACTTCAGGGCCCTGAAGGGGATAGTGGCTGAGGTGATGGCCGAGCTGGACCACAGGAACCTTAACGAGCACCCTGCCTTCAGGGAGCAGAACCCATCTTCGGAGCTGCTTGCAAAATATATATATGATCAGGTCAAGGAGGCCATCTCCTCCTATCCGGGTGTGGAGATGAGGCGCGTCCAGGTCTGTGAGACCAGCAGCTCCGGGGTCATCTATTTCGAGGAGTAGGTCTTTTGGGCAGGGTATCATGATGAAAATGGCCCGTGCCTCCAGGCAGATCAGGGTCAGTGAACTCTTTTCGAGTATCCAGGGTGAAGGCAGCCACATGGGATACCCCTGCTGCTTCATAAGGCTTGCAGGCTGTAATCTGAGGTGCCGCTACTGTGACACCGCATATGCATGGGAGGGCTCTGGGCCGGAGGTGAGGCTCCTGTCCGTAGGAGAGCTTGTCGAGTGGGTGCAGGGCACAGGCCTGCGCCTGGTGCAGGTGACAGGGGGCGAGCCGCTGTTGCAGTCTGCATCCCATGATCTGATGGATGAGATCTTGCGCCTCGGGCTCGTCTGTCTCCTCGAGACCAATGGCTCAATCAGCCTTAAAGGGGTGCCCACCGGGGTGGTGAAGGTGGTGGACTGGAAGTGCCCTGGAAGCGGCCATGAGGGATCCTTTCTGCTCGAAAATCTCAAGTACTTGGGCGGGGGGGACCAAATAAAATTTGTAATTACTGACCGTCGGGATTATGAATGGTCATTAGAGAGGGTCAAGCGGCACTGCCTGGACCAGTTTACCCAGATCATCTTCTCACCTGCATGGGGCAGAGTCTCTCCTGTCGATCTTGCTCGCTGGCTGCTGGCAGACGCGCCCTTTGTCAGGATGCAGATCCAGCTCCATAAGCTGCTCTGGGGCGACAAAAAAGGGGCGTAGGCCATTAAAAGGCGTTGACAGAAAAGAGTAAATAATGTAAAAGCTTATTTTAAATTTTACTGAATGAAGCTTCATTTTTATCGGCCTCATGTAACTGCTTGAAAATAAAATAAAAGTTAGCCTTCGGGGGTAGGAGAGCTTATGATCACCATTGATTTTTCGATAGTCGCTTCCATCGTGGGGATATTGATCCTCATGGCCATTTTGAACTCCATGCTCTACAAGCCGGTCCGAAAGATCCTGGAGGAGCGCGAGAGTAAGATGCAGTCCATAGAGGCTGACGTGGAGAAGTATGCCCGCCGGGTTGACAAGCTCGTTGAGGACTTCGAGCGCAAGATGGAAGAGGCCAGGCTTGCAGGCAAGCAGGAGTTTGAAAAGCTCCGTGAGGAGGCCCGGGAGGAGGAGCGGCAGTTGCTTGAGGCAGCCCAGAAGGAGGCGGAGGAGAAGAGGAGCGAGCTCATGAGTCAGCTTGCCAGCCAGATCGATGCCGCCAAGAAGGAGCTCATGGCTCAGGCAGAGGCATTCGCCTCCGAGATAGCTCAGAAGTTGCTGGGGAGGGCAGTCTAATGAAAATGGTCTTAAGGCGTACGGTTCCGTATCTATTCCTGGGCCTGTTGACGGCCTTTGTGCTGGCTGGCCCGGTGGCTTCGCCCGTGGCGGCATCGGAAGAGGGTAGTACCCATGTGGAGGCGGCCCATGAGGCTGCAGCCGCTGCCCATGGCGCGGCAGAGGCGGCCCATGCCGCAGCAGAAGAGCACGGCGCTGCAGAGCACGGCGCTGGTGGGCATGGGGGGCACGGCGGTCATGGACATGCCATCACCCATACCCAGGTGATGAACTTCATCTGGCACTGCCTCAACTTCACCCTCCTTGTGATCATCCTTGTAAAATTCCTTAGAAAGCCCATCTCTGATGCCCTCAAGGGTAGGATTGAGGGGATCAAGTCCTCTTTCGAGGAGCTTGAGGCCAAGAAGCAGGATGCAGAAAGGCGCTATGCCGAGTACGAGAAGAAGCTGGCCGGTGTGGATGAGAAGGCCAAGAAGATACTCGAGAACTTTGTTGAGCAGGGTCAGGCGGAGAAGGAGAAGATCATCGCCCAGGCCCATGAGACCGCAGAGCGTATAAAGGCCCAGGCCGAGTTCTATGTGCAGCAGGAGCTGGCCAAGGCCAAGGAAGAGCTCCGCAAGGAAGTGGCAGAGACGGCGGTTAAGGTTGCCGAGGAAATCATAAAGAAGAACCTGACTGAGCAGGATCACGCCCAGCTCATCAGCGAATACCTTGAAAGGGTGGTGCAGAAAAATTGATTAGCACAGTCTTAGCAAAAAGGTATGCAAAGGCGCTCTTTGCAGTGGCCAAGGAGGATGGCAAGCTGGAAGAGTACAACCAGACCCTTCAGGAGCTCAACGCCTTCCTCCGGGACAACCCGGATATCCAGGAGGCCCTTGAGAGCCCCATCATCGGGTTGGATGTAAAGCAGGCCATCATTGAGGAGCTCATCAAGGCCTCGAACATAGATGAGCATCTTGCCAACTTCCTGCAGCTGCTGGTAGAGCGCAACAGGGTTCACCATCTCCCCCTGATAGCAGATGCCTATCAGGAGCTGATGGATGAAGAGACTGGCGTCATCAGGGCAAGGGTTACCACTGCTGTTCCCCTCAGTGACGACCTCAAAGAGAAGATGAGAGAGGTCTTCACCCAGGCCACCGGAAAGGAAGTGGTGCTGGTGGCCGAGGAGGATCCGAGCATTATCGGCGGTGTAATCGCCCATGTTGGCGACATGGTATGGGACGGTAGTATAAAAAGCCAGCTCGAAGGCTTTAAAGAATTAATAGGGAGGGGTGAAATAGGATAATGGCACAGATAAAAGCATCCGAAATCAGTGATATCATCAAGAAGAAGATCGAGGAATTTGAGAAGACTGTAGATCTGGCCGAAACTGGTACGGTCCTCTCCGTCGGTGACAACGTTGCCCGTGTCTATGGAGTGAGAAACTGCATGGCCATGGAGCTTCTGGAGTTCCCTGGCGGCATCATGGGCGTTGCCCTGAACCTTGAGCAGGACAACGTGGGTGTCGCTGTCATGGGCGATGTGGAGAAGATCAAAGAGGGTGACCCGGTCAAGCGTACCGGCCGCATCGCTCAGGTGCCTGTCGGTGAGTGTATGCTGGGCAGGGTTGTCGATGCCCTTGGAAATCCCATTGACGGCAAGGGTCCCATTGATGCCAAGGAGTTCCGCCGTATCGAGATGAAGGCCCCTGGCGTCATCGAGAGAAAGCCGGTTCACGAGCCGTGCTATACCGGTCTCAAGGCCATTGACGCCATGACCCCGGTGGGACGCGGACAGCGTGAGCTCATCATCGGTGACCGTCAGATCGGTAAGACCGCCATCTGTGTCGATGCCATCATCGCCCAGAAGAACACCGACGTCTACTGTATCTACAATGCAGTCGGCCAGAAGCAGGCAACGGTGGCCCTGGTGGTCGAGGCCCTCAGAAGGACAGGCGCCATGGAGTACACCACGGTGGTTGCAAGTAGTGCCAGTGAGCCCGCCTCTCTCCAGTATCTGTCATCCTTTGCTGCAACCGCTATAGGTGAGTACTTCAGGGACAATGGCAAGCATGCCCTCATCGTTTACGATGACCTTTCAAAGCAGGCCGTTGCCTACCGTGAGCTCTCCCTGCTGCTCAGGCGTCCTCCAGGACGTGAGGCCTATCCTGGAGACATCTTCTACAACCACTCCAGGCTGCTCGAGCGTTCAGCCAAGCTGAATGACGAGCTGGGTGCCGGAAGCCTGACCGCGCTGCCGATCATCGAGACCCAGCAGGGTGACGTCTCTGCATACATTCCGACAAACGTTATCTCCATTACCGACGGTCAGGTCTATCTGGAGCCTTCCCTGTTCTTCGCAGGCGTCAGGCCCGCCATCAACGTCGGTCTGTCAGTATCCCGAGTCGGTGGTGCTGCCCAGGTCAAGGCCATGAAGCAGGTTGCCGGTACACTCCGTCTCGATCTGGCCCAGTATCGTGAGCTGGCTGCATTTGCACAGTTCGGTTCCGATCTGGATGCCGCAACCCAGAAGCAGCTCAACCGTGGTGAGCGCCTCGTTGAGCTCCTGAAGCAGCCCCAGTATCAGCCGCTGCCCATGGAGAAGCAGGTCGTGGCCCTCTTTGCAGGTACGAAGGGCCTCTTGGACGAGCTTCCGGTGGCATCCATTCAGGCCTTCGAGCATGCCCTCTACGACTTCGTGGAGAAGAAGTATCCCCAGATCTATGAGGAGCTGAGGGAGAAGCAGGAGATCAGCGATGCGCTGGACAAGACCATGAGGCAGGCCATATCCGAGTGTATAGCGGAGTTCAAGGCCGCCAACAATCTCTAGGCCGAAAAGGGAGCTGAATAGATGGCATCTCTTAAGGATATCAAACTGAAGATTACCGGTATCAAGAAGACGGAACAGATCACCAAGGCCATGAACATGGTGGCTGCGGCCAAGTTCCGTGGCGCCCAGGAGCGGGTGGAGGAGTTTCGTCCCTATGCCGGTAAATTTGCACAGGTAATGGGCCAGCTCTCCGAGATAGCTGATCCCAACGCCTTTCCCCTCATGGAGATCCGGGATGTTAAGAAGGTGTGTGTCCTCCTGGTCACTGCAGACAGGGGGCTTTGCGGCGCCTTCAATGCAAACCTCATAAACGAGACCGAGAAGTTTCTGAGATCCCAGAGGGAGGAGGGCAAGGAGGTCGCAGTCGGCTGTCTCGGCAGAAAGGGTTATGCCTACTTCTCCAAGTCGGACGTCGAGGTGCCGTTCCACATAGTGGACTGCTTGGCCGATCCCCAGATGGTGGATGCCCGCAGATGCGGCCAGGAGGTCACCAGGCGCTTTCTGGACGGTGACTTCGACGAGGTCCACCTGATGTATGGAAAGTTCATCAATGTGGTGACGCAGAAACCTACCCTCCAGAAGCTGCTCCCGATCAGCTCGCAGGTCCTTGAGACCGAGGTGGAGGAAGAGGAGGAGTCAGGGCCAAAGCCGACATACATCTATGAGCCGGGTCCAGAGGAGATTCTGAATACCCTCATGCCCATGTTCATAAATGTTCAGATCATGGCTGCCATGCTGGAGACCGGTGCCAGTGAGCAGGCGGCAAGGATGACCGCCATGGACAATGCCACCAGGGCATGTGCGGACATGATCGAGTCGCTGACCCTCATGTACAACAAGGCCAGACAGGCCGCCATTACGACGGAGTTGATGGATATCGTCGGCGGTGCCGAGGCCCTGAAAGGATAACTAACGAATTCAACCCTTTGGGAGGTAGGATCAAATGGCAGAAAATATAGGTAAGGTAGTCCAGGTCATCGGACCTGTCGTGGACGTCGAATTCGAACCGGGCAAACTGCCCAACATTCTCAATGGCCTTCTGCTGTCCAACCCGGCCATCAGCGATCAGCCCGACAACCTCTATATCGAGGTTGCCCAGCACTTGGGAGACAATATCTGCCGCTGCATCGCCATGGACACCACCGACGGTCTCGTCAGGGGGATGGAGGTCAAGGATACCGGTGCTCCCATCAAGATTCCTGTCGGCGAGGCCTCTCTCGGCAGGATCATGAACGTTGTGGGCTGGCCTGTGGACGGCAAGGGCCCCATCGAGTCGGACACCTACTATCCTATCCACAGGAAGGCCCCCGCCTTCGTGGAGCAGGATACCACGGTCAAGGTCCTCGAGACCGGAATCAAGGTTATCGATCTTCTGGTACCGTTTCCCCGCGGTGGTAAGATGGGCCTGTTCGGAGGCGCCGGTTGTGGTAAGACGGTTATCATGATGGAGATGGTCCACAACATCGCCATGCAGCACGGTGGTATCTCCGTCTTCTGCGGTGCCGGTGAGCGTACCCGTGAGGGTAACGACCTCTACCTGGAAATGAAGGAGTCCGGCGTTCTTCCCAAGGCCGCCCTGATCTACGGGCAGATGACCGAGCCTCCGGGAGCCCGCGCAAGGATCGGTCTCACCGGTCTGACAGCAGCTGAGTACTTCCGTGATGAGGAGGGCCAGGACGTGCTCTTCTTCATCGACAATATCTTCCGTTTCACCCAGGCCGGTTCAGAGGTTTCGGCCCTCCTGGGACGTATCCCTTCAGCAGTCGGTTATCAGCCCACACTGGCTACCGACCTTGGTGCCCTTCAGGAACGTATTACCTCTACCACCAAGGGTTCCATTACAGCTGTTGAGTGCGTCTACGTGCCTGCTGACGACTTGACAGACCCTGCACCCGCTACCACCTTTGCCCACTTGGACGGTACAGTGGTTCTTTCCCGTCAGATCGCTGAGCTGGGTATCTATCCCGCAGTGGATCCCCTCGATTCGACATCGAGGATTCTCGATCCCAACGTCCTTGGTGAGGATCACTACAACACCGCCCGCCAGGTGCAGCAGACACTGCAGAAGTACAAGGATCTGCAGGACATCATCGCAATTCTCGGTATGGACGAGCTCTCGGACGAGGACAAGCTCACGGTCCAGAGGGCCAGGAAGATCCAGAGGTTCCTCTCACAGCCCTTCCATGTGGCCGAGACATTCACGGGTATTCCCGGCAAGTACTGCAAGGTCGAGGATACTGTCCGCGGGTTCAAGGAGATCCTTGAAGGAAAGTATGACGACCTGCCCGAGCAGGCCTTCTACATGGTCGGCAACATCGAAGAGGCTGTGGAAAAGGCAAAGCAGGGCGCATAAGAAAAGGGTGCGATCATGGCCAATAAACTGAATCTCGAAGTTGTAACACCTCGAAAGCTCGTAGTGAGCGAGGAGGTGGATCTCTGCACTGTTCCAGGTGGCGACGGTGTCTTTGGCGTAATGGCCAACCATGCCCCTATTCTTGCAACCCTGAAGATAGGGGAGATGCACTACGAAAACGATGGCAACACGGTCCGTCTCGCTGTAAGCGGCGGATTCGTGGAGGTATCCAAGAACAAGATGACTGTCCTTGCAGAGGCTGCAGAGGTCTCAGAGGAGATAGACGTGGAAAGGGCGCTGCGTGCCAAGGAGCGTGCTGAGAAACGTCTCCAAGAGGCCAAGGCCGGCAGGGAGGATATCGATATGGCTCGGGCCCAGGCTGCCCTTGCCAGGGCCTTGGTACGTCTTTCTGTCGCAGGGCAGTCAAGCAGGGTATAGATAGACGATCACCGGGGAGAGAGGAGTTTAAAGGCAAGCCCAAAAGGCTTGCCTTTTTTTGTGCCTCTGTTTTTATTTCCGTAAACGAGTAGGCGTCTTGGTAGGGGGTTCCATGTCCGGTAAATCTACCGGTGCCATCATCCTGGCAGCAGGCAAGGGGACAAGGATGAAATCAGACCTTCCAAAGGTCCTCCATCCGCTTCTGGGCAGGCCACTTTTGTGGCATGTCCTCGCATTGGTAGAGTCCTTGGGGGTCCAAGAGACTGTAGCGGTCATAGGCCACGGCAGGGAGCGCGTGGAGCGGTTTCTGAAGGGGTACGGTGTCAAATGGGCGGTCCAGGAAGAGCAGTTGGGCACCGGACATGCTGTATCCTGTGGTCTTGGGGCCCTTTCAGACTCGGTGGAAGACATATTGATCCTCTGTGGCGATACCCCTCTTTTCAAGTTTGAGACCCTTGACGCCCTGATCAAGGCACATGAAGGGCATGGCTCTGATATCAGCGTGCTGTCTGCCCTTTTTTCTGATCCCACTGGCTACGGACGCATAGTAAGGGATGCGGCCGGTCGCCTGAGGGCCATTGTAGAGCAGAAGGACGGGGACGATGAGACCCTTTCCATCAGGGAGATCAATTCCGGTACCTATCTGGTAAAGGCAGAAGCCCTGAGGGAGCTGCTTCCGCTGATCGAGAACAACAACGCCCAGGGGGAGTACTATCTTACCGACATAGTCGCACTTGGCCTGCAAAAGGGCCTATCCGTTGAGGCATTTCCCCTTGCCGAAGAGGATGAGACCCTTGGGGTGAACTCCCGTTTTCAGCTCTCCCAGGCCGAGGCGGTGCTGCTAAAGCGGCTGCGCCGACGCCTGATGGATAGCGGGGTGACCCTCGTCATGGCCGATACGATCTATCTGGAGCCTGGTGTGGCCATAGAAAATGATGTGGTCATAGAGCCCTTCACCATGATATGTGGCTCCACCTCCATCGGAAAGGGGGCACGGATAGGGGCTGGGGCAATATTGAAAGACGTGGCCATCCCTGCAGGTATGGTGGTCCAGCCGGGCATGATTCTAACAGGTTAGCAAATCTTAGGAGGAGATATGACATCAGAAATAGTCGAGATGCTTGAAAAGAAGATAGAGGATCTGATAGCCCACTGCCAGGATCTTGCACGCCGTAACGCAGGCCTCACTGCCGAGCTTTCCGAAAAGGAGAGGCAGATAGTGGAACTGAAGGGCCAGTTGAACTCCCTGATGGAGGAGCGGCAAGAGGTGAGTGTGAGGATAGAAAGGCTCATCTCCAGGATAGAAGAGGCCGCCGGTGAGGATGATCAGGAAGGCGGGTCGGCCGCCGAGCCTTCCTCCAGCCAGGATCAGGGCCAGGGTAGTGATGAGAACACGATCCAGTTTCCTCACTCCTGAGAGCCTCTTGGCCCAGCCATCCTTTTGGAGCTGAAAAGTGGCCCAGCGTATCCGTCTTACATTTTTGGGAAACGTCTATGAATTGAAGGCCGAGGAGTCCGACGTGGATGCCGAGGCCGTAGCCCGCTATGTGGAGAAGACCGTGGCCTCGGTGGAGAAGGAGCACCGGGGCCTGCCGCCTGCCAAGATAATGGTCCTTGCGGCCTTGATCATGGGCCGGGATTTCATCGCAGCCAAGAAGGAGTTGCAACACCTCAAGTCCACCCTCTCTGAGAAGGGCACCCAGCTGATTTCCAAGATCGATGCCACTCTGGGTGAAAAATCTTGAATTTATTGCTATAATATAATTAACTTGAGTCAGGAAAGCTGTAACAAAGGATTTCCCTGCTGTGTACGTGCTCTGCTGTCAGTTTGTTGAGCCAACACCCCGTACAAGGGAGTCGTCCCTCCGTGGAAGAGTGGAAAGGGCAAACATCCCTTTCCGTCGGAAGCGGATATGACACCCACCTGAGGAGACTCAGGTTCAATAGACCCAGCAGACACGGCATGGCGGGGCTTTTAAAGGCTATAACCCCGTCTGGGTTTATATATAAAGTACGGATTTGGTGCAGGAAGATCTGTCCCCTGCCTCTAGGCAGGTTTTGATATATTGCATTGCAGATGCCCACGGCAACTCTCGTGCCGAATGGTGCAGGCAGTTGCCGATTGTTTGGCAGTTGTCTAAATGCTGCTTGGTTCAGCCGGTCCGCTCCTTTGGATCATGAGCCGGGCCCAGGGCATCTGGAGGTCCATTATCATTCCCGCCTGAATCCGTTCTGTAATCTCAATCATTTAGATGGGGTGTGGCGACTAATCCATTTGAGGGAGGGCCACACATGGAAATAAAGATGCTTCTATTTTTGATCATAGGCGTTGCTGTAGGCGCCGGCATCGGCTATTTCCTGGCCAAGAAGCTCGCTGAGAAGAAGGAGCTCTTTGATCAGGAACAGGCCGAGAAGCTCAGGAAAGAGGCCGAAAACGAGGCGCGCCAGATACTCAAGGAGGCCAAGGTTCAGGCCCAGGAAGAGGCGCTACGGATCAAGCGTGAGGCCGAGCAGGAGATCTCCGAGCGTAAAGGGGCGCTCCATAGCCAGGAAAAGCGGCTGCTTCAGCGTGAGCAGCAGATCGACAAGAAGAAGGAGCTTGTGGATCACAAGGAGATAGAGCTGCTCCAAAAGGAGAAGGCCCTTTTCAAGGGCGAAGAGGAGCTCAAGAAGAAGGAGCAGGAGATAGAGACCCTTGTTGCAGAGCAGCGCACCATGCTGGAGAAGATCTCCGGGATGTCCCAGCAGGAGGCCAGGGAATTCTTGCTCAAGAGCTTCGAGGAAGAGGTTCGTCAGGATGCTGGCAAGATGCTCAGGAAGATCGAGGCAGAGACCAAGGAGATAGCCGACAAGAAGGCCCGCGAGATCATCGCCCTGGCAGTTGCCCGCTATGCAGGCGAATATGTGGCGGAGCGTACGGTCTCTGTTGTCGCCCTGCCGAACGAGGAGATGAAGGGGCGGATCATTGGCCGCGAGGGCAGGAACATCCGTGCCATAGAGGCGGCAACTGGTATCGACGTGATAATAGACGATACCCCTGAGGCAGTGCTCCTGTCTGGCTTCAATCCGGTAAGGCGGGAGGTGGCACGTGTCGCCCTGGAGCGGCTGGTCCTGGATGGGCGCATCCATCCTGCCCGTATCGAAGAGGTGGTCAAGAAGGTCGAAAAGGAGATCGACGTGGCCATCCGGGAGGCAGGGGAACAGGCCACCTTCGACGTGGGGGTCTATGGTATCCATCCTGAGCTCGTCAAGCTCCTTGGAAAGCTGAAGTTCCGTACCAGCTATGCGCAGAACGTGCTTCAGCACTCCATCGAGGTGGCCTTCCTCTGTGGCATAATGGCCGCAGAGCTGGGGATCAATGTCAAGAAGGCCAAAAGGGCCGGATTGCTGCACGATATTGGAAAGGCGGTGGACCATGAGGTGGAGGGCTCCCATGCCATTATCGGGGCCGATCTTGCCAAGAAGTATGGCGAGTCCAAGGAGGTGGTCCATGCCATTGCCGCCCACCACGAGGATGTAAAGCCGGAGACGGTGCTGGCAGTGCTGGTTCAGGCAGCCGATGCCCTCTCTGGCGCAAGGCCTGGTGCAAGGCGCGAGATGCTCGAAAGCTATGTCAAGCGCCTCGAGGACCTGGAGCGTATTGCAACGTCCTTTCCGGGTGTTGAGAAATCCTTTGCCATTCAGGCAGGGCGTGAGATACGCATAGTTGTGAATGCAGAGAAGATCTCGGATGCCGATGCGGCAATGCTCTGCAGGGACGTGACCAAGAAGATAGAGAGCGAGCTCACCTATCCTGGACAGATCAAGGTTACGGTGATCAGGGAGACCAGGGCGGTGGATTACGCCAAGTAGTTTGCCAAGTAGTTTGCCCAGGAGTCTGGATGTCTGGCAATCACAGGAGGAGGAGATTGTGGCCGGAATAGAGAAGGACCTTGACAAATCGCTGGAGATCATCTCCCGCGGAGCCGTTGAGATAATCGACCTGGAGGAGCTCAAAAAGAAGCTCAAAAGGGCTATCGAGACCGACACCCCCCTGCGAATCAAGACCGGCTTTGACCCAACGGCTCCGGATCTCCACCTGGGCCATACGGTGCTCATCCAGAAGATGAAGCACTTTCAGGACCTGGGCCATCGGGTGATCTTCCTCATCGGTGACTTCACCGGCCTGATCGGAGATCCTACCGGCAAGTCGGAGACGAGGCCCCCCTTGACCCCGGAACAGGTCCAGGAGAATGCCGCCACCTACAAGGAGCAGATCTTCAAGATCCTCGATCCTGAAAAGACCGAGGTGGCCTTCAACAGCACCTGGATGAACAAGGTCTCGTCCATGGACATGATCCGGCTCTGTGCGAAGTACACCGTGGCCAGGATGCTTGAGCGTGACGACTTCAAGAAGCGCTTTCAGCAGCAGCGGCCCATTGCCATCCATGAGTTCATATATCCCCTGATCCAGGGATATGATTCAGTGGCCCTCAAGGCAGACGTGGAACTGGGAGGCACGGATCAGAAGTTCAATCTCCTGGTGGGGCGCCATATACAGAAGGAATATGGCCAGGAGCCCCAGATCGTGCTCACCATGCCGCTTCTCGAGGGGCTTGACGGTATCAACAAGATGAGCAAGTCCCTGGGCAACTATGTGGGGATCACCGAACCGCCCGATTCCATGTATGGAAAGCTCATGTCCATCTCAGACGAGCTCATGTTTCGCTACTATGAGCTTCTGAGTGCGCGTTCGCTGTCAGAGATCGAGGCCATGAAGGATGCCGTGGCCTCCGGCAAGCTCCATCCCAAGGAGGCCAAGAGCAGGCTTGCCATGGAGCTCGTGGAGCGCTATCACGGTCCGGATGCAGCCAGGCTCGCCAGGGAGAAGTTCGAGGCCCAGTTCAGCCGGGGCCAGATCCCGGATGACGTGCCCGTCTATGAACTGCCTGGAGACATGGATCGCTCCAAGGTCTTTCTCCCCAAGGTGATGAAAGAGGCTGGGCTCGTAAAGAGCACATCAGAGGCCAGACGCCTGATCAAGCAGGGTGCCGTCTCCGTGGATGGCCAAAAGATCAAGTCAGACGAGGTGGCTGTGCCTGAAGGCGGGTTTGTGGCCAAGATCGGAAAGCGCAGATACCTTAAGATCGTATAGCCCGGCCCTTTGGCCACTGGGCCAGCAGGAGGATGACAAAAAGATGCCAGCCTGGTTCTTCAGCGCTGCTGCCGCCCTTGTCCTGTGGGGCCTGTGGGCCTTTTTCCCAAAACTCTCCCTGAAGTATATATCGCCCGCTAGTTCGGTGTTTTTCGAGGCGCTTGGCGTGTTCGTGGTGGGGATGCTGGTGGCCTGGCGTCTTGGAGGAGGGATCGAGTTTCATCCAAGGGGTGCGCTATTTGCCGTGCTCACAGGTGTGTTCGGCACTATAGGGCTCTATTTCTTCTTTTCTGCGGTAAAGGATGGGCCAATTTCAGTGATCTCTGCCATAACCGCCCTCTATCCCCTTGTTACGGTCATATTGGCAGCCCTGTTTCTCGGCGAGAGGCTGAGTGTGCAGCAGGTGTTTGGGATCTTCTTTGCGCTGCTGGCGGCCTTTTTGCTCTCCTGGAGCCCTGAGGGGTGAGTTGCTTTTTTGGGGGAAAAGGTTGGGGCATGGAGGGCCTGGCTGAGTGGCCCTCGCCTCTGGTCAGGAGCTTCAAGGCCCTCTAAGGTCTTGCTCCGCTTGAAATGCCCAAGGGCCTGTGACATATTAGGTTTTCTGACAGAAGACTCCTGCCTGACACATCTAAAGGGGCCCCTTTCTACACTGCTCGCCTCAAGGGCATTTCCTTTTGCTCCGCTTCGCCAAGAGGCCCTAAGAATCTCCTGAGATGAGGCTGCGGGTCAGTCCGCCAGGCCTTCCATGCCCTTCAAAGCATATAGATTCTGGCA
>Ga0256914_1000936_pt1 | contig 27894 bp, 19 predicted proteins | sample HulkmetaG_FD_191571 | JGI IMG/M metagenome (GOLD analysis project Ga0256914, IMG submission 191571) | Hydrothermal chimney microbial communities from Main Endeavour vent field at the Juan de Fuca Ridge, Pacific Ocean - Hulk | ecosystem: Environmental > Aquatic > Marine > Hydrothermal vents ... | reverse complement strand
AATTGGCGGTGTTGAAGCCCGCCGCTGCCAGGGTGTAGGTGTTGCCGTTGATTTGCAGGGTGGGCGTGAAGGTGCTGTCGAAGTGCTGGCCGTCGGAGATGATGTCGGTCACCACGACTTGGTCGAAGGCAAAATAATCCGAAACCTGAAACTCAAGGGTGTATTCCAAAACATCGCCGGGGGAAGTCTTGTCGTCTGTAATGTCTTGCACTTCTTTTTGGATTTCTATGGCTTTGTGGGTCACGCCTACAGGGCCTACGCTGACCGTCACTGGGGTATCGCTATCGCGGTTATCCACCGGTTGCCATTGGCCGGTGGCCGAGGCGGTGTTGTTGGTATCGCCTGTGGTCCCTTGGGTGGGGTCCACGGTCTCATTGCCGTTGGCATCCAGCCGTGGGACGTAGTAGAAGATTTCCACGGTGACGTCGTTGCCATCGGCGCCGGTGACGCTGCCCAAGGTAATGTCGAAAAGCCCGCCGGGCGAAGTGGTTGAGGGGATATTGTTTTCGGATTGGACAGTGGCGCCGGTCACCGTGTAGCTCATATATTGCACAGCATCGGGCAAGTTATCGGTCACCCGCAGGGTTTGCATGGTCTGGCCTGTGGCGACGTCAATTTGCAACACATAGCGCTCGGCGTGCGTTTCTCCCGTGGGAATTTCTGGGGAAATATTGTCATGGCCTGTAAAGAGTTTCGTCATCGTCATGACGACGGGGTCGGTGGTTTCGCTGGGCCAAGTGGTGGTATCGGGGTCGGAGGGTTCGGCAATGGGTGTGTCGCCGCAGCACCAGTTATCCAGCGAATCCTGGCCATAAATATAGCCCCCTCGATAGCGGATGGCCGGGGTGGTGCCCAAGTCGGCTTTGTCGCTCAGATGGGCTTTGATGGTGATATTTGCCGGCGGTTGATCGGGCACGAACGAGCCAAAGGGCAGTTTGAGAGAGACCAGTTTGTCGCCGGCTTTACCACAGACCTCGACGTAGTTGCCGTTGCTATCTTTCACCCAAGGGTGAGCGACGCAGCCTGTGCCGCCGCCGTCGTCGGGGAAGGTCTGCACCACGCTTTCTACGGGGGCCCCCAGATAGGTGGCGCTGAGGAAGTCGATCCCGTCATCGCCATCGGCGCCCGTCACGGGGAAGACCAAGTCCATGAAAGGCCCATAGCCCGGGTCGGTGCCGGTGTTGTCAAAGGTGGCTGTGAAGTTGAAGTCTTCGCCCAAAAAGACGCTGTCGGGCATATCGAGGGAGACCCCCACCCCGGGCGCGGCCAGAGGCCGGGGGAAATTGGCCGGGTTGGGTTGTTGAGGCGACGATGGGACGGCGATGTTGGGCTGTGCGGCCTGGACGGGTGCTGCAGTGGCCGTGAGTATTTGCCCCCAAAGCAAGGCCCCTACCAGCGTAGCACGCAACACTGAAGGCAAAGGCGATTTTTTGAAAAAGTGAAACAAGGTACCCATATCTCTCTCCGAAAGCCAAAAAGTTGTTAAAACAGCAGTGTTACGCGTGGAAGGGGTTCATGAAAGCGCGACAAACCGCGGCATAAGGCCGCGTTACAGGATAACGCCTCGCGCGTCCCTGCCGCCAGCGTTGCCGTTTCCACGACGTGACAAAAAGGTTCCTTGATTTAGGTCGCCCAAAAACCCCGTCATCAAGGAACCTGTGGTGCGTAGGTCATATTCGGTTTTTGATGTGCTTGCCTGGAAAACTGTCAGCGAAGCAGGGATGTCAAACGCCAGGGGACTGCATCTTTCTACGTTCGGGCGAGCCCAAATGCTGCCCGCTTACACGAAATTCCCCGATTTTGGGCTGTGCAAGACCCCGCCATCAAGGAATATGTCATAAATATAACCGAACTTTCTTCCAAAGTCAACTATTTGGGAAAAATTGGTCTGACGAATTGGTCACAGGCCGCGTTGGGCTTTGGTGATAGTGGTTTTGTGGTAGGATTTTAGAAGCGGTTCAACGGGTGTGGGGCTTGTCCTCTTGGGCGGTGGATGGGACGAGCCAAGGCAAACGAATGGAGGAACAATGCTGACCTGGGCGAGGCATCTGCGATGGTGGGGGTTGCTTGCGCTGAGCTTGCTGTTGATGGCGTGCGGCGTGGTGTTGCACGATAGCCCCGCGCCGGGGTGTGTGCGCTGGTTGGGGCATGCGCCTTTGGGAGGGTGTCAGGGCAAGCACGTCATCACCCAGTTGGAAGTGCAAGGGGCTCCAGCGTGTTTGACCGTGACCGCCAATAACTGCAACGGTGGCATGTTGGAAGTCACCAACGCCTGCGATCAACCTTTGGTTTTGGATGGGGCAACTTTGGCGGCTGGCGAGCGGGCAGGGTGGGATGTCCTGCCAACGGAGGAGGGGTTTCGTTTGGTGCCCGTTGCTGGTAATTTTGCCCAATTTTTGCCCGCCCACGATACCGAAGTGGTGCTGCGCGGGCAGGTGGGCCAAACGCCAATTGAGGTGCGTTTTCTCAAGACTGGCCCGCTATGCCCTTGAGTTTTGTTTTTTAAGGAAGTTGTGGGGGTTAGGCAGACTGACAGGGAGAAAGATCTGGGGGCGGAAGGCGGACAAAAGCGGTTTCCAGGATGAGCGGTTCCAGCTGGCCGGCTGAGAGGTCGCGCAGCGCGTCGGCAAAGGCCGGATAGGTGGCTGTGGGGAGGCGGAAAGTGAGGGTGATTTCCCCGGCGTAGGTTTCATCGAGTATTTGCCCCTGGTGTTGGGCTATGAGCCGTCGGGCCGGCGTCAACCAGCGGTAGGGCAGCCCGAGCATCACCGTGTGGCTCAGCACTTTGGACGCGCGGGGCACGGCGGCGACGACGGCTTGGGTGGCTTGGGTGTAAGCCCGCACCAGGCCGCCGATGCCCAGTTTAGTGCCGCCAAAATAGCGGGTGACCACCACGGCCACATCGCCCAGGCCGCTGCCCTGCAGCACAGCCAACATGGGCCGCCCGGCCGAGCCGGCGGGCTCACCCGCGTCGGAAGCATGGGCGATGGCTTGAGGCCCGCCGCCAATGATGTAGGCGGGCACGTGGTGGGTGGCGTCGGGGAACGTCTGGCGAATGCGGGCGATAAACGCCTTGGCTTCGGCAACGCTGGCCGCAGGCGCCAGCGTCGCAATAAAGCGGGAATTGGCCACCCGTAACTCGCGCTGCACTTCGCAGGCCGGCACCGCATAGGGAAGGTTGCTCATGGGGGCATTATACCCCCAGGGGCGCTTGGGCTGCCGCGGGCTGCGCTTCCTGGTGGATAAAGAAAGCGTTACAACGGGCTCCTTCGGGGTTGACATTTCCCCCTTTTTGTACTACACTGATGTTGTGGTAATTCTTTGCGTCACCCCTATCATGTAGTGGTAACACCACATCCGTATTGGCGACCAAACACACCTATGGCTGAGACACCCGTCAACTCACTGGCTCGTATTCGGAGCAGGCTGCCAAACCTGGCCGCGGCAGAGCGTCAGGTTGCCGATTGGGTGCTTCAGCATCCAGACGAGGTGATTCACGCCTCGATGGCGCGGGTGGCGCAGCAGTGTGGGGTCAGTGATACCACGGTGTTACGTTTTTGCCGAGCCGCAGGCTTCAAGGGGTATATGGACCTGAAACTTTCCATCGCCCGCGACTTGGCCAGCCCGACCCAAATCATCCATGATGACGTCTCCGAAGACGATCCCCCCGCGGTAGTGGCGCACAAGGTCTTTATGTCCCACATTCAAGCGTTGTATGACACGTTAGAAGTGTTGGACAAAGACGCCCTCAGCCGCGCGGTGGACATGATCATGGAAGCAAAGCGGATTTTCATCATCGGCGTCGGAACTTCCAATCCCATTGTGCATGAAGCCTATAACAAATTCTTCCGTCTGGGTCTTGATTGTCATGCCCAGACGGATTCTTATTTACAGCTCATGGAAGCCGCCCTGGTGGGGGAGGAAACCTTAGTCATTGCGATTTCGCACTCCGGCAGTTCGATGGACCCGGTCTTGACGCTGGAAGAAGCGAAGCGCAATGGAGCAAAGGCCATCGTCATTACAGGGAATGCAGAATCGCCCCTGACCAAATTTGCGGATGTGACTTTGCTGGCGGTTTCGCAGGAGACTCGGGCAGAATCCATTGCCTCGCGCGTGGCTCAGATGGCCATTGTCAATGCGTTGTATGTCACGGTGTCGTTGCGGATGTTGCCCATTGCCACGCGCAACGAAGACAAAATCTGGAAGGCCATCATTCAAAAGACGTTGTAAATCATTGCGGCGGCTTCCTGGATGCTTCCGACAATGATTGAAGCGCAAGTGAATACTGGGGCAGGCTCGTTGGCTCCGGTGTTTTGACATCTCCAAGAGCAGGTTGTCTGTGCCTGGCTGGGCTGCGGGCCTGAGCCCTTGCCATGCCTGGGAACCGGCGCGCGGGCGCGAAGTGTTCGTCCGCGATGACAAAGGTTTGTACAAGGTGAAGCATCGTCACTGTGGCATCGAGGCACACCAGAACGAGCGGTGTGACAGCGCCTTGGAGGTTGGTTGGCGATCGTCCCTCGTCGTAGGTTGGCGGGTGACGCGAAGGCCACGGCCGGTTGCTTCCCCTGTTTTGTAGTGTTTGGCGCAAGTGCATTTGAATTCTCTGTTGCACCACCCACCAAGTAGTGGTCCGTTCCGGGTGGTTGTGCCCGGATATTTTTTACACTCACGAAAAGGAGAAGATTATGTCACGTTCAAAGCGCAAGTTTTTCCTGTTAGTTGCTGTGTTGGCAGCACTGCTGTTGGCGCTGGCAGCCTGCGGGGGAAGCCAGCCGGCCGAATCGGGGAGCGCGGCGGATACAGGGGGCGCGGCTGAAAAGCCCGCCGCATTGGAAGGCGTGCCGGACGTCTTCGTGCGCGACGAGCCTCTGAAGGTCGCGGTCATTCGTAACCTCCCCTCTGACGACCACACCAAACAGTTCTTGGATGGCGCCCGCAGCGAGGGCGAATCCTTTGGCTTTGTCGTCGACACCTTCATCGCCGACAACGACGATGCCAAATTCCAAGAATTGGTCGCCCAGGCCATTGCCAAAGGCTACGATGGCTTGATCATCTCGCACGGGAAGAAAGACTATTCCTACGACATGCTCAAGCCCGCGATTGACAAGGGCATCAAAGTGGTGACCTTCGACACCGTGATTGAAAAAGACGGCCAGACCCTGCCCGAAATCACCCGAACCTTCCAAGACGACTTTGCCCTGGCTCGCCTTTCCCTGGGCGTGATCAACGAAATCGCCGACCCGGCCCGCATCATCAAACTGTGGTGGGGCCCTGGCGTGCCGCCCCTGGATCGCCGTGAAACCATCTACGCCCCCTTGGAAAAGAGCGGCCACCTGGTGACCTTGGAAACCATTGGCCCAACCAACTTCCAAGACGTCCAGGGCGACATTGCCGCCAAGGTGAGCGCGGTGCTGCCCAAATACCCCGAAGGCCAAATTGACGCCATTTGGGGCTCCTGGGACGAGATGGCCAAAGGCGCTTACACCGCCCTGAAAGACGCTGGCCGCACCGACATCAAACTCGTTTCCATTGACATCTCCAACCAAGACATCAACCTGATGCGCGAGCCCGGCAGCGTGTGGATTGCCACCGCCGCGGTGGATCCCCGCTTGATCGGCATCGTGGATATGCGCTTGTTGGCCAAGAAATTCGCTGGCGAAGAAACCCCTCAGGAATACGACCTGGAAGCCAAACTCATCCGCCAGAGCGACCTGAAACCCGACACCACCATGGAAACCTTGGGTGAGGTCATCGAGGGCTGGGGCGACTCCGACGCCTTCAACGAACCCTGGATGGACACCCTGCGCGAATATTACGCCAACAAATAGCGTCCTTTCTCGACGCGTCATCGCTATGTTTGGGTGGTCATCCCTGCTCGCGGGCAGGGATGATCACCCCCCTGTATCTTTGCAGGAGGCAAGGACCGGTATGACACCCAATCACACGTTGGAAATGAAAGGCATTTCCATAGAATTCCCGGGCGTCAAAGCCCTGGACAAGGTGGACTTTACGGTCAGAAGTGGCGAGATTCACGCTTTGGTCGGAGCCAATGGGGCAGGCAAATCGACCCTGATGAAGATTTTGGGCGGCGCATACGGGCACTACGCGGGTGACATCTACCTCGATGGCCAAAAAGTCAACATCCGCACCCCTTACGACGCCAAAGCCCTGGGCATTGACGTCGTCTATCAGGAAGTGGACACCGCGCTCATCCCCTATCTCACGGTGGCCGAAAACATCATGCTGGACAAAATGGCCACCAAGATGAAGGGCAAACACTTCATCCATTGGGGCGACATTCACCAACGGGCTCGCGAAGTGATGAAGCGGGTGGGCATCCAGCTGGATAGCCACGCGCTGGTGCAGGATCTCAGCCTGGCCGAAAAACAAATGGTGCTCATCGCGCGGGCCTTGGCCACAGATACCAATTTCTTGGTTTTGGATGAACCCACTGCCCCGCTGAGTCAGACCGAAACCGAAGAACTGTTTCGGCTGATGCGCGATCTGGTGCACAACCAGGGTGTGGGCATTGTGTTCATCTCCCATCGGTTGCCTGAAATTTTTGAGGTGTGCGAAACCATCACCATCTTGCGCGATGGCCAAGTGGTGGCCGACACCACCATTGACGCACTCACCCAACAGAAATTGGTGGAATTGATGTTAGGCCGCCGCTTCGAAGAGACCTACCCCAAACTGCAAGTGCCCATCGGCGAGGTGCTCTTCGAAGTCAAGCACCTGAACGAGGAATATGGCCGGGTGCGCGATGTGAGTTTTACCGTGCGGGCAGGCGAAATTGTGGGCATCACGGGTTTGATGGGGGCAGGGAAGACCGAACTGTGCAAAACGTTGTTTGGGGCCTATCCGATTAAATCAGGCGAGTTATTGCTGCGCGGTAAACCGCTCAACGTGCGCTCCCCCCACGCGGCTGTCAAGCAAGGCATTGCCCTGGTGCCCGAAGAGCGGCGCAAAGAAGGCGTTTTGGTAGATGAGCCGGTGTTCGTCAACCTCACCTTGCCCAGCCTGGACAAATTTACCCACGGCGTGGATTTCGTCAATACCAAAGCCGAGCGCGCCACGGCTCAAAAAGTCATCGCCGACTTGGGCATCGTGACGCCCAGCGAAGATCAGAAAGTGGCGTACCTTTCAGGGGGTAACCAGCAAAAAGTCGCGGTCGGCAAGTGGCTGATTGCCGATGCCGAGGTGTATGTCTTCGACGAGCCCACCAAAGGGGTTGACGTCGGCGCCAAGCGCGACATCTTTGAGCTCATCGGCCAACTGGCGCAACAAGGCAAAGGCATCATCTACGCCTCGAGCGAAATTCCCGAAATTTTGGACATTTCCGACCGCATCTACGTCATGTATGACTACACCATCGTCAAAGAGTTCGCCACCTCTGAAGCCACAGAAGAGGAAATTTTGTTTTACTCTGCCGGAGGTCAGTAATTTATGACAGCAGCAACCGAATCTAAACCCAAAAACAAACGCCTCGCAGGCCTGATTGATTTTCTCAGCAAATGGGGAACGATTCTCACCATCTTTGTGCTACTGGCCTTTTTTGCCATCACCATGCCGCCTTTTCGCACCGCGTCGAACATGGTGACCATCATGCGCAGCATTTCCATCGTGACGGTCATTGCCACGGGCATCACCGTGTCGTTGACCGTAGATGGGTTTGACCTCTCGGTGGGGTCGGTGGCCACCTTTGCGGTCGCGTTGGTGATGTCCTTTTTTGTGTGGTATGGCTGGGGCACTGTGCCGGCCATCATTGTGGCCTTGTTAGTAAGCCTGGTGGTGGCGGCAATCAACGCTTTCCTCATTGTCAAACTGCGCATCTACGACCTGCTGGCGACCTTGGCCACCATGTTCATCTTTGAAGGCGTGGCCATGACCTACACCGGCGGCGGCTCCATCAGCCAAGGGATGCCCCGCCTGGATGGCACCCCAACCACGGGCACCATCCCCCACGAATTCCGCCTGATTGGCCAATCGCCCTACATCATCATCATCATGTTGGTCATCGTGGTGCTGGTGCACATCTTCCTGACCTACACCAAGCACGGCCGTTACCTCTACATCGTTGGTGGCAATCGGGAAGCCGCCCGCCTCTCGGGCATCCCCGTGGATCGCTACCGCACCCTGGCCTACTTCCTCTCGACGTTGTTGGCGGCCATGGGCGGCATCATGCTCGCGGCCCGCATTGGCTCGGCGCAGGTCAACGCCGGCGCAGGCTACCTCATGCCCGCGGTCGCCGCGGCTTTTATTGGCTTTTCGGTGGCGGGGGTCAAAAAGCCCAACGCCCTGGGCACCCTGGTGGGTGCCATTTTGGTCGGCCTGTTGGAAAACGGCTTAATCATGATGTCGGTGCCTTACTATTCCTTGAACATCATCAAAGGTTTGGTGTTGGCCGTCGCCCTGGCCATCACTTACTATCGCAAGCACGACTGAGGCCCCAAGGGACGAGCCGGAAGCCCGGCAGCCGAACGGATGACCCAACGCTGAAAGACTTCCCCTCGAATAGGAACGCACAATGAATGTCAATGGCAAACACTATCGGACCATCTGGGTGAAAGAAGACGACGACCGAGTGGTGCAGGTCATAGACCAACGCTTTTTGCCCCACAAATTCGTCATCGAAGATCTCACCAACGTGGAAGAGACCGCCCGCGCCATCAAAGAAATGCACATCCGTGGCGCAGGCCTGGTGGGCGCCACCGCAGGCTTTGGCATGTATTTAGCCGCGCTGGAAGCCCCCAAAGACTCACCAGCAACCTTCACTGCTTTTATGGTGGAAGCCGGCGAAAAACTCAAGGCCACCCGTCCGACCGCAGTCAATCTGGAATGGGCTGTGCGCCGCCAACTGGAAGCCATGGCCCAAGCCCCCACCGTTGAAGACAAAGTGGCTGTGGCCTTCCAAACCGCCCAAGACATTGCCGACGAAGACGCCGATTTCTGCCGCCGCATCGGCGAGCACGGCGTCAGCATCATCGAAGCGATTAGCAAACGCAAAAACGGTGAAGTGGTCAACATCCTGACCCATTGCAACGCGGGCTGGCTCGCATTTGTGGATTATGGCACCGCGACCGCCCCCATTTACGAAGCCCACAATCGGGGCATCAAAGTGCACGTCTGGGTGGATGAAACCCGCCCCCGCAACCAAGGCGCCCGCCTCACAGCCTGGGAACTGGGGCAACACGGCGTGCCCCACACGGTCATCGCCGACAACGTCGGTGGGCACCTGATGCAACACGGCATGGTGGATTTGGTCATCACCGGCACCGACCGCACCACCTACACCGGCGACGTAGCCAACAAAATCGGCACTTACCTCAAAGCCTTGGCCGCATACGACAACGGCATCCCCTTCTACGTCGCTTTGCCCTCGTCCTCGTTCGACTGGACCATCCGCGATGGCGTCAAAGAAATCCCCATCGAAGAACGCGGCGAAGACGAAGTGAAATACATTCAGGGTTTGCTGCCCGATGGCACCCTGGCCAAAGTGTTGCTCACCCCGGCCGACAGCCCAGCCACCAACTTTGGCTTTGACGTCACCCCCCGAAAATACGTCACCGGGCTAATCACCGAGCGCGGGATCTGCGCAGCATCCGAAGAAGGCATCTTGGGCCTATACCCTGAAAAACGCGTCCGTTCGTGAGGGCTGCGCGTGCCCCCCGCACGGGCAGCCCCGCCCAACCGCATGACCCATCTCGGAACGACAACGATTGGAGGTTCCCATGCCATTCTACCCCCTTGACGAAACCAACATCCTCGACTACCTCAAATCGCGCCCCGCGCTCAAAGACTTCTTCCCGGCCGATGCCCGGTTGCACATCCGCGAAGTCGGCGATGGCAATCTGAACTTCGTCTTCATCGTAGAAAACCAAGACAACCCCGACAACGCCCTGGTGCTCAAACAGGCGCTGCCTTATTTGCGGGTCATTGGCGAATCATGGCCGCTGACCCAAGAGCGGGCGCGCTACGAAGCCCAAGCCCTGCAAGAACACAACAAATACGCCCCCGGCTTGGCACCCCAACTGTATGACTTTGACGAAGAAATGTCCACCATCGCCATGGAATACCTGGGCAAACATCAGATCATGCGCAAACCGATGGTGGCGCGCGAAAAATTCCCCAAATTTGCAGACCACATCTCCTCATTTTTAGCCCAGACCCTTTACTTCACTTCCGACTATTACCTCAGCGGCCCCGAAAAGAAGCTCCTCCAAGCCAAGTTTGTCAACGAAGAGTTGCGCAAACTGCAAGAGGATTTCGTCTATACCAACCCCTACAAAACATCGGAAGAAAACAACTGGAACCCGCTGGTGGACGACGAAGTGCAGGCTGTGCGCGCCGACGCGGCGCTGAAGCTGGAAATCGCAGCCATGAAAAACAGCTACATGAACCACGCCGAAGCCCTCATCCACGCGGATTTGCACACCGGCTCCATCATGCTCAACCAGGAAGACACCCGGGTCATTGACCCCGAATTCGCCTTCTTCGGCCCAATGGGCTACGACGTCGGCGCGGTGTTGCAAAACTTGGTGCTCAACTATCTTTCGCACTACGGCCACACCCCCGACCCTGAAGCGCGAGCCGACTACCAGGCCTGGATTTTAGACACCATCCGCGAAATTTGGAACCAATTCGCGGCCAAATTCGACCGCCTGTGGGTGGAAAACGCCCGCCCTGAGAGCTCCCTCATGCCCTTGGATTATTGGGATTTCCCGGGCGGTGAAGAAGCCTTTGCCGAATATCGGCGTGGCACCATCCAACACATCTTGGAAGAAACCGCAGGCCACGGCGGCGTCAAGTTCCTGCGCCGCATGATGGGCATCGTCAGCGTGTGGGATATTTCCAGCATCGAAGACCCCGCCAAGCGGGCCATCGCTGAGCGCGCGGCCATCCACATTGGCAAGCGTTGGATCATGGAGCGTAAGTCGTTCACCAGCATTGACGATTTGATCAACGTCGTCTTGGAAGAAACCGAAGGAATCACCGTATGAGCGTCATCATTTCGCCCTCGCTGCTTTCGGCCGACCTGGCGCGCCTGGGCGAACAAGCCAAAGCCGCCGAAGCCGGCGGCGCAGACTGGCTGCACATTGACGTGATGGATGGCTGCTTTGTCCCCTGGTTGACCTTTGGCGCTCCGCTGGTCAAAGCGCTGCGTCGCGAAACCGCGTTGCCCTTAGACGTGCACCTGCTCACCGTGCATCCTGAGCGGCTCATCTCGGCCTTTGCGGAAGCCGGGGCAAACATCATCACCGTGCAGGCAGAAGCCTGCCCGCACCTTCACAATACCATCCACCAAATCAAGGCCGCAGGCTGCCAGGCCGGGGTGGCGTTGAACCCTGCGACGCCGCTGAGCCAGGTGGCCCACGTCTTGCCAGATGTGGATTTGGTGATGATTCTCGCGGTGGACCCTGGCTATGAGGGCATGTCGCCCTTCGCAGGCGCCGTGAGCAAAGTGGCGCAAGCGCGCCAAATGTTGGATGCGCAAGGGCTCGGCCACGTGGCGCTCCAGGTTGATGGCGGGGTCAAGACCACCACCATCGCCGACTATGTCGCAGCCGGAGCCAACGCCTTTGTGGCAGGCTCCGCCGTTTTCAATTCACAGGCAAGTGTGGCGGCCAACATCGCTGCCTTGCGTCAACACGCCGCGGGCTAATCGGCGCGGCCAAAAATCATCACGGAGGTATGTTATGGACTGGGGCATGAAAAATCGTATGTCTCGCATTTTCAACCCTGAAACAGGGCGCACCCTGATGTTTGCCGTGGACCACGGCTATTTTATGGGCCCAACCACCGGCTTGGAACAACTCGACAAGACCGTTGCCCCCTTGCTGCCTTATTCCGACACTTTGATGCTGACCCGCGGCGCGTTGCGCAACTATGTGGACCCTGAACAGGATGTCTCCATCATCCTGCGCGTCTCGAGCGGCACGAGCATCCTGGCCCGGAAATATGGCACGCTGTTGCACGAAGGGTTGGCGGTTTCCATGGAAGAGGCCCTTCGGCTGAACGCTTCCGCAGTGGCTTTTTCCATCATGGTAGGCGCGGAGTTTGAGCGCGACACGTTGTTGGATTTCTCGCGGCTGGTGGACGAAGCCGAGCGCTACGGCATGCCCACCTTGGCCGTGACGGCCGTGGGCGCTGAACTGGTGCGCGATGCCCGTTACCTGAGCCTGGCCACCCGCATTGCCGGCGAATTGGGCGCTCGCATTGTCAAGACCTACTACTGCGAAGATTTCGAGCGTGTGACCAGCACCAGCCCTGTGCCGGTGGTGATTGCAGGCGGTAAGAAAATTCCAGAAAAGGACGCCTTGGTCATGGCTTACCGCGCCATTCAAGCGGGCGCGGCCGGGGTTGACATGGGCCGGAACATCTTCCAATCCGAAGATCCGGTGGCGATGGTGCAGGCCGTACGGGCCATTGTGCACAACAACGCGACCCCTGACGAAGCCTACGAAATGTTCAACGAATTGAAAGCCAAATAGCCCGAAGAAGAGCAGCCCTCGCGGCCGAGGGCTGTCGCTCTTTGCGTTTTGGGGAATACTGCCGTCAAAAAAGGCTGTATCGTTGTGTCGTCCGCGGCGGTACAGCCTTTTTTGCCAGATGGCGTCTTCCCGCCCTTGAGGAGAAAACACCATGCGCGTGGCAATGTATTACAACAACAACGACGTCCGTTTGGAAGAAATGCCCAAGCCGGAAATTGGCCCCGGCGAAATCTTGGTCAAAGTCATCGCCAGCGGCATCTGCGGCTCTGACGTCATGGAATGGTACCGCATCAAAAAAGCCCCTCTGGTGTTGGGGCACGAAGTCACCGGCGACATTGTTGAAGTGGGTGAAGGCGTAAAAGATTTTCAAGTGGGCGATCGGGTTGTGTTTACCCATCATGTGCCCTGCAACAACTGCCGCTATTGCCAAGTGGGGAAGCATACTTTGTGCGATACACTGCATTCCACCAAGTTTTACCCCGGCGGGAACGCGGAATACGTGCGGGTGCCCAAAATCAACGTAGACAAAGGCGGCGTCATCAAACTGCCCGATTCGGTTTCCTACGAAGTTGGCACCTTTGTCGAGCCTTTGGGATGCGCGGTGCGCGGCCAGCGCAAAATGCACATTCAGCCCGGCGACAGTGTTTTGGTGTTAGGCAGCGGCCTCTCAGGGCTGTTGAACATCAAATTGGCCATTGCTTTGGGCGCGGGGCGGGTGGTTTCCACGGATGTGAGCGCCTATCGCCTGCAAGCAGCCTTGGATGCCGGTGTCGAGGCTGCCTTCAACGCGCTGGAAGAGGACGTGGTCGAGCGCCTGATTGAGGCCAATGAAGGCCGGGGCTATGACCATGTCATCGTGTGCACGGCCGCGCCGTCGGCCTTCCAACAAGCGATGCAGGCCGCAGACCGGGGCGCGAACGTCTTGTTGTTTGCCATCAACACGCCTGGCACCATCATCCCCTTTGATGTTTACGACTTCTACGCCAAGGGCATTACGTTGATGTCTACCTATGGCGCCAGCCCGCGCGACCTGCGCGAAGCCCTTTCCCTTTTGCGCAGTGGTCGGGTTGAGGTGGCGTCGCTGATTACCCATCGCTTGCCGCTGGCCGAGGCCCTGAAGGGCTTCCAGTTGACGGCCAAAGCGCAAAATTCCATGAAAGTCATCCTTCAACCTCAGCGCTGAGGGATGTTTCGGGAGCACAGCATGAAATCGAAAATCATCGGCCCCAATGACCCCGCCCTGGACGTGTTGCAACGCGCCCTGGAGCAGCATCCTGAACTGGGGTTGACGCTTGAGATCATCCCTTGGCCGCAATACCGCGCCACGCTCATGGACGCCCTCCAAGCCGAAGCCACACCCTACCAAGCGGTGTTTGTGCCTGGGCATATCTGGCTGCCTGAGTTGGCCTCGGCCGGCTATTTGGCCGAGATTGACACCCTCATGGCCGAGGCCCCGCAGGCCCTGGTGGAAGCCTACGCCCCCGCGGATATCGTGCCCGCGGTGGCGGAAGAGAGCCGCTTTGGTGAGCACCAATATCAGTTGCCGTTTTTCACCGATGGGCATATTTTGTTCTACCGGGCCGATGTGTTGCCCTTGGACGACACACAAGGCGTGCCGGTGGTGCCGACCCGTCAGGTGCGGGCGCTGGCCGCAGAGGTGCATCGTCCGCCCGAGGTGTATGGCTTGGCGCTCAAGGCTGATGTGAGCGAAATTTTCACCGATTGGTTGCCCTATTTGTGGGAAGCAGGCGGCACAATCTTCGACGCCGAAGGGCGCCCCGCCCTGGATAGCGAAACCAACATTGAGGCTTTGGCCTATTATTGTGATTTGCGGGCTTTGTGTCCACCGCAGACCCACACCTACGGCAATGCAGAAATTGCCGAGAGCCTGCGTCGTGGCGAAGCGGCCTTGGTCGCCACGTGGGGCGGCCAGGCAGCCCCTATTGTGCTCGACCCGGCCAACCCCTGGCGAGAAATCTACAAAGCCGCCGTCTTCCCCGTGCCGTGGAACGCCACCTGGGGCATTGCCATCCCTCGCAACCAGCCCCGCGAAGCCCAAGCCAAAGTGTTGGAGGCGCTGTTGCAGGTCTTGACCCCAGCGCAAGACCAGGAAATCATCCGCCGAGCAGGCAGCCCGGTGCGTCAGAGCAGCTACACGCCTGCCGCGCTGGAGGCCTACCGTTGGCTGGCTGCCCAACAAGCCATGCTGCAACGGGCAAAGCCATTGCCCGCGCGGCCGGAGCTGGGCTTGTTTTTGGGCGGGCTTTATGAGGCGGTTCACAGCGCGTTTACCGGCCAGAGCAGCCCATCGCAAGCCTTGCGAACAGCCCAGCGCCAGGCCGAGCGCTTGCTGGAAGAGGCGCAAAGCAACGGGTGAGCAGCTTGGGCGTATTTCCCAAAAGCAGGCCCGCGTCGCGGGGCCCTGCTTGGCACATCATCCCCCCAAAACACAACAGCGCATGGCTTACCATGCGCTGTTGTGTTGCTGCAGGCTGTGGGGTCAAGGGCAAAGTTTCAACGGCAGTTGGAAGGTCTGCGAGGTGGCTTTGTTGCCGGCGTCGTCAATGGCGATGACGTGGTAGGCAATGTAGCCGTCGAAATCTTGCATGGCCGCGTTGGCCTCGGTGAGCACATTCACCACAAAGCCATATTGGTTGCCCATGGCTCGGTCGTGCACTGCCGCGAGATGCCAGGCGCTGGCCGAGCCGCGCTCGGGCACATAGCGGTATTCCAACACGATGTTGTTTTCGTGGATGCCGCCCGCGTCGGAGATGCGGGCCGCCACATCCATGGTCGTGGGACCGCAGGCAGTGGTGCGGTAATACACCTCGTTTTCCAGCGCGTGGACGTCGGTGATGGTGGGCGGGGTGGTATCTGCCGGCGGAGGCGGTGGGGGCGGGGTGAGGGCTGGGGTTTGGCCGTAATCGCCCGCGGGGGTGCCCAGCCGAGCGGCAATCCAGCAGTGGACGTTGCTGGGTTCCCAAAAGATGTAAAACCAAGCGTCGTTATCCAGGCGCCCTTGGATGGGCGCAGTGTCGCCTGCGAGCAAGGTGGCTACTTTGGGGTAGTTGGTGCCCGGCCCCTGGCGGCAGAAGGCGTTTTGTTGCAAGGTGAACGTGGGCGTGGAAGCCGCGGGCAGGAAGTGGTCATCCCATCCGAAGTCCACTTCCATCACGTCGGCAGCCGCAACGCCGACGGTTTGGGTGGCCGGCTCGGCGTTGCCTACTGTGGGGGAAGTCCACGCGCCGGTGGGGAAGAGGGCATCGTTGGGCGGCGCATCAGTGCGGATGCTGACGCAATACATGCCGAAATCAACGATGCCGTCGAAGGTGTAACGGCCGTTGGCGTCGGTGATGGCTGTGGCCACCGCGGGGGAGGTGCAATCGGTGTCGGCGTGTAGGGTCACTTGCACGCCGGCGATGCCCGGCTCGTTGGCCTGGCGGAAGCCGTCGGCATGGACGCCGCTCGCGTCGGCTACGCAGCCATCGGGCAAGGGCGATGAAGGCGGCTGGCCGCTTTGCGAGCAGGCGTCGCGCCATACGATGCCGTGGATGACCGCAGGCCCAGGCTCAGCAGTGCTGTTGCACGGTTGGCCGTTCGAATCGGGCGCCACAAAGGTGCGGGTGGAGGAATAGGGGCCGACCACCCCGCCCAGCACGGCCGCGACCCGCCAGTAGTAAGTTTGGCACGCGGTCATCGGCTGGGCGACGTTCCAGCGGGTGGCTGGGGAGTCGGTGACGCCGTTGAGGGCTGTGTCGCTGAAATTGGGCAAGGCAGAAATTTCAACCACGTAATGGTCGGGCAGGCAGGCGGGCGGGTAATCCCAAATCAGGCCATCGTGTTGCGAGGCGTCGTAGGCCGCGCCGTCGGCGGGTTCCAGCAGGGTGGGGGGCTGAAGGGCGGAGGGGTCGTTGCACACAGGGCCGGTGAAGAAATAAAAGGGGCGGTTGCCCGGCCCGGGAGCGGTGGGGCCTAAAGTGGTGCCGTTGATGGGGCGCACAGCCCATTTGTATTCGGTGGCGGGCTGTAAATCTTTCGCGGGCACCCACGTGGTGGAAGGATCGCCCGTGCCGCCGCCAAGGTTGTCGGCAAAGTAGGGGCCGGTGCTGAGGTCAATGCGGTATCCTTCGGGGGTGCAGGTCGTGTCAGGGTAAATCCACTGGAGTTCGGGCGAGAGAGAGGCGACGACCTCGTCTAAAGCCGGAAAGGTCAAGATGGTGGGCTTGAGGTTGTCGTCTGCGCAAGTGGGCAGGGCGCCGGTGGGGGTGGCCGTGGGCGGCGGCGCGGTGGGCGCGGGGTCGGGCCAGGTGCAGCCGAGCAGCAGCGCTACACCAACCCCCATGAGCACAATGAGACGGGCAAGGCGAGAAGGGGACATGGTTTGCTCCTTGGGTAAATTGGGCCGCGCGAGAAGGGCGAGGCGCGGGGGGCTCCAGAGGGCTTGGCGCGCCGTGGGCAGTGTGACGCGCGAACCAACGCCAGGGATGGCGCGGGTGCCATCCTGGAGCAGCAGAGGATGGGTGCGTTTGAGCCCGTCTTCAAGACGCGAAGCCTGGGCGTTGTGGCTTCCCCCTGGGTGGTGGTGTGGTTTGCAGGACGGTTGCTTTGTGGCGGGCTTCCTGGGCGCGAAGTGCTCACTTGAGGAAGCCTCACAGGTCGGTGGTTTGCCAAACGCTCAAGTTGCGGTGGCAAGACCGAGCCACAAAAGCATCGCGAGGCTCGAAGGCTTAGGGCATGGCGATGTCTTTGGCGAGGGGAATTGTGGCATTTGAGGGGATGAAAGCCAGGGTGCCATTTGCCCGCGCGGGGCGGGTTCGGCGTTGGCTGGCTTCCAGGGCCTGGGCGGTGAAGTGGCCTCTTGCAGGGTGTAGCGCAGGGGCGACATCGCGAGTTTTCAAACGAGCCAATCCATATGAAATAAAATGCGTTCTAAGTATAGCAGAAAATGGCTTGGGAAGGGGACGGAATGCAAAAGAGGGGTAGAATAGACCTCAGAGGGAAGCCTTTTCTCGTGTTGCCTGTTTGGGAGGAAACATGAGACGGGGGTTACTTTGTTTGGTTGGGTTGTTGCTCTTGGTGGGCTGCGGTGGGGTGCGCCCGCGAAGCAAAACCCCGCGGCCCGAGGTTTCTGGGGCCGCGGCGAGGGGGTTCCTGCCTGGCAACTATGCCAATCGGCCCACCGCGAAGGTGCTTGCAAGCGATGCTGTGGTGGGTGTGTTGCTGAGCGCCCGTTGGCGGGACCTTGAGCCTGTGGAAGGGGAATACCATTGGGATGCTTTAGACCACCGCGTGGAAGCCGTGGCCGCGGCTGGGAAGGTCGTGGTGCTCAACATCATGACCGTGGGGGTCAACGTGCCCGATTGGCTGCTCCGTAAACCGGGCGTGGCGACGTTTTCCTTTGAGGGCACCAACCCCCATCAGCCGATTTTTGGCCAGCGCCTGACCGCGCCGCTTTATTGGGATGCAACCTACCTCGCTGCTCAGGCGAAGTTCATTCGGGCTTTGGGAGCGCATTATGCCGGGCATCCTGCGGTGGTGGGGGTGATGGTCTCTTTCTTGGGCACGGTCAACAACGATTGGTACATCCCGCATGGCGCGGCAGAGGCTTTGTTGGCGCGCGGCTACACGACCGAGCGCTTGGTGGCAGTGGGAACGGTCACATTGGAGCGTTGGGCTGAGGCTTTCCCCACCCAGGCTTTGAAGATGCCGGTAGGGCTTGCCCTTTCGGATGGGCAAAACACGGTCACCACCCTGGCAGACCGCATCCTGACCTATGCTTATGGCCGTTATCCTCAGCGCTTTTATGCGCAAGTCAATGCCCTGTGTACGGCCTTGCCCGCGGCCGACAGCCCCACGTTGCGCCAGGTGGGCCCTGAGGAGCCGTTTGCCTTGCTCGCGCGCCTGGCTCAGCATCCCCATCAGATGGGGTTTCAACTGCTGTGTGATGCCAGTGGGAACGCCGCACGGTTGGACCAAGGCAACCTTTGCGCAGCCCACGCGCCTTCCTGCACTCTGGCGCGTACATTGGACATTGCACGCTCGTATCACCCTTATTACATTGAATATTGGTACGAAGATGTGGAAAATCCGCAGTTGTATCCTTTGCTAATGGACATTGCCCACGCGCTCGTGGCTGACAACCGTTGAGGGCTAAGTTTGTTGGTGGAGGAGAGTGGCCATGTCTGCATTGCAAGCACAGTGGTTTTTCGGAGAGGAACCCCTGAAAATCTCAGCAGTGACGCCCAGTTTGTGGCGGGCGGTGTTTCTTTTAAAAAAGGAAAGCGCGACCCATATTGAGATGGCTTTACGGCCACGACAGCGGATTCCTGCTCGCTTGGCCGCGTTTGAGGCTTTGTTGGAGGGCCAGTGGGTGTCTGCGTGGCAATATGGCGCGCGCAAGCGTTTTTGGGGGAAGGTGTTGTATCTGCGCTATGTCCTGGCCGAGCCGCTTCAGGCGTTTGTGCAGGGCGTCCCCACGTTGTGGGATTGGATGGACACATTGCCCGAAGACCCGGCCCTCTATGAGCACTCGCGCCTGTTGGTGTGGACCATCAGCCACGAAGGCTATGTTTTTGCTCGGCTTGAGCCTGAAGAGGTGCAAGCCTTGGCGTCTCAAGGTTTTGCCCTGGAAGCATGCGACACTTGCCCGGAGAGGGTGAGGTGTTTGTCTCGGAGCTGTTGAGGGGGAACAAGGCCCAAAGAAGTGCGGAAGAGGCACGACAAAGCACTGCTTGCTGAAAGTGTGTTGATTTGTGTGGACGGTTGAGTATTGACACAGATAGGTTGTTTCCCTTTTCTGCAATTCTCGTGTAAACTTATAACATGATGACCCCTTGTCTTTGTGGAGTGCTTTGATGACCACCGTACCTACCATCTTTCAACTTTGTCAACCGCGTACTGATGTTATTCAGGGCGAATTGAGCGAGGAGATTTTTGCGGCTCGTCTTCAACAAGTGATTCGAGGGCAAGCCGACCCAATTTACCAGGAGCCTCGGCGTTTTTTTGAGAACACGTATCCTACTTCTGGCCTTCGACGCTTGCTTAATGAGGCCTTGGGCCGTTTGAGCGGAAAGCGCCCGCAAGCCAACGCCATCCTACGTCTGGAAACTTCGTTTGGCGGTGGGAAGACGCACAACCTTATTGCCCTTTACCACGCGGCGCGCGGGGCATTGCCCGCTGACTTGGCCGAGCGTTTCGTGGACCCTGAGCTCCTGCCTTCGTCGGGTGAAGTTCGCGTGGCCGCCGTGGTAGGCAACGCGTTAGACCCTGCGAATGGAACCCTTTACGAAGAAGGCGTGATGGTGCGCACGCCTTGGGGAGAGCTGGCGTATCAACTGGGGGGAAGTCAGGGTTATGCACGTGTCCGTGCGAATGACGAGAGAGGCGTCCCGCCCGGCACAGGGTTTTGGGAAACCTTGATTGGCGATAGGCCTACGCTGATTCTCATTGACGAGATTGCCCGTTTTATGAGAGCTGCTAAACCGGTTTTGGTGGGCCGTAACACGCTGGCTGAGCAAGTGGCTCCTTTTTTGATGGCTTTGTTGGAGTTCGCGGCTTCGCAGCCTCGGGTGGTCGTCGTGCTTACCTTGGCATCGGATGATGACGCTTTTGCCAAAGAAACAGCTGACTTACTCCAAGAACTCCGTAAGATCACCGCTCGGCAAGAGCAGGTGTTGACCCCCGCCGACGAGGATGAGATTCCAGCGATCGTCACCCACCGTCTGTTCGAGCAGGTCAATCGCCAATCGGCTGAGCCGGTCTTCCAAGCCTATATGGAAGCCTACCGCCAATGGGGGGCGCAAGGGGTTGAGCTGCCTTCCAAATGTTTACGGGCTGACTATCGCCAAGCCTTGTGGCAGGCTTATCCGTTCCACCCTGAGTTGCTGTACATTTTGAGCCATAAGGTGGCCACAATTCCAAATTTCCAACGTACTCGAGGGGCGCTGCGTCTGTTGGCCAGAGTGGTGCGGACATTGTGGGAAAAGCCACAACAACCGGTGCATCTAATTCATCCCCATTATTTGGACTTTACTGACCCTCAGATTGTTGAAGAATTGACCAGCCGCCTGGAACGCCCCAAGTTCCAGCAGGTCATCGAAGCCGATATCGTCAGCCGCCGGGGCACGGCCCACGCTCAGGTGGCCGATGCCCCCTGGGTAGCAGCCGGAAAGCCCCCCTACACCCAGCGTGTGGCCAAAGCGACCTTCTTGCACAGCCTGGTGCAAAGCGGTCCCAGTGGAGTCCAGGCTGATGAACTCCGCCTGGCTGTGTTGGAGCCCACCGACGACCCCTTGCTGCTGCGTCAGGCTCTGGAGCACCTGGAAGACAAAGCCTGGTTTTTCGAGTTCGATGGCCACCGCTATCGGTTCAAGACCGAGCCCTCTTTGAACAAAATCATCTTGGACGAAATGGGGGCCGTAGGTCGCCTGCGAGCCAAAGAACACCTGGAGCATCGTATTCGCCGGATGTGGCCTAAGGGGTTGGTGCAAGTGGTCTATTTCCCCAGCGAGCCCGGCGATGTGCCCGATAGCGCCGAGCGCCCCCAATTGCTCATCGTGCATTACGACGCAGCCCAGGTGCACGCCGAGGCGGCCCAGCAACCGCCCGACTTGGTGCGCCGTATCTTCAAATACAGCGGCGCGGCCGAGGCCCATCGGGTCTATGCCAACTATTTGGCCTTCCTCGTGGCCGATGCTGACCAGGTTGAGGCCATGGTCCAACAAGCCCAACGGGAACTGGCTATTCAACGCTTGTTGGAGGACCAAGATCGTTTACGGGAATTTACCCCTGAACAAGTGCGCCGTTTGCGCAAGATGCGAGATGCGGCTAAACTGGATACTGCGATTGCCATTGCCCGTTGCTATCGGCATTTATATTTTCCCAGCGCCGAAGCGCCGGCCGAGGCTGACCATCTGGCCCATGTGCCTATGCCGGCCCAAGACCAGGGCGATGCCAATTCTGACCAGGTGGCTGTGGTGATTCGGGTGCTTCGCGAACATGCCAAGGCCCTGACCCACGATGACCCTGTGAAGTCGGCCTCTTACCTCAAGGCTCGGGCCTGGCCACATGGGCGAGACCGTCTGAGCACGGCCGATTTGCAGAGGACCTTCGCTCAAAGCCTGCGCTTGCCTTGGCTCTTGGATCCCAATCAATTACGCCGCAGCATTCAGAACGGCATTGAGCAGGGTGTGTGGGTGTACTACGATGCGCGGAGTGGGCGAGCCTTCGACGCCTCGTCGCCGCCCCCGGCGATTGAAATCGCTGACGAAACCTATCTTTACCTGCCTCAGGCAGCCCAGGCAGCGGGATTGCTCCAGCCTGTCGAACACAATGAGCCTCAACCCTCCGCGGTTGCCGCCAGCGGAGATGTCCCTCTGTGGGGTGGTACTCTCGCACAGCATGAGGGGCCCTTATCGCCGCTTACGCTGAATACCGGCCCCGATCCCTTGCCCGTGCGTCAGGCGTTTACCCGCTTGCAGGATATGGCCCAAGAAGCAGGCGTTACGCGACTGCGCCACATGAAGATTTCGCTGTTCCGCACCGCACCGTTGGCAACTTTGAGCGCTTTGCGGGCCTTTGCTGCTGCTCTGCCTTTGTTCCCGCCCAGCGAGCGTTTGCTTGACTTGCAGTTGAGTTTCACGTCGCCTCACGGTGCCAGTCTTACCATCCACGGCCAACTTCCAGACAAGGACTTTCGTTCCTTTACCCAGGCCCTCACCGCGTTGCTGAGTCAGGCTCAGGAAGCGGATTTGGATCTCACCCTTCGCCTGCGCCCTGAGGCTCCCCTGGAACTGGACGCTTTGCCCCCCTTGGCCGAAACCCTGGAACCTTTAGGAATAGGCGATCTGATTTTACAGGCCGAGCCAGCGGATGAGCAGGAGGGCGCATGAAAGCCTTGAGCATCCGACAACCCTGGGCCGAACTCATCCTGCGGGGCGAGAAAACGCTGGAACTGCGCACCTGGCAAGTGCATTACCGCGGGCCGTTGCTCATCCACGCTGCGGCCGCCCGCCGCCCGCAGCGGGTGCGCCAACTGGGGCTGGATCCCGAGGCCCTGGCCTACGGCGCTTTGGTAGGCGTGGCCGAGTTGGTGGAGATCTTCCCCCTGAATGCGGAAGCCTACGAAGCCCTGCGGGAAGCCCACCGCAGCGATCGTCCTTACCCGGGGCCGCCGCTGTTCGCCTGGCGGCTGGCTCGCCCCCGCCGTTTCGCCCAGCCCATCCCCTGGGCCGGACGCCAGGGGCTGTTCACCGTGCCCGAGGAAGCCCTACCCGCCCTCGAGGGCCTTCCCCAGCCTATCCCGGCCCCCCCGCCCGACGATGAGCATCCTTTTGTGCTCTACACCTTTCCCGAAAACGGTCAGGGCTATCGGGCCGTGCTGTATCAATGGCTCAAAACCCCCACCCACGCCAACGGCAGCCTGCCTCGCTGGTGGCAGGTGGACCTGGACAGCACGCCCCTGCGGCTGTTGGGGGACGCCTTAGCCCAGACCTTACGCCAGGCCGGCTACCGCCCCGGCGATTTGGTGCGGCGCTTTGGCGAGCCTTTCTTCCTGCCCGAACCGCTGGGCGTGCGCTTGGCCTTGCTCTTTTTGGCCACCAAGCCCCTCAGCCGGGTGGACCGTGTGGACGCCATCGCTGCTGGCATCGCCCGCATGAGCGACGAGGAGGCCTACTACTGGTTCAGCAAATGCAGCCCCGGCCCTGAGGCCGAGCGCGGTCGCCGGGCCTTGCGGACCCTTTTGGCGGGGTGACTTTTGTGAAGTGAAGGTCTCCGGAGGAGGTTTTATGAGCAATCCCTCGAATGCTCCAAATGCCCCACATGAACCGCAGGCTTATATTACTCGTCTCAAAGCCCAAAACTTTCGTAGCCTCGCGGATGTCAGTGTGACACTCGCCCCGCTTACAGTGCTCATTGGGCCCAACGCTTCGGGTAAAAGCAACCTGTTGGATGCTTTGCGTTTCATCAGAGATGCTTTGACCACGCAGTTACATCAGGCTGTGGATCGTCGAGGCGGCATGAGTGCGATCCGTCGTTGGTCTTCCAAGGGCCGCCCGTATAATGTTACCCTCCAGGTCAGTTTGAAGGGCCCTCACTGGACAGCGAATTATGCTTTTACTTTAGGCAGTGCCCGTCGCGGGGAGTTTCATGTCAAGTGGGAGCGATGCCAAGTGCTCACTAACGGGCAGCAATTTTTGTATGAGATTCACAAAGGCCAATGGATTCACGCGCCTGAACCCCATCCTGGTATGATGGCTTTGGTAAAGGATCTCCCAGGCGATGCGGCGGAGATATTTCGCCAAACGCTTCACGAAGTGCCTACTGGCGAACTATTTCTCTCCAAGGCTGCTTTTTTGTTGGGCGTTCCTGCTTTTACGGAGGTTTGGAATGCTTTACGCAACATGGGTTTTTACACCCTCTATCCGAATACATTTCGGGAATTGAGGCGATCCACGAATCCGTATCCTTTGAGGGATCAGGGGGAAAATTTGGCAAGCACTTTGCGGGCCTTGAAGCGTGAACATTTGGAGACCCATGAGCAGATTCTTAAATTTTTAGGAACGGCTGTCCCGGGCGTGGATGAGATTTCGGTCAAGCAGGTAGGCAGTTACTTGGTTGCTCAACTTCATCATCAAGTGGCTTCTCCCTTGACCGGCGCTTCCAAACAGCGTCGGGCCGTTTTTGACTTGTCTCAAGAATCCGACGGCACCTTGCGCTTGCTGGCCTTGTTCACGGCCCTCTTCCAGAAACCGTCACGAACCCTCATCGGCATTGAGGAGCCAGAACTCAACATCCACCCCGGCGCCTTGGCTGTGCTGCGAGATGCGATGCAACTGGCCAGCCAGGAGAGCCAGATTTTGGTCACCACGCACAGCCCCGAACTCCTGGCCGAGTTCCCGCCCGAAGTCTTTCGCATCGTAGAGATGGTAGATGGGGCAACGCAAGTAGGCCCCATGGCTGAGCACCAACGAGAGGCCATCCGCGAGCGCCTCTTTACCCCCGGTGAGTTGCTGGTTATGGAAGGCTTGCAGCGGGAGGCGGGCCATGCCTGAACTCTGGCTGTGGGTCGAAGGCGAAGGGGAACGCCCTGACCCCAAAACAGGCAAGGGCGGCGGGGCTACCGTGTTGGTCCGGCGCATCTTGCACGAACGGCTGCAGGCTTATGAGTGGCAGGTGCCCCGCCCCTTGAAAGTCGGCGACCTTCCTGCGTTTCGTGCCAAGATGCCCAAACTGGTGAAATATCTGCGGAAGAAACCAGTTGATGCTGCCTTGGTGCTGTTGGACTTGGACGATGGCTGTGCTGCCCAAACGGCCCTGGCGGTGGCTCAAGCGTTATGCGCCCTCTCCCCGCCAAAGCCCATCGCGGTCGCCTTTGCCGTGCGGGAATTCGAGGCTTGGTTCTTGGCTGCGGCCCCTTCGTTGTGGGGGCGAGCGTATCCGGGCAACCCCGAAGCCAAGCGCGACGCGAAAGGTGAACTTCGGCGGCATTTTCTGCCCAAGTATGCACCCACCATCCATCAGCCTTCCCTCAGTGCTGACTTGGATTTGAGCCAAGCCGCGGCCCGCAGCCGTTCCTTCCGCCGCCTGCTTCACGCGGTGGAGGAATTGGTGCAGGCTGTCGAAGATGGTCGGATGATCGTCACCCCGTCGTAACCCGAGGAGCCAACCCATGCCCTTCACCCCCTTGCTTGCCTCTTACTTGCCTATCGAGCAAATCGGCGCCGAAAGCCGGCGCGAAAACAGCACAGGGCAACACCCGCCGCCCAACCGTCTGCATGTTTGGTGGGCGCGTCGGCCTCTTATCGTCTCCCGGGCGGCGGTGTTGGCTTCGCTGTTGCCCGCGTATGAGGTCGTGGCCCAGGCCGACGACCCTGTCTTGCAAAACGCCTTCCCCACCCGCCAGAAGTACCACGCCTGGTTCCTGCACCTGCTGGGCATCTTCGGCGACCCGGCCGCCACCCGCCGTCGGTTGCAGGAAGCCAAACGCACGGGCAAGCATTTGGGCGCCAACCCCTACGGTTATTCGCGCGCCTTCACCAGCAATCCAGCCCCCGAAACCCTGGACCTGATGCGCCGCCTGTTGCGTCTGGCCTGGGGCCGAGAGGACCTCACCGTGCTCGACCCCTTTGCCGGGGGCGGCTCCATCCCCTTCGAGACCATCCGCTACGGGTTCGAGGCCCTGGCCAACGAACTCAACCCCGTAGCCGCGGTGGTGCTCCAGGCCACCTTGGATTACCCCGCCCGCTTCGGCCCGGCCCTGGCTGGGGATCTCCGCCGTTGGGGCCAGGTATGGGCCGACCGGGTGCGGGAACGCCTGGCGTCTTACTTCCCCAAGGCTCAGGGCGAGAACATCTTTGCCTATCTCTGGGCCCGCACGGTGGCCTGCCCCCGCACAGGCAAGCCCGTGCCCCTCAGCCCCAACTGGTGGCTGAGCAAGGGCAAGAAGCCCTTGGCCGTGCGTCCCTTGGCCCACGAAACCTGGGACGCGCCCCGCTTTGTCATCCTGCGCCGCGCCGGTGACGAGTGGGTGCCCGTGGACCCGGCCAGCGTGCCCCTGCCCTTCGACCCCGAAACCGTGGGCCGGGGCTTCGACCCCGATGCGGGCACCGTGCGCCGGGGCGTGGGCCGTTCCCTGTGGACCGGCGAGGCCATCCCCGGCGAGTACATCAAGCAAGAGGCCCAGGCCGGCCGCATGGGGCAGATCCTCTACGCCGTAGCCCTGAAGCAGCGGGGCGGCTTTGCCTTCCGCGCGCCCACGGCCGCGGACCTGGAGGCGGTACGCCGCGCCGAAGAAGAAGCCCGCCGCCAGCGCCCCCGCTGGGAGGCCGAGGACCTTATCCCTACCGAGGCGGTGCCTGCGGGGTTGAAGACCGCGGAACCCATGCGTTACGGCATGAGGGCCTGGGCCGACTTCTTCGCGCCCCGCCAGTTGTTGGCCTTGGCCACCTTTGTGGAGGAACTGCGGGCTCTGCGGCCCGAACTCCAGGCCGCCCTGGGCCCGGAGAAGGCCGCCGCGGTGGAGACCTATTTGGCCTTCGCGGTGGATAAGGCCATCAATTACAACTCTACTTTGGCCAGTTGGCACGCTCCGCGAGGTGTAATGCGTAGTGTCTTTGACCGGCACGATTTCAGTTTCAAGTGGAGCTTCGGTGAGTTTGATGCGGCAGGTAATTTGCTTCCTTGGGGGGTGGAGCAAGTCGTTGATGCCTATCAGGACATCGCCCGCCTGCTGGAGCCCAAGGCCGCGCCGGTGGAGGGGCGCGGCGGCACCTTGGGGCGGGTACGCATCCTTCAGGGCTCGGCCCTGCACCTCGAGATCCCGGCCGAGACGGTGGACGCGGTGGTCACGGATCCGCCTTATTACGAAAATGTGATGTACGCCGAGTTGGCCGATTTCTTCTATGTCTGGCTCAAGCGCACGGTGGGGCATCTGTACCCTGCCTGGTTCGCCGCGCCCTTGACCGACAAGGACGAGGAGGCGGTGGCCAACCCGGCCCGCTTCGCCGGGCTGCCCTCGGCCCGCAAGAAGCGCGAACTGGCCCGGCAGGATTACGAGCGCAAGATGGCTCGGGCCTTCCGCGAGGCGCATCGGGTGCTGCGGCCCGAAGGCGTGCTCACGGTGATGTTCACCCACAAGCAGGTGGAAGCGTGGGACACCTTGGCCACGGCCCTCATCGAGGCCGGGTTCGTGGTCGAGGCTTCCTGGCCGGTGCACACCGAGAGCGAGCATTCCCTGCACCAGGCACAGAAGAACGCGGCCCAGAGCACCATCCTGCTGCTGTGCCGTAAGCGGCCCCAGCCCGCGGGCGAGGGCGCCTGGTGGGAGGACCTGCAAGGCCAGGTGCGCCGCGTGGCCCGTGAGAAGGCGGCCGAGTTCCACCGCTTGGGCATCCGAGGGGTGGACCTGTACATCAGCACCTTTGGCCCGGTGCTGGCGGTGATTTCCCGCCATTGGCCGGTGTACACGGGCGAGATCGACGAGCGCACGGGCAAGCCCCAGCGCCTGCGGCCCGAGGTGGCGCTGGATTTGGCCCGCGCCGAGGTGCTGCGCTTGCGCAAGCAGTTGCTGGGCGTGGAGGTGCAGTTCGACCCCGTCACGGACTGGTACCTGCACGCCTGGGACACCTTCGGCGCGCGGGAGTTCCCGGCCGACGAGGCGCGCAAACTGGCCCTGGTGCTGGGGCTGGATTTGGAGCAGGACCTGGTGCGCCATCGCGTGCTGGGCAAGAAGGGCAGCCGGGTGGCGCTGTTGCCGCCGGTGCAGCGCCGGGCCCGCGGCCGGGTGGACCCGCAGGCCGAGGCCTTCCCCACGCTGCTGGATGCGCTGCACACGGCCATGCTGATCTACCGCGAGGACGGCGGCGCGGCGTGCGAAGCCTTTCTCAAGCGCACGGGCCTGCGC
>Ga0256914_1000935_pt1 | contig 27907 bp, 28 predicted proteins | sample HulkmetaG_FD_191571 | JGI IMG/M metagenome (GOLD analysis project Ga0256914, IMG submission 191571) | Hydrothermal chimney microbial communities from Main Endeavour vent field at the Juan de Fuca Ridge, Pacific Ocean - Hulk | ecosystem: Environmental > Aquatic > Marine > Hydrothermal vents ... | reverse complement strand
GACTATCTTTTCGGAATGTAAATTTATTCAAAGCCGTGAGAGTTCTCACGCTTTGAGGCATTTTACATTAGTCCGGTCTCTTTGAGATAATCCGCAATTGACAATGTAACAAATAGCGTCAAAATCATAAATATATTTTTCATTGAATATCCCATCTATTTTTTCTCCCTGAGTATCCCTTTGTTTACATAAAACTTCTTCAAAACCTCATAAACCTCACCGTTTTTTCTATCTTTATCCAGCCATAATCCCTGCTCTATAAACTCCAAAGTTACTAAAAATTGCTTAGGCGACATATATCCCGGAACAACGAGTATCGTTTTGGCGGCTTTGTCGCTAAATATTATGGTCGGTGTCGCTTGGATACGATAAATATCAGCAAGTGTTTTTGTATCTACATCCATAAATTTTGAGTTGTGAAAGAGTTTATGCACTCTATTTATGCCGACATCAAGAGAATAGCTTGAAAAACTATTTCTCAGCTTCTCTTTTAGTTTTGGATTTCTCGAGACATCGACTCTAAGTTTTTTACAATATTTACAATTTTTAGAATCAAATATGATCACCATATATTTACCATCCGGTGCGATTTTCGCCGTATCTTTAAAAATATCGTTAAGATCAACCTCTTTATAGCCGGCTTTCGATACCTCATCAAAATCGATTTTTTGAGTCTTTTCTACACCGTCGGCACCTGAAGGAACTTTTTTATTTTCATCGTTTTTAGATTCACAACCGCTTAAAAGAAGAAGTGCAAAAAGCACTCCTTCTACAAAACTAGTAGTTACCTTACTCATTTACCGGCTCCCTTTTGAAGCAACTTATTTACCACGCCCTGATGATCTTTGTTGGACAAAATTCCGGGAGTTGTATTTACCTTTTTCCATAGATCTTTATTCGTCATATTTTTATGACACCCCATACAGACTCCGGTTCTCTCCATCTTCTCTCTCATATCCTGATCAAGAGCTCTTGACGCCGGCCAGTGCGAACCGACATTTACAAGTTGCTTACCGTCTCTCGTAACAACCTGCGACCAATCATGATTCATTCCAGGGATCGCTTTCATCTGAACTGTCGTATGAGACGATACGAATTTGCCGGTTTTTAAATCCTGAATATCGATCTTGACATCTTGATCTTGATCGGTCATAAATTGACCGTCTTGTATGCCGTAACCAAGAGCCTTCGGATTTGAGTGGCAACTCTCGCAAGTTCTAGCTTTTCTACCGCTGGTATGGGGCTGAACGGGAGACATATCGATGGCATTTACAATTTTACCGTTATCATGAACTCTAGCTTGCTTATTTAAAATAAGCGTTTCACCCTCAGGCCCTATGACGGTATATGTTACCTGACATCCAGGCATAATAGGCGTAACCAAACCTTCACCGTTTATACCGAGTATAGGATCTTCCCATCTGAGATAACTTCTGGTTTCATGAGCTTTTCCATACTGTTTTTTTCCTTTTGTTCCAAGTACAGACTCGCTTGTCTCGCCGTTTGCGAAATGTGTACTTCCACTTGCAATCCAGTCAACTTTTGTCTGACCTTTGGTATAGTCAACTTTAATATGACAACCGTAACACTGCGGCGCCCAATCGGAGTGACAAGCATAACACTCAAGTTTATCCATATGAACCCCAACCGCATCCATAGCGACTCTTGCGTTTTGAGTTTTGTATGAATTCGTCTCATGCTTTGTTTTAAGTATAGGAACTTCCAAATCCTTACCGCTTGCAAGATGTACCGTAACTTTATTGGAGCCTTTTTCCTTGACGACATTTCCAAGAGGATTTCCTCTGGTTGAGAGAAGATAACCGCCTTGAGGATCATAAACCGTACCCTGCTGCATCCAAGCGGGAAGAGTTTTAGCTAGCCCTCTTGGATTCTGCGGTATGTTTACGGCTAAGTTATCTTCCCCATACCCAAGTTTTAACTCCCAAGGAAATTTTTGAGTGGTACCGTGACAGTCGGAACACTCTATCTCAACCTGTCCTAGCGTCGTACCGAACAATGTTCCGTCTCCGTGCATATCTACGGATGTGTGACAATCCTGACAAGTCATTCCTGCCGCAAAGTGAAGATCCTCTTTTATATGTTTATATCTTTTGCCGTGAGTTTTAGTCTGAGATTTTCCGCCCGCCATCAAAGGTGAACCGTAAGGCTGTTCCATCATACCCATATAGCTGACTCCGATTCTTTTACCTCTGTTATGACATGAGTTACAAGTTTCCGGATGAATACCGCTAAAAGTCATATTTGTCGTAGGAACATGAACCTTGGCTTCTCTTGTACTTTGCATCTGGTGCACAAGAAGGTGACCATGCTCTTTTTTGTCGATGGTAGGATCATTACCTTCATACAATCCTTCGTTTCCATAAGGCATATGGCAAGCTGAACATCCCATACCTCTCCAATCCCCTCGTCCTTTTCTTCCTCTTACTCCTATATGGCATCTTTGACAATCTGACCTCTGGTAAGTTATAGAAGCGTAGTACGCTATCTGCTCCTCACTTTTACCCTTTAGATCCATCGGACCATTCGGTGGTTTCGGAAGCTGTTTAAGTTCTGTCGGAAACTGATCGGGGTATTTCTCGATCATAGCTACCATATAATCTTTATAGGCTTTCGTTCCCCAAGCGGGAGTTTTTCCATCCTCATCTTTTATGTCATAGTTTGCAAATTTTACTTTTTGAGTATCTTCGCTACCCCAAGAGTGTAAATTTCCCTGAATTTTACCGGCTTCCGTAGCCATCAGAGCTTTTTTCATATTATTTACGGTATCTGCATGACAGAGACCGCAAGTTTTATCCATAATCCAGTAACTTCCGGGATCTCTTACAAACGCGGTAAGCCCGCCAGGATGATTTGGAGATCCTTTATGCGCCGCCTCTTTCGTCATAGCTTTTACATCACCGCCGTGACATACGGTACAACCCTCAGGATCACCCAAACCTTTACCTAAAGTCCTGATCTGTTTCATCATCTCGGAATCCTGATGTCTAATATCTTCGATTCCGTCATGACAAGTCATACAACCCTTCTTCTGCTTCATGGCTTGAGCAGATATCGGTACGGCGATCATAACAGCCAAAATCGTAACCGAAAATAGTGGTTTTTTGAGCCAATTCATCTTCTCTCCTTTTTTAAAATTTTAGTCCTTGGCAAACTAATCAGTGAAATATTAACAAGTTAAAGTGCCTCAAAAGTGCTTGAGGGGTTGCGATCAAGAGCACTCAAAAGGCACTTTTTTTTGATATAATGACCAAAACTCAAACAGCTAAGGCAAAATTTTGAAACTACTTATTTTGATGGGACTTTTACTTTCATCTATGTTTAGCTCACCGCTTGTTTGGAAGCATAATTTAGAAGACGCAAAAGAACTTGCAAAAAAAGAGAAAAAACCGATTATCCTTTTTATACACTCAAGAAACTGTTACTACTGCCCTATTATGATAGAGAAAATTTTTCCAGATAAAAAGCTGCAAAATTATTTAAATGAAAACTTCATCGCTCTTTCTATGGACGGTTCGACGGATTCCGATTCGATTGAGTCCGACATTACCGATCAGGCACCGGAAAGATTTAAAACAAGTATTACTCCGGCTTTTTTCTTTTTTGGGCCAAACGAAGAGAAACTCTCCAGAAAAGGGAAAAAACATATGAAAATTTTCGGTTTTTGGAAAGCGGATGAGTTGATAGAGTGGTCAAAAGATGCAAAAAGAAGATTTAAAAATCTCTATGGAGACAAATACAAATGAAAAATCGATCCATTTTTTTACTTATATTTCTTACTTTTACGATATCTTTGAACGCCAAGATCATAAGTCATACCGCACAAGAAAAAAGAGGTCAGAAGTATTATCTCAAACACTGTTCAAAATGTCACGGTCTTGGAAACAGAGGAGGAAACCTCGCCGACTCGGATACCTGGAGAGAGTACTTCGCAAATGACGCAAAAGAGCTGAAAGAGCTTCATGAAGGAGATAACGAGGCTTTAAAATATCTAAACTCGAAAAAGTTTAAAAGTCATAAAAAGAGATTGTTGAAATTTTTACTTGAGTTTGCTTCCGACTCCGACTTTATCCCAAGTTGCAACAATTAATCTCCCTATACTCTTTTGTAAACATAGAGAAGATCCCGCTTGTTTTATCAAATCTAAGAGGTAAATTATGCAATCACGGGATCTTCTATATATTTACAGACTCCGGAATTTTTCAGGAGTCTGCTTTATACTAAAACTTATAATCATAAATAATTCGAAGATTCGTTTCATCAAACTCATTTTTATGATTTGACTCATAATCAATTTGAGCATACCTTACACGGATTTTACTCATATCGTCTATCTTGTATTTGATATCTATGTTCCACTCATCGGAACTTGGACGAGAGTTTCCGGTAAACTTACTCGCCGCTTGTTTTTCAAGATCTTGCTCTATATGAACAAATTTGATTGCCGGTTTCAAGCCGTTTCCAAAATTGTATCCGAGTACGAAACCATATGATTCGGCACCGGCATTTAACGCTTCACCGTCTATTTGAATATCCGTAAAGTTTATAAATTTCGACCAGCCAAGAGTAGAATAACTCGTACCCGATCCTATGATCGTATCGTCACCAACTTGGTCATACATGACTTTGAAACTTACATTGTTGTATTTCACACCCAGTTTCGCACCGGCGAGATATGTATCCAAATCTCCTATAAGAGCGTCTCCCACATCTTTTTGACTAAGATATTGAACGGCTCCGCAAACCTGTCCCCCTTCAAACTCAATAAGTTTCGGATTGTTAGCTTGAACATATATTGCATTTGCCACATCAGGGATGATATATAGATACGCCTGAAGTTTGGTATTTGGCACGCTTTTGTTTATGGCTGCCAGCATGATCACATCTTTATCAAGCCCTAGATTTGCCGTCATACCTATAAACCTATCACTCGCTTTGTATTTCCATTTGTTTACATACGCACCAATGAGCGTGGTATCTTGAAGGTCGCTGTTAGTGATAAGTAGCGCTTCAAAACTATTTGGCAAAAATCGGTTATAGTAGTCGTTCGCCAAAGGTGTATTTAGTCTTTGACGACCTATTTTTATCATCGTGTTTGCGGTGTTATATTGGATGTAAGCTTCTCCAAGAACCGTTATGGAGCTGCCGTCACTTTTTACCATTTCGGTATTTCCACCTACATTTTTCGTAACCATTTTCCCCGTACCGACACCTTTTTCCGCCGTTTGCATTCCGTCTCTTAAAAGATCATGACTCGTATAAAAAGCTATGCCTGCACGAAAACCGTAAAATGGCGCTGATACGGACTTTAATATTCCGCCTACCGCAAACGCTTTTCTATCGGTTCTGTTATCTCTATCACCGTCAAAATAAAATGCTTTAAACGCCACTGAAGTTCTACCATTTTTAAGGGCATCCGCCAAAGTATCTTCAGCATTCGCCATACTTCCTATGCCTGCAAGGATCAAAGTTACAAGACTTAATTTTAAACCTTTCATCCATACTCCTTCTTTTTGGATTCTCTTTTCACACGAAATAATAAGATAATAAAGTGCCTGCAGAGTGCTTTTATGCTATGAGGTAAAAAAAATAAGACATAAATAGAATTATGATACAATTAACGCCATCTTATGCGGTAACAATTAAAAGAAAAGAGAAGCAATGAAAATATTATTACTTGAAGACGATGAGATTATAAACGATTCCGTTTGCAACTATTTTCAGATGCAAGGTCATGTGATAGACTCTTTTATAAACGGAGAAGAACTTCTTGATAATGCCTGCGCAAACGCATACGATATCTTTTTGCTTGACATAAATACACCGGGTATCGATGGTTTTACGGTTTTAAGAGAATTGAGAAAAGAGACCAAAAGTACACCGGCCGTTTTTATTACCGCTCTTTCGGATATGAGAAACATTGAACAAGGATATAAATTCGGATGTGACGATTATGTCAAAAAACCATTTCATTTAAGGGAATTAGAACTTCGCATAAACTCCCTTACAAAATGCGATACACAAGGGTATATAAAAATAAACGAGGAGTACTCATTCCAGAAAAAAAGTATGCGGCTTCTTTATATGGATAAAGAAGTGGAACTTTCTAAAAACGAATCTTTGATACTAAATCTTCTTGCAAACAACATAAATACTACAGTCGATAGCGATACTATCATAGAATATGTATGGGATCATAAAAATATTTGTCAAAATACGCTTCGTACGCAAATGAAAAAATTAAGAAATAAACTACATACCGACTTTATCAAAAATATCCGAGGCAGAGGATATAAAATAGAAAAAGGAATATGATTTTTTCTAAAAAAAACCGCTTTCGAAACAAACTGATTCTTTTCTTTGTTCTCACGGCTTCACTTATTGTATTTTTAGGAACTTACAGAAATATCTATTATATGAACAAATTCGCAAACGAAGAGTTCATCCAAAAAGTTACAATTTCCGCCAGAGATAAAAACATATTTTTCGATGAACTTTTCATAAATTTAGCCAACAGCGCCAAAGCGATAGCCAGCGACAGACTTTTAGCTAGCGCTATCGTAAAAAACGATTTTTTAAGACCAAAAGCCGTTTTTGAAACCATCATGAATGCGAATAAGGACTATATGCAGCTTCGCTTTTTAGACACAAACGGAAATGAACTCATAAGAATCCAAAGAGACAAACCTGCAATTGCCAGTTACTTCGTAGGCGATTTGCAAAATAAAAGCAACAGATACTATTTCAAGGATAACATCTCTCTTATGCCGGGTAAAGTCTGGTTTTCGAATATCGATCTAAATATGGAGCATGGAGAGATTGAGTTCCCCATAAAACCGGTTTTAAGAATTGTTTCCGCCGTTTATATAGAGGGAAAATTTAAAGGGCTTGTCATTATCAACAGATTTATGGATAACTTTTTAAAGCAACTAACCTCTTCGTCACTTTTTTATATATATCTAATCGATGACGAGGGAAATTTTCTCATTCACAAAAATCCCAATTTCAATTGGTCAAAATATTTGAAAAAAAATTATACGATTAAAGATGAGTTTCCGGATTTTTATCGAGATATTTTAAACGGTTCGTTGAGCATAAAGCCTAGAGGTAAAGTATTTGTTCAAGATTTCAAGGTTACGAAAGAACAAAATCTAAAAATGATATTCGTACAAAACGAAGACTCGTTACAAAAAAATGAGTTAGCATCAAAACAGCTTGGAGTTTTCATCGGTTTTATGGGAATTCTTCTATCTTTACCGATGGGTTATTTTTTCTCAAAACCCTTTAACAAAATGCATGAGGAATTAGAAGAGCTTACTCACACGCTAGAAAAAAGAGTAAACGACGCAATCGAGAAAAATAGGCAAAACGAACAGATTCTTATGCAGCAGTCAAAACTTGCCGCAATGGGTGAGATGATAGGAAATATCGCGCACCAGTGGCGCCAACCGCTCACCAGACTCAGCCTGATTGTTCAAAATATCTCTATAGCTTATGAAAACAATAAGCTAAACAAAGGTTTTATAAAAAAGAGTGAAAAATCGGCTCTGGAGCAGATAGAGTTTATGTCGAATACAATAGATGATTTTCGAGAATTCTTCGCACCAAACAGAGATAAAGAACTTTTTTGCATAGAAGATATCTTAAAAGAGGCGCTAAAACTCCAATCCGCATCAATAAAACATAACAACATTTCGCTAAATCTCGAAATACAGCATTGTCTTAAAGTCTATGGCTATAAAAACGAATTTGCTCAAGTTATTTTGAACATAATAAACAATGCCAAAGACGCTTTTATAGAGAGAGATATAAAGAATCGAAAAATATGGATAAAAACTATTAAGATCGATAACTATATAAATATCTCCATATCCGATAACGCCGGCGGTATAGACGAGAAAAATATCGATAGCATATTCGAACCATATTTTACAACAAAATTCAAATCAATGGGTACGGGCATAGGTCTGTATATGTCCAAAGTTATCATTCAAAAGCATATGAACGGTACAATAAGCGTCAAAAATATAAAAGACGGCGCACAATTTACAATCAAAATTCCAATAAAAAAAGGACGGTCATGACAAAACGAATTCTCATTTTAACTCTACTTCTAACAAATATGGTTTCGGCGGATAACCTAGCTGAAAAGATCAAAATTCAAAATCAAAATGTAGTCAAAATGGCGGCGAAAGGATTATCCGAAAAACTTCCTCAAAAAGTTGACGACTATACGAGTCTGGTAAAGATAAATGCCGACGGCGAAACTCTGATCTACACTTACGAACTTAACGTTACGGGAAAAAGCGATGAAGAATTATCCAAAGAAGGTAAGAAGAGGATGAAAAAGCCTGTTATAAACGGTATTTGCAACTCATCGAAACGATTTTTGGATAGCGGTATAAATATATCCTATATTTACACGGGCGCTATAAGCAAAAAAGAACTTTTCCGATTTGATGTAGAAAAAAAAGATTGCAATTATTAAATATTCACTTTCGGTTCACGAATCTAAAATATAATATCCGATATATTTATTAAACTACGGGAGAAATAAAAATAATGAAAAAATCAATCATACTTTTACTGGCAATAAGTTCTTTTGCGTTCGCATCCGATGCTTCAAAAATCATAAACGACAAATGCGTCGGCTGTCACCTTTTGACAAAACCGACCCCGCAGCAAAGAGCGAAAATGAAAGCTCCTCCGATGTCGGGAGTTATGTTCCATCTCAAAGAGGCTCTCAAGGACGAACAAAAAATTATCGACTTTATAATTGACTATGTTCAAAATCCGACTAAAGAAAAGGCTATCTGCCTGCCGCAAAAGATAGAAAAATTCGGACTCATGCCTTCTATGAAAGGAGTACTGAGCGAAGATGAATTAAAAGCGGTAGCGAAATATCTTTACGACAACTTTCCGCCGGCGGGATTTAAACATAAACAAATGGGTAAAATGAAAAAACAAAATAAGAAGAATTCACCCTTTTTAATTATCGGTAAAATGCCTCACCTGACCAAAATGGTAAAGATGAACTGGGATAGATTAGAACTTTCACAAACTCAAAAAGATGAACTTCTTAAAATCAGAAAAGAGACTATGTCAAATATTATGAGACTCAAACCTCAAATAAAAAGACTCGAAAAAGAGGTCGCAAAATCGACGATGCTCGGAGATACGCCACAAAGCTTAAAAGAAAAAGTCGATCAAATAGCAAAACTAAAAGCTGAAGCCACAATGGTGCATATAAACTGTATTTATCAAACAAAAAAAGTTCTAACTCCAAAGCAACTGAAAATGATACTTCCGAAAAAAGCTAACAAAAAAGGGAAATAATCCCTTTTTTGTCCACCTAACTTCCCAACTCTTTACAAAGATTTAAAAACTCCTCTCCGTATCTTTCGTATTTCACTTCACCGATACCGTTGACTTCAAGCATCTGATCTCTATTTTGAGGAAGTCTTGAGGATAATTCATGAAGAGTTTTATCACTAAAAATCATATATGCGGGAACATCATGTTCTGTCGCTATTTTGAGCCTAAGTGCTCTAAGGGCTTCGAAAGTTTCATCTTTTTCGATTTTTTCATCATCTATTTTCACTCTTGAGATTTTTCCAAGCTTATCTTCGTCTATCCAAACTTTTGTCTCGCCTTTCAAAATTGAAACCGCACCGTTTTGAAGTTTTAGAGCGCGATGTTCGCCGATACTTATAGACTCCGTTTCAAAAAGTCTATCTGCAATCATGCTCCATTCGTTTTTATTTCTTATCTCTCCTATACCGTAAACCGAAAGCTTATCATGAGCGAATTTACTAACATTTGAAGCTTTCGAACCTCTAAGTATATCGATAATATGATTTTGACCGAATCTCTCACCGGTTCTATAAATTGCCGACAAAAACATCTGTGCTTCTTTTGTTATATCGATCTGTTCGACAGGCTCTTTTAGACAACTATCGCATCTATTGCCGCAATCTTGACTTTTATCTCCGAAATAGACTCCCAAAAGACGATGTTTACAAGAGCCGCTAAGAGCGAAACGATACATCGTCTGAAGTTTTTCGTACAATATCTCTTTATATGTATCGTTATCGACACTTTGCATCAACTCTCTTTTTTGAATTTCATCCGCTTTGGTATATAACAAAAGAGTTTCGCTCTCCAAACCGTCTCGCCCGGCTCTTCCTATCTCTTGATAATAATTTTCTATAGTTTTTGGCAAAGAGGTATGAACGACAAAACGGATGTTACTTTTATCTATTCCCATACCAAATGCGATAGTTGCTACGACAATATCGATTTTATCACGCATAAAATCTCTCATAACAGCACTTTTTTCTTCTGCCGGAACTCTTGCATGATACGCTTTTGCGTTAAAGTTTCTTGACTGTAAAAAAGATGCTAACTGCTCACTCTCTTTTCTCGTAAATGTATAGATGATTCCGCTTTCACCTTTATGTAAGTGCAAAAAATTCAACAACTGCGTACGTCCGTTCGAGACTCTCTTTTGAGTTTTGATCGTCAAGTTTTCGCGAAAAACTTTCGCTCTTAATTTCAGAGGCTCTTTCAATTTTAAAGAATTATGAATATCTTCTTCCACTCTCTTAGTCGCGGTTGCGGTAAATGCGGCTACGGGGATCGTCGGAAAATTCTCTTTTAAAAGATATAGCTTTCTATAATCACTTCGAAACTCATGTCCCCATTCACTTACGCAATGAGCCTCGTCAATGACGAAAAAATTGATCTTCTGTGTACGCAAAAACTCTATAAAACCGGCGGAACTCATACGCTCCGGCGTAACATACAAGAGTTTGATTTTTTTATCTTTAAGGGCTTCAAAAACGTATTTTCGCTCATCTTCACTCATATCTGAGTTGATAGTCGCTGCACTTATTGCATTTTCGTTTAGCCCCCTAACCTGATCCTGCATCAAAGCTATCAAAGGTGATACCACTACAGTTACACCATCCATCAAAAGTGAAGGCAGTTGATAACACAAAGATTTTCCTCCGCCCGTAGGCAAGATCATCGACAAATCACGCCCGTTCAAAATGGCATCTATCGCCTCTTCCTGTAAAGAGCGAAAAGTGTTAAAACCAAATACTTTTTCTAAAACTTCAAATTTATTCATAAATATATTGTAACTAAAAACGGCAAAAAGGTAAAATTATATTTCATTTTGAAATAATACTATTTCTGTTATAATCCGCCTTATGAAAGAAATAGCGATACTAGGCACCACCGCATCGGGAAAATCGGCTCTTGCAGTAGAAATCGCGAAAAAACACGATGCGAATATTCTATCTCTTGATTCCCTCTCCATATACAAAGAGGTCGATATAGTATCGGCGAAACCGACGCCAAAAGAGAGACAGGGTATAAAGCATTTCGGTATCGACGTTATGAAAATCGACGATTATTTCAGTGCCGCAACCTTTTTCGACCTTTATAAAGAGGCGAAAGAGCTAAGTCAAAAAGAGCGAAAACATCTCATTATAACGGGAGGAACGAGCTTTTATCTAAAATCGATGATCGACGGACTAAGTCCGAAAGTCAACATCTCATGTACAACAAAAGATAAAGTGAATCAAAGATTGAAAAACCTCACCAAAGCATATGAATTTCTTATGAAAAAAGACCCGTTATATGCAAAAAAACTCTCGAAAAACGACAATTATCGTATCCGAAAATGGTATGAAATTTACTATGAAAACGATATGAACGCTTCGGAGTTTTTCAGACTTAATAAAAGAGTGCCTATTATAAACGATATAACCGTTTTCGAAATTCAAATAGACAAAAACAGTCTAAAAGAACGCATAAAAAAGAGAACGAAAAACATGATTGACTCCGGATTGATAGAAGAGGTTTTTTATCTTGAAACCAAATACACCCGTCTTCCCAATCCTATGAAAGCCATTGGTATAAAGGAGACTCTCGACTATCTTGACGGTAAGATAGACTTAAACACCTTGAGTGAACGAATCAACACTCACACCCTTCAACTCGCAAAACGCCAAAACAGTTTTAACGCTTCACAATTTCCTCAAAAAATCAAACTACTTAAAGATGACTTAATAAATAAAATAGGCAATTATTTTAATCAAGATATTAACTCAGGTAAAATAAAACTATAATTATCTTAAAAGTTAATGCTTTTTTTAACTTAAAAGCGCTAACATGAGATTATTTACAAATTATATATTAAAGGATTGCGGATGAAAAGAGTTATCGTTAGTGTATTGCTAGCTACATCCTTACTCGGTGCGGCAGACCCCAGAGCCTACGAAATCGGCGTAAATATGGGGGCTACTTCTATTAAAAACGACGGCGGTATAAACCTGAAAAACGCAACGTTCGGAATGACTTTTCAGATGAACAAGTACAAAATTAAACCTAGATTCGATTTCGAATACGTTCGTATAACGGATAAAGAGAAACTTCTTGACGGTCTTAAAGCGGAAGAGGTAAACTCTCTTCTAAAAGGCTCGATAAACGGCGTTTACGAGTTCCCGAACACAACTAACTTTTTCCCCTACGCCCTAGTAGGTGCGGGTTACGAATATGTCACGGACGATACGAAAGGTTTCGAGAGTCATCCGTTCATCCAAGGTGGAGCCGGTGTCGGATACCGCTTTAGAAACAATAGTTTCGTAGCGAGACTCGAAGTGAAACTTCTTCAAATTCTAGGCGGTGAAACGGTCAAAGGACGATCGGAAGATAACGAGCTTATTACCGTACTGGGCTTTGCCATCCCATTCGGACATATAGAGCAGCCAAAACCGGTCTTGATTGATAGCGACGGAGACGGTGTTATGGATCAATTCGACAAATGTCCGGATACACCAAAAGGAACGAGAGTCGATGGATCAGGTTGCCCGCTTCCGGAACCGAAAGTGGAAGTCATAAAAGAGATCACTTCGCTTGAAGGAAACGAATGCCCGATAAAAATAGACGGACCGGATAGAGATAGAGACGGCATAGAAGACAGCCTCGATCAATGTCCGAACACTCCGTGCGACTTTAGCGTCGATGACAAAGGTTGTCCCGTCAAGGCGAACTTGATGATTCACTTCGCTACGGATAAAGCGAACATAACCGATTACTCCAGACCTTTAGTAAAAAAATTCGCTGAATTTTTGATCAACAACAAGGGAAGCTTGGTTCATATCATCGGTCATACCGATTGGCGTGGAAGCGACCAGTACAATATGGCACTTTCTAAAAGAAGAGCGAAAGCGGTTAGAGACGCTCTAATCGAGTACGGAGTCAGCGCTTCGAGACTCTCGACCGAAGGAAGAGGCGAAAGAGAACCGATAGCCTCGAACAAAACGGCGGAAGGTATGGCTCTAAACAGAAGAACCGAAGTTAGACTTACCTATCCACAATACATTGACGCAGGAGAGAAATAATGAAAGATCTAATAACAAAAAGTTTACTATCCACACTTGTATGCGCATATATAATATCTTTTTCCGGATGTATAGACGATAGAGCGATATTTGCGATATCGGATATCAACGAATCGGGAAATGTAGTAATCGATCCGAATGCCGACGACGATGACGATAATCTAACAAATGGACAAGAGCAAGAACTTGGAACCGATCCGGCGGATGCGGATACGGACGACGACGGACTTGACGACGGACTGGAAGTCAAAGTGATCGGTACCGATCCAAAGAGAGACGACAGCGACGGCGACGGTGTCAAAGACGGTATCGAAGTAATCGGAACATATAAAGATGAGACCGTAACCGAAAGCGGGGATGTCGTGACAGCCGGTCATAAAGCATATGATATAGAAAACGAAACTCTAAAAGTCGATAAACCCATCTCCATCAAAGACTTTGAAGGAAAAGAACCCGCAAACACCCACCACAACGAGTTCACGGATAAGGGCGACAAGATAGACGCGTTAGATCCTATGAACGACAGTGACTGGGACACGAAACAAAATATCGTAGAAACGAACGACGATAAAACAAAACCTCTGAATAAAAACGATAGAGCGCCTTGGATATATGAGACACCCGTTGGAATGCTGATGGAGGATAACGGATTTATTTATATTCCGGCCGTCGATGATAAAGGCGGTTTTTGGATGAGCAAATATGAAGCGAGACAAGGTGACGAAAGACTTGATGAAAATATAAATTTTCCGACAATAGTAAAAAAATATTTTAAAATGATCACCGGTGAAGAACCTAGTGGATTTTTAAGTGCGGACAAATCGGGAACTCCTCTTTTCAAAGCTGATTTAAAACTCAGTCCATATGATCCGATCAAAGGAATATACGGATTTGAAGCGGCGTATATACTGGATAATTCGCAGATTCAAGGAGCTCTTCCCATAGGACTTCCAAGTCTGGCTCAATACACTCATGTCATAAAACTTTTAAACAACAACAAAGTAAACAACTCCGTCATCGACTACGATCCGAATGTCGAAGAGGAGTATGCGAGGGAGATTTATGCACTTCAAAGCGGGGTAAAAGAGTTCACCAGCACCCTTGTAAAGCTACCTTTTGCAAGTACGAGTTGGGGCGGTATGAGTATCACTAAAAACCCTGAAAATCTAGCTTATGTAGGCTCAAATACAAACGGTGAAATAGGTATGACTTCTAATACCGCACTTGCGATCATAGGTACCGGATTTATCGACTTGCGTTATAGTATCTCTTATGCGGATAACGGTACACAGGCGATAGGTTTCCGCGCCGCATCCGATTATATAAAATAGTCGTTAACCTTAAAATGTTAAAATTTGGGAAACATCCCAAATTTTAACAAATAAGGAGACCTCATGATCAATGTCGTCTGTCCGCACTGTCTAAAGACAAATAGAATTCCAGTTAAAGATCATTACAACAAAGCCAACTGCGGAAACTGCAAAGGCTCTCTTTTAGATACCCAACCAAAAGACGTAGATAGCTTGGCGTTTTCAAAACATATAGAAGGAAACGATATCCCTGTCGTAGTTGATTTTTGGGCAAACTGGTGCGGTCCTTGTCGGATGATGGCTCCCGCCTTTACATCCGCGGCTTCCGAATTTCCGCTAAAAGCCAGATTTATCAAAGTGAACACGGAAGAAAATCAAGCCTTGGCGGCACGATTCGGCATACAGGGGATACCTACCGTCATTATATTCAAAAACGCAAAAGAGGTAAACAGAGTCAGTGGGGCATTGGCACAAGAGCAAATACTTCAACTAGTAAGAGAATATCTATAGTTCTCACTTCAAATGGCTTTTGATTTTCCGAAAAAATATCCTTGCGAGTAGTCGATTCCAAGTTCTCGTACGATGTTGAAAATCGACTCGTTTTCGACGAATTCGGCGGTTGTGAGGATATTTTGATCTTTCGCGAATGAAACGATTGTCTTTACAATAGAAAGGGAGTAACTGTTTTTATCGAGATTTCTTATAAGAGATCCGTCTATTTTGAGAATATCAGGTCGATAATTTAGCAGTCTTTCATAGTTGGAATAACCGCTTCCAAAATCATCTATAGCTATTTTGACTCCTCGTTTCTTGATACTTTTTATGAAAGACGAAATCGTATTGAAATTTTTGATATCTTCATCTTCAAGCAACTCGAAAGTAACTCTTTTCGTATGTTTTGAATACGATCTCAAAAGGTTGTCTATAATTTTTCTGATACTTGGGGAATACAAATCTTTTATGGATAGATTTATGGCTATATCTATATCATAATCGTTTAACACTTTAAACGAATTTTCCAAAACTATTTTAGTAAGTTGAAAGTAATATTTCCCTTTTTTTGCAACTTCCAAAAAATCACAAGGATACAAGAGGTCTTTTTGTTCATTCAAGAGTCGAACCAAAGACTCGTATCGAACCACCTTTTTCGTACTATTGCATACGATAGGTTGAAAATGTGACACTATCGTTTCATTCTGGATAGCGTTTTTTATAGTTGCGATGGTTTCAAGATTTTTTCTGGCATTTGTCTTCTCTATTTGTGCGAAATTGTTGGAAATGATGAACGCTTTTTTCATAAATTGAAGTTTCTTGATTCCTATTCTCGCACTTTCGAGAATATTTTCGTTTTTGTACGCGACACTTACAAGTAAGCAAATTTGATATTGCAGACCTCTTATGCTAACTATTTTGTCTCTAATTTCGTTTTGAAAATTTTTTAAATTTCTAATAAACTCTTTTACATCTTCCTCTATCAGCATATATTCGAAGGCGATAGCAAACTCTCCATACCTCAACTGGTATATTTTTCCGTAAAGCACGCCGTACTCTTGCATACTTTTTTGCAAAGCGCCTTTTACTCTCTCTTGTATGAGATTGACCGTTTCATTGTCATAAAAATCCTCAATAGAAGAGAAGTCTTCAAGTTTCATATAGACTATCACGGGATTATCAAGCAGAGATATTTGATTGTCGAACTCTCTTTGGCGACTCATGATGTCGCTTATATCATCTCTTAGAGCTATAAACTCGACTATCTTGTTATCTTTGTCAAGTATAGGTGCGATAGTAGCCTTTACAAAATAGGGAGTTTTATCTTTTTTGAGATTTTTGATGATTCCGCGCCATATCTTTTTTTCCTTTTTTATAACATACCAAAGATTTCTAAATACTTCGGAAGATTCGTCCGGATGGCGAACTATATTATGATTTTTTCCGATAAGTTCATCTTTTTCATATCCTGATATATCGCAAAAAGCCTCGTTCACATATGTAATAACACCGTTTACATCGGTTTTCGAAACTATGGAACTACTATCGACTATCATTTGGTACTGTTTTAAAAGACTTATACTCTCTTGTGCTTCTTTCAGCATCTTGAACTTAGATGCGACTTTTTTAAGAGAGAAGAGAAGTTTATCGATCTCTAGCGGTTTTAATATGTACGCATCGGTTCCTAACTCTATGGCTTTTATGAAATAGTCGGTATCGTCATATCCCGAAAGCAATATGATCGGTATTTGATCGTCTATATCTTTTATCCGCCGAATAAGCTCCAATCCGTCGATATCTTTCATGACTATATCGCTTATGACCAAATCGATCCGATTCTCTCTAAATCTCCTTAATCCCTCTTTCGCATCGACGGCAACAACCACTTCGTCAAAAAGCTCTTTCAATATTTTGAGCGTAAGCTCTCTTGAGAGTTCATCATTTTCGACATACAAGAGTCTTAGTTTCGAGATGAAGTTTAAGATACTCTCGTCAGAGTCCATACCGATATCCTGTCGTTTTTATAAGAGCGGGTACCGAATACATAAGAATTTAGCGGAGACAGATGATTATAAAACAATTGAAAGTTAAAAACTTATGTATCGATACCCTTGAAAAATAGTATATAGTATAAATCTAAGTTAAATCAGTATAAAATCTTAGGAATCTGAGCCAAAAAGGATAAATATGAACAGGGTAAAAATTTTATATATCGAAGACGATATGACCGCCGCCAAATATATAGTCGAATTTTTAACCGGTTATGGCTTCGAAGTAGAGCATACAGATTCGATCTCCAGCGGTATTTCGTTTCTAAATCAAAAAGAGTTCGATCTACTACTGCTTGATCTCGATCTACCGGATTTCGACGGATTTGAGCTTTTAAAAAGCGATGAATCTTCAAGTTTGCCTATCATAGTTATCAGCGCGATAGCGGATACGACAACCAAAATCAGGGCTTTTCGATACGGAGCGAACGACTATATGGTCAAACCTATCGACTTGTTGGAGCTAGAGGCGAGAATATGGGCACATCTTAGCAGATGCAGTAAAGTATGCGTGCCTAAAAAAGATAAAGACAAACGCGATATCTTTCGCATAAAAAATTCTCAGCTATATTTTCAAACAAAAGCGATCGATCTGACTCCGATAGAATTTGAAATTTTTCAAATTCTGCTCAAAAACAAAAATAAAACGGTCACTAGAGAGATATTGACAGAAACTCTATCATCCGTAAGCTCGCACAGGGCTCTTGATTATCATATCAAAAATATTAGATCCAAGATTGAAAAAGAGAGCAAAAACCCAAGATATCTAAAAACTCAATACGGAGTAGGATATAAGCTGACCATATGACTCATTGAAGCTTTTTAACTTCGAAACTAACAATATCGTCGTTTTTAAGTACAAAAACGATTCCAATGGGACTACAGCAAACTTGACAATCCTCGACATACTCCTCACCGCTCATATCGGGATCTAAAATCATCGAAATTCTCTCCAAGCAATACGGACAGAAAAAAAATGCTCCGTCAAATCACATATCATTCATCTTCTCCTCTTTTCTCTCTGGATTCCGTAGATTTTAGATAAAACGCAAGCCCGGCAAGCAAAATAGCTACACCGCATATCAATAATACGGCATACATGATCTTTTCAGGACTCATAAGAGCGAATTTAAACACAAGCATCAATGCTTCGATAGAGAGAGCTATAACAATAGAGCCTAAAAATCGAATCATCGTTCTGTGGATATCTTTATTTTTACCTACATGATGACCTAAAACTTCCTCTTCGAAAATTGTCTTTACCAGATCGAAAATAGCAAGTGCGAGGGTTATTAAAATAGTTGCCTCGAACATCTCCTTTATCTCAAGCTTTTCAATTGAAAACCCATGAATAAATACACTCTCAAGACCATGGAAAAAGAGCAAAAACGCTATAAACAAAAGAGCTCCGGAAAAGAGAAAATAGGAAGTTTTACTAACATAATGAAAAACTGACTCAAGAGATGTGTTTTGAGCGATCTTCAAAACATCTTTTAACGCTATATCTATACAAACGATATATTTTAATTTTTTATTGGCGTCATAGACGGGATAAGCCGCCGTCACGGTAAGATCGTTCGTCAAAAGCGACGGATACGGATTTGTCAAAATACACTTTTTCTCTCTAGCAACTCTATAATAGTAAGCTCTAGTACTTCTATTGACATCTTTTCCGATACGATACTTCGGATTATTGGAGAGGTTGTGAATAACTTGTACTCCTTTTGCGTCAAGCACGTAAATCGATTGATAACGAGGAAGTTCTTTTTGGATATTTTTCAATCCCCTTATTATCACATCAAGCGATTGATTCGGCAAGTAGTTCGGAATCGTACGATTTAGTATATAGCAAAAATAGGCTCTAGCCTTCGTTCTAATATCCGCAAACTGTTTTATCTCCTCCGGTACCATCTCTTCTCCTTCTTTGGGATATCGTCAATAGTTCAAAAACTTACCGAGACTCTTTTTAGATTTATAATCGATACTATAATTGACTAGCTTCAGATAAGATTTTATGTCACTCATCGGAATATTTCGTTTTTTAGAATAACGCTTAAGTATATAGTATGGTATCTTTACTTTCGTATGTAAAAATTCTTTTATAAGTTTTTGATAAAATCCGCTATTTTTATTTACACAAAACCTCGCGAAAACAAAAGGCAATCCCTCTTTCTCATACCAAGCGGACGCTAAATCGATATAATGCTCGGGGTTTTGTAAATATAGCTTCAGAGCCTTATCGCCTATGATGACTTCTCCTTCGACATCTAATATTTTCGCTAACGCATTTGAAGTGGCCGACTCCGAATCGTTTTGAAAAGCGCCTCTTTTTACTATTACGCTTCTTATCTCTTTATGTGCGACTATTCCGGCATCAAGACATTTAAAACACCCTCTACCGCTTTCTATGCTTGAGATAAATGCCGCATCTATACGACGCGTTTTAAAAAGTTCGTTTATACGGGAAGGGTAACTTTTTTTGTATTCTATGGATTGTTTTAGCTGAGAGTTTTTTATGTAGCGCTTTAAAAAGACATGAAAAGGAGCTAGATTGATATAGTCTATCTTGCCAAAAAGCACTAAAATACCTCTTTATTTAAATGATATATCTCTATTTTATCATAAGACGACTTTATATCTTTATTCCACCTCTTTAGTAAAAGCAACATATATCAAAAACACGATTAAAGTTCCAAAAGCACAGAACAACAACGCACTATTTACTCCAAAATATTCCCAAAGATATCCGCTGACTAAAGCTCCAAGCGCGCCAAATAGTGCGACCAAAGCGTAAAAAACACCATATACGGAACCTTTATTCGTAGCATACCTCGCTATATATGCGCGATTGGCATTTAAAGATACGACCGTAAAAATACCTAAAAACGCATATGCCGTCCATATCGAAAATACGGTTCCGTAAAAGAGTAACAGTTGAGCTATCACCCCGCTAAAATAAGCCGCCGCCAAAACATACTTCACGCCGAAACGATCGATAAGTTTTCCAACCGGATAACTGATAATGGTCTGGGTTGCGGTCGAAACTATAACCAAAAGAGGTATCATAAATGTCTCAAAACCGACCTCTTTCGCTCTCATAACAAAAAATGCGTCACTAAAAAAGAATAAAACAAACAGAAAATAAAAAAAGAGCACCTTTACAACTCTTCTATCTTCTTTAGTTATTTTAAATATATATTTTTCATCTCTTCTTTTTTCAATATCTTTTACCAAAAAAGTGACGATGACCACTCCCACGACTCCCGGAATCAATGTAGCTAAAAATATATTTCTTATTACATCTTCGCTTTGACCATAGTAGTATAAAATGCCAAAAACGATCAGAGTTCCACTAAGTTCACCTGCGATATCCATACTTTTGTGAAAACCGAAAGTCTTTCCCTCTTCTTTTTTTTTCGCAAAAACCGAGATCAAAAGATCTTTGGGAGCGGAACGAATACCCTTTCCGAAACGCTCGACAGCCCTTAATGAAGCTATACTTTTATAATCATTCGTAAATGCGATAAGGGGTTTACTAGCAGCCGAAAGAAGATACCCCAAAACAACCAAAGGTTTTACGATAGCATACCTGTCGCTTATATATCCCGATACCAACCTTAAAGCATATGATACGAAAGTTGAAACCGCCACTATAAAACCCAATTTATCATAACCTTCATGCAGCACGCTTACTACAAAAATCGGCAGCAGAGGATTTATCATAGCCGAAGCCATATCCGTAAAAAAACTGACAAACCCGAGATAGACTATATTTTTATCCATATCTTTCAGAGCTTGCCCCTTTTATAAATAGAAGCTATCAAAATAACTCCCATCACAAGAGCGATCAAAAATCCGACTAGCCCGAAAATGGGTATGCCGAATATCAAAGGCGGCATTTTCGCGTAAGAGAGCAACGACGAACCGATCAAAAATGCGGCTATAATGATCGATATGGAGAGTCTGTTGAACGATTTCTCGATAGAGTGCTCAAGACTCTCAAGCCCCACATGTTCGAACTCTATCTTAAAATCTCCATCTTTCAGTTTTTTCACCAAAAGTTTCATATCATCCGGAAAATCTATGGCAAAATCGGTCAAACTTTTCGGAAGATCGCCTATTTTTGAAACAAACGCCCCCAAAGAACGGCTGTTTTTAAAAAAATCCAGCACAAAAGGTTTTATCTTCTCAGCCGCGTTAAAATCGGGATCCAACTGCTTACCGACTCCTTCGATCGTAATGAGCGCTTTGGTCAAAAGATAGTTGTCTTCACGAAAATAGACCTGATATCTGCTCATCAAAGCTACTATATCGTTTAAAAGATTTTGTATGGAGATATTTCTTAACGATCCGTAGAAATATGTAGATATGATATCTCCCATATCTTTGCAAAAGGCATCTATGTTTAGATTTTCATCTTTGATTTTTGCGAGTTTCAAAAGATTATAAGCCGCTTTTTCCTCTTCGTTTTTAACTATATAGTAGATCATGTCAACAAAATAACGCCGGTCTCTCTCGCCTATGCGTCCCATCATACCGAAATCTATAAAAGATATCCCTCCCCCTTTCAAAGCGAAGATATTTCCCGGATGAGGATCGGCATGAAAATATCGATGAACGAATATCTGTTCGCAAAGCAGATCGAAACCATCTTGCGCCACAACGCGAGGATCGATACCGTTTGCGATAAGATCGTCGTTGTCGGAAACTTTTATACCTTCTATATACTCCATCGTAAGAATTCGACCCGTACTTAACCGCTCATACAGTTTAGGTACTTTGATTTTGGTATTGTCGGCAAAATTTTTGGAAAATCTTTTTAAGTTTAGCGCCTCGATATTAAAATCGAGCTCTTTTCGAATCGTCTTTTCAAACTCGTTTATGATCATCTCCACATCATCTATGCCGTACTCTTTGAGACGATCTTTAAGAAGAGAGCCGATTTGCCGCATAATAGAGATATCCGAAGCTATCTTTTGAGTGATGTTCGGTTTTTGAACCTTTACGGCTACCTCTTCACCGCTTTTTAGATATCCTCTATAAACCTGTCCAAGCGATGCCGAAGCTACCAGTTTTAAATTTCCGTCAAAAAGTTCAACACTTTTTTTACCGAATTCTTCGAAAAAGACCTGTTCGATCTCTTCAAACTCTATCGGCGAAACCTCATCCTGAAGCTTTGAAAAAGCATCCGCAAGTTCCAACGGAATCAAATCCGGTCTTGTAGATAGGATTTGTGCGAATTTTATGAAAGTAGGACCTAACTCCTCTACAGTCTTTTTTATTCTTTCGCTTCGGCTTAAATGATGGATATCGTTTTTAGCGGTAGTAAACGGTATATGGATGTGCTTGTTTACCTCAAGCGTCTCTATAAGATTTTCAAAACCGTTTTTAAGCAGGATGGAAGCTATCTGCTGATAACGCTCTATCTGCCTGAAAGTCTGCCATACCCGCATAAAATAGACTTATTTTTTCTCTTGTATCGCTTTTTTCAAAGCGGTAATCTCTCTTTTAACGGAGGCTATATCCTCTTTTGTAGCAAGTCCCAACTCTTTTAACTGTTTATGAATCTCCTCTTTTATCTTTTTATCCGCCTCTTCGGATTTTTGAGTTACCTCTTTTTTAAGTTTGTTTAAAAACTCCTCTCCCTGATCCTTCGTAATCTCTCCCTGTTTTATAGACTCGTCTATAAGTTTTTCCACTTTTTCCTTCGCTATGAACATAGCACCTAATCCCATTTTAAGCAAATCCTGCGGTGTAACTTTTTCCATCGTCTCTTCTCCTTTTTTATTTTTAACTCATCAACCACTCTCTAGCTGCCGTCTCATCTTCGAAATATTCCATCTCTCCATGCATAAACCATTTGGAGACATTTATTCCGGCTTTTAAAAGTTTGCTATGCCCTACTACGGCAATCTTTTCAAAATCTTTGTTATGTTTTAGTCCGAACTTTAGATCATCCCATGCGGCTCTGATTTCCCAACCTTCAAAATCGGTAGCATCGATAAAAGCTTTTACTTTCGGTTTGTCAATTCCCTTGAGCGCTTCTTCGACCATGGGTATAAAAGACTCATAATCTTCATGAGTAAGCTTGCCTTCTATCTTCATCTCAAGCAGTACTTCATCGCCCTCTCTTTTTATGCCTAGATTGAAGCCGTGTTCATATACTTTAACCGCCATCTTATCCTCCTTCGATAGATAATATTCCCCTCTTTTGAAATTATACTACCTTTAGTATAGTTATGTCAAGTTTTTTAAGCTTCTTATAGGCAATCTAAAACTTGTATCGAAGCACGGACTCCATTCCCTCTTTATCGAGCAACCTTACGAGATTTGTCGTACCCCGTTTTCCGCCGGCACTTCCCATCGTCACTACAAAGCGTTTGTTTATCTTCATTTTGTTTTCGTCTAGCATCTTTTTTATGAATTTATAAAGTAGTTTACTAGGGTTGTCACTCTCTTGCATGACAAAAAGCGGATGCACTCCCCAAATCAGGCTTAGCCGTCTGTGTGTCTTCAAAGAGTGCGAAACCGCATAGATATTTACGGAAGGTCGATAACGAGATAGAGCCTTTGCGCTATATCCTGAAGTAGTAAAGGCGACAAGCGCCTCTTTTTTTAAGTTTGAAGCTAGTTGTACCGCAGCTTTCGCAACCGCATCGGAACTATTTTCAGGTGTAAAATCTTTAAAATACGGATAATCTTTTTCAACATCTTTTATACTGTCATGAAGAACCCGTACGGCTTGAACCGGAAATTTTCCTACGGCCGTTTCATCGCTTAACATAACGGCATCCGTTCCGTCGTAAACGGCATTGGCTATGTCGCTAACCTCGGCACGGGTAGGAAAGGGGTTCTCTTTCATTGATGTAAGCATTTGAGTGGCGGTAATGGAAGGTTTGTTGGCTCTGTTTGCCGCCGAGATGATATATTTTTGTATGCGCGGAAGTTTCGTAACTCCGAATTCCGCTCCCAAATCGCCCCTTGCAACCATCACGCCGTGACTCTCTTTCATGATCTCTTCGAGATTTTCCATAGCCGTCCCTGTCTCTATCTTCGCAATAATAGTAGGGTCAAAATTGTGTTTTTTCATAATCTCTTTGGCTTTTTGAATATCCTCCTTTGTCTGTACAAATGACAAAGCAACTATATCGATTTGATGAAGGGCACCAAAAGCTAAATCTTTTTCATCTTTTGAAGTAATAGCAGAAATGGCGATTTTCGTTTTTGGAAAATTTATCCCTTTATGAGAGCTAAGTTCACCGTCGGTTAAAAGCTCAAGTTTCAATTTTTGCTCTTTTTTATCAACGACGACCGTTCTGATCGTTCCGTCGCTAAAATAGACCTCTTCACCGATATTGACCATATCTATGATAGCCGGATAGGAGATATCCACTACTTTTGGATCGTCTTTATCGGGAAATTTGGCTAGAGTTAGGATGTCTCCTTTTTTAAGACTCAAAATTCCGTCTATTTTACCTATGCGCACTTTTGGACCCGAGATATCCTGAAGTATCGCGACCTCTTTTTTAAGCTCCTTCGAGGCTTCTCTTATTTTTTTGATATTTTCCGCATGCGTCTTATGATCGGCATGCGAAAAATTGAGACGAAAAACGTTCACGCCGACTTCGATCAATGTTTTAATCATCTGAAACTCGGAAGTTGCAGGACCAATTGTCACTACTATTTTTACTCTTCTCATTTTAATCCTTTTTAACGTTGACTGTCAGCTGGCAAACAGTTTTTTTAACGTCGATCATGATACTATCTTTTTACATAGATACAAGGAGTCTTACGATGAAAAAGGTTTTAATTATCGGCGGTGGATATGCGGGTGTAAGTGCTTTGAGAGAACTTGCTAAATCCGAAGATATAGAAGTTACGCTCATTGACAGGCATCCTTACCATTTTCTTCAAACGGAAGGTTACGAATTGGTCGCAAATACGATCCCTTTCGATAAAACGATCGTCAATCTTCACACGCTATGCGAAAGCTTTGGAGAGAATGTCTCTTTTTTACACGATGCAGTCAAAGAGATCGATCTCACTAAAAAAAGAGTTATATGCGAAGATAGCGAAGAACTTTCTTACGATTATCTCATCGTAGCCGCGGGAAGCGTAACGAAGTTTTTCAAATCGATCGAAGGACTCGAAAATTGCGGACACGGTGTCAAAAGCCTCACGGGAGCCTTTAAACTAAAACAGTTTTTTGAAAAAGAGCTCTTTTTAAGACTCGAAAGTCCTCTATCGGCAAAAAATCATTATAGCGTTTTGGTCGCGGGCGCCGGACTCTCAGGCGTTGAAATAGCGGCACAAATGCAATACTACTTCAACCGCTATTATAAAAGCAACACATTAGCTTGTAAAAGTTTGAAAATTCACCTGGTTTCAGGATCTAAAAACATATTAAAACATATGCATCCAAAAACGATACGAAAAGCTCGAAAGAGATTGGTAGATCTGGGTGTCATTATGCATGAGGGATCACATATAAAAAAGGTCGAGAAAGAGAGAGCCGTACTTGAAAACTCCGAAGAGATCGTTTTCGACTTCATGATATTTACGGGCGGAATCATGGCCTCTCCTCTCATAGATACGATAAAAACACAAAAAAACAAACTGGGACAGATCATACCGCGACCGACTCTACAGCTTCAGGAGAAAAAGGAGGTGTTTGCGGCGGGAGATGCGGCGGAGTTAAGGGATATAACGGGGAATCTTTTGCCGCCGACGGCTCATGTAGCTATGCAAAGCGGAAAAACAGCCGCAAAAAATATAAAACTTCTCTTAGACGATCAAGAACCGGCTTTTGCACATATGTCTCAAGAAGGTATCGCCATAGCGCTCGGGGGAAAATATGCGATACTGGATATGAAAAGTTTCAGATTTTCGGGATATTGGGCATATTTGGCAAAAAAAACGATAGAAAAAGTTTATAAGTGGCCGCTTTGGTTAAAATGCGCGACGGTAAGTAGAAATATTTGCAAAAAACTTTGAGTCATTTCGCGTTAACCTATTAAAAGCTATAATATCGTCTGAAAATTATACAAAGGCGGTTATTATGGCAAAAATAGAATTTTTAGGTCCCATAAACAAGGAGCCGATAGTCGCGGAGATAACTCATCTAAGCGAACTAAAAACTCTCTTCAGCGACGATCCTGCACTCAAAGAGTGGCTTGCATGCAGTGCCATAGCGGTAAACGACAAACTTGTAACGAATTTAAATCTCTGCGTATCTAAAAACGACAAAATTACACTTTTGCCTCCCGTATGCGGAGGTTGAAATGCTCGAAATTTACAAAGACGCACTTGCGGTAAAAAAAATTACGGACAAATGGTATGATAGTTATAAAGAACGAAATTACGGGGCGTTCGTTACATTTTTAGGAATCGTAAGAGATGAAAACTCTATCGACGGCTTAAGTTTTGACATATATGAACCTCTTCTAAATAGTTGGTTTCAAAAGTGGCAGCAAAAAGCCTCGCAAAAAGGCGCCCTTATATTGATGGCCCACTCCAAAGGAAACGTATATGTTCATGAAAGTTCGTTTTTGTGCGCGGTTTTATCCCCAAAAAGAAGAGTGGCGCTGGAGATGATAGACGAATTCGTGGAAGATTTCAAGGCGAAAGCTCCGATCTGGAAGTACGACATAATAGAGGGAGAGAGAGTTTATGCGAACGATCGCAGCACACCGCTTCCAAACAGCGGACTTTTGGCATAAAGAATAGAGATGGCTTTTATTACATATGAACAATCGTTAAAAAATCTTTTCGATAGTTTCGTCGAACCCAAAATGGCTGAAAAAGTATTTATAAGCGACTCTCTCGGGCGTATTTTATACGAAGATATAGTCGCGGATCACAACTCGCCGGCTTTCGCCACTTCGGCTATGGACGGATACGCTATAAAATTTGACGATCAAGGACTCGGCAGACTTAGAATAACCGGAGATCTTCCGGCGGGAAGCTTCAATGACGAAGAGTTGATGGGCGGCTACTGCATAAAAACTTTTACCGGATCGCTTATGAGCAAAGGTAGCGATACTCTCATACCCATTGAAAACGTCGAGGTTGAAGATGACGAAATCGTTATTAAAAAAGAGGTTCCAAAAGGCTTTAGCGTCAGACCTGTCGGCGAAAACTATAAAAGCGGCGAAGTACTTATAGAAAAAGGAACGAAAATCGATTTTGCACATATCGGCGTACTTGCAAGTTTAAACATCTCTCAAGTGAGTGTTTATAAAAAACCGACAATTGCTATTTTAGCGACCGGAAGCGAGATATTGGACGTGGGAGAGAAACAAAGCTCCCCTGCACAAATACGAAGTTCGAACCAGTTTGTTCTTGAAGCTCTCGCCAACAAGTCGGGTGCCGACGCTACACGAGCTCCTTTGACGAAAGACAACAAAGAAGATATACGAAAGAGACTGTTCGCCGCGCTCGAAGATCATGATATTATCGTTACGACCGGCGGTGTTAGCGTCGGGGATTACGACTTCGTCAAAGATATATTGGCGGATTTGGATACCGAATATATAACCGAAGGCGTCATAATAAAACCTGGACAACATATTAAGATAGTCAAAGTCTCAAATAAATATATTTTTGCTCTTCCAGGTTTTCCTTACAG
>Ga0256914_1000934_pt1 | contig 27919 bp, 24 predicted proteins | sample HulkmetaG_FD_191571 | JGI IMG/M metagenome (GOLD analysis project Ga0256914, IMG submission 191571) | Hydrothermal chimney microbial communities from Main Endeavour vent field at the Juan de Fuca Ridge, Pacific Ocean - Hulk | ecosystem: Environmental > Aquatic > Marine > Hydrothermal vents ... | reverse complement strand
TAACGCAGCGAGATGGCCCGCAGGCCCGGCTCGGCCTTCAGATGGTCCTCGATGATCTCCTCGGAGATCTGCTTGGTGTTGCCGTACGGCGAGGCCGCCTTCTTGATGGGGGCCTGCTCGGTCACCGGCAGCTCGTCGGGCTGGCCATAGACCGTACACGAGGAAGAGAAGACCATCCCCTTCACGCCGTGTTCCTTCATCGCCTCCAGAAGGTTCATCAGCGAGACCAGGTTGTTGCGGTAATATTTCAGCGGCTCGCGCACCGATTCGCTTACCGACTTGTAGGCGGCGAAGTGAATGATGGCCTCGATGTCGCCATGCCGTTCGAACATCTCCATGACCTTCTCCCTGTCGCACAGGTCGAAACGCTCAAAAGGAGGGCGCACGCCCGTGATCTGCTCGATGCCGTCGAGGGTCGACTCATGAGAGTTGGAGAGGTTGTCGACGATCACCACCTCAAAACCCTGGTTGATCAGCTCCACGGTCGTATGGGAACCGATGTATCCCGTGCCGCCCGTTACAAGTATTTTCCCCATGGTTGTTAACAGTTTACAGGCTCCAGTATTCGAAGTTGCGGATCTTGTCGCGGAAGATGCCTTTCACGTCGGCGAAGACGCCGCCCTTGTCGAGGAAAGCGGCGAAGTCGTTCTCGTCCATATCCTGGTAGGGTTTGTGGCTGACGGCCACCACGACGGCATCGTAAGGGCCTTCGGGTTTTTCTTTCAGTTGCAGGCCGTACTCTTCCATTACCTGGTTCGGTTCGGCGTAGGGGTCGATGACGTCGGTGGCCAGGCCGTACGATTCCAGTTCGCGGATGATGTCCACCACCTTGGAGTTGCGGATGTCGCTGACGTTCTCCTTGAAGGTGATGCCCATGACGAGGATGCGGGCGTTCTGCAGCACCCGGCCGGTGGCGATCAGTTTCTTGACCACCTGTTTGGCGATGTATCCGCCCATTGAGTCGTTGATGAAACGGCCGGAGGTGATGATCTGGGCGTGGTAGCCCAGTTCGCGGGCCTTGTAGGTGAGGTAGTATGGGTCGACGCCGATGCAGTGGCCGCCCACAAGGCCGGGGGTGAATTTCAGGAAGTTCCATTTGGTGCCGGCGGCTTCCAGTACCTCGTAAGTGTTGATGCCCATGCGGTTGAAGATGATCGAGAGTTCGTTCATGAAGGCGATATTGATGTCGCGCTGGGTGTTCTCGATGATCTTGGCCGCTTCGGCCACCTTGATGGAAGAGGCTTTGTGGATGCCCGCTTCGATGATCGTCTCATAGACGGCGGAGATGGTCTCCAGCGCCTCCTCGTCGGATCCCGAGACCACCTTCATCACCTTCGTCAGGGTATGAAGGGTGTCGCCGGGGTTGATGCGTTCGGGCGAATAGCCCACCTTGAAATCCTCGTTGAGCTTCAGGGCCGAGTGTCTCTCCAGTACGGGGATGCACTCTTCCTCGGTGCAGCCGGGGTAGACGGTCGACTCGAAGACGACATAATCGCCCTTCTTGATATAACGGGCCAGCGTCTCGGTGGCCGAGAGGAGGGGCTCCAGGTCGGGCAGGTTGTGCTCGTCGATGGGGGTGGGGACGGCCACAATGTGGAAATGGGCTTCGCCCAGCTTGCGGGCGTCGGAGGTGAAGACGATGTTGCGGTCCTCGAAAGCTTCCGGCGGCAGCTCCTTGCTGGGGTCGATGCCCCGACGCATCAGTGCCACACGGTCCTCGCGTATGTCAAAGCCGATCACGGGAAAATGACGGGCCAGCTCCAGGGCGATGGGAAGACCCACATAGCCCAGTCCCGTCACCGAGATCTTTGCTTCTCCTTTTTTCAGTTTGTCGATCATCTCGTTCATGTTCATGTAGCTTCAGACTTCAGAGGATGTTCCTGAGGAGAGGGTGATAGTCGCCTGTGGCGCCGAGGGGTTTGCTGTTGCGTATCTCGTAGACGATGCGTATGGCTTCGCGCACCTCGTCGATGCCGAAGCCTTCGCCGGCCAGGATCTTCCTGTAGCTCTCGGTGTGGAGGTCGGTGAAGCCCTGGCTGAACTCCACCTCTTTGCCTTCGATGGTAAGGGAGCGGTAGGTACGCTGACCGCTCTCACGCACTTTGGGGGGAATGTCCCGGTAGTCGATGCTGAGGAGCCACCGTACGCGGGCGCGGGCCAGGCCGAGGAAGCCGGCCGCCTTGTCGGGGCGCATCATATGCACTTTGTTCTCCTGTACCGGCCCGAAGATCCATTGCAGCATGTCGAAAAAATGCACGCCGATGTTGGTGGCGATGCCGCCCGACTTCTGTATGTCGCCTTTCCAGGAGATATGGTACCAGTGGCCGCGGCTGGTGATGTAGGTGAGGTCGATATCATAGACCTTGTCGGGAGGGGCCTGTTCCACCTCCTTCTTCAGGGCGATGATGGAGGGATGGAGCCGCAGCTGGAGGATGTTGTGGACACGGTGGCCCGTCTCCTTCTCGAACTGCTGGAGGGCGTCGACGTTCCAGGGGTTGAGCACCATGGGTTTTTCGCAGATGGCGTCGGCCTGCTGCCGCAGGGCGAAACGGATATGGGCATCGTGCAGGTAGTTGGGTGAGCAGATGCTCACATAGTCGAGCCGTACCCCCTGCCGCCGCAGTTTGTCGATGTGGCGGTCGAAACGCTCGAACTCCACGAAGAAATCGGCCTCGGGGAAATAGGTGTCCATGATGCCGACGCTGTCGTGCTTGTCGAGAGCGGCCACCAGACGGTTGCCCGTATCCCGGATGGCCCGAAGATGACGCTCGGCAATGTAGCCGGCCACACCGATGAGGGCGAAATTACGGGGAGAGGACGGATCGCTCATGTTACTGGTGTTTTTTGGGGAAAGACAAAGGTAGGGTCAATCGCTGATTTTAACAACTTTTTCGTCCTGCAGGCGGTATCTGTCACCGCTTTCGGGGCAGGTGGCGTAGCCTTTCTCGTCGAAACGGAGACGGTGGCCGTATTCGCTCATCCAGCCTATCTGGCGGGCCGGGTTGCCCACCACCAGGGCGTAGGGTTTGACGTCGCGGATCACCACGGCGCCGGCCCCGACGAAACAGTATTCGCCCAGGGTGATGCCGCAGACGATCGTGGCGTTGGCACCGATGGTGGCGCCTTTTTTCACCAGTGTACGCTGGTACTGGTCGCGCCGCACCACCGCACTGCGGGGGTTGATGACGTTGGTGAAGACCATCGAGGGGCCGAGGAAGACATCATCCTCGCAGATCACCCCCGTGTAGATGGAGACATTATTCTGCACCTTTACGTTGTCGCCCAGGACGACCTCCGGGGAGACCACCACGTTCTGGCCCAGGTTGCAGCGGCGGCCGATGACCGCCCCGCTCATGACGTGGGTGAAGTGCCAGATCTTCGTTCCTTCGCCGATGGTGCAGCCCTCGTCGATGACGGCGGTCTCGTGGGCGAAATAGTTCTTTTCCTGGCTCATGGCTGATAAGATTGGATGCGGGTGATGATATGATCGAGCTGCTCCTCTTCCATCTCGGTGTGGATGGGCAGGGAGACCACCTGTTCGCAGAGGCGGTCGCTCACGGGGTAGTGACCGTCATGGAAGGGGAAATGTAAAAAAGCTTCCTGCCGGTGCATGGGGAGGGGGTAGTATACCATGGTGGGGATGCCGGCATCCCGCAGGTGGCTGCGGAAGCGTTCGCGGTCGGTGTCCCGCAGCACGAGGGTGTACTGGTGGTAGCTGTGGGTGGTATGGGGTGCCCGTGCCGGCACCTGCAGGAAGGGCAGCCCGCCGAGGGCCTCGTCGTAGCGGGCGGCCACCCGCTGCCGCGCCTCGACGAAACGGTCGAGATGGGGGAGCTTGACGTCGAGGATGGCTGCCTGCAGCGTGTCGAGACGCGAGTTGATGCCCACACGCTCGTGGTAGTACTTTTTGCGTGTGCCGTGGTTGACGTACGAGCGAAGGAAGGAGGCCAGCCCGTCGTCGTCGGTGAAGATGGCGCCGCCGTCGCCGAAGGCGCCGAGGTTTTTGGAGGGGAAGAAGGAGGTGCAGCCTATGTCGCCCATGGTGCCGGCCATGTGGCGGGTGCCGTCGGAGAAGGTGTACCATGTGCCCAGGGCCTGGGCGGCATCCTCGACGACGCGCAGACGGTGGCGTTGCGCCACCTCAAGCAGCGGCTCCATGTCGACGCACTGGCCGAAGAGATGCACGGGGACCACCGCGCGGGTGCGGGGGGTGATGAGCGCCTCGACGCTCTCAGGCCGCAGCAGGAAAGTGTCGGGGTCGACATCGGCCACCACGGGCGTGAGCCCCAGCAGGGCCACCGTCTCGACGGTGGCGATGAAGGTGAAGTCGGGGACGATGACCTCGTCGCCGGGGTCGAGAGCGAGCGCGGCGAGGGCCGCCTGCAGGGCGTCGGTGCCGTTGCCGCAGGGGATCACATGACGCGCACCCGTATATCCGGCCAGATGCTCGGAAAAACGTTGCACCGCCGGCCCGTTGATGAAGGCCGTGCTCTCCAGCACCTCCCGTATCGCAGCATCGATCTCCCCGCGCAGCCGCTCGTACTGACCGTGCAGATCGACCATCCTGATCTCTTTCATAGGCATACAATAAGGTCCGGCACATGCCGGGATTACGGGAGGCTAAAAGTAGAAAAAATCCCGGAAAATGATGCAGCTGTCTCCCGCCGGGAAGAGGAGCGTCTGATTGTTGAAAAGAGAAGCCCTCCCTGCGGGGGTGATCTCATCTTTTTTGATTATTTTTGTTCCAAAGCGCAAGACCATGGAACTGGCTACCTTCATCAAAGAGCTGTTGTACGAGCATGATTGTGTCATTGTCCCCGATTTTGGCGGGTTTGTGGCCAACTACCGTCCTGCGGCGGTGGATTACAACCGTCACACCTTTGCTCCGCCCTCGAAGGACATCACCTTCAACAGGAGTCTGACCAACAACGACGGCTTGTTGATCGGTCATGTCTCGCAGCGTACGGGCATGTCGTATGTGGATGCGCGGCGCTGGGTGAGCGGCCGGGTGAAGGAGTGGAAGAGGCGTCTGGAGAAGGGGCGGCGTCTGGAGGTGGCCGGTCTGGGCGAGTTCCGTCTGGGCAAGGACCGCAACCTGGTGTTCGAGCCGCGGGTGACGGAGAATTTCCTGGCCGATGCTTATGGTCTGGAGACGTTCCGTTTCCTGCCGCTGGAAGAGCAGGGCATGGTGAAGGGGGTGGCGGCGGCACGGCCTGTCACGGGCCGTCGGGTGCGGCGTATCCTCTTGGGCGTGCCGGCAGCGGCGGCCCTCGCCGCGCTCGTCTATGTGGGGTGGAACACCCGTCTGGGCAGGGAACGGCTCGACCTCTCCTCGTTCAACATCTTCCGTAAGAGTACGGTGACGGAGGCTCCGGCGCCGGTGACGAAGCCTGCCCCGGCGGCGACGAAGAGCGTGCGTACGGATGCTCCGGCCCCGGCGGACAAGGAGGAGGCAGCTTCTGCGGCCGCAGCAACGGAAGAGATGACCACGCCGCCTGCCGCGGAGGAGAGCGCCACGCCGGTGGTGAAGCCTGTCGTGACGGGCGGTTATTACGTGGTGGCGGGCAGCTTCCGTCAGCAGGCCAATGCCGAGAAGCTGCGTGCCCGTCTCGAGGCCGCCGGCCTGCCCGTGGTGATCATGGACGGCCCCCACGGCTTCGTGCGCGTGGCCATAGGCAGCTATGCCGACAGAGACGAAGCCCTGCAGGTGCTGCGCGAACAGCGACAGAAAGCCCTCAACGGCGACGGCTACTGGCTGCTGAAGAAATGACAGAACACATCACAGAATAAAAAAGAGGAGAAAGCCCGGCTCTCTCCTCTTTTTTTGTTTCCGTGAACAAGTGTTGTCCCCTGCAGGGGGGTCATTTGATCTGTGCACCGTTCACCGTCCCTTCATCGGGGATGATGAAGTGGAGCGTGCCGTCGGGGTCCTCGGCCATGAGGATCATGCCCTGCGATTCGATGCCTTTGATCCGGCGCGGGGCGAGGTTGACCAGGACGGCCACCCGCTTGCCGACGATCTCTTCGGGCGAGAAATATTCGGCGATGCCGGAGACCACCGTGCGCCGGTCGATGCCGGTGTCGAGGGTGAGCTTCAGCAGTTTCTTGGTTTTGGGCACTTTTTCGGCTGCGACGATGGTGGCGGCCCGGATGTCCATTTTGGTGAAGTCGTCGTAGCTGATCTCTTCCTTTTGCGGGGGCAGGTTGGCTGCCTGTTCCTGTTCGTTGGAGGTGCGGGTGGCCTGGAGACGGGCTATCTGCCGTTCGATCTCGCTGTCCTCGATCTTGCGGAAGAGATGTTGCACCCGGCCGATGGTATGGCCTTCGGGCAGCAGGTCGTCGCGGCCGATGAGGTCCCACCGGCGCTGGTCGAAGCGGATCATCTCCCGCAGTTTCTGCATCGAGAAGGGGAGGAAAGGTTCGAGCAGGAGGGTGAGGTTGGCGGTGATCTGCAGGCAGATATGGAGGATGGTGGCCACGCGGTCGCGGTCGCTCTTGATGAGGGCCCATGGTTCGGTGTCGGCGAGGTATTTATTGCCCAGACGGGCGAGAGCCATCGCCTCCCTGAGGGCCTCCCGGAAACGGAAATGGTCGAGGCTGTGTTCGGTGCGCTTACGTATGAGGGGGATCTGCTCCAGCACCTCGCGGTCGTAGGTGGTCAGCTCGCCGCGCGGCGGCACGGCCCCGTCGAAATAGTTGCGTGTGAGCACCAGCGCACGGTTGACGAAGTTGCCCAGGATGGCCACCAGCTCGTTGTTGTTGCGGGCCTGGAAATCCTTCCAGGTGAAGTCGTTGTCCTTGGTCTCGGGCATGTTGGCCGTGAGAACATAACGCAGCACATCCTGCAGGCCGGGGAAGTCGTTGAGGTATTCGTGCAGCCAGACGGCCCAGTTGCGGGAGGTGGAGATCTTGTCCCCTTCCAGGTTGAGGAACTCGTTGGCCGGCACGTTGTCGGGCAGGATGTAGGAGCCCTCGGATTTGAGCATGGTGGGGAAGATGATGCAGTGGAAGACGATGTTGTCCTTGCCGATGAAGTGCACCAGGCGGGTGTCGGCGTCTTTCCAGTATTTTTCCCAGTCGGGGGTGAGTTCGCGAGTGGCGGAGATATATCCTATGGGAGCGTCGAACCAGACGTAGAGCACCTTGCCTTCGGCGCCTTCGACGGGTACCGGCACGCCCCAGTCGAGGTCGCGGCTCACGGCCCGCGGCTGCAGTCCCTGGTCGAGCCACGACTTGCATTGTCCGTAGACGTTGGTCTTCCACTCTTTGTGGTCTTCGAGGATCCATTTCCGCAGGAAGGGCTCGTAACGGTCGAGCGGCAGATACCAGTGTTTCGTCTTGCGCAGCACGGGCTGGCTGCCGGAGATGGTGGAGCGGGGGTTGATGAGCTCGGTGGGGCTCAGCGAGGTGCCGCATTGCTCACACTGGTCGCCGTAAGCTTTCTCATAGCCGCAGTGGGGACAGGTGCCGGTGATGTAGCGGTCGGCGAGGAACTGTCCCGCCTCCTCATCGTAGAACTGTTCGGTGGTTTTCTCGATGAAGACCCCCTTGTCGTAGAGGGTGCGGAAGAACTGCGAGGCGGTCTCGTAATGTACCTTCGAGGTGGTGCGGGAGTAGATGTCGAACGAGATGCCGAAATCCTCGAAAGCCTTTTTGTTGAGCTCATGGTAGCGGTCGACGATCACCTGGGGGGAGACGCCTTCCTGGCGGGCTTTAAGGGTGATGGGTACGCCGTGTTCGTCGGAACCGCATACATGGATCACATCCTCGCCTTTCAGCCGCAGATAGCGGGTGTAGATGTCGGCAGGGATGTAGACGCCGGCCAGATGACCGATGTGGATGGGCCCGTTGGCATAGGGCAGGGCCGAAGTGATGAGATGACGTTGGTATCGCGGCATGGCTGAAGTTTTTTCCGGAAGGCAAAGATAGGAGAGATTGAGGAATTTTGCAGCCCATCCCCGGGATTTGCTCCCCGACCTGCCTCAAGGGTGTCCGCTACGCTTCCCCCGCCTGACGGGCACCGGAGAGGGGAGGTGTCGCCACTTGAATACTACTTGTACAAAAGTAGTTATTTAAAAATATTGTAATAAATAGTTAAACAAATTAATGGCAATGAATAGCTACGTAGCTGGCTACGTAGGCGACTACGTAGATTCGTTGTAGTCCCTTCAGGGACGGGGAGTTGCCGAGGGAAGTTTCTTTTTTGTTAAATTGCAGGTTGGGAACAAAGGAGAAGAGAAAGAAAGATGGCTCGCGGACACCGGCTGGGGCGGCGTGGTGAAGCGATGGCGGCAGCGTACCTGCTGGAGCAGGGATACCGTATCCTGGCGCGTAACTGGCGTCATCATCACAAAGAGCTCGACATCGTGGCCGAAAAGGGGGAGGTGCTGGTGATCGTAGAGGTGAAGACGCGTGAGGACCCTGCCCAGCCCGCCGGCGAGCTGGTGCCGCCGGAGAAGGAGCATGCCCTCATCGAGGCGGCCGACGCCTTCATACGACAGCATGACCTCGACAAAGAGGTGCGTTTCGACGTCATCATCATCACCATGCCGGCCGGGGGTGCCCCCACCCTCGAACATATCCCGGGGGCCTTCTATCCAACCCTGTGATACCTGTGTCATGAACATTGAGGAAGTAAGGACTTTCTGTCTCAGCAAACCCGGCGTCACCGAAGGGTTCCCCTTCGATGAGGACACGCTGGTGTTCAAGGTGGGCGGGAAGATGTTCCTGCTCACCGGACTGCAGGATCCGGTGTGGATCAACATCAAAAGTGATCCGGAAAAGGCGGTGGAACGGCGCGAAAGGTATCCCGGCGAGGTGCTCCCCGGATGGCACATGAACAAGAAACACTGGAACACCGTCAGGATCGACGGCAGCATCTCCGTTGACGAGCTGCGGCAATGGATCGACGAGTCTTACGACCTGGTGGTGAAAGGCCTGCCCAAAAAGGTGCGGGAGACGATCCGGGGCAGGGATAGCTAAAGGGCAGCACCTTCCGGTGCAAAATGAGGGATGGAGGCCGAAAAGTGGGCAGCATCCAATGGTTTTGAGTCAGGAAATGCGTAGTTTTGGTCCGCATACCCTTTAATTTTCATAACCATGAGAAAGCATTTTCTATTTCCCGGTGTGACGGGAGCCTTTCTGTTGTCTTTTCTGCTCTCTTTTTCCGTTTCAGGGCAGTTTGCCGACCATCCCTATCATTTCACCGATGTCCGTAAGGTGGCGACGACGCCTGTGAAGGCGCAGGACCGCACGGGCACCTGCTGGTGTTTTGCCACGACCTCATTTGTGGAGACGGAGATCCTGCGCATGGGCGGGCCGGAGCTGGACCTCTCGGAGATGTTCACGGTGGAGCATGCCTATCAGCACAAGGCGGAGCTGTATGTGCGTTATCACGGTCTGGCCAATTTCGGGCCGGGAGGACAGGCACACGATGTGATGAACATGATCCGCCGTTACGGCATGGTGCCCGAAGAGGTCTATCCGGGCATGCACTACGGCGACACGATCCACAACCACAGCGAGCTGAACAGGGTGCTGGAAAACTATCTGAAGGGGGTGGTGAAAGGAGGCAACCTCACCACCGCCTGGGCCAGGGGGTTTGCCGCGGTGGTGCATGCCTATTTGGGGGATGAGCCGGAAGAGTTCACCTACGGGGGGGAAAACTATACGCCGCTCACCTTCCGCGACCACCTGAAGTTCAATCCCGACGATTATGTGGAGCTCACCTCTTACACGCATCATCCTTTCTATGAGCGGTTCGACCTGGAGGTGCCGGACAACTGGTCGCACGATCTTTATTACAATCTTCCGATCGATGAGCTGATGGAGGTGATCGACCAGGCGCTGGCCCACGGTTATTCGGTGGCCTGGGACGGGGATGTGAGCGAGCGGGGTTTCTCGCACAAGCATGGTGTGGCGGTGCTGCCGGCCATCCCCTGGGACCGGATGACCGGCGAAGAGAAGGATTCGGTCTTCGAACATCCCGTAAAGCAGAGGGTGGTGACCCAGGAGATGCGGCAGAAGGCGTTCGATGACTATGCCACCACCGACGATCATCTGATGCACCTGGTGGGTACGGCGCGTGATGCCCGTGGCACCAAATACTACCTGACCAAAAACTCGTGGGGCAGCGACAGCAACGACTACGGCGGCTATCTGATGATGTCGGAGCCGTATGTCAGGCTGGAGACCATCGCGGTGATGGTGCATCGTGATGCCATCCCGAAAGCCATACGCAAGAAGCTGGGTCTTTGAGAGGATCTTCTGACGAGGACCACCGAGAGCCATGAGCACGGATCCCTGGCAGCAGATACGGCAACGTATCTTCACCCTGCGTGATGAGGAGGACTTTGCCGCGACGGCGCTGGCCCTTTTCCGTCTGCAGGCTCGCCACAACCCTGTGTACCGACGCTATCTCTCGCTGCTGGGGGTGGAGAAGGTGCAGCACCCCCGTGAGATACCTTTCCTGCCGGTACGTTTCTTCAAGGGGCACCGGGTGGTGTGCCGTGAGGGTCCCTACGAGGCGGTCTTCACCAGCAGCACCACCACCGGCATGGTCCCCTCGCGGCATTATGTCCCTGACCTCTCGCTCTACCGGGAGAGTTTTGTGCGGGGGTTCCGTCTTTTTTATGGTGATCCGCGCCGTTACTGTATCCTTTCGCTTCTTCCCTCCTATCTGGAACGGGAGGGTTCGTCGTTGGTGTATATGATGGAGCATCTGATGTCCCTTTCCGGGCATCCGCTTTCAGGCTTTTATCTGTACGACCGGGAGCGGCTCTACGAGGTGTTGCTGCGTCTGGCGCGGGAGGGGGTGAGGACGATGCTGTTCGGGGTGACCTTTGCCCTGCTCGACCTGGCCGAGCGTTACGAGCTGCCGGCGTTCGATCTCACGGTGGTGGAGACGGGCGGCATGAAAGGACGCCGCCGCGAGCCGGTGCGGGAGGAGGTGCATGATTTTCTGAAGGCCCGTTTCCGGGTGAAGACCATCCATTCGGAGTATGGGATGACCGAGCTGTTGTCGCAGGCCTGGTCGCAGGGAGAGGGTATCTTCCGCACTCCGCCGTGGATGCGGGTGTACATCCGCGACAGCTATGATCCCTTTGTGATGGTCGCGCCGGGACGTACCGGCGGCATCAATGTGATCGACCTGGCCAACATCCACTCCTGTGCTTTTCTGGAGACGCAGGACCTGGGGCGTCGTCTGCCGGAGGGTGGTTTCACCGTCGAGGGACGTTTCGACCACAGCGAGATACGGGGCTGCAACCTGATGGTGCAGGAGGTGTGAGCTACTGCGGGAAGGTACGGCTGCCGTCGGGCTGGTAGACAAAACGCAGCGTGGTCTCGGCATAGGGGAAGTTATCACGTATCTCTGTCTTTACCGAGAGTACCAGGAGCTTGACGAACTTGTTGCCGGAGGTGCGGAAAGTCCACACCTGCCACGGTGCCAGGCTGTCGGCGATGCCCCGGTAGCCGGGCGAATCATCCACCTCGAGGTAACTGTCGAAGAAAGCCTCTGCGGTGGAGCGGTCGGGGAAAGCGCCGTTCAGCACAAAGGAGTCATGCAGGTTGTCGGTGTTGAGGTAGGCGCTCTCCACCCGGCTGTTGTCGGGTGTGGAGCGGGCCAGCACCGTCAGGTCGGGCCCCGGCTGGTCGAGGGTGCGAACCATCTTGCCCAAAGAGAAATTGTAACCCATCGCATAATAAGGTCCCGAACCATACAGCTGGGAAGTGAGGGTGATCGTCCCGGCATGACCGGGCGAGGAGGTGTCGTCGCTGCACCCTGCCGGCAGCAGGAGCATCAGTGAAAAAAGAAAACCTGTGGCTGTTCTCATCCCGTATAGTGTTTGTTCTGTCGTTCCGATGAAGCAGCAAAAATCAGACCAGGGAAAAAGAAAAGCCCCGGACCCGGGGCTTTTCTTTCCTGGAGGCAGGATGTTCCGTCATCCTTCGCGGATGGCTTTGATGCCGGGCAGTTCCTTGCCTTCCATGTATTCCATCATGGCGCCGCCGCCGGTGGAGACGTAACCCATTTTGTCCTTGAGGTTGTATTTGTTGACGGCTGCCACCGAGTCGCCGCCGCCGACGAGGCTGAAGGCTCCTTTTGCGGTGGCTTCGGCGATGGCCAGGGCCACCTGTTTGGTACCTTCGGCGAACTTGTCCATCTCGAAGACCCCCATGGGGCCGTTCCAGAGGATGGTCTTCGAGGCCATGATCACCTCGCGGTATTTGCTGATGGTCTCGGGACCTATGTCGAGGCCCATCCAACCGTCGGGCACCTGGTCGACGGGTGTGACCTGCGTGTTGGCATCGTTGCTGAAGTCGTCGGCCACCACGTTGTCGACGGGCAGGTAGACCTCCACGTTCTTCTCTTTGGCTTTTTCCAGGAGATGGAGGGCCAGGTCGAGCTTGTCCTCTTCGACGAGCGACTTGCCGATGTTCCCACCCCGGGCTTTGATGAAGGTGTAGACCATTCCGCCGCCGATGATGAGGTTATCGACGCGTTCGAGGAGGTTCTCGATGATGAGGATCTTGTCCGACACCTTGGCGCCGCCCATGATGGCCGTGAAGGGATGTTCGGGGTTATGCAGCACCTTGTCCATATGTTTCAGTTCGTTCTCGATGAGGTATCCGAACATCTTGTCTTCGGGGAAGAATTTGGCCACGACGGTGGTGGAGGCATGGGCACGGTGGGCTGTGCCGAAGGCATCGTTGACGTAGACGTCGGCCAGTTTGGCCAGCCGGGCGGCGAAGTTCTCGTCGCCTTTTTTCTCTTCTTTGTGGAAGCGCAGGTTCTCCAGCAGCAGCACCTCGCCCGGTTTGAGGGAGGCGGCCATCTTCTCGGCCTCCGGCCCCACGCAGTCGGGGGCGAACTTCACCTCACGTCCCAGCAGCTCAGAAAGATGCGGGACGAGATGCTTAAGGGAATACTTCTCCTCGTAAGCATCTTTGGGGCGTCCCAGGTGCGACATCAGAATGGGCATCCCGCCTCCTTCCAGGATGCGGTTGATGGTGGGCAGGGCGGCACGGATGCGCGTGTCGTCCGTGATCTCGTAACGGTCGTTGAGCGGCACGTTGAAATCCACACGTACCAGCACCCTCTTGCCGTTGAAATCGTAAGTATCGATGTTCTTCATGGTGACCGTGTTTTAAGGTTTTACATAAAATTCGTTACAAAAATAGCAACTTCGGCCGGGCGGGAAAATGATTTTTGGCCGTGAGGGGGAAATTTTCCCTATTTTTGCCTGAAAAGGAGGTGAGCGAGGGATGCTGTTCAGGGAGATACCGGGGCTTGAAGAGGTGAAGGGCCGTCTGGTGCGGGCGGTACGTGAGGGGCGTCTGGCGCACGCCTATCTGTTCCATGGTGAGGAGGGGTCGGCGGCGCTGCCATTAGCGCTGGCCCTGGCGCAGTACCTGTTGTGTGAGTCGCCGGGTGACGATGCCTGCGGGCAGTGTCCGGCCTGTCAGAAGACGCAGGCCCTGGTGCATCCCGACCTTCATTTTTCCTTCCCTTACGTGAAGAAAGGGTCTTCCGAGTCGGAGAGTCTCTCCTCGCTTTTTCTGGAGGAGTGGCGTGCCCATCTGCTGGCGCATCCTTACACCGGTCTGCGTGGCTGGTTCGGGGCTGTGGGCATGGAGAACAAGCAGGCGGGTATTTTCCGTGGTGAGGCGGGCGACATCATCCGCCGGATGTCGCTCACCCCGTATGAGGCGCAGCGCAAGGTGCTGGTGATGTGGCGTCCCGAACTGATGGGCGAGGAGGCGGCCAACACGCTGCTGAAGATCATCGAGGAGCCTCCCGAGGATACCTTCTTCCTGCTGGTGACGGCCGACACCGACAAGGTGTTGCCTACGATCGTCTCGCGCTGTCAGGCGGTGCGTGTGCCGGCCGTCGACGATGCCAGCCTGCGCAGCTACCTGCAAGAGAGATACGGGCTGCAGGGGGAGGCGCTCGAACAGGTGGTGGTGCGGGCCGCCGGCAACATGGAACAGGCGCTCCTGCTGGCCGAAGAGAGCGAAGGCGACCACCTTTTCCTCGACCTCTTCGTGCGCTGGATGCGCCTGGCCTATGCCCTCAACGTGCCGGGACTGGTGGAGTGGACCGACGAGGTGATGCGCCTCGGCAGAGAAAAACAGAAACTCTTCCTGCAGTATACCTTGCAGGTGCTGCGAGAGAACCTCATGATGAACCTCCTGGGCGAGCAGAGGGAACGTGTGCGTCTCACCGACGAAGAGTACGCTTTCTCGGTCAGGTTCTACCGTTTCATCCGGCCCGACAACATCGAGGCGATCTACCACCTGCTCAGTGAGGCGTGGGACCATATCGCCGGCAACGTCAACGGCAAGCTGGTTTTCATGGATGTTTCCCTGAAGCTGAACCGACTGTTAAAAAAATAGTTTATTTTTGCCTTTCGGGGTAACATCACAATATATGCTCACCTGTTGTCCCGGAGAGGATGACAGGTCAAATTTTACGGATGATGGAAGAGATGAAGCCGGTAGGCCGGGGATGTCTTGTGAACGTGACGGAGAGCCGGGCCTACTATTCAGATATATGTTGCAAGCTCACTTCGTGGGACTGGTTGGCGGATGTGCCTCCGGATGTGCTGGAGAGGGATCTGGTGGAGGTGCACTTCAAGAATACGCGCAAGGGCATCTACCAGAACGTCAACCATCTCAAGCTGCGTAAGGGGGATGTGGTGGCTGTGGAAGCTTCGCCGGGGCACGACATCGGCATCGTGACCCTCACGGGCGAGCTGGTGATGAAACGTCTGCGGGCTTCCAACATCGACCCTTCGAAGGAGAATTTCCGTAAGATCTACCGCATTGCCAAGCCGGCCGATCTGGAGAAATGGAAAGAGGCCATTTCGCTGGAGCATGACACCATGCTGCGGGCCCGCCGCATCGCGGCCGATCTGGGGCTCAACATGAAGATCGGCGATGTGGAGTATCAGGGCGACAAGACGAAAGCCATTTTCTATTACATTGCCGATGAGCGTGTGGATTTCCGTGAGCTGATCAAGGTGCTGGCCGAAGAGTTCCGTGTGCGTATCGAGATGCGGCAGATAGGAGCACGCCAGGAGGCCGGGCGCATCGGCGGCATCGGTACCTGCGGGCGGGAGCTTTGTTGTGCTTCGTGGATGAACCGTTTCGTGTCGGTATCCACCAGTGCCGCCAAATACCAGGAGCTCTCGCTCAACCCCCTCAAGCTGGCCGGACAGTGCGGCAAACTGAAATGCTGTCTCAACTACGAGCTTGATGTCTACCTCGACGCCCAGAAGAACTTCCCCCCGGCGGATGTGGTGCTCGAGACGCTTGAAGGGAACTATTATCATCAGAAGACGGACATTTTCAAGCGGGTGATGTGGTATTCGTCCGACCCCCATTCGCCGGTCAACCTGGTACCGGTGCCGGTGGAAAGGGTGGAGGAGATCCGGCAGATGAACCGCGAAGGAAAAAAACCCGACCGTCTTGCGGGGGGCTTCCAGCTGGCCGAAGGAAAGAAAGAGGAGAGCTTCGACTTTGAGAACGTGGTGGGTCAGGACAGCCTTACCCGTTTCGACAAGAAGAGCCAGAAGAAGCGCAAGAAACGCAACAAAAGGAAGAACCAGAGGAGGGGACGTGGATGAGGAAATACTTGTTGTTCTTGTTCCTGATGCTGGGTGTGGCGGCCTGTGACCCGGCGAAGGTGTTCGAGGAGAACCAAGAGATCGAGGGGAAGAACTGGCGCATCACCGATGCCCTGCATTTCAAGGTGCTGGTGAACGACACCTTGCATTTGCACAACATTTACGTCAACGTACGTCATTATTCCGATTATCCGTACAGCAATCTTTATCTTTTCATTCACGTCACTTCGCCGGCGGGGGATGAGCTGACCGATACGGTGGATTTCCGTCTGGCGGACGACCGGGGCCGCTGGCTGGGTCGCGGGTTGGGGGACATGTATTTCGTGCGTCTTCCCTACCGTCTCAACATCCGTTTCCCTTACCGGGGGGTTTACCGTTTCGACATTGAGCAGGGCATGCGCACCGACCTGCCGGGGGTGCGGGATGTGGGGTTGCGTGTGGAACGTGTAAGAACGACCGTCGATGGGAAGAAAGAATAAACTGGCGCGCTGGGCCGAGCTGGAGACGATCGATTTCGTCGTGCAGCCTGCCTTCGAGGAGGTGTTCGGCCGCGACCATCCCCTGAAGGGACGGTGGGGGGCCGACTTTTTCGGTAACGACCATCCCCTGGTGCTGGAGCTGGGATGCGGCAAAGGAGAATACACGGTGGGGCTGGCCCGCCGCCATCCGGAGCGTAACTTCCTCGGCGTCGACATCAAGGGGGCGCGTATGTGGCGGGGGGCGGTGACGGCCCGCGACGAAGGGCTTAGGAACGTCGGGTTCCTCCGTACCCGCATCGAGCTCATCAATGCTTTCTTCACCGTCAACGAGGTGTCGGAGATCTGGATCACCTTTCCCGATCCCCAGCCCACCAAACGCAGGGCCAGGAAACGGCTCATCCATCCCCGTTTTCTGGAGCGGTATGCCCGTTTCCTGCGGCCGGAGGGCATCATCCACCTGAAGACCGACAACCGGGCACTGTACGAGTATGCCTGCAAGGTGGCGGAGCTGAACGGCCTGCCGGTGGAGGAAAAGACGGCCGACCTCTATGGCGAGAGACCCCACGGTGAGGCGGCTGCCATCCAGACCTTTTACGAGCAGCAGTTCCTCGAAGAGGGGAAAAAGATCTGTTATCTGCGTTTCCGTCTCGAGGGGCGTCAGCATTTTGAGGATCTTCCCGATGACGAACAAGCCCTTCTTTGAGCGGGTGTATGAGGTGGTGCGATGCATCCCGCCGGGGCGGGTGACCACCTACGGGGCCATTGCCCGTTATCTGGGTGCGGCACGCTCGGCCAGGATGGTGGGATGGGCACTCCGCCACGCCTTCAGCCACGAAGGGTTCCTCCCCGCCCACCGCGTGGTCAACCGCCGGGGCCTCCTCACCGGCAAACATGCCTTCGGCTTCAGCGATACCATGCGCCGCCTCCTCGAACAGGAAGGTGTCGAAGTGAAAGACGACCGAGTGGTCCATTTCGAGCGCCTTTTCTGGGACCCGGCAGAAAATTTATGAACCACTTGTACAATCCGACAGAACTTTCCTTATCTTTGTGCGTTTAATTAAATCAAATAAAAATTATGTCCTGCGGGGCGGAAAAATAACGGACCATGGAACTCACGAAAGAGAACGTACTGGAGATCCTGAAGAAGATTAAGCATCCCGAGGTTGCGGGTGATATTGTCACCAACAACATGGTGGAGAATCTGAAGGTGGAGGGGCGGCAGGTGCTGTTCACGCTGAAGCTTCCGAAGCCGAACGATCCTTTTTTCAATTCGATCAAGAAGCTGGTGGACCGGCAGTTGCGCAAGCATTTCGGTGATGATGTGGAGGTGCTGGTGACGGCGCCGGTGCGTGTGGGGCCGCTGAAGGCCACGCCCGAGTATCTACCGGAGGTGAAGAATGTGGTGGCGGTAGCTTCGGGCAAGGGAGGTGTCGGCAAGTCGATGGTGGCGGTCAATCTGGCGGCGGCTTTGGCCAAGGCCGGCTGGAAGGTGGGGCTGCTCGATGCCGACATTTACGGTCCTTCGGCGCCGAAGATGCTGCAGCTGGAGGGAGCCATGCCCTCGGTGGTGAAGAAGAACGGGGTGGACATGATCGTGCCCCTGGAGAAATACGGCATGAAGGTGCTTTCCATCGGTTTCTTCGTGAGCGAGGACGACGCCCTGGTCTGGCGTGGTGCGATGGCCACGAGTGCCATCAAGCAGCTGTTGCAGCAGGGTGACTGGGGAGCACTCGATTATCTTATCGTCGACCTGCCTCCGGGGACGAGCGACATCCATCTGACGCTGGTGCAGGAGATCTCGGTGACGGGAGCCATCATCGTCTCCACACCGCAGGATGTGGCGCTGGCCGACGCCATCAAGGGTATCGCCATGTTCCGCAGCGATAAGATCAACGTCCCGGTGCTGGGGTTGGTGGAGAACATGGCCTGGTTCACGCCGCCGGAGCTGCCCGACAAGAAATATTACATCTTTGGCGAGGGTGGTGCACAGAAACTCTCGGAGAAATACAACGTTCCGGTGCTGGCCCGGATACCTATCGTGCAGAAGATACGGGAGAGCGGCGATACCGGCATCCCGGTGGCTCTCGAGGAGGACAGCGTCCTGGCCGGCATCTTCGAGGAGCTGGCCGAGAAAGTGGTCGAACAGGTGGACAAGAGGAACCGCGAGCTGCCACCCACCCAGCGCGTCATCATCACGAAGCATTGACCCGAATGAGAACCGATCCCGTTCAGCAGAAAGTATTGTCCGTCATCGAACGGATGAGGGAGTATCTCCAGGCCGACGGCGGCGATGTGAAGGTGCTTGAGATCACAGACGACCGAGTGGTGGTGGTCGAGCTCTCGGGAGCCTGCAAGGACTGTCCTTACCGTCGTCAGACCCTTGCCGGCATCGAGCAGGCGGTCATCAAGGAGGTGCCGGAAGTGAAGGCAGTGCGTGAGGCCGGAGACAAGTGAACCTTGTCCCGTCTCCCCGGGCCTTCTCCCGGCAGTGACGTTTCCCCTGTAAAAAGAGACGGAAAAAGATACTATTTTCATAGTTTTGGTGTTTCTTGTTAAGAAAAACTGCCAACGTTGAGGAAGAAGTTCCGGTATCTTTTTGCAGGGGTGATGGTCTGGTCGTTTCTGGCCGGCGGCTGTTCGGTGGAGAAGAACACCGGAGCCACGCGGGCTTTCCATCAGCTGGTATCCCATTACAATATCTACTTCAATGCCATTGAGAGTTACAAGGCGGCGGTACGGCAGGCCTGGAAGCAATACAAGCCTGATCTGAACAGGACGCTGCCGGTGTTCCCCATCGAGACCAGGGAGATGGCGGGGATGATGTCGTCGCAGATGGACCGCGTGGTGAAGAAGACCTCGAAGCTGATCACCTACCACTCCATCAAGGCCAAGCCCAAGAAGAGTGCCCACCCCACTCCCAAGGAGAAGGCTTTCTACAAGCTCCCCGAATACAACAAGTGGGTGGACGACAGTTATCTGCTGATGGGCAAGGCGCAGTATCTGAGCAACAAACTGGAGGAGGCGGTCATCACCTTCAACTACATCATCGGCCGTTTTCCCGACAAGGAGGTGGTCACGGCCGCACGCATCTGGCTGATGAAGACCTACGACAGGCAGGGTAACCTGCGCAATGCTGCCATGGTGCTCAACGAACTGCAGCAGCAGGAAAAAGAGGAGGGCATCCCGGAAAAGCTGCGGCAGGAGTACCATGCTGCCGTGGCCAACCACTATCTGCTGGAGGGAAAAAGAGCGGCAGCCATCGAAGAGCTGGAGAAAGCCTATTCCCATACCCGGAAGAAACGCGACAAAGCCTATATGGCCTATCTGCTCGGTCAGCTTTATGAGGAAGAGGGCAATACGGAAAAAGCGGTGCATTTTTTCCGTGAGGTGTTGCATCAGAACCCCATCTATGACATGCGTTTTTCGGCGCAGGTGAAAATCGCCCAGAATTCGGGCATTGCCCATGCCGACGTGAAGGAGATCAAGAAGACGTTGCGCAAGCTGTTGCGTGATGAGAAGAACAAGGAGTACCGCGACCAGATCTATTATGCTTTCGGCAAGGTGGCTTTGCGGGAAGGCCAGGAGGGGGAGGCCATCGACTATTTCCTGAAATCGGCTCATGCGTCGGTGTCGAACAACACCCAGAAAGGTCTTTCCTATCTGACGATGGCCGATCTCTATTTCGGCCGGGAGGATTACAAGCATGCGCAGATGTACTACGACAGTGCGGTAGCTTTTCTGCCGCCCGATTATCCGGGTTATGAGGAGTACCGGGACAGGAGCAAGAGTCTGAACCGTCTGGTGCGGTACACCGACGAGGTGGCCTTGCAGGACAGTCTTCAGCGTCTGGCGGCGATGAGCCGTGAGGAGCGGCTGGCCGTCATCGACGAGCTCATCCGCCGGGAGGAGGAGAGAGAGCGGAAAGCGGCAGAGGAGCAGATGGTGGAGCCTTATTCGCAGGGCCAGGCTCTCGACACGCGTCAGCGTTACATGGGCGAGATCGCACGGGGCGGGAAATGGTATTTCTACAACCCCACGGCCCTGGCTTTCGGGCGGGAGGAGTTCCTCAAACGGTGGGGCAAGCGCCCGCTGGAGGACAACTGGCGCCGTCGCAGCAAGGTGACCATGTCGTTCGAGACCAATGCAGAGGACTCGGTGACCCTGGCCCCCTCGGCCGAAGAGGTGCAGACCAACAACCGCAAGAGCCGCAGCTACTACCTGCGCCAGATCCCCCTCAGCGACTCACTGATGGCCGTCTCGCATGCAAAGAAACAGGAGGGACTTTTTGAGTCGGCCCTCATCTTCGAGCATGAGATGAAAGACCATCAGCGGGCCATCCGCAACCTGGAGAGACTGGTGAAGGAATATCCTGACAGCAAGTACCTGTTGTCGGCTTTCTACAACCTTTACAAGATCTACCGCGAGACGGGCAATGAGGCGCTGGCCAGCAAATACAAGGCGATGCTCATCGCCCGTTTCCCTGAGAGTGAGCAGGCGAAGATGCTGCAGGATCCCGAGTATTACCGCAAGGTGGAGGCCAGGAAGAAGGCGGAAGAGGAGCGGTATGCCCGGGTGTACCGTCTCTTTGAGGAAGGACGTTACCAGGAGGTGGTCGCCGCGGCCGACAAGGCTTTGCAACAGGATCCCGAGCCGTATCTGCGTGACCGTTACCTATTTTTGCGGGCTCTGGCCATGGGCAAGAGCGCCGACCCTGTGGTGCTGAAAGAGCAGCTCAAGATGGTGGCCGACACGGTCAGCGACCCTGAGATCGCCCGGCGTGCCCGCGACCTCATCGCCCTGCTCAAGAAAGAGAACCCGGTGGTCAAGAAAAAGGAAGACGAACGCATCGCGAGCGTCAACTACAAGTTCTTCCCGGGAGGTGACCATTTCATGGTGCTGCTCGTGCCACGCGGAGAAGCCGACGTCAATGAACTGAAGTTCGAGATCATCAACTTCAACACCGACCAGTATCCGCAGAAAGATTTCTCGGTGGAGGTGGATCAGAATGCTTTGAAGGGTTATACGCTGGTCATCATCAAGCCTTTGGGCAAGTTCAAGCAAGCCATGGAGTATGCGACGGCTTTCAACACCTCTTCGCAGCTGCTGGGGCTGATGTCGAAATACGGCATCCAGGCGTTCCTTTTCACGCGGGAGAACTATCTTGAGTTCCTGCATAACAAGTCGGTGGATGCTTATCGTATTTTCTACGAAAAGCATTATCTTAGGTGACCCTGCCGGGTGTCCGGCGGCGCAAAGTGTGATGAGGATGAGGCAGACGCGTGTCCTGTGGGTGGATGATGAGATCGATCTGTTGCAGGCGCAGGTGATGTTCCTGCGCGAGCGGGGGTATCATGTGGTGACGGCCACCAACGGCGTGGATGCCCTGGAGAGGGTGCGGGAAGAGCCTTTCGATGTGGTTTTTGTCGACGAGCACATGCCGGGCCTCAGCGGTCTGGAGACCCTCACCCGCATCAAGGAGCATCTGCCCGACCTGCCGGTGGTGATGATCACCAAGAGTGAGGAGGAGGATCTCATGGAGCAGGCCATTGGCTCGAAGATCGCCGACTATCTGATCAAGCCGGTGCGGCCGCAGCAGCTGCTGCTCACCCTGAAGAAAGTGACCGAGCAGGAACGTATCCGTGAGCAGCAGACCATTTCCAAGTATCAGGACGAGTTCCGCGAGCTGTCGATGAAGATCTCGAAGGCTGCTACTTTCCGGGAGTGGCAGGAGATCTACCGCCGCCTTATCTACTGGGATATGGAGATGGCCGGCCGGGACACCGGCGGGATGGCGGAGGTGTTGGCCGACCAGCGGCGGGAGGCGGAACAGGGTTTTGCGCGTTTTGTGATGAAGAACTACACCACCTGGCTCTCGGGACGGGGCGAGCCGCCGGTGTTCTCGCCGGCGGTCTTCGGCAAGTGGGTCTTCCCCCTGGTGCGCGAAGGGAGAAAAAGCGTGGTGGTGGTGGTCGACAACCTGCGTTACGACCAGTGGCGCGTGCTGTACCGTTTTATCAGCGACCATTTCCTGCTGGAGCGGGAAGAGATCTTTTCGAGCATCCTGCCCACGGTGACCCAGTATGCCCGCAATGCGATGTTCGCGGGGATGATGCCGCTGGAGATCCATCGTCGTTATCCGCAGTACTGGCGTTTTGACGAGGAGGAGGGGAACAAGAACGAGTACGAGGAGCAGCTCTTGGGCGAGCAGGTACGGCGGCTGGCGCCGGGGCTGCGTTTTGCTTACCGCAAAGTGCTCAACCAGCGTGAGGGAAAACGCATCCTCAACGAGCTGAACAACCTCCTGCAGAACGATCTCGTGGTGCTGGTATACAATTTCATCGACATGCTCTCGCATGCGCGCACCGAGATGGACATCATCCGTGAGCTGGCCCGTGACGAGAAAGCTTTCCGTGCGCTGGCAGGCACCTGGTTCGAACATTCTTACATGTATTCGCTTATCCGTTATCTGGCCGGTCAGGAGGTCACGCTCATCATCACCACCGACCATGGCAGCATCGATGTGGAGGTGCCGGTGAAGGTCATCGGCGACCGCGACACCACTACCAACCTGCGCTACAAGCTGGGCAGGAACCTTAACTACGACCGTAAGGAGCTGTTCGGCTGCCGCCATCCCGAAGAGATGCAGCTGCCCAAAGACCACATCACCTCGACGTTCGTCTTTGCACGCGAGAAACAGTTCCTGGTCTATCCCAAGAACCTCAATTACTATTCCCGTTATTACAAGGGGACGTTCCAGCACGGGGGCATTTCGATGGAGGAGATGCTGATCCCGCTGGCGGTCCTGCAACCACGTCACCGATGAAGGAGCAACGTTTCACGGCAGGCGACGAGGGTGTGCTGGAGGAGGTGGCGCGGCAGGTGCTGGCGGCGTGGCCGCACCATCGCATCTTCCTCTTCCGGGGCGAGCTGGGGGCGGGCAAGACCACCCTCATTCAACGTTTCTGCCGCCAGCTGCAGGTCACCGACACGGTGCAGAGTCCCACCTTCGCTCTGGTCAACGTCTATGCCACGGCTGATGGCGATGAGGTGTACCATCTCGACCTGTATCGCATCGAACAGCCGGCCGAAGCCCTCGACATCGGCCTGACCGAGTACCTCGACAGCGGACGTTACTGTTTCATCGAATGGCCGGAAAAGGCGGGGTTCGTCCCCGGGGAGGCGGTGGAGGTGCTCATCGAGGTGGCGCCCGACGGCACGCGGGAGATCGTGGTGCGCGAGGCGGAGGCAACGGTTTGAAATATGATGCAAAAAGAGTAACTTGGGTCAATGAAACCCGAAAAAGGCAGGAGACATCATGGAAGAGTCGGCTAACGGCATACGTTTCTCGCTGAGCAAGGAGAGCCTGATGCCGCAGGAGGAGGTGCTGGAGACGACGTTGCGGCGGCGATCGCTCTCCCTCGGCATCCCGAAAGAGTCGGACCCTTTTGAGAACAGGGTGGCGCTGACGCCCGAGGCGGTGGAGATCCTGGTGAACGAGGGTCATCAGGTGGTGGTGCAGGAAGGTGCGGGCGAGCGTGCCAGCTACAGCGACCATGACTACAGCGAATGCGGGGCGATGATCGTGGGGAGCGCACGCGAGGTGCTCCAGTCGGACCTCATCCTCAAAGTGTCGCCCCTGACCTTCGAGGAGGCTTCGTTGTTGCGCGGCGGCCAGACGGTCATCTCGTCGCTGCATCTGACCAAACATACCGAGAAGTTCATCCGCAAGCTGATGCAGAAGAAGGTGACGGCCATCGCCTTCGAGAACATACGTGACAAGTACGAGCATTATCCCGTAGTGCGGTCGATGAGCGAGATTGCCGGCCTGACCTCCATCCTGATCGCGGCCGAGTACATGAGCAATGTGCACGAAGGTAAGGGGGTGCTGTTGGGCGGTGTCTCGGGCATCAACCCTACGGAGGTGGTGATCCTGGGGGCGGGTACGGCCGCGGAGTATGCTGCGCGGGCCGCCCTGGGCCTCGGCGCCGTGGTGAAGATCTTCGACAGCTCGGTGTACAAGCTCAAGAGACTGCAGACCTACCTGGGCCACCGGGTGCAGACCTCCATCTTCCATCCGCGGGTGCTGAGCAAAGCCCTTCTCTCGGCCGATGTGCTCATCGGTGCGGTCCATCTCACCGGCGCCGAGAAGAAAAGGTACATCGTCACCGAAGAGATGGTCAAAGAGATGAAGAAAGGAGCGGTGATCGTCGACATCAGCATCGACCAGGGCGGATGCATCGAGACCTCCGAGTGGCGCGATCATGGCGATCCGGTCTTTACCAAGTATGGTGTGATCCATTATTGTGTGGCGAACATCCCCTCGCGGGTGGCACGTACCGCCTCGATCGCCTTGAGCAATGTCTTCACGCCTATCCTCTCCGACATCGGCGATGCCGGCGGCATAGAGAACAGGCTGCGCGAGGATCCCGGCCTGCGGAAAGGGGTCTACCTCTTCAAGGGCATCCTCACCAATGCCGTGATCGGAAAACGTTTCGGTATCCTGTCGAAAGACCTGGACCTGCTGCTGGCGGCTTTCTGAGACGGGGTGGCTGCCGGAAATCCCGGAAAATTGTTTCCTTTGCACCGTGAAGGCTGCCGGCAGCGGGGCCGTCGGAGGAAGAACCTTTTAAACATCATAGCTTGTGAAGGTGATCTATTCGCTGGCCATTCATCTGTACGGGATGGCGATCCGTGTTGCTTCGTGGTTCGATCCCAAGGCGCGGGCCTGGGTGAAGGGCCGGAAAGGGCTTTTCGGGGGGATAGCCGCGGAGTATCGTAAAGAGGGGAAGACGGTCTGGTTCCATTGTGCTTCGCTGGGAGAGTTCGAGCAGGGGCGTCCCGTGATGGAAGCTTTGCGGGCGCGGGATCCGCAGGTGCGTATCGTACTCACTTTCTTTTCCCCCTCGGGTTATGAGGTCCGAAAGAACTACCGGGGTGCCGACCATGTCTTTTACCTGCCGCTCGATACGCGGAGGCAGGCCCGGCGTTTCCTCGGGTTGATCGACCCCGATCTGGTGGTTTTTGTGAAGTACGAGTTCTGGTATCATTTTCTGGATGAGTTGCGGCGGCGGGAGGTGCCGGTGGTGCTGATCTCGGCGATCTTCCGTCCCGGTCAGTGGTTTTTCCGCTGGTACGGCCGGTGGTTTCTGCGGGCTATGGAGGTGTACCGGACGATCTTCGTGCAGGATGAGCGGTCGGCCCGCCTGTTGCGGGAGCGGGGGCTGGAGCGTGTGGTGGTGGCAGGGGATACCCGTTTCGACCGGGTGGTGGCCATCGCCCGGAGCAGGAAGCAGATTGAAGCTGCGCGGCGTTTCAGTGCCGACAGGACGGTGGTGGTGGCCGGCAGCACATGGAGGGAGGACGAGACGCTGCTGCTGGGCTATCTCAATGCCCGTGTCAGGCCGTACAAGTGGATCATCGCGCCCCACGAGATCCATCCTTCCCACATCTCCTGGCTGCAGGAGAGGGTGAAGGTGCCATCGCTGCTCTTCAGCGAGGCGGAGGAGAAAGACCCGGCGGCAGCTGAGGTGATGATCATCGACAACATCGGCATGCTCTCCTCACTTTATGCTTACGGCAAGGTAGCTTACATCGGAGGAGGTTTCGGTGCGGGCATCCACAACGTGCTGGAGGCGGCCGTTTACGGTATGCCGGTGCTCTTTGGTCCGCGTTACGGGAAGTTCCGCGAGGCGGTCGACCTGGTGGAAAGAAAGGCCGCCTTCCCTGTCCATGACGGGAAAGATCTGGAGAAACGTCTCAACATCCTTTATGATGATCTGCACGCACGTGAGGAGGCTGCCGCACGGGCCCGCTCCTATGTCGAGGAGTCGGCAGGAAGCACACGCCTGATTGTTGACAATTTGTTGAAGTTTTTGTGAAATCTGCGGGCATTCTTTTCATATTTTTCCCCCACTTTTATGATGCGAATACATTAACCTAAACCAACATCGTATGAAAAGAGCAGTGAAAAGTCTTGTGGCGATGGTGATGATGTTCATCATGGCCGGGGCCTTGTCGTTCGGGCAGGGTACCACCACTTCCGGCATCAACGGGAGGGTGGTGGATGAGAACGGGGAGCCGCTCCCCGGTGCCACGATCGTGGCCGTGCATGTTCCTACGGGTTCGCAGTTCGGAGGGATCACGGATGAGAAGGGTTATTTCCGTATTCCCAACATGAACGTCGGAGGGCCGTACAAGGTGACGGTCTCGTACGTGGGCTATCAGCCTTACACCAAGGAAGGCATTTACCTGACGCTGGGTCAGACCTATCGTCTGAACGTGACGCTGAAGACCACGGCCACGCAGTTGAGCGAGGTGGCGGTGGTCGGAAAGCGTTATTCGTATGATGAGTTTGACGGCAACAAGACGGGTGCCGAGACGGTGATCAGCAATGAGCAGATCCAGATGATGCCGACGGTGGAGCGCAGCATTGCCGACATGGCGCGTCTGACGCCGCAGGCCACGGTGAGTGACAACGGGGCCATCTCGATCGCCGGCATCAACAACCGTTACAATGCCATCTCGATTGACGGGGCGGTGAACAACGATGTCTTCGGTCTTTCGCCCACGGGCACCAACGGCGGCCAGACGGGCGGCTCGCCCATCAGCATGGATGCCATCGAGCAGTTCCAGGTGGTGCTGGCCCCCTACGACGTGCGGCAGTCGGGCTTCGCCGGCGCCAGCATCAACGCCGTCACCCGCAGCGGCTCGAACAAAGTGGAAGCCTCGGTGTACTACTACTTCCGCAACGAGAACCTGGCAGGCAAAACACCCACCGACGATGAGAACGCGGAACGTACCAAGCTGCCCGATTTCTCATCCAAGACCTACGGTGCACGTGTCGGCGGACCGATCGTGAAGAACAAACTCTTCTTCTTCGTCAATGCCGAGATCGGCCGCGACGAGACGCCGAAACCTTTCGATTTCGCCAACTACGACGGCAATGCGACCCAGCAGGATATAGAGGCGCTGACCAGCAAGCTTCGGAACGAGTTCGGTTATGAACCGGGACCTTATCTCGACAAGAAGTCGTCGCTCAACTCCGACAAGTTTCTGGTGCGTCTCGACTGGAACATCAACCAGCACCACAAGATGATGCTCCGTCATTCCTACACCTATCTGGAAGCCACAAAGGTTTACGCTTCGAGCAACAGAAGCCTCAGTTTCATGAACAACGGGCAGTATTTCCCGAGCAAGACCAATTCCACCTCGCTGGAACTGAAGAGCAACTTCGACCAGTTCTCGAACAACCTGATCCTGGGCTATACGGCTGTACGGGACGACCGTGACCCGCTGGGGCAGAACTTCCCGTCGGTGCGTATCTATGACGGTTTGGCCACCATTTATTTCGGTTCGGAACCCTATTCCACGGCCAACCAGCTGGACCAGGATGTGCTGACCATCACCGACAACTTCAATCTGTACAAGGGGCAGCACACCTTCACCTTCGGGTTCAATGTAGAGTATTCGAAGACGTACAACCTCTTTATGCGCAAGAACTTCGGTGAGTATCGTTACAATTCGCTGGCCGATTTCATGACGGTCAACGGTACCGGTTTCCAGGACACGACGGGGGTTGTTTCGGCTGCCCAGTATGAGCGTGGATATTCGCTGATCCCTGGTGACATTACGGGTGATGGGGCCAAGGCTGCCGCAGATTTCGGGATGCTGCAATGGGGTATCTATGCCCAGGATGAGATCCAGGTGTCCAACACCTTCAAGGTGACGGCCGGTCTGCGTGTGGACATGCCTATGTTCCTACAGGATCCCGAGGAGGACCGGCATTTCAACGACTCGACGGTGAAGGTGATC
>Ga0256914_1000933_pt1 | contig 27923 bp, 13 predicted proteins | sample HulkmetaG_FD_191571 | JGI IMG/M metagenome (GOLD analysis project Ga0256914, IMG submission 191571) | Hydrothermal chimney microbial communities from Main Endeavour vent field at the Juan de Fuca Ridge, Pacific Ocean - Hulk | ecosystem: Environmental > Aquatic > Marine > Hydrothermal vents ... | reverse complement strand
AGCATTCCTTTGCTCATGCTGCCTTCTATTTTGTCTTTGGCCTTCCCCAACGAAAACCCATCGCTCAACCGCACTGGTGCGGCTTACATTCCCATTTTCGTTTTGGTGGGGATGGGAGCCGACGCCCTGCGCGTGGCCTTGCGGGCTTGGCGCCCGCGCATTGGGCAATGGGCTGGGGTAGGGCTCATCGCTGTTTTGGCGCTGGGCGCTGCCTATGCGAATTACGGCTTGGTCTTCCACCAATATGCTGAGGAATTCCGCCTGGGGGCCTGGAACACCTCGGAAATCGGCGCAGTCGTCCATGAATTCGTGGCTGAGGGGGGCAGCCCCCACGCGGTCTGGGTGGTGCCGTATCCCTATTGGGTTGACACGCGGCTGGTGGCGATTAACGCTGGGCTTTTCCCGCAAATTACTGATTTGGCCCTCCCGCGTGAACAATTAGAAAGCACCCTCAGCGTGCCGCCCCCCAAGTTGTTCATTGTCAAACCTGAGGATTCCGAAACCTTAGACGCGCTGCAACACCTCTACCCCAACGGCGTGGTGCGGCTCTACCGCAGCCCTACGCCGGGCAAAGACTTTCTCATGTTTTACGTGCCGTAAGGTCGGGTGCAGCGCCTTGGGGCTCAGCCCTGGCGCGCTGCCCTTTGGCAAATCATGGCGTGACGGGTGTGCCTTATGACCCACGCGAACCCAAACTTCCCTGCCGACGAACCCTCCGAACCGGCCCCGCCGCGGCCGGCCGGCCGACGTGGCAGCCTGCCGATTTGGCTCGCTGAGGCCGCGCTGGTGGTGGTGCTCCTCTTGGGGCTCTATTTGCGCACCACAGGCCAGGCCTGGGATGGCGAACAGCACCTCCACCCCGACGAGCGCTTCTTGACCATGGTGGCCAGCGCTATTCGGCCAGTCCACAGCCTGCGAGAATATTTCGACACCGCGCATTCCAGCCTCAACCCAGCCAACCAAGGGTTTGGCTTTTACGTTTACGGCACACTGCCCTTGTTTGTCACCCGCTATGTGGGGGAAGCCCTCCATCAAACCGGCTATGGGCAAATCCATTTAGTGGGGCGCACGCTCTCGGCCTTGGCCGATTTGCTGTTGGTCTTTTTGGTGTATGTTTTGGCCGCGCGGCTCTTCGACCGCCGGGTGGGGGTGCTGGCAGCAGCCTTTTCCGCGTTCACTGTGATGGAAATTCAACAATCGCATTTCTTCACAGTGGACAATTTCTTCAACCTTTTCACGTTCCTCAGCCTGGTGTTGGCCATCGAAATCGTCCGCCGGCCGGCTTCACGCCCCTTGCGGCGCGACGGGTGGCTCTTCGTGGCCTTCGGCGTTGCCTATGGGGCAGCCATGGCATCGAAAATCAGCGCCGCGCCGGTGGCAGTCTTGCTGCCGGCTGCTGCGCTCCTCCGTTTTGCCAAGCAAGATGCCGAAACCCAACGCCGCGAAACGCCGTGGCTGTTTGGCCTCTTGGGGCTGGGCGGCCTCACCGCGCTGTTGACGTTTCGCGTCTTTCAGCCATATGCCTTCAACGGGCCGGGGTTCATCAGCGGCCTCAACGCTCAATGGTTGGACAACCTACGCGCGCTCAAAGCCCAAGCCAGCGGCAGCGCCGACTTCCCGCCCGCGATGCAATGGGCGCGGCGCCCAATTTGGTTCGCTGGCCAAAACCTCACCCTGTGGGGGCTGGGGCTGCCCCTGGGGTTGAGCGCGTGGGCGGGCTTCCTCTGGCTGGGGTGGCGCCTTGCCCGCCGCCAAGAAAGTGATACGGTCGCGCTGCTCTGGGGATGGACCGCGTTGTATTTCGCGTGGCAATCAACCCTCTGGAACCCCACCATGCGCTATCTCTTGCCCGTTTACCCAGGGCTTGCCATCATGGCCGCCTGGCTGTGGGTCCACCTGGCCCAACGGCTCCGCCGACGGCGTTGGCTGGCGGCCTTGGGCGGGGCCGCGGTGCTCCTGCTCACCGCGGCATGGGCGTTTGGCTTTGTCAGCATTTATCACCGTCCCCACACGCGCATCGCCGCTACCGAATGGATTTACCAAAACATCCCCGGGCCGGTCACCCTGCCCATCCAAGCTGCCGACGGTCAGGTGCATCCCCAGCTGCTGCCTGTGCCCTCGCCAAGCGTCGAAGGGCAACCACCCTTGCCCAACATCACCCCCAATGCCCCCCTCAACCTCACCTTCCGTGCCCGCACCAGCGGCGCCTTGCCTGAAGTGCAAATCTATCGCATCGTAGCCCCCACACCCTCCACTGCCATCCCCCTGACCCTGACCGCTACGCTGCATGCCGCGGGGCAAGAAGCCCCACTGGCTTCAGCCCAAGCCGATGTTTACCCCGCGCCCGACCCAGCAACACCGCCCCAAAACCTCGCCCTGACTTTCTCCACGCCCGTCAATCTCACCGAGGGCGAGACCTATACCCTCACCCTGAGCATCAACCGCGGCCAGGTGCGCATCCTGGGGCCGGCCATCGCCAACGAAACCTCGTGGGATGACGGCCTCCCCCTGCGAATGAATGGCTACGACCCCTTCGGCGGCATTTACCAGGGGCTCAACTTTGAAATGTATTACGACGACAACGCCGACAAACGGCTCCGCATGGAACGCATCCTCGACAGTGCCGATTACATCCTCATCACCTCCAGCCGCCAATGGGGCAGCCTTCCCCGCCTGCCCGAGCGCTTCCCTCTGGTCAACGCCTATTATCGCCACCTGCTGGGATGCCTCCCCTGGCAAACCGTGGAACATTGCTACGACGTCGCCCAACTCGGCACTTACCAAGGCGATTTGGGCTACGATTTGGTGGCGGTGTTTGAATCAGACCCCACCCTTGGCCCCATCCGCATCAACGACCAGCCCGCCGAAGAAGCCTTTACCGTGTATGACCACCCCAAGGTCTTCGTCTTCCGCAAAAATTGGGCTAACTACGATCGGGGCTATGTCCACGCTGTGTTGGATGCGGTCAACTTGGACATGGTGGTGCACGTTTTGCCTGGCGAAGCCCCGCCCCACCCCGCCAACCTGCTCCTTCCACCAGCCCGCTGGGGGTTGCAACAACTCACGGGCACGTTTCACAAGCTCTTTGCCGAGGGGAACCCGCTCAACCGCTGGCACGCGCTGGGCGTGGTGGTGTGGTATGGGCTAATTATGCTGTTGGGCTGGCTGGCCTGGCCCCTGTTACGCCCCTTCTTCGCTGCGTTCCCTGACCGCGGCTACCCGGCTGCGCGCCTGGCTGGGATGCTGCTCTTTGCTTATCTGGCTTGGCTGTGGGGCAGTGCAGGTCTGGCTGTGACGCGCGGCGCTTTGCTGGGCGTGCTTTTCGTGCTGTTGGCGGCTTCCCTCTGGGCAACATGGCGCCAATGGCCCGCGATTTGGCACGATTTGCGCCGCCGCAAGCGCGAGATTCTCTGGGCTGAGGCGTTTTTCTTGGCCTTCTTCCTCTTGGATTTGTACATCCGCTGGCAAAACCCCGATTTGTGGCATCCGTGGAAGGGCGGCGAAAAGCCCATGGATTTGTCGTATTTCACCGCGGTGCTCAAAAGCACCACGTTTCCGCCTTACGACCCCTGGTTTGCCGGCGGGTATATCAACTATTATTACTGGGGGTTCGTTTTGGTAGGCATGCCGGTCAAGTTGCTGGGGCTGGCACCGGCGTTTGCCTACAACTTGGTCTTGCCGACGTTGTTTGCCACCGTAGCCCTGACCGCGTTTGCGCTGGCGCGCGGGTTGTATGCAGCGCTGGGTAAACGGGGGCTTTCGCCTCGGTTGGTGGGGTTGGCCGGGGCTATTGGCATGGTTTTGTTGGGCAATTTGGGCACGGTGAAGATGATTTGGCAAGGCTTCCAGAAACTGGTTGCGCCCGGAGGCGACATCAGTCAAGGTGGCTTTTTCAAACATCTTGGCTGGGCGTTGTTAGGTTTTCTCGATACGCTCAAAGGGTCTCATCTGCCTTATGGTATCGGCGACTGGTATTGGTTCCCCAGCCGCGCGATTCCCGCGCCGGGTGAAATCGAGCCGATTACGGAATTTCCCTTTTTTACCTTCCTGTATGCCGACCTGCATGCGCACCTGATGGCGTTGGGCTTGACGGTGTTGGCGCTGCTCTGGGCTGTGGGGTTGTTGCTGTGGGTGCGCCGCCAGCGGACAAATTGGCGCTGGTGGGCAGGCTCGCTGGCCTGGGGCGGCCTCATCATCGGGGCATTGCGCCCCACCAACACTTGGGATTTTCCCACCTATTTGGGGTTGGGGGTGCTGGCCGCGGCCTATGCAGCTTGGGAAGCCCGCCGCGAGGCATCTTGGCAACGGCGCCTGGGGGCAGCCCTCGCAGCGGCCGCGTGGTTGATTTTGGCAGCGCTGCTGTTTTACCAGCCTTACGCCCACTGGTATGCCCAAGGTTATACCAAATTCAACCTCTGGCGCGGCACCCACACGCCCATTAGCGCGTATCTGGTGCATTGGGGCTTGTTCCTCTTCATTTTGGTGACGTGGCTCTGGTGGCAAACCCGCCGTTGGTTGGACGAAACCCCCGCGGTGGATGGGTTGCGCTGGTGGGCCAAGGTCGGGCGCACAACGGTCTTCCCCGCGGTGTTCCTCGTTTTCGCGCTGACCGCCGCTCTGGCGGCTTTCCACATCCGCATTGCGTGGCTGGTGGTGCCCCTCCTGGCATGGGACGCAGCCCTCTTGCTGCGCCCCCAGCGCCCCCTGGCCGAACAAATCGTGCTGGTCTTGTTTGCAACTGGCTTGGTGCTGACGTTGGTGGTCGAAATCGTGGTGCTCCAGGGCGACATCGCGCGGATGAACACGGTCTTCAAATTTTATTTCCAGGTGTGGACGCTCTTCAGCATTTCAGCCGCCGTCGCCTTGGGCGATCTGGTGGCCAGCGCCTGCCACCAGCGCCCCCGCGTGCGCCAATGGTGGGGCCTGGGGCTGCTTGTGCTGGTCTGGAGTGCGGCCCTTTTCCCCATCATCGGCGGCGCAGCAAAAATGCAAGACCGTATGGCGCCTGACGCCCCTCATACGCTGGACGGCATGGCTTACATGCGCTTTGCCCACTACTTCGACCAAAACAAAGACCTTGACCTCTCCCAAGATTACACGGCCATCCGTTGGCTGCAAAACCACGCCGAAGGCACACCGGTGATTGTCGAGGCCAACACCGTAGAATATCGCTGGGGAAGCCGCTTCACCATCTACACCGGCTTGCCCGGGGTGGTGGGCTGGAACTGGCACCAACGCCAGCAACGCGGCGTGGTCAATGCCGCGTGGGTCGAGCAACGGGTTTCCGAAATCCACAACTTCTACCTCACCACCGACTTGCAACAAACGCTGGATTTCCTCCGCAAGTATCAAGTCCGCTATATCGTTGTCGGGCAGCTGGAACGCGCATATTACCCTGGCCCAGGGCTGGATAAATTCAGCCGCTACAACGGCCAATATTGGTTTGAAGTTTTCCGCACAGGCGACACGGTCATCTACGAAGTGCCGCCCCTCTCACCGCTGACACCCTAAGGGAACAACAATGGGTTCGCTGGCTGCTGCCATCGCGTGGTATTTCGCCCTCTTGGTCACCGGCTGGATTGCCTTTCCGCTGGCTTATCGCCTGTTGCCGGCCTTGCCCGACCGCGGCTATGCCCTCAGCCGAGCGTTGGGGCTGCTGCTGTGGGGCTATTTCTTCTGGCTTTTGGCTTCACTCCATCTGGCCTTCAACACCCCAGGGGGCATCCTGACTGCCCTAAGCGTGGTAGCGCTCCTTAGCCTGAGCGTGGCCTGGCCGCGTCGCGTCGCGCTCAAACGCTGGCTTCGCGACCACAAAACCCTGATTTTGTGGGAAGAGGCCCTCTTCCTGGTAGCCTTTGGACTGTGGGTTTACGTCCGGGGCTGCGCGCCTGAAGCCGTGGGCACCGAAAAACCCATGGAACTCGCCTTCATCAACGCAATTTTGCGCTCGCCTACGTTCCCGCCCCATGACCCTTGGCTCTCAGGATACGCCATTTCATACTACTACTTCGGCTATGTGATGGTCGCGATGCTGGCCCGCCTGCTGGGCATTGGCGGGACGATAGCCTTCAACTTAGGGCTCAGCACCGTGTTTGCCCTGACCGTGGTAGGGGCGTTTGGCCTGGTGTATGACCTGGCCCGCCCACGCCATCCCGCACCGGCTCTGTTAGGCCCCCTCTTTGTAGCGGTGACAGGCAACTGGGAAGGGCTGCTGGAAATCTTCCACGCCCGCGGATGGTTTTCCCCTACGTTTTGGCGCTGGCTGGACATCAAAGACTTGGCCAATCCCCCGCAGCCACCGCCCGCGTGGGCGCCCCAGCGGTTTTGGTGGTGGTGGCGGGCCTCTCGGGTCGTCACCGACCACAACTTGGCGGGCGCGGTGCAAGAGGTCATTGACGAATTCCCCTTCTTTTCCTATCTGCTTGGCGACTTACACCCCCATGTTTTGGCCTATCCTTTCGCTTTGTTGGCCATTGGGTTGGCTTTGAACCTTTACCTGGGCGGAAGCCGCCGCGTTGCTGCGCCGCGCCTTCGGCTCATGGCGCGGCCCGCGGCCCTGCCCAAACGCCCTTCAGCATGGCGTCTCCATCACTGGCTGATGGCGGCCCAGGTGGAGATCGTCAATGCCTATCGCCGCGCAAGCCGCGCCATGGCCATTGCGCCCGCATCTTTGGCCTTGGCCGCGCTGGCCTTGGGGGGCATGGCCTTCCTCAACACCTGGGATTTTCCCATCTATGTTGGCCTGTTTGCTGCGGCTTACGCCGCCCGCCAGGCCCGCTGGCAAGGCTGGAAAGCCCAACTCAAGCCTTTCATCGGGTTAGGCATTGCGTTAGGGTTGAGCGGGGGGCTGCTTTATTTGCCCTTTTATGTGGGCTTTTCATCGCAAGCCGGCGGCATCCTTCCCAACCTCATCAACCCCACCCGGGGGGCTCAACTTTGGGTCATGTTTGGGCCGCTCTTGGTGCCGTTGTTCCTTTGGATAGGGGCGGAAATTCGTTCTCAAAAGGTGCCTGTGGGCAAAAGCCTCCTGGTTGGCCTGGAAGTCGCCTTGGGCTTCTTTGGCTTGGCCTGGCTTTTAGGATGGCTCATTGTCGCCCTTCTGCCACTGGGCGGAGCAAAAGGGCTGCAAGCCTCGCAGGCGTTTTTAGGGGTCAACGGTGCGGGGTCGTCGCTTGGTCTGTTGGCTGCGGCATTCAAGCGCCACATCGGCAGCCCGTGGGGCACACTCACGGTGGCTGCCATCCTTGGCCTGGCGTGGGGGCTGCTGTCAACCCCGCCCCACGCGACACGCCCGCGGCGGAGCCTGCGCGCAGGCTTCCCCTGGCTGCTGGTGCTCTTCGGCGCGCTCTTGGTGTTGACCCCCAACTTCATCTATTTGCGCGACCAGTTCGGCACCCGCATGAACACCGTCTTCAAATTCTATTACCAGGGCTGGTTGATGTGGGGGCTGGCCGCGGCCTACGGCGTCATCTGGCTCATGCGCCGCCCCACACGATGGCAACCGCTCTTCACCACAGCCTGCTTTGTAGCCTTGGCTGCAGGGCTGGTCTATCCATCCCTGGCCTTGCCCTCACGCACCAATAACTTTCACCCCGTCTTTGGCTGGACCCTCGACGCGGGTGCGTATCTGGCCCGCCAGTCGCCAGACGAATGGGCGGCCATCCAAGTATTGCGCCGCGCGCCCTTGGGCACTGTGGCCGAAGCCGTGGGCGGCAGCTACACCCAATACGCCCGAATTAGCACCTACACCGGCTTGCCCACAGTGCTCGGGTGGCCTGGGCACGAAAGCCAATGGCGCGGCGGCGCAGCCCTCTTTGCCGGCCGAGAAAACGACATCGCCACCTTATACACCACCCACGATTGGGCCACAGCCGCCCAAATTATCACCACCTACCACATCCGCTATATTGTGGTCGCCCCCTTAGAACGCAACACCTACCATGTGGACGAGAGCAAATTCCATCAGCATCTGCCGGTTTACTTCCAGCAAGGCGAGGTTACAATTTACCTTGTCCCATAACAGCAGCGCACCCCGCTTGGCACGATGACCTGACCCGCGGATGAACCCTATGAAAACCTCATCTCAAATTTCGCTGGAACACCTGCTTTATGGATTGGCCATCGCTACGGCCTTAGGCCTTCGGCTTTGGCATTTGGGCCAAGCCCCCCTGGGCGAAGACGAGGCCCGGTTCGCGCTCCAAGCCCTGGCCGTCGCTGCCCACCATCCTGGCGAGCTGGGCGCTGCGCCCTTGCTGACTGCGCTCACGGGGTTGGCGTTCTTCCTTTTTGGAAGCACCGACGCCATCGCCCGCCTCGTGCCCGCGCTGATAGGCGGCTTCCTGCCCCTCTTGGCGTGGCCGCTGCGCCCGCGTCTGGGCCGTCGGGCAGCCCTCATTTTGGCGTTTGCGTTGGCTTGCGACCCGGGTCTGGTAGCCCTTTCGCGGCTCGCCAACAGCCCAGTGCCCGCGGCCTTCGCGCTCACCGCCGCGGTCTTGGCCGCAGCCAATAACCGCTGGCAGTGGGCGCTGCCCCTGGCCGCCGGAGGCGCGCTGCTGGGGCCAACGTTTTGGCTGGGCGGGCTGGTCATTGGCTTGGGCTTGGCTCTCTTTCGGGTCAGCGGGCAGGAAATTCGCATTCCCTATCAGCCCAAGCGGGTTCGCCAAGGGGCCTGGCTGGCGCTGGCTGTGTTTATCTTGGGGGGTAGTTTTGCCCTCTGGGTGCCTGAAGGGGTAGGCGCAATCTTCAACAGCCTCATCGCCTTTGTCCACAGCCTATTGCCCCTGCAACCAACGCCGCTTGGGTTGTTGGCGCTTGCCGTGGTGGCCTATGCGCCGCTGGCCAGCGGGGCGGGGCTCATCGGCGCGGGCCTGCTCACCCAACGGCGGGCGACGCTGCCAACCCTTTTGGGCTGGCTGGTGCTCAGCGCGGGGCTGCTTTTGGTGTTCTACCCGGGGCGCTCGCCCCAAGCCCTCATTTGGGTGCTGCTCCCCTTGTGGGGGCTGGCGGCTTGGGCTTTGGCCCAACTCCCCACCACCTCTGGGCGGGATCTCGCCTGGCAAGCCGCCATTGCCTTGGCGATGCTTTCGTTTGCCTGGTTCAACTTTTTGGGATGGGGCAACGCCCCCGAAAATGCCCCCATGGCCCACCTCAACCTCATCCTGGGCATCATCAGCCTGCTGTTGCTGTTGCTCGTCAGCGGCCTGATGGCCTCTTCGTGGCGCGGCGTTGGGCGCTCGTGGGGCGAAGCTTGGGGCGGGCTGCTATGGGGGTTGGCCATCGCGGGGCTGGCATTATCGGGCGCGGCCACCATGCACGTGGTCAACGGCCCACGCGAGGCCGAGGTTTGGTATCCGCACGCCACCACCGCGCAAATGCGCCTGCTGCAACGCACCGTGTACGACCTGGGGCTGTGGCGCCACGGCCGCAGCGATGCGCTGGAATTGCTCGACCTCACACAAAGCGCCGCCACAGCTTGGGCTTTTCACTCCTTGGGGAACTTCCAGCAAATCCCCGCTTTGGCGCCCGATGCACAACCTGAAGCCTTTCTAACCCCCGCCGACTACGCGCCTGCGCAGGCCGCGGCCTACCGTGGGCAAGATTTCGCCATCTCGGCCCCGCCTCTGTGGCCTTTGGGCGACGCGCGCGCCATCATGCGCTGGCTCGCTTTTCGGCAGCATCCTTCTGGGGGTTCAAGTGTTATTTTATGGGCGAGGGAAGACCTCTTCCCCTTTGCCCCAGCCCAACCCTGACTCTGGAGGCAGCATGTCTTTGCCACAACGCATTGCCATTGATGGGCCGGCGGCTTCCGGCAAATCAACCTTAGCCCAACGTCTGGCCGAAGCCTTGGGCTATTTGTATTTCGACACCGGCGTGCTCTATCGCGCGGTCACGTGGGCCGCGCTGCAGCGCGGGCGAGCCGTGGAAGACGCAGACGCCATGACCGACCTGGCCGCCAACCTCAACATTGACGTCCGCCCCCCCAGCGTGGATGACGGCCGCAAATACGATGTCTGGGTCAATGGCGAAGACGTCACTTGGGCCATCCGCAGCCCCGAGGTGGACGCCAAAGTCTCCATCGTGGCCGCGCATCCGGGAGTGCGCCACGCGCTGCTGCAAAAACAACGCGAAATCGGCCGCCGTGGAAAGGTCGTGATGGTCGGCCGCGATATTGGTACGGTGGTGATGCCCGACGCAGACCTGAAAATTTACCTCGATGCCTCTCCTGAAGAGCGCGCGCGGCGCCGCTACGAAGAACGCGTGGCGCGGGGCGAACCAGCCTCTTATGAGCAAATCTTGCAGGCGGTTTACTACCGCGACCAACTGGACCGCAACCGCCAGGCTTCGCCCTTGCGCCCCGCCGAAGACGCCATCATCATCAACACCGACCATCTCTCTGTGGATGAGGTGTTTGAAAAGGCCCTCGCCCTCATCGAACAAATCAGCAACCCACCTGAGAAATTCACCTTCTAAACCCGCCGAGCGCGGCTCGCCTCTTGTTTGCCTGATTCGGCGCAGCCGCCCCCAACCCTGGGGAACCCGCCTCGCCCCTGAGACGACCGCCCCGCGTCGCACCCGGCCGGGGTGCGGGGGCCCCTTTCAACTTCCCCACAATACGCTGCCATGACCCTTGCACCCAAATCTTACGTGCCCTGGAAAACCCACTACGACCCCCGCCCGTGGACGAAAAAGCGCCGCTTCCTCCGCCGGGCGATGGGCGCGTTGGGCTTCACCCTCTTGGCCCGCCTGGAAAGCATCGAAGGCGTGGAAAACATCCCCGCCGAGGGGCGCGTCATTTTGATGTACAACCACATTGCTTTCATTGACCCTTTGGTCATCCTCTTTGCCAGCCCGCGCGACGCTGTGCCCATGATGAAAGCCGAAGCGTTGGATTACTTCCTCATCGGCTCGCTGCCCCGCTGGTGGGGTGTGGTGCCCATTTGGCGGGGGGAAATGGACCTCTTGGCCATTCGGCAATCGCTGGCCGTGCTCGAGGCCGACGAGCCATTGTTGATTGCCCCCGAAGGCACCCGCAACCCGGCCTTACAACGCGGCAAATTAGGGATGGCCTACTTAGCCGCCCGCGCCCAAGCGCCGGTGGTGCCCGTCGCAGTGGATGGCACCGAAGGCTACCCCACCTTCCCCACCGCGCGCCGCTGGTGGCAGCCCGGCGCCCGAGTCAAATTCGGCCGGCCTTTTCGCTTTACCGTCACAGAGCGCAACCCCAACCGCAACCTGCTCCAAAAAATGACCGATGAAGCCATGTATATTTTGGCCGCGATGCTGCCCCCCCATCGGCGGGGCTATTACGCCGATTTGAGCCAGGCCACCCAAGATACCATCGCATGGCTTGAGCCATAGCCCGCTGCCTACTGCCCCGCCGACGCTCTGCCGCGCTTCCCCCTTGCCTCTTCCCCAAGCGAAGGCCAATTGCCGCGGCCGTTTTCTCAAGATTATGCTAAAATGGGAAAGGTTTCACCCTCTTCTGGCACGCGACTTGCACCCAAGGCAGCATGAGCATGCAGTGGCTTCTTTCCAACTCCCCCTACTTTACACAATTTAGCAGAGTCGCCATCCTGCTTTGGGGCCTTGGCTTGAGCATCTGGCTCTATTACGCGCGCCTGCAACGCCCACGGTGGCAGGCCACCCATTGGGCAGCATTTGTGGTACTGTTTGCCCTCACGCCCTTGCTCGCCGCGCCGGGCGGGCTCATTGGGGGAAACCAAGAAGTCGCACCCGTCTTGGCGCCGCTGGCCTCCATCACCTGGATGCTGGCCGCGGGCTTCCTGGGCGCACCAGCCGCGGCGGTTTTGGCCTTTTTGAGCGGCGTGGTGATTGGCTTCTGGGGGAACCATCTGGTCCTCGAGCCCATTGTCCAGGCTGTATTGGCCTTGGTGTTTAGTTGGGCTATTTGGCAGCCTTACAAAGAGCGCCTTTTCCGCATCATCCGCCGCCCGCTGGGGGCTATTTTCCCCACCACGGTGGCCTACATCCCCCTGGTCTTCATCGGGTTGCTCACGTTAGGTCCCTTTGATGTGACCGTCCGCCTCGATTATGCGTTTAGCCGCGAGGTGGCGTTTGTGGTTTGCAAATTCCTCGAATTGTTCATCGGCGGCGCGGTGGCCCAAATCGCCTACGACCGCAAAAGACACCTGTGGGGCTACCGCGGGCCTACCCGCCTCTCAGGGTGGAGCCGCTCCCTCAGCACCAAATTCCGCACGGTCATCGTGGGGATGATACTTTCCATCATGGGCATCATCCTCGTGGTCAATTGGACCATGGCGCGGCGGGAAGCCCGCAAACTGCTCACCGAACGCCTCTCCAGCACCGGCAACATCGCAGCCCGCAGCATGCCATTCTTCACCGAAAACGGCGACAACCTCATCAAGAAACTTGCCAGCGAACCCACCTGGTGGAAGGAAGACATCACCAAAGAAGACCTGCACCAAGCCCTCACCGAGAGCTTCTTCTTCCATGAGCTGCTCTTGGTCAACGCGCAGGGGGAAACCATCGCCTCCTACCCGCCTCAACAAAGCCTCTACGCGCCCGAGCGGCTTTATGTCATCCAATTTCTCGCCTCTCAAAACACCGGAACATCGCTGGCCACCCACATCACCTTTTTGCCCAAAGAGGTCCAACCTCAAACCCTGGAAGGGCAAGCCCTGGTGGTTTTTGCGGCTTCGGTTCCCCCGCCGCCGGGGCAAGAAGCCCCCACCGAGCAACGCTTCCTCATTGGGCGCACCACGTTGGCCAACAACCCCTACGCCGAACCCATCATCCAGGGGCTGAAGGCGCTTTCCACCCTTGACGGTGGCGCCATCATCGTAGACAACGACAACAACATTCTCTTCACCACCGACCCCAACCTCAACTGGCTGCGCGACACGGCAGCCGTCGCCGATAACACCAGCCAGGCCACCGACGTCCACAACGAAGAAGGCATCAACTACCTCATTTACACCACGCCGACCATTGGCGCCTCATGGCTCATCATTGCCGCAGCCCCCACAAGCAACCTCCAAAAAACCGCTGTCGATAACGCCCTGCCCCTCACCCTGTGGGTCTTGGCGGTAGCCGCCATCGGCGTTTTGCTGACCACCTTACTGCTCCAAAAACTCACCCGCTCCCTGCGCGAGCTCACCCAAGCCACCGAATCCCTGGCCAGCGGGAAGTTAGACCACGCGCTGCAAATTGACTCCGCGGACGAAGTGGGGCAACTGGGGCAAGCCTTCGAACACATGCGCCAGCGCCTCCGCAAACGCATGGACGAGCTCAATCGGCTGCTGCACACCAGCCAGCGCGTAGCCGCCTCGCTGCGGGTAGAAGACGCAGCCCAAGCCGTGCTGGAAGCCGCCCTCACCACTGGCGCCACAGTAGCCCGAGTCGCACTCTCACCCGAAGCCCTTCCCGACGATTGGAACGACGATTACCCCCTCTACTTTGGCAAAGGGCTCGACGCGCACAAATACCAAAGCCTTGATCCGCAAATGCTGCCTCTGGTGCGCAGCCGCACGCCCCTGCGGTTGACCAATTTAGAACGCAGCGGGGTCTTGCAAATACCGCCTGGGGTGACGCCCCCTCAAGCCATCTTGGCCATTGCCCTGCGCTACGAACAGCGCTTCTTGGGCGTGCTCTACCTCATCTACAACACCCCCCACATCTTCACCGATGAAGAAGTGCGCTACATCAACACTTTGGCCCTCCAAATGGCAATGGCCGCTTACACCGCACGGCTATACTTCATGGCCGAAGTGCGCCACCAACGCCTCACCGCGGTGATCAACGCATCCCCCGACCCCATCTTGGTGACCGACAACCAGGAACGCCTCATCCTGGCCAACACAGCCGCCTTTGAACAACTGCCCATCCAACGCCAGCTCAACCTGCCGCTGGAGCAAGCCCTCCAAAGCGAAGAGCTCATCCACCTGCTGCGGCGCAAAGACCCCACACCCTACTCCGCCGAGCTCACCCTCAACGGCCGCGTGTATTTCGCCACCGTAGCCAGCGTCCGCACCACGCGCCACGAAGTGGGCCGCGTCTGCATCTTACGCGACATCACCCACTTCAAAGAGCTGGACGCCCTCAAATCCGAATTCGTCGCCACGGTCAGCCACGACCTACGCGCCCCCCTCACCCTCATGCGGGGCTACATCACCATGCTGGAAATGGTCGGGGAACTCAACGAACGCCAAAAGCGCTACGTCCAGCAAATTCAACAAGGCGTCGAAGACATGACCCAACTGGTCAACAACCTGCTGGATTTAGGGCGCATCGAAGCCGGCGTTGGGCTGCAACTGCAACTGGTCTCAGTGTTAGACATCATCGAAACCATCGTCAAACGCTGGCAACCCCGCGCCCAGCAAAAACACATCACCTTGCGCACCGAAATTGCCCCCGACGCCCCGCCCCTGGTGGAAGCCGACCCAGTGCTTCTCGACCGCGCGCTGCATAACTTGGTAGACAACGCCATCAAATACACCCCCGAAGGCGGCACCGTCACCATCTTTGCCAAACCAGCCGGCGATACCGGCATCATCTTAGGCGTGCGCGATACCGGCGTGGGCATCTCGCCTTTAGACCAACCCCGCCTGTTCGAAAAATTCTTCCGCGTCGTGCGCCGAGACCAACCCAAAGAAAAAGGCACCGGCCTGGGGCTCTCCATCGTCAAATCCATCGTAGAACGCCACCACGGCCGCATCTGGGTCGAAAGCCAACTGCGCCAAGGGAGCACCTTCTTCATCCAACTTCCTCTGCGCCAACCCAAAGAAGACACATAAACCCCACACTGCCCAACTTCCCCCAAACACTCATCGCGAGGCGTGCAAAAGCGCCTCGCTTTTTGCACCCCCATACACGGCCTATGCACCTCAGCCCTGGCCAGCGCCCCATTCACGAGGCGCCCACCAAGCCGCGCGCTGCGGCTTCCCGCAACGCGCTGAGCCCCCGCCAAGCCCCTTCAGCCGCCTTCCAACTCCCATCAAAAACCTTGCCGCGCGCGGGGGCTTTTGTTATAATACGGCCAACATGCGAGGAATAGCGGAGCAAAAACGCTTGAGCGAGCGCTTGAGAGCGGGAATTCTCAAAGCGCTTGCTTTTATGTGTCTATATACCTTCGCAAGCGAAAAACCCTCCCAATAACTCACCCAGGGGGCCAAAGGCCAATCCGTTTTGCCGACCGCTATTTTCAGGAGGCTGTTGCGTGGAAACTAAAGACCTGCTTGCCCTGCGAATTCGTTTAGCATCTCCCGAAACCATCCTTAGTTGGTCTTACGGCGAAGTGCGCAAACCCGAAACCATCAACTATCGCCGCCTGCGCCCCGAAAAGGATGGTTTGTTCTGCGAGGTCATCTTTGGGCCCACGCGCGACTGGCAATGCGCGTGCGGTAAATATCGCAACAAACGCTACGCGGGCATCGTCTGCGACAAATGCGGCGTGGAAGTCACCAAAGCCAGCGTCCGCCGTGAACGCATGGGGCACATCACCCTGGCCGCGCCGGTAGCCCACATCTGGTACACCCGCCGCGTGCCTTCCTTTATGGGGCTGCTGCTTGACATCTCCCGCCGCAACCTGGAACGCGTCCTCTACTTCGCCCAATACGTGGTCACCCATGTGGACGAAGACGCCCGGGAGCGCGCCCTCAAACGCCTGGAAGAAGAGCTCGGCGAAGGCGAGCGCGAAGTCGCCAAGCGCGTCAACGCCCGCATTGCCGAAATCAAAGTCCAGCGCGACCGCACCATCGAGCAACTCGAAGCCCGCAAAAAAGCCATCGAAACCGAATACAACGAAAAAGTCGCAGCCCAATTGGAACCCATCATCAAAGAAGGGCAACGGCTGGAAAATACCCTGCGTGAAGCCATCGGCCAGCCCGCCAAACAAGACATCCGCTTTGGCGCCACCGACGCCGTCATCGTCAGCGCAGGCGAAACCATCAGCAACCAACACATCAGCAAAATCCAGGAAATCGTCAAAACCAGCCTGGAGCAAATCGAAGCCGAGCTCCAGCAAGCGCGCGCCGCGGAAATCGAGCGCCTGAACGCGCAAATCCAACAAACCAAAGCCGAGGCAGCCGAACAAATTGACGCCCTCACCGCCGAGCTGGAAGAACAAGCCGCCTCCAGCCGCAGCGAACAAGCCCACCTGCGAGACGAACTCCAAGACCTGCGCCCCCTCACCTTCATGAGCGAAGCCCGCTATCGCGAGCTCAAATCCCGTTGGGGCAGCGTCTTCAAAGCCGATATGGGCGCCGAAGCCTTCCTTGACATCCTGCGCCGCTTAGACTTGGACAAACTCTCCGAAGAACTCTGGCACGAAATTCGGACCACCAAAAGCAAACAAAAGCGCAAAAAAGCCATCAAACGGCTGAAAATCGTCGAAGCCTTCCGGCGCTCTGGCAACCGCCCCGAATGGCTCATCCTCACCATCCTGCCGGTCATCCCCCCCGACCTGCGGCCGATGGTGCAGCTGGACGGCGGGCGCTTCGCCACCAGCGACCTCAACGACCTCTACCGCCGCGTCATCAACCGCAACAACCGCCTCAAGCGGCTGCTGGAACTCGGCGCGCCCGACGTCATCGTGCGCAACGAAAAGCGCATGCTGCAAGAAGCCGTTGACTCGCTCATCGACAACTCCCAGCGCGGCAAAGCGCTTTCCCGCCGCGGCCGCCGCGAGCTGAAATCGCTCAGCGACATGCTGAAAGGCAAAAAAGGCCGCTTCCGCCGCAACCTGCTGGGCAAGCGCGTCGACTACTCCGGCCGCTCGGTCATCGTGGTCGGGCCGCGGCTCAAACTGCACCAATGCGGCTTGCCCAAAACCATGGCGCTGGAACTCTACCGCCCCTTCGTCATCGCCCGCTTGGTGCAACACAACTACACCACCAACATCAAAGGCGCCAAACGCCTCATTGAGCGCAACCGCCCCGAAGTGTGGGAAGTGCTCGAAGAGGTCATCAAAGAACGCCCAGTGCTCCTCAACCGCGCCCCTACCCTGCACCGCCTGAGCATCCAAGCCTTCGAACCCGTCCTCATCGAAGGCCAGGCCATCCAACTGCACCCCTTGGTCTGCACCGCCTTCAACGCGGACTTCGACGGCGACCAAATGGCCGTCCACGTGCCCCTTTCCAACAAGGCCGTGCAGGAAGCGCGCGAACTGATGCTCTCTTCCCGCAACCTGCTCAAACCCGCCGACGGCGAGCCCATCATCAGCCCCTCCAAAGACATGGTGCTGGGCGTCTATTACCTCACCATGTGGGAAGACCGCCCGCTCAAAGGCGACGGCATGGTCTTCGGCGACCTGGACGAGGTGGAACTGGCCTACAACCTCCGCCAAGTCAACATCCACGCCAAGATCCGCCTCCGCACCACCACCTGGTACGACGACGAAGGCCGCCGCTTAGAACACCCCGAAACACGCATCATTGACACCACCGTCGGCCGGGTGCTCTTCAACCGCATTCTGCCCGAATCCCTGCGCTTCATCAACCGCGTCCTCGACAAAGGCGGCATCAAAGAAGTCATGTCGCTGGTGTACGAAGTTGGCGGCGAAGAAATCACCGTCGAAGTAGCCGACAAAATCAAAGACATCGGCTTTGCCTACGCCACCCGCTCGGGCGTCAGCATGGCCATCGGCGACATCACCGTGCCGCCCGACAAAGAAGAAATCATCGCCAAAGCCCACGAAGAAGTGGACGCCGTAGAGCGCGCCTACCGCCGAGGTTTGCTCACCGAACAAGAAAAAGACGAGCAAATCATCGAAATTTGGCAACGCGCCACCGAAGAAGTGCGCGAACTGGTCAAAAAATACCTCGACCCCACCAACGACCTGGCCGTGATGGCCATCTCAGGGGCAACCAAAGGTGGCTATGGCACCATCTCCCAGTTGGCGGGCATGCGCGGTATGATGGCCGACCCCTCGGGCCGCATCATCCCCTTGCCGGTGCGCTCCAACTTCCGGGAAGGGCTGACCACCCTGGAATACTTCATCTCCACCCACGGCTCCCGTAAAGGCTTGGCCGACACCGCCCTCCGCACCGCCGACGCAGGCTACCTGACCCGCCGCCTGGTTGACGTCGTGCAAGACGTCATCGTCACCGCCGAAGACTGCGGCACCGAAGAAGCCCTCACCATCCGCCGCAGCGACAACGTCGGCAACCAAGACATGGGCCAACGCATCTGGTCGCGCGTGGCAGCCGAAAACATCGTAGACCCCGAAACCGGCGAAATCATCGTCGAAAAAGGGCAAATCATCGAACGCCGCCACGTCCGCCACATTATGGCCTCTAAAATCGAAGAGGTGCGGGTCTATTCCCCGCTGACATGCCAACTGCCCCACGGCGTCTGCGCCAAATGCTACGGCATGGACCTGGGCCGCGGCAAACTGGTCGAAACCGGCACCGCGGTCGGCATCATCGCCGCCCAATCCATCGGCGAGCCCGGCACCCAATTGACCTTGCGGACCTTCCACACCGGCGGTGTGGCCTCCGAAAGCGACATCACCACCGGTCTCCCCCGCGTCGAAGAGCTCTTTGAAGCCCGCAAAACCCCCAAAGGCGAAGCCGTGGTGGCCGAAATCAGCGGCGTGGTGCACATCGTCGAATCCGAACGCTACGCCGACCAACGCCTGGCCCGCATCGAACACAGCGAAATGGTACACGAGCCTTACATCATCCCCGAAGGCTTCGAAATCCTGGTCGAAGACGGCACCGAAGTCAAAAAAGGCACGGTTTTGGCCGCCAAAGATGGCGAAGAAATCGTGGCGCAAAAATCCGGCCGCGTGCGCATCGAAGGCAACAAGGTCATCGTCTCCCACGAAGAAAAAGAAGTCGTGGAAGTCGAAATCCCCAGCGCAGCCCGCTTGCTGGTCAAAGATGGCGACCACGTCGAAGCCGGCCAGCCCATCACCGAGGGCTCCCTCAACCCCCACAAAATCTTGCGCATCCAAGGCCGCGAAGCCGCCCAACTGTATCTGCTCTCCGAAGTGCAGCAGGTGTATCGCTCGCAAGGGCAAAACATCCACGACAAACACTTCGAAATCATCATCCGCCAGATGCTCTCGCGGGTACAAATCACCCATCCTGGCGACACCGAATACCTGCCCGGCGACCTGGTCAACCGCATCCGCCTGCTTTACAAAAACGAAAAACTGCGCGCCCAAGGCAAACGGCCGGCCAAATTCAAAGAGGTGCTCTTGGGCATCACCAAAGCCGCGCTCAACACCGACTCGTTCCTCTCCGCGGCCTCCTTCCAACACACCATCCGCGTGCTGGCCGAAGCCGCCATTGCCGGCAAGGAAGACCCCCTGGTCGGGCTGAAAGAAAACGTGATCATCGGCAAACTCATCCCCGCGGGGACGGGCTTCTCGCCCGAGCGCTTTGCCAAAGTGCTCCAGTTAGACGACGAAGAGCCCCCCGCACCGACCACGGAAGAAGGCGACGGCAACGGCCACGACGAAACAGAAACCGTGCCAGCCGTGTTAGACCACCCCTCCTCGGCCTCAGCCGACGCCCCCTCACCAGCCTCAGCCGAGGAACTGCCCTCTGCCGGCGACTAACCCATCACCCCCAACCTCCCTCTGGCGCTGTCACCACGACAGCGCCAGTTTGCTATTAGCCCCCTGACCCCGCCGGCACCCTCACTCCACCGCCGGCGGGGCCGCGCGCAAGCCGCCTCGGGCTTAAAACCCTCGGTTTTGTCGCCCGCTTCCTTGACGCCCTACCCATTTGCCCTTAAGATGGGAACACTCAACACCCCCACCACATGATTATGACAAGAACTTAGGGGCGTTTGACACGCGTTTGCCGCCTTCCCCCAAAACGGCACCGCCACACCCCTGGTCACGCAGAAAGGACCCCGCATGGAAATCGGTCTCGTTCAACGCATTGACATCAGCGAAGAAATGCGCCAGGCCTACCTGGACTACGCAATGAGCGTGATCGTCGCGCGCGCCCTGCCCGACGCCCGCGACGGCCTCAAGCCCGTCCAGCGGCGCATCCTCTACGCCATGTACGACATGGGCCTGCGCGCCAACGCGGCTTACAAAAAATCAGCCCGCATCGTGGGCGAAGTGCTGGGCAAATATCACCCCCACGGCGACCAGGCCGTCTACGACGCCATGGCCCGCATGGCGCAAGACTTCTCCATGCGCTACCCCCTGGTTGACGGCCAGGGCAACTTCGGCTCGGTGGATGGCGACCCCCCCGCGGCCATGCGCTACACCGAAGCCCGCCTCAGCCCCATTGCCGAAACCCTCCTGGCCGACATCGCCAAAAACACCGTCGATTTTGCCCCCAACTTCGACGAAAGCCTGCAAGAACCCACCGTCTTGCCCGCGGCCTTCCCCAACCTGCTGGTCAACGGCGCCACAGGCATCGCAGTGGGCATGAGCACCAACATCCCGCCCCACAACCTGGGCGAAGTCATCGACGCGCTGGTGCTCATGCTGCAAAAATGGGAACGCCTCGACGCCATCACCGTGGACGACCTGATGCAACACATCCCCGGGCCCGACTTCCCCACCGGCGGGCTCATCGTGCAAGCCGAAGGCGAAGACGGCCTGCGCAGCGCCTACAGCACCGGCCGGGGCAAAATCACCGTGCAAGCCCTGGTGCACACCGAAAGCATCGGCCGCGGGCGGCACGCGCTGGTGATCACCGAACTGCCCTACGCGGTCAACAAATCGAGCCTGCTGGAACGCATCGCCCAACTGACCCGCGACGGCAAACTGGAAGGCATCACCGACCTGCGCGACGAATCCGACCGCCAGGGCATGCGCATCGTCATCGAACTGGCCAAAAACGCCGACCCCGACGCGGTGCTGGCTTCCCTCTACAAACACACCCCGCTGCAAACCACCTTTGGCATCATCATGCTGGCCCTGGTGGAAGGCTCGCCACGCCTGCTGCCGCTGAAACAAGCCCTCAAAATCTACCTGGAACACCGCCAGGAAGTGGTCCGCCGCCGCACCGAACACGACCTCGCCCGCCTGCGCCGTCGGGCGCACATCCTGGAAGGGCTGCTCATCGCGCTCAACAACTTAGACGAGGTCATCCAAACCATCCGCAAATCGCGCACCGCAGAAACCGCGCACAAAAACCTGCGCAAGCGCTTTGGGCTCAGCGCAGAGCAAGCCCAAGCCATCCTCGACATGCCCCTGCGCCGCCTGGCCGCGCTGGAACGCAAAAAACTGGAAACCGAATACAAAGAAACCAAAAAACAAATCAAAGCCCTGGAAGCCCTGCTGCGCTCCCCCAAGAAAATGCGGGCGGCCATTGCCGAAGAGCTGCAAGCCGTCAAAGCGCAATTTGGCGACGCCCGCCGCACCCGCATCGTGCGCCTGGACGCATCCCAAACCGGCAAAGCCCTCACCGTCGAAGCCCTGCTGCCCGACCAAACCGTGTGGGTTGCGATGGACAAACAAGGCCGCATCGCCCGCCTGCCTGGGGGCAAAGCCCCCCGGCTGAGCGGCCGCGCCGCGCCCGCCGCCCTCACCCAAGCCAGCACCCGCGGCACCCTCTACCTGGTCACCGCGCAGGGGCAAGCCGTGGCCCTGCCCGTCCACACCCTGCCCGAAGCCGCCTCGCCAGCCGAAGGCGCAGCCTGGCAGACGTTGGCCCCCGCGCTGCGAGAAAGCCCCCCCGTGGCCCTCTTTGCCCTCCCCGCCCAAGGGGAAGACGGCTTCGTGCTCACCGTGAGCCGCGCGGGCATGGTCAAAAAGAGCCCATCCCGCGACCTGCCCGCCGCGGGCGCCCAACCCTTCACCCTGGTCAAAATCAACCCCGGCGACGCGCTGCAAACCGTGCTCCTCACCCAAGGCAACGACGAAATTTTGCTCTTCACCCGCCGCGGCATGGCCATCCGGTTTGCCGAAACCGAAGTGCGGCCCATGGGGCTGGTGGCCGCGGGCGTCGCGGGCATCAAACTCAAAGGCCAAGACGAGGTTGTCGGCGCGGTCAAAGTGCTGAAAGGCAAAAACACCGCGGTGCTCATGGTGGCCAACAACGCCAGTGCGCGGCGGGTGGCCTTCGACGAATTCCCAACACAAAAGCGCTATGGCCAAGGCGTGCAAGGCTGGAAACTTCCCCAAGGCGCGCACTTGGTGGGCGTGGCCGCGGGCAAACCCAACACCAAAGTCAGCATCCACTTCCGCAAAGCCGCGGCCAAGGCCATCCGCCTGGACGACGCGCCCCTGCGCAAGCGCAGCGCTACCCGCGGCGCGAAAATTGCCACGCTCAAGCCCAAAGACGAGGTCGTCAAAGTCGTCAGCGGCTGACAACAACCCACCTCAACCCCGGGAGGGCACCGTGCCCATCAAAAACAACGTCACCCGCATGTTAGACCAACAAGGCATCGCCTACACGGCCTACGAACTTCCGCCCGAGAAACTGGGCGCCCGCGAAACCGCGCGCCGATTGGGGGTGGACCCAGCGCGGGTCTTCAAAACCATCGTGGTCGTCCGCAGCGGGCGGGGCAAGCCCATTTTGGCTGTGGTCTCGGCGCTACAAGAAGTTGACGTCAAAGCCGTGGCCCGAGTCGTGGGCGAAAAGAAAGTGCGCATCCCCACCCAACGCGAAGCCGAGCAAATCACCGGCCTACAAGCCGGGGGCATTTCGCCCCTGGCCCTCCGCCAGCGCGGGTTCACCGTGATATTAGATGAAAGCGCTCAAGAAGCGGACTTCCTGCACATCTCTGGGGGACAACGCGGGCTCAACATCCGCCTGCGCGTAGAAGATTTCGTGAAGCTCACGCGTGCGCGGCTGGCGCGCATCGGGCGGCCCACCCCGCCAACGTAAAAAATCCATAAACAAGGCAAACAACGGCCTTGCGGTAACGCTCATATCTCACCTATACTTTAGAAACGCCCTTTAGCACAGCGCGCCTGCACAGTCGCGCTGAGCGCCTTATATCTCAAGGGCATTCCCGCTTGATTCACTTCAAACCTTTAGGAGGAGGTCGTATGTCCAAGCGTGTGTTCTATTTTCTTGGTGTGCTGTTGGTTTTAGGCGTGCTTTTGGCCGCCTGCGGCGGTAGCGCGCAGACCAGCAGCAATCCTCAAGCCGTTCAAACCGTTGTTGTCACCGTCGAAAGCAATGCCTCCAGTGGCTATGGCACCACGTTGAAGGCCGTGAAAGAGCGCGGTTACCTGATTTGCGGTGTGAACGCCCAACTGCCTGGCTTCGGCTACGTGGACAAAGAAGGCAACTACAAAGGCTTCGATGTGGACTACTGCCATGCGGTCGCGGCTGCCATCTTTGGCGATCCCAGCAAGGTGGAATTCCGCCCGCTGACGGCAAAGGAACGCTTCACCGCGCTGCAAACCGGCGAAATCGACGTCCTCATCCGCAACACGACGTGGACGCTGACCCGCGACACCGAACTGGGCACCAACTTCGCGCCCACCACGTTCTATGACGGCCAGGGCATCATGGTGCGCAAAGACAGCGGCATCAAGACCCTGGAAGACCTGCAAGGCGCGAAAATCTGCGTGGCCACCGGCACGACCACCGAGCTGAACCTGGCTGACCAAATGGCCGCCCGCGGCATTGACTACACCCCTGTGGTCTTCGAAACCGCGGACCAGGTGTTTGGTGCTTACGAAGAAGGCCGCTGCGATGCTGTGACCACCGACAAATCGGGCCTGGTCTCCCGCCGCAGCACCTTGAAGAACCCCGCCGACCATGTCATCTTGGATGTCACCCTCTCGAAAGAGCCGCTGGGCCCGGTGGTCCGCCAGGGCGACGATCAGTGGTTTGACATCATCAAGTGGGTGGTCTTCGCGACCTTCACCGGCGAGGAAATGGGCATCAACTCCCAGAATGTGGACGAAATCAAAGCCAAGACCGACGACCCCAACGTCAAGAAATTCCTGGGCCTGGAAGGCGAAATGGGCCAGAAACTGGGCCTGAGCGACGACTGGGCCTACAACATCATCAAATACGTCGGCAACTATGCGGAAATCTACAACCGCAACCTGGGTCCCGACACGCCCTTTGACCTGCCGCGTGGGTTGAACTCCTGCTGGAAGGACGGTGGCTTGCTCTACGCTCCGCCCATCCGGTAAGCGCACCTGCCTCTAAGGGAAGGAAGCGCCCCTGGGTGCTTCCTTCCCTTTTTGCTTTTGTGAGGACACAAGACCCTGGCACGGAGGGCTGTTCATGAAAGAAACCACAATCCCCTTTTGGCGCGACGAGCGCGTCCTTCAATGGATTGCGCAAATCATCTTCCTCATCGTCGTGGTCGCCAGCGGGGCCTACCTTTATCACAACATGATGACTGCGCTGGCGCAACGCGGCCTGTTGCCCAGTTTTCACTTCCTCAAACTCACGGCGGGCTTCGATATTGGCGAGCACCTCATCCCCTACAGCCGCAACGATACCTACGGCCGTGCACTTTTGGTAGGGATTCTCAACACCATTGAAGTCAGTTTCCTGGGCATCATCTTTGCCACCATCTTAGGTATTATCATCGGCGTCATGCGCCTCTCACAGAACTGGCTGTTGAACAAAATCGCCAGTGTGTACATCGAGATCATCCGTAACGTGCCCCTGCTGGTGTTGTTGGTCTTCTGGTACACCGGCGTGTTCCTGCAGTTTCCTCGGCTGAAAGAGGCCAAAATTCTTCCCGGGCCGACGTATGTGAGCAACCGAGGCGTGGCTATGCCGTGGGGGAAGCCCACCGAGACGTGGCACATCTATCTCTATGTATTGGCTTTGGGCTTGATTTTGGCGGCCATTGTCTGGTGGCGCCTGACCCTCATCGGCAAGCGCACGGGCAGAATGCCGCTGGTCACCGTCTGGTCTACGCTGACGTTTTTGGGCGTTGCCCTGCTCGGCTGGATTGGCATTACCCTCATCTACCACCAAGCCCCGCTGGCGTTAGACAGGCCCGAGCTCAAAGGGCTGCGCACCGTGGGCGGGCTGGAACTCACGCCCGAATTTCTGGCGCTGCTCTCGGGCCTGGTGTTTTACACCGCGGCGTTCATTGCCGAGGTGGTGCGGGCCGGCATCCAATCGGTATCTAAAGGGCAGGTGGAAGCCGCCCGAGCGTTAGGGCTCAACGGGTTCCAAACCCTGCGGTTGGTGGTCTTTCCACAGGCTCTGCGGGTCATCGTCCCGCCCATGACCAGCCAATACCTCAACCTCACCAAAAACTCTTCGCTGGCAGTGTTCATCGGCTTCCCCGATCTGTATTCCGTGGCCGGCACCATCCACAACCAAACCGGCCGGGCTGTGGAAGTGACCATCTTGATGATGGCCGTGTATCTCTCCTTCAGCCTGATGACCTCGGTGTTCATGAACTGGTACAACAAAAAGATCCGCCTGGTGGAGCGATAAGCCATGATGAACAGAGAACCGAAACAATACTCAAGTGGTGAGGTGTTGGCCCCGCCGACCGAACGCTATACCATCTTGGGATGGCTACACAAAAACCTCTTCAGCACGTGGTATTACACCCTGCTGACCCTGGTCACCCTCTACATCCTGTATGCCATCCTCAAACCCACCCTCATCTGGATCTTCACCCAAGCCCAATGGCAAGTCGTCGTGGTCAACCTGCGGCTCTTCATGGTCGGGCAATACCCCAAAGACCAGCTCTTCCGCATTTGGTTGGCCCTCGACTTACTCGCCTTTACCGTGGGGTTAGCGTGGGCGCTCCTCCTGCCTAAGGAACGCCGCGTCGGCTTGGTGCTGCTCGTCATCCCCCTTCTGCTGGCTGCCCTGCCCTTCATCAGCAGCTATTCCCGCATCAACTGGATCCTGTTTGCCGTCATCGGTTTTGTCGGCTGGGCCATAGGGAAATGGCAGCCCAAAAGGATGCGCCGACCGCTGATTGTGCTCATGTTGGGATATTTTCCCATCCTCATCTTGCTCATCAGCGGCTTCGAACCCATCCTCAAACTGGTCAAAACCAACTATTGGGGCGGCTTGCTCCTCACCATGCTTTTGGCCGTAGTGGGCATTACGCTATCCTTCCCTTTGGGCATCTTATTGGCCCTCGGGCGTCAATCCAAACTGCCCATTGTCAAAACCTTCAGCATCCTCTACATTGAAATGGTACGCGGCGTGCCGTTGGTGACCATCCTCTTCATGGCCCAACTAATGCTGCCCCTCTTCCTGCCGCCTGGGCTCAAAATAGACAACGTCTTGCGAGCCATGGCCGGGATGGTGCTCTTTGCCGCGGCTTACATGGCCGAAAACGTGCGCGGCGGCCTCCAAGCCATCCCCAAAGGGCAACACGAAGCCGCCTGGGCTTTGGGGCTCAACGGGTTCCAAACCATGTTCTACATCATCTTGCCCCAAGCCCTGCGGAACGTCATCCCGGTCATCGTGGGGCAATTCATCGCCCTGTTCAAAGATACATCGCTGGTCGCCATCGTCGGCCTGTTAGACCTGCTCGGCATCGCCTCGACGGTCTTGGCCCAGCCCGAATTCATCGGCCGACAGCGTGAAGTGTACCTCTTCATCGCCTTGATTTACTGGGTATTCAGTTACGCTATGTCCTACGCCAGCCGCCGCCTGGAAGTGGCCCTGGGCGTGGGTGAACGCTAAACTCGGAGGCTAAAATGAGAGAAACGGTAGCCAAGTTGAAGACCACCCCCGAACAAATCCTCGATCTGCCGGAGGAAGACCGCAACGCAGCCATCGAACGCGGCGAACTCCCCATCGTCCTGGCCCACGAAGTCCACAAGTGGTATGGCAACTTCCACGTCCTGCGCGGCATCAACATGGAAGTGTACAAGGGCGAGGTCATCGTGATCTTTGGCCCTTCCGGCTCGGGGAAGTCCACCTTCATCCGCACCATCAACCGCCTGGAAGAATACCAAAAGGGCAAAATCATCGTTGACGGCACAGAGCTCAGCCGCGACATCCGCAACATCGAAAAAATTCGCATGGAAACCGGCATGGTCTTCCAGCAATTCAACCTCTTCCCCCACCTTACCGTGATGCAAAACATCACCTTGGCGCCCATCCACGTGCGCAAATGGCCCAAGGAAAAAGCCGAAGAGGTCGCCATGCAGCTGCTCAAGCGCGTGGGCATCCCCGAACAGGCCGACAAATACCCCGGCCAACTCTCGGGTGGGCAACAACAGCGTGTGGCCATCGCCCGCGCCTTGGCCATGCAGCCCAAGATCATGCTCTTCGACGAGCCCACGTCGGCCCTTGACCCCGAGATGATCAAAGAAGTGCTCGACGTCATGATCGAACTGGCCGAAAGCGGCATGACCATGCTCGTGGTCACCCACGAAATGGGCTTCGCTCGCGCCGTGGCCAATCGGATGTATTTCTTCGATCAAGGGCAAATCGTCGAAAGCGGCACCCCCGAAGAAATCTTCTCCGACCCCAAGGAAGACCGCACCAAACTCTTCCTTTCGCAAATTCTGCACTAACGCCTTTTGCCCCCCGTGCCACGCTCGCCCCGCAAATGCGGGGCGAGCGTGTTTCTAAAACCCACCCGCAAGACCAGATGCCCTCACAGCCTTACGGCGTCTGCACTTGCACCTTATAAGCCATCGGCGGAACATCTAACCTGAGTTGCACAGCAAAAGGCTTCAACGTCTGCACACACATCTTCGTCGGGTCCGGCAAAACCGCATACACATGCACCAACAAAAGGTCCTCTTGCCGAGCAACTTCGACCCGCAAACGGTGACAAGGGGTAGGCAACTGGCCCTGCAACGACAGCCAAACAGCCCCATCGCGCACCGTCACCTTGGCTTGCACACCAAAGACCTTCGCCCGCAGCCCCTCCTCATCCGTCGGCTGCGGCATCAAATCTTGCCAAGTTTCATTAGGAGAAATGGGAACAGGCACAGGCTCAACCTCCGCGGTCATCGTCGGCGTAGGCACAGGGGTCAACGGCGTGGCCGTCGGCGGCACCGTCACCAACAAAATCCCCTGATCGGGCGGCAGGGTCGAAGGCGGCTGAGCCGCGCA
>Ga0256914_1000932_pt1 | contig 27929 bp, 24 predicted proteins | sample HulkmetaG_FD_191571 | JGI IMG/M metagenome (GOLD analysis project Ga0256914, IMG submission 191571) | Hydrothermal chimney microbial communities from Main Endeavour vent field at the Juan de Fuca Ridge, Pacific Ocean - Hulk | ecosystem: Environmental > Aquatic > Marine > Hydrothermal vents ... | reverse complement strand
CCCCCTGACGGGGGCTACACCCAACCGCTTGCTCACCCCGCGTTCCTTACATTTTTCCCCCTCCACCCGGCTATGTACAATATCCTCCATGACAGCGCGTTCGTTGCTTGACACCCTGGAACGACATCTTGGACATCCGGATGCCCGTCACGCTGCGGTGAGCCGGGCTCTCTTCATCCTTGCCCTGGTCCTCCTGGGCGGGATGTTCATTGGCGCGCTGGGCGGGCTCCTCGCGCTTGTGCTTGCCCTGGGCCTGATCATTGCTTACGCGTTCTTGCGGGACATCCGGGTTGGACTGGTGGCCACCATTGCGGTGTGCTACCTCCTTCCCTTTGCCACATTCCCCTTTGACGTGGGAATTACCCCCACCTTTCTGAATGGGGTTTTGGGCGCAGTGGTCCTCGTCTACCTGGTCCGGGTGGCGACTCGCAGGGAAACCACTTTTCTCATCTCACCTGTTGGAGTGCCCCTGGGCATCTTCCTCCTCTGGATGTTCGTCACCTTCTCCCTGGGCATTCGGCACTCCCGACCCACGCCCACCACATTGCGGCATTTCATGGAGATCGTGCTCGCGCTGGCCATGTTCTACATCGTTCTTAACACCACTCACACCGTACGTGACTTAACCTTCATCACCCGGGTATTCATCCTGGCCGGAACAGCCAGCGCGCTCATTGCCATCATCTTCTACATCCTGCCCGTGAACGTGACCGTCAGCATCCTCAACGCGTTGGCGCGCCTTGGCTATCCCGGCGGCTTTGGCGCCTTGCGCTGGATTGAGGACAATCCGGAGAATCCCATGCGAGCCATTGGCACCGCGGTGGACCCCAACGTTCTAGGGGGGATGATGATCCTGGCCGGAGGGCTAACCGGCCCCCAACTTGCATCGGAAAAACCCTTATTCCCGCGCCCCTGGCTCATTCTCTTCTACCTGACCCAATTGCTGGCCCTGTTTCTAACCTTCTCTCGCGGGTCCATGCTGGGCCTACTGGCCGCGTTGGGCGTCCTGGCCCTGATTAAATATCGGCGACTTCTCCTTTTCCTGGGCATGGGAGGCATTATCCTACTGTTGCTCCCCTGGTCCCAGGAATACATCCGACACTTTATCGAAGGAATTCAGGGGAAGGACCTGGCCACCCAAATGCGCTTTGGCGAGTACAAGGACGCATTCCGCCTCATCCGACGTTACCCCTGGTGGGGCGTAGGATTCACCGGCTCGCCAGACATCGACCTGTACGTGGGTGTCTCCAGCGTGTACCTTCTGGTGGCAGAACAGACCGGCCTCATTGGCTTGGGACTCTACCTGACCACCCTGCTCACCTTCCTGCACACCCTCTGGCGCACCTGGCGTAAGGGCATGCCCGACCCCATGTTAGAAAGCATCCTCCTGGGATACGGCGGGGCGCTGGTAGGTGCGATGGTGGGCGGCGTATTCGATCACTACCTGTTCAACCTCGTGTACCCTCACATGGCCACGTTATTCTGGATGTTCATCGGGTTGGGTGTGGCAACCACTCGCTTTATTGGAATGCGCCAGGATAAGGTGATGTGACACCCATGAACCAGAGGAGTCTTGGTTCCTACATCGCGGCCTATGTACAAGCCTTGCGACAAAGCGTGCGTCCCATATGGCACATACGACAGGACCGCCTATGGGAGGTGGATGCGTTGCGGGGCATTGCAATTCTAATGATGGTTGTATATCACATCACCTGGGATCTGTACGGCCTGGGCGGATACCACATACCCATATACGGCCCATTCTGGACCCTCTGGCAACGCATTACAGCAGGATTATTCATCGGACTTGTAGGGGTATCCCTGCACTTACGGACCCAGAAACTGCACCGAAAAGGACAGTTCGCCATATGGCCATTTGTACAACGAGCCCTCGTCATCTACACCTGGGCGCTGGTCATCTCGCTGGTAACTTACGTGTTTCAACCCGAGGAAATGGTGCGATTTGGCATCCTTCACTTCATTGGCACAGCACTGATCCTGGCCCTCCCCTTCGTCCACGTCCCTGCCCTGGCTTTAATTATGGGCGTGGGAATCCTGGCACTTCCCCGCCTAACCTCATGGCGCCACACGTGGTCTTCGATGGAATGGGTTGGCTTAATTCAGGCCCCACATCCTGCCTTCGACTATTTCCCACTCATTCCCTGGATAGGATGGGTGCTCATCGGCATCGCGGTGGGAGCCCTCCTATTCCCACAAGGTCACTCGCGCTGGTCTTCCCCCTCCTCTCCTGTGATCCTGTTTCGCTGGCTACAACTCGCCGGTCAAAACGCACTCCTCCTTTACCTAATTCACCAACCCCTCATTGTGGCCACATTAACACTCCTGGGGTACATCCACATGGGCTAACCCCACCACACTGTTAGCCCCATCATCGTTCCTGCATCCCCACCCCCTCGGGAACAACGCGTAACGTGACAATCTCAAAAGGACGCAGAGAAAGGTGTACCTGAGTGCCCTCCACTAGAAGGGACTCCTCATCCTCTTCCAGCAAATTAGTGCGCCACGCGGCTTGAACAGGGAAACCAAAGGTCAAAGTAACCGCTCCCCGCATGCGAAGAGCCTCGTAAAGGCGAAGTATAACGCCATGACCGTCTTCCGCCCGTTTGACCGTCTCAACAACTACATTACCCGGTTGCACCCTCACAAAGACATAAGACGAAAGCGGAGAAGTTCTTTTCCCACGTCCACGGCCCACAATAAGGGGATCGTTAAGCGCGTACGCGGATTGGATAGTCTCCTTGCTCAGAGGGCCGCGATGTGGGAACAGGCTGTACGTAAACTCATGCTCTCCCACGTCCGCGGTAGGATCGGGCATTGTCGGACCTCGCAAGAGGGAAAGACGGATAACATTCTCGTGAACATCGTGGCCATATTTACAATCATTGAGCAGGCTTACCCCGTAATTCCCCTCGCTCAAATCCACCCACTTCTGAGCCACACTCTCAAACCGAGCCCAATCCCAACTGGTGTTACGGTGTGTAGGTCGCTCCACATGACCCCACTGAATTTCATAAGTGGCCCGAGGAGAGAGCACATTAACCGGAAACGCAACTTTCAACAAAATGTGGCGTTCCTTCCAGGTGACCCGAGTAACGAAGTCGATCCGTCGGCTGTTGTGGGTCAAAGAAATGCGCTGCACAATGTCACTGTTCAGAATGCGACGGCGAATCTCCAACGTGCCCCGAAGTGGCCCTTGTTCCACCACGCGCACAGAAGAGGCAGGTTCCGCCAGCCACATCTTGTCATCATAAAAAATATCAATATCCCAGGCATCCCAATTCAAAGGACGGTCCTCAAAGGCCTGAAATTGATTGCCGACTGCCCCAGGGGCCATCACCTCCCGCTTTGCTTCCTTATCATAGATGCGTACAAGGTCACCCGCATCGTTGAATTCCACCCGCAGGTACGAGTTCTCCAACACGTGTTCGGAAACAGTGAGATCACTGGCAGTCACAGGAACTTGTCCTGGACGAATGTACAAAGGAAGAACACCGTACGGGGGCACTTCACCAGCCGAGAGCAGAACCCCTTCATCAGTAACCTGGTGAAGCACCAGGGTACCATCATCCCGCTCTAAGTGAACCGCTTCGGGCAACGCGTGGGGCCAAAGAGCCAGATCATCCCGCGGGAAAGACGTGGGGTTAATGAGGAGCACATCCCCGGGTAAGACTTGAGCCAGCGCGTCCAACGCACGTTGCACCTCCGCCCGGAGGTGCTCCTGTACCCAAGCATAATCTCGATGCGCATCCTCATAGACATCCCGAATGCTACTCCCGGGGAGAATATCGTGAAACTGATTCAGACACACCCGACGCCATGCACTTCGAAACAGATCCTCGGGATAAATGTAGTCTGGATTCAGCAGCGTGGCCAGCGTGGACAGAAATTCCCCGTCATGGAGGAGAAATTCACTTTTTCGATTTGCCCGTTTGATACGCCCCTGGGTAGTATAAGTCCCACGGTGAATTTCCAGGTAGAGTTCACCGTTCCACACGGGGAGCCGCTCACCCGCTTCCCGCTCCAAACGGGTGAAGAATTCAGCCACACTTCCCTGTCGAACGCGTGGGCTCGCGGGAAAATGCTTCAACTCTCGGATATTCTCCAGCATCTCCCGAGTGGGACCGCCCCCGCCATCCCCATACCCGTACGCCATGAGCATCTCCTGGTACAAATCCTTCTGGAGATAGTTGCGCCATGTGCCCAAAACCTGTTCAGGGAGAACGCGTGCGTTGTAAGTACTGGCATACGCCTCACGTGGGTCGGGTGTGGGGCTAAAGTGAGTGAGCACCCGTGTGCCATCCAACCCCTGCCACCAAAATGTATCATACGGAAGGCGGTTATATTGATTCCAACCAATTTTAATGGTGAAGAAATACTTGAGACCAGCCTGGCGTATCAGTTGAGGTAAAGCCCACGAATAACCGAACACATCGGGCAACCAAAGGACTGGAGATTCCGCATCCGGGCCAAAATGCTCCCGGAAGAAAGTACGACCCAGGAGGAATTGGCGGGCCAAGGATTCAGGGCCAGTGATGTTACAATCCGCCTCCACCCACATCCCCCCAATAGGTTCCCAACGTCCTTCCTGAACCCGTTCTTGAATTGCGGCGAAAAGGTCTGGATCGTCCTCGCGAACGAAGGCGTACAGTTGAGGTTGGCTTTGAGTGAAGTGATATTCTGGATCCTCCTCCATCAAATGGAGAACAGTGTAAAAGGTACGGCGGGCCTTGTGCCGAGTTTGGGCCAGGGGCCAGAGCCAGGCCACATCAATGTGCGCATGTCCCGTAGCGACAATATCCACGTTCATAGGACCGCCCGCGCGTTCAATGCCTTCTCTTAAGATCGCGTGGGCTCGTGGCACGCTCGAATAAAACGCATCGCCCAACGGCTCCCGAAGGTCCAAAGCGCGAAAGGCCTGATCTAAGGCGTTGAGCAAGAACGACCGCTCAACCGCATCCTCGTCCAGAGATTGAGCAACACCCAAGGCAACACGAGCCGTAGCAATGAAATCCCGAGTGTCCGAATCAATTTCCACCAGATAAGCCTGACGCATAAAAAGCTGAGTGCCATCCTCGCCCCCCATGCCACCGCCCAAGCCAGTCCAACCGTGCAGGGCAAGAAGGTGGGGGCGATGGTCATACCAACGCGAGGGCAGACGAATCTCCTGGTGGTGTCTGTCACACGCGGCTATCGGATACCCATCCACATACACCAGAGCCTCTGGATGACTGAAATCGCCTGCAATGCCTAAAGGGAGATAAAGAGCAACGGGTCGCGAAAAATCCCACAGTTCGGGCACAGCGATCCACGTGCGAAGCACAAAATCCGTGCGCCAGTGTCCCCAGTAACTTTGCGGTGGAATCACAGGCCAACCCTGGTCGTCCACATCCAGACCAACAGGAGGGGATTCTGATGGGCCGGATAAGTACAGCACCCGAAACGGAGGTATTGGATATCGGCGGCGATAAACCAGAGGCTTAATCAAATCCAATCGCCGCGCAATCTTCTGTGCCGTGTAACGAACAGTGTGGTACATGGTTTCACGGCTCCTCAGAGATTGAACATGGTAAAACAGCAACCAAGGAAGGATACCTTCCCCCTATCCACTTTGCGTTCAACGCCCCAACAGTGCGTGGAGAACCTCATCCACGCGAGCAGTGGCCAAAGCACACACTTTATCCGCAGCCCCGTAATAGACGTACAGAACGCCATCCCGCACAATCGCGCCGGTGGGAAAGACAACATTGGGGATGTCACCTTCTCGCTCGTAAGATTCCACCGGTTCCAAAATGGGCTCAGGCAGACGGGCTATGACCCGTCGTGGATCTTCCAAATCGAGCAGGGCCACACCGGCCCGGTAAACCCGGTCCTCACCCACCCCGTGATAGATGAGCAACCACCCCTCGTTGGTCTTAATAGGGGGCGGCCCTGCGCCGATCTTACGAGCCTCCCATGGGAATTGGGGGCGCATAATCGTGTAATCCTCTACCCTGCTCAAGTGGGCACGCCAGTAAGCCCAGTCGGGATGGGCCAGTGCGTCGGGACCAGGCAAAAACGCGATTTGGATATTGGGTTCGATTCGGTGTAAGAGCACCACCTGCCCGTCAACCAGTTCCGGAAAGATGACCGCATCCTTATCCTGCGCGTCTGGAATAAGGACGCCATGTTTGGTAAATGTGCGCAAATCGTGGGAGGACGCAATGCCCACCCGATCCCCCCGCCCGGAAAACGCAGGCGCGGAAAGTGCCGTATAAGTAACCCACCAGGTAGGCTCACCATCCACATCCAAACGGGTCACCCGGGGATCCTCACACCCCCACATGTCCTCCGGCGTATCTGGGCGAATAACTGGCTCGGGCAGGCGGTGGAAGTGCACCCCATCATCGCTAATGGCCAGGCCGATGTTTGAAATGTAATTAATGTATCCATATCCATGGGGATTGGGCTTGTAATCCGCGCCAATAGCCCGGTAAAGCATATACACTCGGTCATCTGGACCAAGTGTTACACCACAGTTAAATACCGCTCCTGCTTCCCAACGTTGAGCGGGATTCGGTTCTAAGACCGGGTTCTCCGGATGACGTTGTAGTTTCAATGCCTCCCTCCTCGCAGCAAATGTTCCACTAGATCGGGCAAACGCACCCGCGCCACAGCACACACCTTGTCTGCAGCCCCATAGAACACCAACAAATCCTCCCCCAGGACCACTACATCCTCCGGGAAGACCACATTAGGCACATCGCCTTCCACTTCCCAAGGCAACTCAGGTTCCAGGATAGGCTCCCGGGTGCGTCCTAAGACCCGCCATGGTTCCTCTAAAGCCAGCAAGGCCGCGCCGGCTCGGTAAACGTGGTGTTCATCCACACCGTGATAAATCAACAGCCAACCCTGTTCTGTCCACACCGGTGGCGGCCCCGCGCCGATCTTATCCCCTTCCCAAGAATACTTCGGAGCCATAATCACTCGATGGCCGAACATGCGTCCCGGTAAACCGTCCAACCACGCGAACCATATGCTGGGCCGCTTTACGGGATATTTCGGTCCCACCCAATTGGCAGGGCGGTGGATGACCGCGTAGCGCCCCTGGATCCGCCGGGGGAAGAGGACCACATCCCGCTCTTCCGCATCATAAGGGGTAATAACACCCAGGCGCTGGAACCGAGGTCCACCCGCCGCGTTCCAATCGCTAATCCGAGATAAGGCCACTCGGGCATTCGCGGTTACCGGCTTAGGGAGACCAATACGTCGCCGCACCGCGGCCGGAGGTGCGGGAGTGGGAGTCACCACATAGGTCATATAATATTCCCCATCAATCTCAGTAACCCGCGGATCCTCGGTGGACATCTCCCAAAGTTTGACATCCGGGCCGAACACCGGTTGACTCGCACGGTGCACGAGGTGCAATGTCTCGTCGAAGACAGCATGGCCCAAGTGGGAAGCGTAATGGACATAATCTCCCACGGCTCGGTACAGCACATGGATACGACCATCCACGTGGATGGCCGCACAGTTAAATACTGCAATGGACTCCCAATCATCCCCGCGCGGAGTGATGATGGGATGGGTAAACACACGTTCTAATTTCACAGAAGGTGTTCCTCCAGTGCGTCCAATATCTGTTGCAGCGGGGCTGTAGCTACCCCCATCACCCGATCCGCGCCGCCGTAGAAAACATACACCGTTCCCTCAACGACTGGATTCGCACACGTGAAGACGACATTGGGGACATCTCCCTTAATCTCCCAGGTTTCCCGGGGCTCTAGAATCGGCTCATCCAAGCGCGCTCGCACTGTGGAAGGGTCGTCCAGGTCCAGAAGCGCGGCTCCTAACCGGTACACCATATGTTCATCTACACCATGGTAAATCAGGACCCACCCCTTATCCGTCTTAATCGGAGGCCCTCCAGCACCTATTTTGTAATTATCCCACCGCCCAGGCCGGGGTTCCATAATAACGTGGTGGTCTGTCCAGTGAAGCAAATCGTCCGAATACGCCAACCAAATGTGAGGCGGGCGTCGATGAAGAAGTGCATAACGCCCTCCAATGCGCTCAGGAAACAGCACGTGGTCCTTATTATCTTCATCCGGCAAGATCACCCCCATCCGCTCCCAGGTGATGAGATTGGTACTTCGAGCCAGAGACGCGCGCACCCCTTGGGGAGAGTAACCGGTATATGTCATATAAAACACGCCGTCAATCTCAGTAATTCGCGGGTCCTCAACACCCCGAGTTTCCCAATCCTCCTGGGGAGAAAGGACAGGTCGGTCCAATCGGGCCCAATGGACCCCATCCTGGCTTACAGCATAACCTATGTGAGATATGTAATCCCACCCTTGAGCACGGTACAACATGTGAAAGAGGCCATTATGGTGAATAACAGCCGCGTTGAAAACGTTAAGAGCCTCCCAAGAATGCCATGGGTGAGGCAATAGTACAGGATTCTTCGGATGTCGTTGAAGATGCATGCTCACGCCTCCACGATGTAAAAGTAAACCGTAGAGAAAACCTAGCGGTCAGTTAGGATAAGAAATTCAAAGGTACATGATCCCACCTTAGGCCTATTCTTGGCAAAAAAACGCATCTCACATCTCCAAATGCCCCACGGCCAAACCAACGACGCGGTCCGCGGCACCGTAGTACACCCAGAGGTCGGGAGCGTTATAGACCATTCCAGTGGCAAAAACGACATTGGGCACCTGTCCCTCGCGTTCCCACGTGCGTTCAGGCCGCAATAACGGTTCATCCGACCGCCATAACACACGTCGCGGTTCCGAAGGGTCCAGAAGAGCACACCCGATGCAATGCACTTTTTCCTCATTCCACCCGTTGTACACCACCAAAATCCCCCACTTTGTCAGAAGTGGAGGTGGACCGGGTTCTACGCCCATGCTGTCGAAATAGCCGGGTCTGGGACTTAAAACCACACTCGCGTCAGGGATAGTCCAATGCACAAAGTCCTGGGAAAAAGCAATGCCAATAGAGGTCTGCCAGGGCCGACGTTCGCCCAGGAAGAGCATCGCGTACTGCCCATTCACGCGGAAGGGAAACAGGGCGCCGGCTTTGACCTGTCTTTCATACCACTGTTCCCGACGCGGGTACAGCACCACCCCTAACTTGTGCCAATGGTACATATCTGTGGAAACAGCCATACACACGTGTTCCTGGTCACCGTGGGCATCCTTGCCCACATAAGTGCACACAAAGCGGCCATCCACGTACACAAGCCGGGGATCTTCACACCCAAGGCGTTCGTAAGAGAATTCAGGGACAAGAACAGGGCTCGGATGGACGTGAAAGTGAACACCATCTGTGCTCACAGCCAACCCGATGAGCCCACTTACAGCCGCGTCGAACTGCCCACGGAAGAGCATGTAATACCGCCCCTGGTGGAAGAGGACAGCAGGGTTGTAAATGGCCGTCCGGTAAAACCGGTGAAATTGCGGCACCAGGATTGGGTTGTTTGGATGTCGGGTTAAATGAATAACCTGTTCACGCGTGCTCATGTATCCTCCCCACCACGGGAGGCATCAGGGGGAGAGCCTTCCCCGGTCGGGGGGGCGGAAGGGGGGCGGGAACGGCGAACAGAACGGGCGACGGCCACCACGACAAACGTAGCCATTGCCAACCCAGCAATGTCCACCCAGAATTCCACCGAGTTCGGCTGGAGGAGTGGTAAAGGGATTAACGCCAAGATAATAAGGAAAATGCCCACTGTGAACATAATACGCGCTACCAAGGTTTCCATACGGGAATCCTCTCAATTAAATGGCATGCAGCGTAGTGATCACCTTCCAGTAAGTGCAGGGGCGGATTCTCTCGCGCGCAAATTTCCTCCGCGTAAGGACATCGAGGGTGGAATCGACAACCCGATGGTGGGTTCGTAGGATCGGGCAAATCCAGGCTGCGCAAGGGTAAAGGCTTTCCGTGCCGGGCCTTCTTGGGGTCAGGCACAGGCACTGCAGAAAGTAGAGCCTGCAAGTAAGGATGGCGCGGAGTTTCTAGCACCCGTTGCAAGTTCCCCTGCTCCACTAATTGTCCCAGATACATCACAGCAATGCGCCCATTTTGCACAAAATACCGGGCAGTCGCCAAGTCGTGAGTAATGTAGAGGAAAGTGATACCGAACCTCTCGTTCAGGGAACGCATAAGGTCCAGGATAGAAAGCCGCAAGGATACATCAATCATGGAGACAGGTTCATCCGCGACAATAAGTTTGGGCTGCAAGGCGACCGCCCGCGCCAACACGACACGTTGCCGTTGACCGCCACTCAGTTGATGGGGGTACTTGTCCAGGAAATCACCCGCAGGGGAAAGCCCCATAAGTTCCAGGAGTTCCGCGGCCTTCACGCGGGCTTCGTGACCATTTCGAGCAAAGCGATACCGCAAAAGGGGAGCGCTCAAACTCTGGGCAATCGTCCGTACAGGATTCAACGCCGCATAGGAATCCTGGTGCACAATCTGCACATTACGCCGGTATTCTCGGTACGCATCGCGGCTTAAATGGCGAATATCTTGTCCTTTGTAACGGATTACACCTTCGGTGGGACGATATACCCCTACAATTAACTTCCCCAAGGTGGTCTTACCACACCCACTTTCCCCCACGAGAGCCAAAATCTCGCCCTCATGGATTTTCAGGTTCACATGCACCACCGCTTCCACGCGAGTGCGCTTAAAAAGCGAACCGCGAGTGAAAGTAATGCTCACATTTTCCAGTTCGATGATAGGTTCACCCACGTTGAGTTCCCCTCCCATTATACATGTACGCGCTCCCAGTTGTGACAAGCGACTTCATGGCCTTCCTCAATGCGCAGCATCACCGGATTCTCGGTCTCGCAACGGGATGTCGCGTAGGAACAGCGGGGAGCAAAAGGACAGCCCGGAGGTGGATTCACCAGATCCGGCGGCATTCCAGGAATAGGTCGTTTGGACGTCAAATCACCTACCAGAGAGGGAGCAGCGTTCAACAGGCCTACTGTGTACGGGTGACGGGCCCGGTAGAAAATGGTGTAAATATCTCCAGTTTCGACCAAACGTCCCGCGTACATAACGCCTACCCGGTCGGCCACCTTTGCCACCACCGACATGTCATGGGTCAACAACAACATGGCTATGCCAGTCTTCTGACGGATATCGTTCAAAATGTCCATAATATAAGCCTGGGTAACCACATCCAAAGCAGTGGTGGGTTCATCGAGAATGAGCAAACGCGGGTTCAATAGCAGGCTCAGGGCGATCACCACCCGCTGGCGCATTCCCCCGCTCAACTGGTGGGGATACGCACGCAACACCTGTTTAGGTTCCAAGCGCACCATCTGCAGCAATTCCGTAGCGCGCTGGAGAACCGCATCCCGGTTGTGTTCCCCATGATCCGCGGCAGTGTCGATAAAGTGGTCCGCAATGTGCATTACCGGATTCATCACATTTTGGGCCGCCTGGAAGACCATGGCCACATTACGCCAACGGTATTGTCGCAACGCGTTTCCATCCAAGGACAGCACATCCTGGCCGTCGAATTCCACGCGCCCGGATGCGATGCGGCCAGGAGGGGGAACCAAATTTAACAGCGCGAAGGCTAATGTGGACTTCCCACTGCCGCTCTCGCCGACCAGGGCGAAGATTTCTCCTGGATACACCACCAACGAGGCCTCGTTCACAGCCCGCAATGTTCCCCGTTCTAATTCAAACTCAACGACTAAATCCTTGACGTGGAGTAATGGCTTCATGATCGCAACCTCGGATTTAAGACCTCGTCCAGCCCGTGGGCAAAGAACAACGCACCTAATTGGAACAGAATAATGGCCACCATGGGCGCGGTCGCGTAATAAATCCCTTGGGGAATGTAGATGGCTCCGGCCTGTTTAATGGCCAAATTCAACATCATGCCCCAGTTACTGGCGGAAAAGGGAATAACCCCCAAGAGCATAAGTCCCACACTGGCTGTAATGGCATCCTTCATAATGTAGAGGAAGTTAATGGCCACATACGGCATGATATTAGGCAACAACTCCTTGATAATGATGTGCCCCAAACTCAACCCCATCACCCGGGCAGCCTCAATGAACTCGCGCTCCTTCAAGGAAAGGATCTGAGAACGCACAGCCCGTGCAAGTCCTCCCCAGGCCCACACACTCAAAATAATGGCCAAGGAGACGGGATCCTTCACGTGAAAAATGGTGGCAAACACTAACATCACGGGAAACTTAGGGATGGTGAGAACCGTGTTGGTCAACAACATCAAAAGGGCGTCCAACATTCCTCCTTGAAGGCCCGATAGCATACCGACCGTCAAGGCAATGCCCACCGTGAAAACCGCGGCGAAAAAGGCGATGGAAAGCACATCCCGGGAACCGTGGACGATTAAGGCAAAGGTATCACGGCCCACGTAATCAGTGCCCAAAGGATGGGCCAGGGAAGGAGGCAGGTATCGCTGCTCATAATGCGCCGTCATATCCAAGGGCACGACATATGGCCCTATGGCAGCCATAAGGAGAAACCCCGCCAGGATGAGGAATCCTGCCAGCGCGCGCTTGTTGCGACGTAGCACACGGTACGTCTGATACAAAAGGTCGAACCGGCGTGGTGCTGGAACGGTCGCGGTTGTCACAATTTAATCCTCCAAACGAATGCGTGGGTCCAACCATGTGTACAAAATATCCGCGACAAAATTGGCGAAAATAGTGGCTGCCGCGGTGAGAAAGAACAACCCTTGCATTAAACCATAATCTCGACGGTTTACTGCTTCATTGAAAAACCAACCAATTCCCGGGTAATTAAAGATGGTCTCGATAAGTACAGAGCCTCCCATCATGCCCCCAAAGGCAATGGCCAGGCCGGTCACCAGGGGAAGCATGGCATTGCGGCCCATGTAGCGGGTCATAATACGGCTTTCCTTGAGCCCACGCGCCCGAGCCGCCATAATGTAGTCCTCCCCCAAGACACTGACCGCACTTCCCTTCATGGCTAAGGCCCAGGACGCGGTGTTCTCAAAGGTATACGCGGCAACAGGCAACACAGCATGATGTAAGACCGTTTTGATAAAATCCCAACTAAGCGCGGGTTTCACAGATGGGTCATACGCGCCTTTGGTGGGAAACCACTTCAAATTAATGGCGAATATCATGAGCAGGATGAGTGCAGTAATGTAATCTGGGGTAGCCCCGGTCAGCGCGGCATATCCGGTGATGATGGGATCGAGAACGGTTTTCCGCTTCCACGCGATGACCATGCCCAAAATGGATCCGATGGTAAAACTGAGCAACAAGGACGTGGAAAGCACAAACACCGTCCAGGGGAGAGCCCGGGCCACAATCTTGTTGACCGACGTCTTGTAGAGGATAGATGTGCCCAGGTCGCCGTGGGCCAACCCTTTCACATATCGGATGTACTGACTTACCACAGGTTCGTCAGGGTTATACGCGTACATCGCGCGGACTTGTTTCATGGCATCTTCCATGCTGATGCCATAGGTCTGGACAATCTCCAACGCCCACTCTTGCAGGGCATCCCCCGGCGTATTGCGCACCACAAAAAAAGTCAACGTGGTAACGAAGAACAGCGTTATAAGGGCAATGCCCAAACGTTTTAAAATGGCCATGCGTTGCCTCCTAAGGGGAGACCGAACAATACGGCCTCCTCGGGCACACGACCCGAGGAGGCCGTCCTAAGATTGTTTACCGAACCGGCTTCAACATACCCTTTCGCATCATCACAATGTAGGCACGCTCCGCACCGCCGCCACCCAGGGTCCACAACGGATCATCCACGTCCGGATAACCGGTGACGTGCTTTTCGTTGTGGAACATCATTAGGCGCTTTTCCAGATAAGGCACGGCGATGAGGTGTTCATTGGAAATCCAGGCCGCTTCCTGAACCAGTTTCTTCATCTCCGCCTCGTCAAAGGTGCTGCCCATCTTCACAACCAGGTCCTCCAGGTTGACCGGTTGGCCATCCGGGCCAGGCAATTCCTTGGGGATTCCTGCACGCTTCGCTGTGTCGCCCAGGAAGTGACGCTGGAAGCCGGCCCAAGGATGACCATAACCCCACCACACCGCGGTCCACTCAAGCGCGATTTGATAGTCGCCAGTGGTGATCTTGGGCCAGTACACCGCGTTCTCCAGTGGACGACATTCGGTGGGGAACCCAAAACTGGTCAATTGAGTGGCCAAGTTGTCACAAGCAATGACCCAATCAGAATATCCTGCAGGGGCATTTAACTCAAAGGAGAGGGGATTGCCCTCCGGGTCCACCCAATTGCCGTCGTCGCCCCGTTTGTACCCCATCTCCTTGAGCATGGCCTCGGCCTTATCCGGGTTGTACTCGTAGGAGGTAAGCCCATCCAGGAAATCTTTGGAGAGCCACTTGTCGCGGAAGGACATGAGAATGTTGTGCGCGTAATCGTCCACATCGCCCGCGAAGTAGTAGGTAACTTCCCGCATCTGCTTGCGGTCGATAACGTGGGTCATCGCCTTGCGGAACTTGTAGTCGGAGAAAGGCTTAATGCGCCAATTGTACACAATGCCGAACTCGGCCCAGTCTGTGGGCAAGGAGAGTTTCATCTGCGGCTGACGAGCCAGGATCTGGTCGGTCACATCCTTGGGGGTAGCAGGGTGAGCAACATCGATTTCGTCAGCCATCAGGTAGGCCCACACGACTTCGTTGGAACTCCAGCGCAAGATGCGCAGGCCATCAAACGCGATTTTGTCCGCTTCGTAGTGCTTGGGGAACTTGCTCAGAATCATCTCGGACGCGGTGACCGTATCCAAAACAAACGGTCCCGTACCTATGGGTTTTTCTGGCTTAAAGTTGGCCAAATCCTGGCGAATCTTTGCCAGGGCGTCCTCGTCGTCCATTGAGTTGGCAACCTGTTCTGCCCACTTGCCGTAAAGGTGGTATGGCGAGGTGATTAACTCATTGGCCAGGATCTGTTTCGCAAAGGGGGTCGGGTTCTTCCAGTAGAAGACCACCGTGTGGTCATCCGGCATTTCCATCCGATCCAGGAACTTCCAAATGGGAGCGCCCTGGAGATAGCGAAGGTAAATGGTCGTCCACACATCCTTGCTGGTAAAAGGCTTGCCGTCGTGCCATACTGCATTGGGCTGCAGGTGGACAACAAGATGGTCCTTCTCGTCCTCAAAGGATGCCGCCAGAGCGGGCACAATCTCCCCGTTGGCGGGCACATAGTAGAACAAGGGCTCGTACACCCACCACCAGGCAGCGCCTACACCGCCCGGCGCGAAGCGATTGCCATGATATGCTGGGGGAGCGCTCCAACCGCCTGCCGTGCGGAAGATAGCGGGCTGGGGGACTGGGGTGGGAGTTACAACGACTTCCTTGGTCACCACCTTCTCCACTTCTTTGGTGACCACTTTCTCAACTTCCTTGGTCACGACTTTTTCCACTTCCTGCGTGACCACAACGGTCTTCTCTATCACCTGTGGGGTTGACTTTGCACAAGCGGTCAAGCCAACAGCGAGCAAGGCAATGAGAACCACGAATAGCACCAAGCGCTTCATGGGACAGTCCTCCTTTCAGGTTCCAAACCGAAATCAACGATAAGGGAACACTAGGGACTCACACACGCACTCGCGAGAGGTCTCACCTCCTTTCTAGCGGTTTTCCTGAGGATTCTCGAATCACCAGTTCGGTGAACACACGCGTGTGCAACGGGGGCTCGTGGGGATGTTCCAACAATGTCAGGAGGCGCCTCACAGCTAGAGCCCCCATTTCCTTACGAAAAACGCGAACCGAAGTCAACGGAGGTACAACATGACGAGCCAGTTCGCCATCGTCAAAGCCCACAACGGCCACATCGTCGGGCACGCGAAAGCCATGTTCACGCAAGGCCCGCATACTCTCCACGGCTGTGAGGTCGTTGGCCGCGAAGATCGCGGTGGGCATAATTTCCGGGGTTACCTGGGATAACAGCCGCTGCATGGCTATGTACCCTGTCTGAGGCTGTCGGGGAGCCCCCTCGGCAATCAACCGTTCATCAAAGGGGAGACCGTGTTCTTGGAGCGCTTTTTTGTACCCCTCAAACCGCTCGGCGAAACTCAAGTCCTGAAACCACTCGCACACAAAACCGATGCGACGATGGCCCAACTCAATCAAATAGGAGACGGCCTCGTAGGCCCCGCCCACATTATCCGTTACAATGCTGTCCACTTTGGGCACATGGTTGTCCACCAAGACAATGGGCACATTCTGTAACTTTAGAGAGGTAATCACATCGCGCGGGATATCACATCCGGCTAAAATCAGTCCATCCACCCGGTTCTGTTGAATCACAGCCGGGGTCTTATTACTTCCATCCGCGGCGAAGATAATGTGATAGCCGTGCTTCCGAGCCTCCTCATCCGCACCGGCCAGGACCTCTCCGTAGAAGGAGTGGGGTCCCAATGTATGCCGGGGGTGAACCAGAAAGCCCAGGTTATATGTCCGTCCGGAGACCAGGGTCCGGGCAGCCATATCGGGGAGATACCCCAATTCGCGAGCGGCTTGTAAAACGCGCTGACGCGTTTCCTCGCTAATACCTGGGCGGTCATTCAACACCCGAGAAACCGTGGAAGGGGATACGCCGGCTTTTTTTGCGACATCGTGAATAGTTGGCGCCATGGAAACTTCCTCGCAAACGTTTGCAATTGATTTGCGATTTCATTATAGGAGAAAGAACCCACCTTGTCAAGAGGGACGGCTACATTTTAACCCGGTTCCGATAGGTATGTGCGGAACGTGAAAAACCTCTGTACAAGAAGTGAATGGGTGCCCTGCGACTCAACTTTACTCCAAAGGAGGGAAAAAGGGAACGGGGGGGAAACGCTTATCCCGCACCTGCACACCCAGGGCCAGAAAAAACAAGAGGGGCGGCTACCCGTGTAACCGCCCCATCTGGCACCCCCGAGAGGATTTGAACCTCTGACCTCCTGGTCCGCAACCAGGTGCTCTATCCACTGAGCTACGGGGGCTCGTATCAGCGGGGAGGGTGGGATTCGAACCCACGGTGGAGGTTTTTGCCCCCACAACCGCTTAGCAGGCGGCCCCGTTCAACCACTCCGGCACCTCCCCTCACCCATATGTAATTGTACTTCAGGCGGAGGGAGAGGGATTCGAACCCCCGGGGCTTGCGCCCAGCGGTTTTCAAGACCGCCGCCTTCGTCCACTCGGCCATCCCTCCACGGGGTTACCTCTCCACTTCGCAGGAGAAGTATATAGAAAAGGGGAGAAAAAGTCAAACACGAACAACCGGGTGGCAGCACATCCGAGGCATTCTTCAAAAAGCAAGGAATACCGGCAACGCCCCCCACCGCTCGCGCAGGTGACGCACCAGGGAACGTATGCGTCGGTCAGAGGATAGCGTAAAATACGTTTCACCCCCCACTTGGTGGGATACAACAATACCCGCCGATTCCAACGACCTCATGTGATGAGCCACTACAGAGGGCGGACGACGAACGCGCTCCGCAATTTCTGTGAGCGTCCACCCTCGCTTTGGCACATTCCCCAACACCGTAATAATATCCCGCCCCACCAAGCCGACTACATGCCGTTCTAGAAACCGAAGAAGTTCAATATCGACAATGTGATTATTTGTCTGCCCGTTTACCATTGAATGCCCCCTACCCACCTTGCTCGGATTGGGTACGCCATGCGAACGCCTTTCCCCTCGCCCCCATTAAGTTTTCCCCTCCTAACTATTCCCACAGTTAGCATAATCGGCCCCGCAGGGAAACTCAATCCCATTTTGGGACCTATATAGCGCGCGGGAACTTTAGACATGTAAGGAACCCTATTCCTTTGACGGCAACGTAGGCCAAAAGGTTGCGGGAAATTCCTCACTCCTGCCGAAGTGTATGTAAAAGGCGCACAAAGGAGGGGAAAGAATCACCAATACACTCTGCACCTTCAACCACCGTCTCCCCCTCGGCAATAAGGCCGGCGATAGATAGCGCCATGGCCAGACGATGGTCACCGTGGGACCACACGCGGGCCCCGCGCAAGGACGACGGTCCGTGGACCACAAATCCATCCGGTAAGGCTTCTATGTTAGCCCCTAACCGCCGCAATTCTTGAACCACCGCGGATATCCGGTCCGTCTCCTTGACCCGCAATTCCGACGCATCCCGCACGATAGTGGTTCCCTCTGCCTGGGTGGCAGCCACAGCAAAGATGGGGAATTCATCTATCATTCGCACCACCGTGTGCCCACGCACTTCAGTGGCTTGCAGCACCGAAGAACGCACGTGAATATCCGCCACTGGCTCACCACCGCTCTCCCGCACGTTCTCCAACTCCACACGAGCCCCCATCGCAGAAAGCACGTCCAAAAGCCCTGTGCGGGTGGGATTCACCCCCACCCCTTGAATCCACACATCCCCCTGTTCCACCAACAGAGCCGCCACAATCAAGAACGCGGCAGAGGAAAAATCCCCAGGTACCACCATGTCTAAGGGGGAAAGGGGATGAGTCAACGGATTCACCCGGATTGTTCCGTCACGGGTGTGAATGTCTGCCCCCATGGAGATCAACATGCGTTCGGTGTGATCACGCGCAGGCCCTGGCTCAAGAACTTCCGTCTCCCCCTGGGCAAATAAGCCCGCCAAGATCAAAGCCGATTTCACCTGGGCAGAAGCCACCGGGAGTTCGTACGAAATGCCTTGCAGATTTCCACCACGCAAGGCCAATGGCGCGTACTTGCCATCCTCACGGCCCAAGACAAGAGCCCCCATGCGACGCAAGGGTACTGTTACGCGAGCCATGGGTCGACGGCGCAATTGAGCCGACCCCGTCAGCACTGATGTAAACGGCTGTGCCCCAAGCAGGCCCACCAATAAACGCATGGTTGTACCGGAATTTACACAGTCGATGACATCCTCCGGCTCCCGCCACGCGTGAGGGCCTCTTCCATGGACAATGATTTCATCCTGCCGAGGCCGCTCTACCTGTACCCCAATGGCCTGAATGGCTTTGAGCGATGCTTCGCAATCTCCCCCGTACAAGAAGTGACGAATGCGACTTTTTCCTTCTGCCATCGCAGCAAATAACACGGCCCGGTGTGACATGGACTTATCGCCCGGGACCTCCACGCGGCCCATTAATTTGCGGGCGGGCTTCACCGTCAGGGTAGCCATTGAATCACCTCCTAAACTCCTTACGCTTTCTGCGCACGGCGATCACGTTATACCTCATCGGAACCGACACGCTTCTCCCCATGCCTTGGCCCAAAAGCAGGCCCGTTTCCCCTCCGTCACAAAAACACTTTCTTAGGACGCCAAACCCTACGTTGCTCATCCCATTGCAGAATAGCCAGAAACCGTCCGCCCGCGTACGCGCGCACCCATTTCCCCTGAAGAGGCAGGTTAAGGTCCGACAGAAAACCGCCATGGCGAACCCGTTGTGCTTGTTCTGGGGTTAAGTCCACTCGGGGCATATCGTGCAAGCCTGCATCCGGGGGCAACAAGTAGGTTCGCCAATCAGAGGACCGCAACACGTCCAAAGGAACAGCATCCTCCACGCGGAAGGGACCTGAAGCCAGACGTCGCAAGGAGCGTACATGTCCGCCGGTGCCCAGAGCCTGCCCTATGTCGTGGGCTAGAGAGCGCACATACGTGCCGGCACTGCATTTCACGTACAATGTTAGGTCCGGCGGGTGCCAAGATTCTAAACGCAAAGTGTAAATGATCACTTCCCGCGGTTGAGGTGTGATCTCCACGCCCTGCCGCGCCCATTCGTACAGTCGTTTTCCACGATGACGAATGGCCGCGTAACGGGGAGGGATCTGACGTATGCGCCCCCGAAAGGAGGCCAACACACTTTCGATGTCCTCTACAGTAAGCCGTGGAAGGGGATGCTCCGCGATGACTTCTCCCTCCGCGTCGTACGTGGTCGTCTCAACGCCAAGACGAATCACCACGCGATACACCTTGTCATGCCCTGCCATGAACTCGAGCAACCGCGTGGCGTATCCCACGGCCACAACCAACACACCTGTGGCCAGCGGGTCTAAGGTGCCCGCATGTCCCACCTGGCGTTCGCGCACTATCGCCCTCACCGCGTCCACAACATCGTGGGAAGTCATGCCGCTTGGCTTGTCGATGTTGAAAAGACCGTGAACTCGCGGACGCCTTCTGGGCATGGTCTGCTTAGGCCTGCTTCAGAGAATCCTTCAGGAGTGTAATAACACGGCGTTGAACGTCTTCTAGGGAGCCCTCAATAGTAGCACCGGCCGCCTGAGGGTGTCCCCCCCCTCCTAATGCAAAGGCAACCTGGGCCACATCATAGCCAGGCCGAGAACGCATACTCACGTTTACACGCCCATCCTCTTCGGTGAAAACTACGCCTATGTACACTGTATCAGCAGAGGTAATAAAGGACACTAGACCACCATCATTCTTCTCTTCGTGCCCGGCCGCACGACGAATTTCATCCGTGATGGTGGTCCATATAATGCCTTCCGGTTCTACGTGTAAATTCTGCAAGGCCAAAGCCCATAACTTAATGACGGAGAGGGGCTTCCGGTTGAATGTGAGTTCGGTAATTTTACCTATAGGTGCGCCGAGTTCAACCAGGTGAGTGGCTACACGTAGCACCCGAACGTTAACGTTAGATGTGCGCAATCCCCGCGTATCGGTCAACAGGCCTGTCAACACGTATGTGGCTACCTGGGGGGAGATGGGGTAGGAAAACGCTTGAGCCAGGTGATACACCATTTCACATGCTGCTACGGCTCGGGGTTCCACCCAATTCACCGTCCCGAAACCGGTGTTCGTCACGTGATGGTCAATGTTGATAAGGGGAATCGAGGAATGGGTCCCCGGGTCATATGCTGTGCCCATACGATCCGGGGAACTCAAATCAATGCTAATGACCAGGTCCACATCGTCGGGCACCCGCGTGCGAAAATCCTCAATGCCCGGAAGCCAATTTACCGCGTAAGGTACAGGATCCTGGCACACTGGGACGGCATCCTTGCCCATATCCCGTAAGAGGTGGACCATGCCCAGGCACGACCCTATCGCGTCCCCATCCGGCGCCACGTGGGTAACCACAGCGATCCGGTGGGCCTGATTAAGGGCCTGGGCAATGGCTTCAGGTGGATGCAGGGAAAATTCACTTGTTTTATCGCTCATGTGCACGTGTACCTTCTACCATTAGTTTCGGATGTGCCAGAGAGGTCACTCCTCTTTCTGTTCCCGCTCACGGGAAATCTGTTCCAGTAATTCGTCAATGCGCTTAGCCCGCAGTAGGGTGTCATCGTATTTAAATCGCAGTTCAGGAACGCGACGTAAACGGGTTCGCCGAGCCAATTCTGTGCGCAGGAACCCCGCTGCTTTCTCCAACGCGCGCTGAATCTCCTCGGTTTCTGAGAGATCTCCGAGGTGGGTGTAGTAAATGTTCGCGTGCATTAGGTCCTGAGAGACTTCCACGTCTGTAATGGTCACCCCAACCAGACGGGGGTCTCGACTCTCGCGTTGTAGGACGGTGCTCAGCACCCGCTGAATGAGGTCCGCGACTTTGTATTGGTAGGTGGTGTTCATCTTCATGGTTTATCCACCCCCTTTATCCCTCAACCCTTCTCAATCCTGTAGGCTTCAATGATGTCGCCTTCTTGGACGTTATCAAATCCTTCAATGCGGATGCCACATTCGTACCCTTCGCGCACTTCGTTCACGTCCTCCTGGTACCGTCGCAGGGAAGCAATTCGACCATCGTAAATAATCTTGTCCCCACGCCAGACACGTACGTTCGCGTTGCGCAGGATCTTGCCTTCTGTGACGTAGCATCCGGCCACCCGACCTTGACGAATCTTGAAGACTTGTCGCACCTCCGCCCGCCCGAGCAGGATCTCCCGCTCAGCCGGCTTGAGGAGGCCTTTCAGGGCCTTCTCAACGTCCTCAAGAAGTTCGTAGATGACGTTGTAAAGCCGGATGTCCACCCCTTCTTGTTCTGCTAAACGCTCAGCAGCCGCGTCCACTTTCACGTTAAACCCCAGGACGACGCCCCGAGATGCGGCCGCTAGCATTACGTCGGATTCGCTTACATTGCCCACGCCTTTGTGCAGGATTTCCAATTGTACTTCTTCACCGACTTTCTCGTTAATCTTTTCCAGAGAGGAAACGATGGCCTCCAGCGAACCTTGAACATCGGCCTTCAGCACGATGTTCAGGCTTTTGACCTCTCCCTCGCGCATTTTGGCGAAGAATTGTTCCAAGGTTAACCGTTTGCGACGTTCTTCCTGTTCTCGACGTTTGGCTTCCGCGCGTTCTTCGGCCAATGCGCGGGCTACTTGCTCGTTCTCCACGACCTGGAAGATGTGACCAGCAGGCGGGACTTCGGGCAATCCCAGGATCTGCACCGGTGTCGAGGGAGGGGCTTCTTTGATGGGTCGGCCCTGGTCGTCAAACATGGCCCGCACGCGTCCCCAGATGTCATCAATGAGCACAATGTCCCCTACGCGCAGGGTACCGTTCTGAACCAGTAGGGTCGCCATGGGTCCCCGGAAACGGTCCTTTTTGCTCTCGATAACGGTCCCCACACACTGCCCCTCGGGGTTGGCCTTCACACCAATGTCTTCGGCAACCAGTAAGACGGCTTCTAGCAGGTCTTCAATGCCGATGCGTTGCTTCGCGGAAATGGGTACGGCGATGACGTCCCCGCCGTAATCCTCCACGACCACCCCCTGCTCTGCTAACTGGCTTTTCACCATTTCCGGGTTGGCCCCGGGTTTGTCAATTTTGTTAATGGCGACGACCATGGGCACCTGGGCGGCCCGGATGTGGTTGATAGCCTCTATGGTCTGGGGCATTACTCCATCATCGGCAGCCACAACCAGGATGGCGATATCGGTGGCCTGGGCCCCTCGAGCCCGAAGGGCTGTAAACGCTTCGTGCCCCGGGGTGTCCAGGAAAGTTAACTTGCGCCCATCCTTCAATGTCACTTGGTACGCGCCAATGTGCTGGGTGATGCCGCCTGCTTCTTGCGCGGCCACATTGGTTTCCCGAATGGCATCGAGCAATGTTGTTTTTCCGTGGTCCACGTGACCCAACACGGTTACAACTGGCGGGCGCGGCTTCAATTTGCTCTCGTCCTCGACTTCCAAAATCCGCTGCCGAAGGGTCTTGATGTGTTCTTCCTCAACTTCCTCCTCGATAATCTCCGGCTTTTCTTCTCGGACTTTGTATCCCATCTCCTCAAGAACAAGGGCCGCGGTGTCATAATCCAGCGTTTGGTTAATGTGGGCCATAACGCCCATGCCCATAAGTGCTTTAATAATGTCAATGGGGCTACGGTTGATGAGTTTGCCTAAATCCCGCACGGTAATATAGGGCGGTAGCACCACTTCGTTGGTCTCTGGCGCTTTGCTCTCTTGAACCTGACCGTTCCCGCCATTGGGGCCCACTGTTTCTTCCTTGGTGTAATCCACAAAATCCTGCCGAGGTTTCCCCTTTGACCGACGCGCGCGACGCTTTTTCTTCGCCCAGAGTGTCTTGTGCGTCCTCTGTGGTTCTCTATGATCTGGTTTGGAAACTTGCATTCCCACATGCCCTTTAATAATTGCCATAACGCCACCCCTCCTTCATTCGGCGCTGTAAACCAACGCCCTACTCAGCACAGTGTTTCCGCACATAAAAAACCGCCACCGGGGATGGCCTCTCCCGGCGGCGGCTCGGTCATTTTCCGTGCATGTCCGTGGCGCGATTACGGCTTAAGCCGTTAGTTCATCGTCGCCACCCTCCGTCCATGTCCAATCGTGCAATACACATGGTCGCAGGCGTCATAACGGTTTCCCTGCCGTCGCCGGATCCCCGGCCTCAATATGTTCCTTGGCAAACGACTCCAAGGCCCGCCGCGCGCTCTCGTCGAACGTCACGCGCAAGGCCCGCTGCAATTTGGGTATAGCAACCCGTAAGTCCCAGCATGCGGGATTATGACAAAGATAGGCCCCGCGGCCGGGCTTTTTCCCCAGCGGGTCTATTTCCACGTTCCCTTCAGGTGTACGAACAATCCGCACCAGTTCCCGCTTGGGATAAGATATGCCACACACCACACATTTCCGCATGGGAATGTGTCCTTTGGCCATCGCTATCCCTTACCGTTTGCCTGTTTTACAGCGCTGTTGGTCACGCTCCGCTCCAATATTTCAGTATCCTAGGAAGATCCGAGATCAGACTTTTCTTCGTCCGGATGCTCGGGTTGCTCCTCTCCAGAAGCGGCTTCAGCCTCCCCTTTAAGCAATGCCTCGGCTTGAACTAGCAGGTCCGTAGCCCGCTGCTCTTCGAATTTCTGTCGCATTTCCGCCCGCACTTCCGGACCAAGACCTTCTTTGGCCGCTTCTTCAACGCCCTTAATGTCAATATGCCAACCCGTTAACTTGGCAGCAAGGCGGGCATTCTGGCCTTCACGCCCAATGGCCAGGGATAATTGGTCATCAGGCACAATGACTAAGGCCCGTTTTTCTTTCCCGTCGTCCATAAGCACGACATCTAACACCTTGGCCGGGGCAAGAGCGTTGGCAATGAACACTTTTGGATCAGGGTCCCATTCGATAACGTCTATCTTTTCGCCCCCCAACGCGTTCACTACTGCTTGGATGCGCGTGCCCCGCACGCCAACGCAGGAGCCCACCGGATCCACGCCCGGTTGCGTTGCGGCTACGGCCACTTTGGATCGGGCCCCAGGTTCACGAGCAATGGCTTTGATTTCCACAATCCCGTTCCGGATCTCCGGCACTTCCTGCTCCAGAAGACGCCGCACAAAGTTGGGATGGGTCCGGGAAAGGTAAGCATACGGCCCGCCGCGTTGTTGCCGTTCGACCCGAACAACGTAAAAGTACATGCGGTCGTTCTGGCGAAGCCGTTCTCGCGGGATTTGCTCTTGCTTGGGCAGGATGCCTTCTCCATGTCCCAAACTGACGACCACCTGATTCTTCTTGCGGTCGATGCGCTGAATCTTCCCCTGAACGACTTCCCCTTCCATCTTCTTCAATTCTTCATAGATGATTTCCCGCTCCGCCTCCCGAATGCGTTGCATCATTACCTGTTTGGCGGTTTGGGCAGCAATGCGACCAAAATCGCGCGGTGTGGTTTCAACGATGATCTTGTCGCCGATCTTGGCATCCGGCTTGTACTTGCGGGCTTCCTCCAGGCTGATTTGGGTCTTCCGGTCGCGGACCTTTTCTACAACTTCCAGTTCCGCGAACACCCGCACCGCGCCGGTCTTTGTGTCAATCTTGGCGATGACGTTCTGCGCGGCCCCAAATTTCTTGCGATAGGCAGACACCAACGCGGACTCAATGGCTTTGATAACGGTGTTTGGATCTAACCCGCGCTCCGCGCATACTTGATTTATGGCGATAATCAGTTCACTGCGTGCCATAGCCTTTCATACCCTTTTAAACGTCGTGCATTGCATGATCTCATGAACCCAACAAAAATCCCAACAAGTAGACGGTCCTAACACAAGAAAAAGTGGGGAATCCCCACTTTTTCACGTTCTCCGCTCCATTAGTTCTTGACCGACCAACGTGACCTGCACACTTTGCCGGATTCGGCCTGTGGACTGTGACAAAGCCGTAATCCGCTTTGTTCACAGTCAAGGGATTATAACATACTTCACAGGAGGAGCAAAAATCAATCCCTTTCATCGGATAAATGCCCTCCCCTATTGCCTTTTCTTTTACGGTTTGGGCTCCGAGGGAAGATTCAGTACAATGGGTTCGCACCTAACGGGGATACAAACCATGAGGTTCATGTCACCTCCACCAAAAGTTACGATTGTCAACATATTCAGCCGGCCATATGACAATGCCGTTGCCACGGCCCGCACATGCTATTCTGCGCACGGTATCGTTCTCCCGGAGCATGTCTCAAAACGCCCCGATGTCCGAGACCGCATTGCCAGAAGTATTTATCAAGCAGGACACCACACTACATTTCAACATGCTCACATCCAGTTTGCTATTGAGAATGTAAGTCGCCACTTTGTGTGGACTTTTTTGCACTCTCATCCGTTTTATAACAGTGAACAAGTTAGCCAACGATATGTCCGTGTCCACCCGGACCAAATTGTAACGCCCCCTTTGAAAGGCAAGGCTTTAGATGTGTACCGGACCACAATTGCAACACAGGTCCAAGCATACCGCCGCTTGCAGGAGTTGCTCGAGCCTGTTGTTGAACGGCTGTATTACCGCCGATTTCCTGCACGACGACCTGGCCCTCAGAAAATCTCTCCCCACGCTCAACGTTGGATTCCACGGAAATCCCAAGAGGTCGCCCGTTATGTACTCCCCGTCGCCACTATGACCTATCTTTACCATACGATAAATCTCCTCACGCTTCTGCGTTACTATCGCCTTTCCCGGCAATACGACTTGCCCACAGAAACACGATGTGTTGTACAACGTATGGTGGATGCTGTGTTGTCCTATGATCCGGATATTGAACGTATCCTGGAGGAGCCTCTCCCCCTGGAAGAGACGCTGGAGTACCGCTATTGGCAGGCATTTCGCCATCAACCGCGATGGTCGCAGGAATTTCGCCGTGAGTTCGATGCTTCTTTAGGACAGCGAACCAGTGTGCTGGTTTCTTACAAGCCCGAAAATGAAGCCCTGGTGGCACAAGCGGTTCGAGATGTGCTAGGCCTTCCCAAAAATCGCCTGGGAGATGATGAAGCCATTGCCCTGGTCTTGGACCCGGCCCGGAATTCGTATCTGGGAGAATCCCTGAATCTGACAACTATATCTAAATTAACCCGTGCATTACACCACGCGTCCTATACTTTCCGAAAGAAACTTTCCCACACCGCAGACAGTCAGGACCAACGGCACCGGATGACACCAGGCAGTCGACCGATGCTCAGTGCGTATTTGAGTGAGGAGCCAGATTACATTACCCCTATCTTAATACGCGAGGAGAAAAAGGCCCACGAACTTTACGCTACAGTGATGGCCCAAACCTGGGAGGGGATCAACCGCCTACGAGCCCTAGGTGTAGCCGAGGAATACGTGAGTTATCTGCTTCCTAACGCGGTTTCTATCCGCTTCATGGAAAGCGCGGATTTGTTGGCTCTGCACCACAAGTTGCGGATGCGTTTATGTTATAATGCCCAGGAGGAGATATGGCGGGCCAGCCGGGATGAAGCGCTGCAGATTGCTCAGGTAAACCCCACGATAGGCCGCTACTTGGGACCTCCCTGTGCCCACCGCTACGCAGCGGGCGCACGCCCTATCTGCCCGGAAGGAGACCGCTATTGTGGTGTGCGGGTGTGGACTTTAAGTATTGAGGAGTATGAGCGGATAATCTAACCCCAAGCCAGCGCAGTCGAATTAATTCACCTGCTAAACAAGAATCGTCCCTGCGGGACGGTAAAGAACGCCCGGCAACTGGACGTTGCGGGCTTCATCTGCGTAGCCCCCTGGCGGGGGCTGGTGGGAACCGCCTCGGCGGTTTCGCCCCACGAAGGCCGCAGTTTCCAACTGCCGGCCGCCTCCGAGCCACCCTGCCCCCGGCCGCGGCCATCGTCCGTGGGTGGAAGCCGCACAAAACGCCCGGCAACTGGAAGTCGCGGGCTTCGTTTGCCAAGCCCCCTGGCAGGGGCTGCACCGAACCGCCTCGGCGGTTTCGCCTCCGAAGGCCGCAGTTTTCAACGGCTGGCCGCTTCATCCCTCATCCCTTACCCCTCGGCACCGGCGCCAGAATGAGAGGAGGCGTGTTCCCCGGGCCCCAACCGCCCCCGGCGGTTTCGCAGGTGAAGGCCGCAGTTTCAACTGCCGGCCGTACCGGGCCCCATCGCCCTCAGGCCGTTCCTGCTGCCCAAGCAGCACAGTGAAATTTTTACCTTCCCGAGCCTGCGTCCTGCTTGGATTCCAAGCGATTTCGATACTTCTCTAACACCATGGCTAAAGCCCTTTCCAA
>Ga0256914_1000931_pt1 | contig 27945 bp, 34 predicted proteins | sample HulkmetaG_FD_191571 | JGI IMG/M metagenome (GOLD analysis project Ga0256914, IMG submission 191571) | Hydrothermal chimney microbial communities from Main Endeavour vent field at the Juan de Fuca Ridge, Pacific Ocean - Hulk | ecosystem: Environmental > Aquatic > Marine > Hydrothermal vents ... | reverse complement strand
AACTGATCGGCAATATTCCAAAATACATCGGAATACCTCAACCTTAACGCGGGTAGGTGGGGTTAAACAAACGAAATAGCCGGGGATATGGGATGGAGGTATTAGAAATTGAAGGATTTTTAATATTCGTCCATCAAATTTTAAAGAATTTTCTTACCTAACCAACGCCGAATGTACATCAAATAGGTTAGGTAAGATATGAAAGGTAGTTTAGGCAAAACTAACTCACGGAAGATCGAAGGCTACTCCTTTAACTCTTCCTCGACCTTCTTAACCAACTTTAGGAGGTCGTCCATCGTTAAGTTTTTGGTTTTCTCTTCTAACTCCTTTACTGAATCGCCACTCTTCGGAGTGATGGCCTGAAGGAACGTTAAAAATTCCTTGCTACTCAATTCTCTCTTCAATATTTTCATGGCCTTATCGAACACTTCTTCCGTAGAGCTCATTAAAATCAACTGGGCTCACGACGATAATATACTTTTGCAAACAGTCCGCCATCTTAAGAATTCCTTATCTACGGTTACGAAAACGTCGGCGTGTTCGCAAGCTAAAGCGACGTGAAGAGCGTCTACGTCCCTTAACCCGCACTCGTCCTTAATTTTCTCCGCCAAATTTACCGTATCCCCCTTAACTCCGACTACGTAGTCCGAAACGGTCTTTATCAAACTCTCTACGGCCCTTCTCTTCCTTTCGTCGGATACCATCCTAACTTCCGCCAACACCGCCACGGATCCAACGATCTCAATCCCGCCACGATCGTGGACATCTAAAATCGCTTCGATCGCCCTCACTTCTCGAACTATTTCTTCACTCCGCTCGTCGAAAGGTCTGCACCAGACGCACGCACACCCTCAGCGGTTCTTAAGTCTTCTTAGAGTTCTCCGATTAAACCGCAGGAAAAGTCCGCGATTTAACGATGTTCAACGCCGACTATGCCGGCGTTGAAATGTAGTTGAGTCAAAGTTATAAAGTATGATTTCGATTGTTTTAACGATGGATCCAACTGCGGCAATCCTTAAGGATTTGAGAGAGTTGAGGGAAAGAATGAGCAGGGATCTTGAGGTGTTGGATTCCATAATAGAGACACTTGAGATCGTGTCCGACGAGGAGCTAATGGAATCGATCAGAAGGGCGGAAGAAGACGTTAGAGCCGGAAGGGTTAGGCCCTTGGAGGAGTTCCTCGAGGAGCTGGACGAGGAAGCTTAATAAACCCTCTTTCGGTGCTTTATCGTCATAAGAACGACTCTTTTATTCTCTTCGTCGATCTCGTAGATTATCCTGTAAACCCTTTCGACTCTGATCGTCCACTTCCCCGCTAAGTCGTGCGATAACAGTCTCCCGAACTTGGGATGCTCTCTGAGCTTTTTATATGTTGGACATGATGGAACATTCAAGCATCGATTTACATTTATAATGCTTATATGACTCCACCAACCGCCACTGTAACTTGTAACGAAAAGATTGCTACTTCTCACCGACGTAACCCTGCGAATGGAATATGTATGCATACGTATGACATACTTACGATCCGAAATACTCGAAATCACCCTCCGAAAAAATATATGTTTTTTACAAGACGAAATTGAGGTAATCATATTTTTAATACAAAGATATTAATATACTAAAAAATTCTTCTTCACACGTTGCTGTTCTTTGGGATTTAGATGGGACGCTCATAGATACAATCAGAGTTACATGTATACGCGTTTATCGAAGCTCTGAGAAGAATAGGATATAATGCCAATGAAGAACACGTAAAAGCATTTAGACAAAGAATAGGAAAACGCTTTGTAGATATTGTCAAAGAAATTTTCCCAGATATGTCGGAAAGTGAAATCAACGAGTTAAAAAGAATTCGTAGAGAAATTGTTCTTTCACGAATTGATCTAATAAAACCACTACCCCCTTCTCGTTTACTGCCAGCCGTTTCTAAAATGTGCCCAACAGGGATAATCACATCGTCGAATAGACAGTTTGTAGAGACTGTCATCGATCATTTTAAATGGAGGACATACTATAATTACGGGAGATGATGTCAAACACGGAAAACCAAACCCAGAGCCAGTAATTCTTGCACTCAAAAAACTTGGCGTTTCACAGGGTGTTTTGATAGGTGATACAGAATATGATCGTCTATGTGCTACTAATGCGGGAATCATGTTTCTATCAGCCAACAAAGCAAATAGTGTCCTAGATATCCTGAAATCTTTTATTACACCCTAATAATCCTAATAGCTCTACAGTGTATCCTGAACTAAAACTCCATATAATATTAAATCTTCGAGGATTCTAGAAGTAGATCTTTCGTTATATCTCCTGCGAAGGATTACCGCTAACTCAACATCGAATAAAAACAGTTCGAAGATCGTGGGAGCTTAAAAGAGAGGGAAGAAATATTTTTGGAAAGAAGTCCCAAGTTAGACTTTGATGAAAAGTGTGCAAAGTTCGCCGGCAGAATCTATAGAAATTTAAAATCAAAGATTCCAAAGGTTGGGGATCTGCTCATAGCCTCTTCAGCAATAGCTCATTCGAAGATTCTCTACACCTGTGATTCGGATTTTGAAACCTTTAAGGAATATGGTCTAAGAGTCGTGACCCAGCTAAAATCAGAATTTCGGAAAGAGCCTTCCGATCCCACATGCATATATGATGAACCCTTAGTTGTTGAGATGATCCATGATTTCGTTCAATTCTTACCTAACCAAAGGTGAGTTAATAGCTGGTGGTTAGGTAAGATATCCAGCTGGTACCACTGCTCACCATTTTAGATCATAATTCAACGTCTCCCTCTCCACTTAGGAACTCTTTAGGTGTGAAGTTATGAACTAGCAAAAATTCTCCCTTTGTTTTTACCCTTTTTACACTCCAACAGTACTAAGCACTTAACTAAGCTATTGATGAGCTAAAACACTTTAAATGTCCACAGCACAGCTGGTAATATAGAACTGTGCTAAACATCATGCATAAGAGATACACACCTTTATGAGAAATGAAAGATATGAAGTTATGCTACTAATCGGACCTAGCCATTATCAGTTCTTTAAGGCTTATTTTATCAAGCACGCTCATCGGTATTTTTAGTGAGAGTACTTTCGAGACTCCTTTCCCTCTTCCAAGGCTTATCAGTCTACCTTCAAGTATACCATAGGTTTCGAATTCACCTACAATCCTTGAAATACTCTTATAAGATATCGAAGGCAGATCCAAGTGTTTTCGAACTTTATCATAAGCGCTTACGACATCCTGTAAGCTAATTTTAGTCGTATTATGCGTTTTCATGTAGCTTAATATCGCGTACAGGACCCCTTTCTGGATCAGTGGAAGAGATTTAATCAATTCAATCGTGTTGTTCACTTCGAGGGCACTTACAGCTTTCTTGACGTGTTCTGAGGTGATTCGATCTAAGCCCTCGCTTACAGCAATCTTTCCAGATAGATACAGAAGTTCTATAGCTTTCCTAGCATCACCATGTTCCTGTGCTGCTAAAGCAGCACATAAGGGTATAACATCCTCATCCAATACACCTTCGTGAAACGCTAGTTCCGCTCTTTGTTTCAGTATTTCCTGAAGCTGCAGAGCGTTGTATGGTTTGAAGAGAATGTCTTTCTTCATTAGGCTTGACAGAGTCCTAGCGTCGAGCATGTTCGTAAAAGTGGTATCGTTGCTAATACCTATGATAGATACGTAATCACTCCTCGAAAAGTTGTAAAGTAGACCATCACCAGATCTTCTAACGAGAGCGTCAACCTCATCAAGAACGACTAATATTGGTTTGTCAATAGACTCCCACAACTTCCTATAAGCATCGCCAGTACTCATTCCAAGTTTTGGAAAATCAATATCAAGATCTCTTAGTATCTTCACGAGAACTCTATACTCTGTTCCTACTTCCCTGCAATTTACGTAACTGTACATTAAATCCTTATTCAGCTTAGGTACTACTTTTTCAAGAAAGTATCTTATAACCATCGTCTTTCCAGTTCCAGTAACACCATATATAAACAAGTTCGTGGCTTTATGTCCGTCGAAAATTGGAGAAATTTCCAAATAAATCTCTTTTAGCTCTTGTTCTCTGAATAATGGTCTTTCTGGAATATAATTAACGCTCAATACAGATTCGTTCTTAAAAATTTTCTTTTTAACTTCTTCTATCTTAAGAAATTCCTCTATGATGTCCATGATAGACACCTTTCAATTCTTACAGTTCTTACAATTCTTAGATAAGTTCAGTTAAATTTATTGTTTTTGGTTCTATTTAATCTAATTTTAAATTTATTTAATCGACAATAATATGAGTGATATATAAAATATCTGAAAAATAACTTACCAACTGGCAGAATTTATGCGTTCATAGGTTTCATTTCTCACAAAGGTGTCACACTTCTTACAATTCTTACACTTCTCAAATATGCTTTCATTTGACACTTTTGGTTTCATTTCTCATAGACGGGTCTCAAATCTTACAATTCTTACATTTCTCAAATAACTACCCACCCACCTTTGTGAGAAATGAAAGAATTGATATATTATTTGAGCAATTTGTCATTATTAATAATTATAAATAAGATTACGTTTGTAATATTTAGATACTAAATAGTCTAAAATTAAAATCTGTTATATATTAATATGAAAATACTATATAATTCTTAATAATTAAACTCTTATTATTTAGATTGATTATTAATTATTAAAATACGCCTAATATAATTATTCTTAGTTTAACTCCATTTTTGACAAGTCTTTCATATCTTTCATTTCTCACAAAGGTGGGTCTCAGTATGTATCTGGTGGTGCTCCGTAATTATAGATTGATATAAGTAAGATATCCAACACCTTTCATTTCTCAGATGAGTACTCATTAGGTTTCATTTCTCATAGATGGGTTACACATCTTTCATTTCTCATAAAGGTGGGTGTGTCATATCTATAAGTCTAATAGTGATGTTTCGCTGAATGTTCTTACCTAACTTTATTATCTAAATACTTCATTTGAGTTAGGTAAGATTAACTGGAATCATTAAAAAGTGATAACATTTAAGTTTTACACTGATCATTGATAACACTATAAGTTATCACTTTTTCAAATTATTGTTTGGAACTGCACCAAATTTAGTATGTCGGCAATTAATAATAGTATAAAAAGAATAAATTGCTCATTAGTTTTTCCCAATATAATCTCACATATGAAGACAACTCTCTAAATATTAATAAAAGCCGCATAAAGAAGATTTTATAGATGACAAGGAGGATGGTGCATCCTCCTAAGGATGGGAGGTATGCGGTAATTGAATGTCTAAACTGTGGAAGATATCTCGCTTTAGATTGCAAAATTGGTTTTAAAAAGTGCCCATATTGTGGCTACGTAAACAAGATCAACTCTTCGAGAATCGTTAAGAAATTCAAAAGTCCTAAGGATGCCTCCGAACTCATTAGATTTCTTAACTCATCTACTAACGAAGATAACCCTTTCCACACACCTCTTTAATTAAAACTCCAACTCTCAGAATCTAGCTCGCTAAAAAAAATCAAACTTAGCATAGTTTTAAAAACCCTTTTTTCTTCTCTTTTAGTACTTTAACCTCTTTTGATCTTTTTAAAGTATTCAATCTCTTCTTTCATTCCTTCTGTTATCTCATCTCCAAAAACCCAGAGCTCGTTACAGAATTCTAACAGCTTCTTATTCATCTCCAGAGCTCTTCTCCTATCGTTAGGGTTATGATTGTCCATGAATTGGCTAAAATAAACGTGAGGGGCTATTGATATGTAGCCCAAGTCCACGAGCATTCTACAATACTTTTTTGCCTTCTCTATATTCTTCTGTTTTCCTTGGAAAGGAGAACAGACGAATATGACCTTCATATTCTCGCCTTATCTATTGCATCTAATATAGTTAGCGAGAATATTTCGTATTTCAACTGGGTTTCTGTTACCTAGTATGAGTATCCACCAGTACCCTCTAACAGCGACTAGTTTTTCTTCAGAGCTTACAGCGTATTTAATAATTTCTGCCCATTCTTCGTTTGAAAGCTTCTTCTTGCACGAATAATCATACATAATCATCGTTACAAAATATAGTAACGGATTTAAGCACCTGCTATGTCTATACACCATGCCCCCCATCCTCACCAAGACAGAGCGAGCTTTCATTGAGGACTGGTTCAAGGTAATAGAAGGAGAGCTATCTTTGCTCGAATTCTATACAAAATGGAGTAGCACGAAAAAAGGGACAAAGTTTGCAGAAGATCTGAAGAAGTTAGAAAGAGGAGAAATCGATATAGAAGAGTTCAGAAGAAAGTGGAGCAGAAAAGCCGATTGGAAGATTAGAATACGGAAGCTAAGACATGACATCAAGAAAAAGTATGAGCTGGCTAAAGAGGAACTCAAACTCATAGAGAAGTTTCTGGACTTAGAAAAACAACCTTAAGAGCTGATTATTATGGTCAGAAAGCATACTTTACTCCAGGATATAGACGTAAAGAGGTGGTATAGGCACTTAGCTATGAGTAGCGAGGCAACAGCCGATACATATCTCGAAATCTTGGGTAAGTTCTGCGATGCTACTGGTCTAACTCCCAAAGATCTGTTGAAACTTACAGATGAGGAGATCCGTAACACTCTGCTCGATTATATAACATCTCTCGAGGAATCCGATTACAGTAGCTCGTATCTCAGATCGATAGTAAACGCCGTAAAAAGTTGGCTCAGGTTCAACAATCGGGACATCTCTATCAATATAAAAATCAAATCCAGCCAGCCTAAGATTGCACAGACTGAAAGAGTTCCTACGAAAGACGAGCTCAGAAAGATTCTGTCGGTTGCAGATGTGAGGGCTAAGGCAGTGATAGGTTTAATGGCCTTCTCCGGCCTAAGGCCGGAAGTTCTCGGTAACTATAGAGGAACGGATGGGCTAAAAGTTCGAGATATTCCAGAATTAGAAATTGGTAGTAGTGTTGAATTCGTAAGGGTTCCGGCGATGGTCATAGTTAGAGCCAGTCTTAGCAAAGCCGGTCATCAGTATTTCACGTTCTTGGGAGAGGAGGGATGCGAGTATCTGGAGGATTACCTTAATTACAGACTGAAGCAAGGAGAGATTCTTACCGAAAACTCGCCAATCATAGCGCCTAAGCCTCTTAGCCGGAGAGATAGACATCTACTTACTTCAAATGTAAGTGAGATTATTAGAAAGGCAATAAGACTCGCTGGATATGGATGGCGTCCTTACGTGCTCAGACACTACTTTGATACCTACATGCTCATGGCTGAAGCTAACGGGATTGTGATAGAGGACTACAGGACATTCTGGATGGGACACAAAGGCAACATAGAGCATCAATATACTACTAACAAGCACAGGCTGCCGGAGAACCTTGTCGAGGACATGAGAAGCAAGTATGCTCAAGCCGTCGAACTGTTCTTAGAGACTAAAATAAGAGTATACAAACCAGAACCTAAACAGAAGGTCATAACAACCGAAGAAATAGAGAGATACCTCGAAATGGGTTGGGAGTACGTGACAACACTACCAGATGGAAGAATAATAGTAAAAAGACCTTAATAGACTGCTATATTACAAGGTATTGCTTCCAAAACCCTGATTTTAAAGCTCGTAAAATTGCTATAGTGAACCCTAACGCAAAATTATAAGCCAAAATTAATATTAATATTTTTCAGCAATGTTGAGATGCCAGAAAATCTTAAGTAAACGTAAAATTGGATTTGTAAACATGAGTGTAATTTCTGTTAGACCTACTCCCGAGTTGGAGAGGAAGATCAGGAAGCTAATGGCGTTTGAGAAAGCCGATAAATCGCCAATAGTTAGGAGAGCGTTGGAGAAAGGACTCGATTAGGAACTCAAGAGATTAGCTTTAAACCTACACATCGAGAGAAAAGTGTCCTTGTAGAAGGCTGCTGAAATCGCTGAAATATCGATAAGAGACATGATTGAACTGATTAAAGAGAAGGGGATATCGCTTAACATAACAGTTGAAGACTTGATGAAGGATTTTGAGGAGGCAATGAAGTGATCTGGATATTCAACTCAATGCCACTAATTTACTTGAGCAAGGTAAGCTTGAGCTGGATATTTGAGGAAATCGAAGGAGAGAAGCTAATTCCAGAAACGGTATATTTTGAAGTTGTAGTTAAGGGTAAGGAGAAAGAAGAGATCGACTATAGTTGATGAACTTGTAAATAAGGGTGTTTTCAAGGTCGTTAAAGTTGAACCAATGAGTTGGCTAAAAGAAGTTAAAGAGCTACATAGAGGTGAGATTGAGGTTTTATCGGTAGCAAAGGAGAAGAACGGCATAGCCATAACCGATGACAGAATAGATAGCAAGAGAGATAGGGGAAATGTTAGGTGTAAAAGTTCACGGAACACTCTACTTGATCTTCCTAATGCTGAAAAAGGGTAAGATTGATAAGAAAACTGCCGTAAACAAGGTTAATGAGATGATAAAAAAGGGATTTAGACTGAGTGCTGAGGTTTACTCCGAATTCCTGAAGCTAATTAATAATTTTAGGAAATACATAAAACGCTTCTAAGCTACATAAGTCAGATTTTTAGCTAATATTGTATAAAATAAAGTTGATGAATTTGGTGCACCAATCAAAGGAGAATTGATAGCGTATAGCAAAACAAGGGACAGGATATACGAAAAGCAAAGGGAAATAAAAGGAGATTTATCTGGAGAAGATTCCAAAGAAAGGGTACATAGTGGCTTTTGATGACATACAGATTTGATCTAAGCTGGTAATAACCCTTTACCATTAAGCTACCTTCAAACGAGAAGATTTTTGGTAATGTTACCGTAATATTTATATTCTTTTAAGTATATAATTAGATAATGATATGTCCGCACTGTAAGTCGATGGAAGTGGTTAAGATGGGGCATTATTACACGAAATCTGGGGAGAAAAGGCAGAGGTATAAGTGTAAGGGATGCGGGAGGACGTTTGTTTTAAATCCAATAAAGCCGAGGAATTATCCTGAAGGATTTAAGGAGATGGTATTTAGGGCTGTGGTGAAAGAAGGAGTGGGGATAAGGTATAAGCAAAGAATAGTAAAAAGAGGAGGAACTAACCACATAGAACGATTGTTTCTGACTCTGAGAAACGATAACCCTCGTTTCGCAAGAAAGACTCTAAGATTTTCAAAATCTCTCCAAATGCTCGAAAATTCTATTAAATTATGGATCCATTATCATAATTCATACACATTAAGGTAACACTACCAAAGAGAATAAACTATTGAATCTCCCCGAACCTCAATAGCGATAATTCTAGCTAATTGGACGTAGATTGCTAGTATTGTTCCAATTGATATCCCAATCATAAACACAACCATTTACCAAATTCTTTAACGCTACCTTATAGGCTTAGATTTATTGCCTGCAAGATGCTCACTATAAAAATTTATATAGCAATTTACCGAACACTTGTTCGGTGAACATGTGTTCGAAAGATCTTCAAAAAGAGATACTAATGCTTAAAGAGAAGAAGAATGCAATAATACTAGCACATAGCTATCAAAGAGTAGAAATTCAGGAAATAGCTGATTTTATTGGCGATAGCCTAGAACTATCCATGATAGCTATGAAGACTGATGCAGACGTGATAGTATTCTGTGGAGTTGACTTCATGGCAGAGACGGCGGCAATTCTAAACCCAGACAAAACCGTCCTAATCCCCGTTGAAGCAAAATGTCCGATGGCTTCTCAGCTTAGTGCGGAGATGGTGATAAGTGCTAAGGAGAACGGATTACCGTTTGTAGCTTATGTTAACACTCATGCCGATGTTAAGGCTGAAGCTGACATCTGCTGTACTTCAGCAAATGTAGCTAAGGTTGTAGAATATTTAGATCCCGATGAAGTCTTGCTTGGGCCTGATAAAAACTTGGCATGGTTTGCTGAATGGAAAACTAGAAAGAGAGTCATTCCAGTCCCAAAGAATGGACACTGCTACGTTCATGTTCAGTTTAAGAAAGAGGATGTGCTTAAAATTCGAGAGATTTATCCGAATTTACCCATAATCGTTCATCCAGAATGCAATCCAGAAGTTCAGCTTTTGGCTGATTATGTGGGATCTACGAGCCAGATGGTTAGGTTTGTGAAAAGCACGAATAAGGAAGTTGTTATAGGAACTGAAATCGGCTTAATTGAAAGATTAAGAAAGGAGAATTATATAGTTACTCCGTTAAGATGTGTAGTGTGCAACGAGATGAAGATAAATTCGCTTAGAGCAGTTCTAAAAGCTTTGAAAGATGAGAATAAGGTTGTAGAAGTGCCAAGGGATGTCGCAAGGAAGGCTAGAAAGTCGATAAGGAGAATGATCGAGCTTTCCTCGCAAGGTGAGGTATAATGGTGCTAAGGATTGGAATCATAGGTTGCGGAGCGATAGGAAGTGTAATTGCAAAGGCTATGGACGGCAAGATAGTAGTTTTATTCGATCTTATTGAAGATCGAGCCTTAAAGCTTGCTAATAGTCTTAAATTTAAGCCAAAGGTTGCAAAAACTTTTGAAGAGTTCATAAACAGTGAAATAAACTTCGTAGTTGAAGCTGCTTCACAAAAGGCCGTAAGAGATTATGTAGAGAGAATACTCGAATCTGGTAAGGATTTGATGGTATTGAGTGTAGGAGCGCTGGATGAAGACTTTCTTAGCAGACTTAAAGATGTGGCAAGTAAAAAAGGAAGGAAAGTCTACATCCCTTCTGGAGCGGTCGTTGGAATAGATGGAATAAAAGCTGTATCTGATAGAATTTCTGAAATAGTCTTGATAACGAGGAAGAATCCTAAGAGCTTTGGATTAAACGTAAATGAATGTAGAGTTTTGTTTGAAGGAAATGCCAAAGAAGCTGTTAAACTGTACCCGCAGAATATAAACGTTGCAGCAACCATTAGCTTAGCTGGTATAGGATTTGAGAGAACGAAGGTCAAGATTATAGCAGATCCAAACGTGAAAGAGAACATTCATGAGATTCGAGTTATAGGTGACTTCGGAGAAATAATAACGATTACCAGAAATGTGAAGCTGAATGAAAGGACAAGCTACTTGGCTGCCCTATCAGCGATAAGGATGCTCAAGAATTTGGAGGATGTGGTGGTGATCGGAACTTGAACGTGATTTTAAGGGAGAGATTACTGAGATTTCTTGAAGAAGATCTGTTCTTTGGCGATGCACTAAAAATTCCAGACAAAACTATCGAAGCTGAGATAGTCTCAAAGGATGAAGGAATAGTGGCCGGAATCGAAGTCCTGAAAATCCTTTTTGATATCGTATACGTTGAAGTTGTTGAAAATATTGAAGATGGCTCAAAGATAAAGCCGGGAGATGTTGTGATGGTGCTTAGAGGAAATGCTAAAGATATCCTTGCGGTCGAAAGAACGGCCCTAAATATTTTAATGAGAATGAGCGGGATAGCTACAGCCGTTGCAAAGATGATAGAGAAAGCGAGGAAAGTTAATTCTCACGTAATTATTGCGGGAACTAGGAAGACCACTCCTGGGTTCAGATTGTTTGAGAAGATGGCCATAGAGATCGCAGGAGGAGATCCACATAGATATTCATTGGGAGATTGCGTTTTGGTAAAGCACAACCACATCACATTGTTAGGCTTAGAAAAGGCGGTTGAGATTGCCAAAAAGTCAGGTTTTACGAAGAAGATTGAAGTTGAAGTTAAAACCGTTGAAGAGGCAATTAAAGTGGCTGAAATGGGCGTAGATATAATAATGTTTGACAACATGAGCCCCAAAGAAATAAAGATGGCTGTGAAAGAACTTGAAGTGAGAGGATTGAGAGACAAGGTATTGTTGGAGGCTTCTGGAGGTATAAATTTAGATAACGTAGAGGATTACGCAAGGACTGGAATAGATATAATCTCCTCCGGATTTATAACTCATTCTTCAAGATGGCTTGATTTTAGCTTTAGAATTCGAAGCTAATTGTTAGATCTCAACTAGGTTAGATCTATATATTTTTATTATTATTAATTAATATAAAAGTTTTTAATATCATACAATAGCTAAAGATGTATCTATTTACATAAATGGGAAACCAATTAAAACAATTAAGGTTATAGATGGGACTCCAATCAACATCCGTATCTCTGTTCCCAGATCTATACTAACGATAAAGAGTAAGAAGGGAGTATTTGGATACAACATATTATTTATACCTAAAAAATTATCTCAAAGTACTACGGTAGTGGCGATAACATTACCCAATGGCAAGACCATACACTTGCCCATCAATTCATCCATTACTCTGCCCTACACACCCGGTCTATTCAAAATTAAAGGTAATGGAGATTTTCTTATAAAAATGGAGGTGATGTACCATGGTTAGTAGAGTTTATATAATATCACTGTTGTTGTTAATAATGTTTGTAATGCCAACATCGGGGTTCGTCATAAACGACACAGTGAACATACCAGTCCCATACGGAAATATAATGCTACATATAAAACCAATTAACGATAACAATAATAACTTAGCGAATATTTATATAAATAAAAAAGCATCATTCGAAAATTATCACATCGTTCCGATATTAGAGGGCAATAATAAAGTAGTATATAGGAATGAGGGCAAAGGCATATACTATCCAGTTAAAGATAAAATAAACATTCACAAATATTTTAGTCCATATGCGGACACGCCATACTTCAAGGAGATAAGCATACCAGTGTATCCAAATTCCATAACCAATATAGTAGTTTCAATGAGCATAAGTGCATACAATACATTTTGGCCAAACCTTGACGCAGGAGCATATATTTTGCCAACCCATCAAACGTTGTTCCATTGGCGTAGCGGAATATACACTCTCGACAGGCATGGTTCTAAACACATCACAATATACTATCTCAAAAACAAGAACGGAGAGTGGATTCTCTCTATAAACGGAAACATAATAAGAACGGACGGTAAACCTCACTCATTAAAGCTCGTGTGGTTCACAAGTGGCTTACTGTCCTACGTGAAAATGAACGTCGTCGGTACTATAACAAAATACGTCTATCTGGGAACTGGTGACCCCCTAATACTGTCAGTTAAAGGAATTAAATACATCCCAATCCCCAAAGGTTACTCAAGCGTTAGTATCATAACAAAAGCTTCAATATACATGATTAAGAACGGAAAAACTATAAAGTGTTGTAGCAACTGTGAAGGTATTACAACAATTAACCTAAAGGACGTGAGTGAGCTAATTATCGCCTCAAATACCCCCACAAAAGCTATCCTCGTCTTCCATAAAGGTGACGTCCCCCATTCCAACAAACTACTTGCAAGCATATACTTCCCACTTTCAAATAAAAAAATATATATCTATCATGAAAGTACTATAAATCTAAAACCTTATCTGCGGAAAGTAAGGATCAATCCCGTCATAATTACACCTTACACTCCAGTGGATATAGAATTGAACATTAGAGGTATAAGTGCCGTTCCTAAATCTACTAAAAAAGTTTGGATGACGAAGAGTTGGTACACATTCACAAGACAGGGCACCTATCTTATTAAATCGGAAGCTGTGAACAAATACGGTCTTAGATCTGAAGATACAATAACAGTAGAAGTTGGAAATAACTTTGACAAACCACCTGTAGTAAGGATCGTAAGACCCGTGGTTATAAATGATATAGCCGTTGCGACGCCGGGTTTAATTGAATTCGAAGTATTTGCACACGATGACCACGAGATCACCATGATCAAATTGAAAGTCGGTTCAAAGGAATACGTCGAATGCTATCGCTCTGCATCGGCAACGCTTGATTGGACAGTTAACTTGCCTGTTGGAAAATACAAAGTCGTTGCAACGGCAATGGATAATAGGGGTCAAATCGGAAAAGACGAGATAACCTTAATTGTGAGAAAAGTAAAACCACCTATAATTACCAAACTCTCAATAATCTCCCCAATACACTGGAGCACGACGAAGAATTGTGTTTATTCTGACGTGAGCTTGCCAACGGAGTCGGAATTCACCGTGAAAGCTGACGTGAAAAAGGGCGATTATCCAATCGCATTCGTGGAATTCTCAACAACACCAAGCATATATTTCCTCAGAAACAGAGACGCTTGCGTTCTCGGCCATTACATCAGAGGAATGTGGAATCCAACTATAGTTAAAAATCCACCCTTCATCGCCAACTTAGAGGTCGGTTATAACTTCAGAAACCCCTACTTCCCCCAAACTCAACTCGTCATCGTAAAAGCTTGCGATATCAGAGGTTTCTGTTCATGGAAGGCATTCTATATCGAAGGTTACCCAACTGAAAAACCACCAGAACCACCTCAGGTTACCATCCTCACACCAAAAGGCACAGTCAAGCCAGCGAATGCTTGGATTAAGGCTCGTGTCGTCGAACCAACAAATGGACATCCTATCGGATCAGTCATGGGATACCTTACAAGCGAGAAGACTGGTCACACCATCGTTACCCCTTACTTCCACTTGCTTAGCGGAGATAGGCAAGATGGAGTCTGGGGCGTTCAGTTCAACTTTGGAAAACTTGAGAGTGGAACATACACGTTAAAGGTTGTCGCAACAACAACAGATGGATTGACAGGATTTGACACTGAGACAATAACCGTTAGAACTGTAACGATCACGACTCCAACACCAATATCTACGCCTAAGCCAACCCCAACTCCAGCATGCATGGTATTCGTTAAGCCCTTGAGCAGTTTCAGCGGATGCATCATGATCGGAACACCAGTGAACGTTAAGTTTGAGGCAACATCAAAGAACTGCGCTCTCAGCAAGGTTATTGCGTTCCTCGATGGAAGAAAAATCTACGAGAAGAGTTTGCCTCCAAACGTCTATGATATAACCGACACAATCTCCATCACATCTAAGCTCAAGGAAGGTGAGCATACAGTCAGAATCGTCGCCTACTCAACCACTGGTGTCAGCAACTCGGCAGAAGTGAAATTCAAGCTGTGCAGTGGCATCAAAGTCAAGATAACTGGCGGAAACATCATCTCCAGCAGTTGCATCGACCTCGATAAAGTAAAAAGCCTATACTTCAGCTATCGCGCTGAGGCTGTCGGATGCAAGGTCAAAGAGGTTAAAGCTTACCTAATTGGAAACAACAAGAACATAATGATCTACGACAGAATCTTCGGTGATAGAACCGTCGTCGTCGATACTGTGAAGTTGCCCAGACTTGACTATAACACAACATACGTCGTCAAGGTCGTAGCGACATCAACGACTGGAAAGATGGCCTACGATTCCGTGGAGTTCAGGACTTGTAAGTATAAACAACCTCAGGAGGAAGAAGAACATTATAGGATACCACTTTACGTAACGACGAACAAGATAGTAGCGAATCCGATTCTAATAGTTGGGGAGTGGAACAAGAGGGTCTATGAATTTGGAAAGATCGTAATTAATGAGAATAACAACGGAGTGAGTGCGCCAGCGGAGGGAATCCTCCATAACTATCCAGTGGATATCAGCGAATATAAGCTTGGGGAATTCCTGAGGAAGCACGACTATCCAGCAGTTTATGAGAATACGATTTTCAGCAAGTTTGTGGAAGCTAAGGGAACACCACACAGAGTTACAATCGGATACTACGAATGGACGGGCAATGATTTCATGCATGGAACGATTCACATAACGAATCCACCGTTCTACAAGCACGTATGCTTCCCAACGGATGACTATTGCGTAGCATTCACGTTTGCAACTGGAAAATACGATTGGAAGTTTGAGAACAGCGGATCCCACGTAGGTCTTGAGATTAACTGGTAATTTTTTAAAATTTAATTTCTTTTTTAATTTTTTATTTATTAATACTTTCATAATTCATCAGTTCAGTCTAACTCGAAATCTTTATAGTGTGATTTTAGAGAGATCGGTTAATGAAGCTGAAGATCACTATTACTGGGAAAGTGCATGATGTTGGTTACAGGTTGCATCTGCTGAACTTGGCTGACTCTCTTTTCATAGAGAGATTCGATGCGAGGAACGTTCGATTGGGAGATAAGCAAGCTGTCGTAGTTCTCGTGGAAGGAGACGAAGATACGGTAAAGGAGTTCGTCGAGTTAGTCAAAGCTACTAAGCCCGAGAAGGCGGTGGTGGAGGAGATAAAGGTCGAAGAGTTCAAGGGAAGGGTTAGATCCATCGATAGCTACCGCAACACCCTCACAATAGAACAGCTTAACAAAATCGTTCAAGTTGGCCTAAAAATGCTCGATAAACAGGACGAAACCATCGCTAAGATAGACAAAGTGGCAGAGAAGATAGATGAATCCACCAAGATCCTATCGGAAAAGATTGATAAGGTTTCAGAGAAAATCGATATCGTAGCGGAAAAAATCGACAATGTCTCGGAGAAAATAGACAAATCGACTGAGAAGATATGTTCCAAGATAGATGAATCGACTAAAGTGTTATCTGAAAAAATAGACGAATCAACTGAAAGGATATGTTCCAAGATCGACGACCTAAGATCTGACCTCAAATCGTATTTGGACGAGAGACTGAGAAAGCTGGAGGAAGATATCAAAATAATTAAAGCAAAATTAGGTTTGGCTTAGATATTGCCTCATTCCCGCCCCATATTCTTTGTAATCCTTAACTAACTCCTTATCTGCGAGTATTTCTGTTGGCACACTGCCATCGATGTCGTAAACGTATATACCCATCACCTTCTCCTTCTTTAGAGGTTTTACTGTGTAATAATACTCGTGGTTAAAGTGCAAGAAAGCCACTTTGTCGAAATACACGTAGAAGTTCGGTTTTACACCGAGTTCTGAGGCATTGACCCCAATTATACCGTGCCTGCACGGTTTATTGTTATCGTAAGGATCTCTCGCTATAACTGACAGATCGTAGGCTTTGAAACCCATCTTAGTTAGAACCAGAGTATTGAAGTAGGCGAAGTGCAGACAAACTCCTCTTCCATAGAAGATTATCTTCTTCATTCTGCTGTTTGAACTGACGTTCACCTTTACGAGCTTATTTCCATCGAACGCTGTTATCGTGAACGTCTTTGAACTATCTAAATGATTGTGGTAATCATATTTTAGGATAATGGGGGTCAAGTCCTTGATCAGGAAGTCCACGACTGTCTTATTAGACCAATGGTATTCCTGCTGATAGTGCTTCAATTCCTTAGCCAATTGCTCCGCTACATCCCAATCCTCCTTGTTGGGCAATATTAAGATGTCATAAATGAAAGGTAGCTTCTCCTTGTAGTATTTTTTGCTAATCTCGGGAGTTACGTTAAAGTATCCCCTATACTCCTTCACGAGGGGGTATATTATGAAAGGTTCGGATGTAGCTTTTGTGCTTGCGTTAACGGTGAATACGAGGTAGGAGTCGTTGTAGGAGTAGATTACGACCATTCTTACTTTGTTTTTACCGACTAATTCATAGAATTTAGCGGAATCTATGGTATATATATTGCCAGTTGAGTTATTGTAGAATTCGATTAGGGGGTGGTTAGGATCCCAACTGAAGAATCTGAGGAGTAGGATATCCTTAGGGTGCAGGATATGGTAGTATAGGGTATAGTTATATACTTCTTTAGGGACATATCCTTTCTCAACGAAGGAATGGAGTTTTTGGAAGTTTATTTGAGTTATTTCGGTTGGGGAGATTTTGGGGAATATTTTACGGAGCATTGTTATTATTATACCTGTTTGCATGAACCATCCGCCGAGGAGCATCACACTGACGAGCAATCCCAGCAGGATCAACCACTTCATAAAACCACCTCCTTTAATCGAAGAACTCCTGAACATTTGCTCTTCTGAGCAGGTGATCCATGTTCAATCTTTTGAGAGCTAATTCGATTATTAGTCTTCTCATCACGTTGCTATTTTTAATATATTCGATTACGAAGTTCTCTCCATACTTCTTCAGGAGATCCTTGAGGATTTCCATCTCCACGAGGACGTCCTCTTCGTGCTGGCATATGAATAACTCTTTGCTCGCTCCGTAGTTGAATATCGTTGCCATTATGAATGGGCTAACGGTGAGAGAGAGGAAACCTATGTTATCTACGAGTTCTGGGCACTTGAAAGGCATGATTAAGACAAGTATGATAAATGCAATTGGAGCGGTGATTATTGAGAAAATCTGCGAGACTAAGAAGATGTAAGTTCCACCTATCAAGAATGCTAAGAAGAAGAACTTTAGGAAGTCGAAGTCGGATTTCACTGGTGTCAAAGCGAATTTGTAGTAAATTCCACAGATGTTCGCTGACAACACTGGCATAGAAAAAGTGAAGAATGCCATTACCAGTGCTGGGATGACTATTAGCCCATCCAACATTCCTCCATGCCCAATCAGAGCGCTTGGAGTAACCTTGTAGTATAAGAAGTCTGTTAAAATTCCCTTCACTACATCCACTATGAAGAATATCACTGAAAGCAATGCGAAGATGAAGATGGTCAAGTGGAAGTATGTCATCTGATCTATCTTTCCAATATACAGTGCTACAAAAAACCACGAGTATGCTGTCGCTGAGAATAGGGGCTCGAAGACTATTCCGCTCTTTGGAACAGACTTTCCAGCTACTATTAATGAGACTATCAGCAATATGATTGTGACTGTCAGAGCGTAAGGAATTGTTGGAAATACGGTGTAAAGCAAGTAGAAGGTGTAAGTTACGTGCAAGAGCATGCCCAAGTTTATTCCTATGACATCATCCTCTAATCCGATTTTGGGGATAGAGATGTTCTTTACTGTGAGAATTATGGAAGGTCTCTTCTTAGTTAGATTGAATCCGACTGTTACGAAGGAAAGTAGGAACACCCAACTCCAGAGGTTTGCTCCGACGACGTCCCCAAACGCATACTTGTATGTTCCATAAGACAGCAACAGTGCTCCGAAGTAGTAGAGTGGCCAAACCTTCTTGCTTGGAACTAAACTACCTAATAGGAAGAATACGCCCGTAACAAAGAGGCAGATCGATGCTCCTATTGTTGCTATATCGAGTCCACTACCCCCAAACTGCTTGCCAATCGATACGTAGTGAGAGAGGAAGTCGATGATCCTAACTAATAAGTAATTCACGATCATCCATCTCCCTCCTCCTATCCACAAAACCAACAAAAAGGTTGAAAAATCAACAGATTATCACTGCCATTCTGGTCACTTTTACCGTGTATATCTTTGCATTTTTTGCAAATAATTTTTTGCACCTTATTCACTAAGGAAAATTGGAATTTTAAAAAGTAAATGGGAAAAAATGTTAAGTAGGGAATGGAAGTTCGAGATATTGTGAGCGATGATCCTAAAGACTTGTGGAAAAAGATAGACAGCCATTTGACCATCCACCCCAAGTTGATTATTCTTGCAACCCTCATCAATACCTTGAAGAAAGGTAAGGAATTGGTAGATGAACTCGAGATACTCAGCACATACGAAATACTTAGGGAGAAATGTAATTTAGGCATAAGTGTCAAATCATTTGAAGAATGGCTTTACACACTTGTAACTTGTGGATTCATAGAAAGAGTAAAAAGGGGTAGAAAGATTTATTTCAAGTTGGCATTCCCTCCAGAGCTTGTTAGAGATGCTATGATGATGGACCCGCAGATGAAGGGTCTACTTCTTTCAGAGCTGAGTGATCGAAACAATTATAAATGAAACTAAGTAAGAGGTGAAATTAAGTTGAGTTAGTAGTATTTAGTAGTATATTGTTGTTTAATAGTTGACGTTAGAATGGTTACACATGCTAGTTTCTGAAAGTGTAACATGTTTATGATACTTCTAATAATTTGTAGCTTATATATAATATATATTTTTATATCTCGTTTATCACTACTACTAATTTCTGTTAGTCAAGACTTATAAATTTTTCGCTTTATAAGATACATATTAAAATAATATAAATCTTATATTCTAAAAATATCTTATTTATAAAATTAAGATTAATAAGCATTCTATATGGATATTTTATATTTTTACTAGATTAAGAAGTAGACTGTACTAACAGTCATTACTCATCAATGTGTTAGAACGATCTCAATCATGAGTTGTAACATTGTACCTTCAGCATCTCTTTGATAGATCTATTAAGTACTATACATCGTAGCTCAACTTAACTTCAACTCTTACTTAGTTTCATTTATAAGCTTTTTGGTTAAACTTTGCTCAATTTAATTTCACCTCTTCAACTCAATTTAATTCGAGCTATCGGTAGAGGTCGCGATAAATTGAGTAAAGAATAAATATGGTTCCTGTCACCTTAACCATAATGAGTATTTTCGACGAAATTAAGCGAAGTTTGAGTAATCGTCTTCTAAAGAATCCTTATTATCTTTCAGACTCATATATTCCAGAAAATCCGCCGTATAGGAAAGAGCATATAATTAAGTTGGCAAGGTATGTTGTCGAATGTATAAACTATAATCTCCCAGATACCATTTTACTTGAGGGTCTCCCTGGCACTGGTAAAACTATGTGCTTTAAAATCGTAGAGAGATATATATCGTCTGAAGTTAACAACGGCAATCTTCCTAACTGCTACATAATATACGTCAATGGGAGGGGGCTAACTGTTATTGAGGTTCTCAGAGATATTTTGCATAGTTTGGGCATTCCTGTCCCAGCTAGAGGATTTGGTCTTGGTTACTATTTGTCTATTCTGAAGGATCTACTGGCAACTACTAAGATACACATTCATATCTGTGTTGACGAGATTGATCGAGTTGGGCTTAGGGGAACGCATGGTGTAGAGGATTTATTATACGTACTTTCGAGATACGAAGGCATATCGAGCACGATCATAACTAATGACCTTCAGTTTGCAAAGAAGCTAAAAGATCCTGGAGTTAAGAGTTCCTTAACGGAGTTTAAGTACATAACGTTCGAGAAATATACGGTGGACCAGTGTTATACTATTCTCAAAGATAGGTGCGAGCTAGCGTTTAATGAAGGAGCGATAACGGACGAAGCTATACATAGGGTAGCAGAAATTGTCGGAGTTGAGACAGGAGATATTAGAGATGGTCTGCATACACTCCGAATTGCAGCATATATCGCGGAAAGTAAGCGTAAGAATGTAATCACTGAAGATATAATCGACATAGCTTGGAATGAAGTAATGCGTAAGAAGGTGGTTGACAGCATATTGACTATTCCTCCTATGCAAAGAGCCATACTGCTCGCCATGTACATAAACGCGTTGCTGGGACTGAAGGAGCAAACATCCTACGATATCTTGGATGTTTACAATAAGCTAAGGATGTTACTGGGGAGAGATAAGATAGATGAAACATCTTTCAGAGTTAAGCTATCGGAACTTGAAAGGTGTAACGTAATATCCGTTAAGAGAGTTGGTAGGGGTGATAGAAAAGGCGTTGAGAGGCTCTATCGCCTAGAGTGCCCTCTTGATATACTGGCAGAAGCATTTAAGAATGATCCATACCTGCGTGATGTGTTCCGTAAGGAAGTTGAAGAGAAGCTCGGAAATATAATTAGCAAAGATTTTTAGCACTGTCTTGTGTAATTATCCGTGCTAAATATTATAATTAATCTAAATTATAAAATTTTTAGTTAATTTACAATTACGATTTAGCTCATCAGTAGTTGAGTTATTATTCTCTTTCTTTCCTCTTGAATTTCTTTAAGCCGTTGCTTCAACATTTTCTTTTCTTCGAGCATTTTTCTGACCGTTTCCTTCGAATAAACTCTTTTTTCATACACTTTTCCGCCTTCGTACCATCTAAGGTACCAGTAGTAGTACGTCTTGTCTCCACGAGGTATCTGCTTAAGTACGAGATACCCCCTGATGTCTTTGAGCTCTAAGAGTCTCTTAACAATCTCTAACTCCTCTTCGTTTAGAGCTTTAAGCTCATCTAGCAGACTCATCACCATCACCTTTTAGCACGGTTATATAGTATTAACTGTGCTAAAAATTTTACTGTTTAATACACCCGTGTGAGAAATGAAAGAAGTTAAACTGTGAAGAGATTTAAAATAGGTTATCCAAGCTTGGTGTGGAAAGTTTTGGTGTTAATTTTCTATATTCCAACCCATACTCTAATAGAAGCTTTCTTGCCGAGCTTGTAATGTTCGGTGCTACCAAAATACCTCTTACATTTTTGCTTATTGACTTATAATAGTCCACGTACCTCTTTAACTGGGATACTGCCTGTAATTGAGCTGTGGATCTCTTAAACTCGACTATTACAATATTTCCATTAGAGTCTTCTCCTACTAGGTCGATTTTACCGTAAGGAGTCTCTACTTCACTTCTAATTGGCCTAAAATCATAATCTATTATTCTTGGATTTTTCATGACTTCATTAACCATCTCGCTCTCGGATCCCCAGAGGATAAATTCATCTTCACTACATGTGCAAGCTAGAGCAGTATAAACACATGGAGAATAGATCCAAACGTTTTCTCTAGGATTAGTCTAATGACAAGGAGATCATCTTCAACTTTAGCTATGAGAATACACCCCAGCGGTTGCCAGTTTACAGGTTCCCTCTTGGTCCCAGAATGGATTAGGAGAGAACCATCAGGCTTTGAAATGAAGATCCTATTACCGTAATTTAATACGCTTCTAGCCCTACCATCGTAAATAACCTTACAGTTTAGGTATAGGATTGACATGTGTTCTTGAGTGTTCTTCTTTGATAAGCTTGGCAACCTCATTAAGCTTGGGATCCTCGAGCACAATATAATCCATACTCCCAGGACGGTGACAAGGAGAAAAATAGTTTTCTAAGCAGAAATAGTTGGAGTTCTTCTATACTCGATCAAATAACTCTTTTCCCCATTTCCCAAGCGAGGTGATTTCATGAGAGTTTGCTATCTGGATTTAGATGTTGTTGATTGTACAGCGGATCCACACATTCTAGAGTATGATGCAGTAGAGAAAATGCTTGAAGATGTGCTTAGGGTTTGTGAGAGCGATGTAGTAAGAGCAATAAACGTTGTTAGACTTTACATGGGCAATAAGATATCAATAATTGGAGAGGATGGAGAAGAAAGAGAAGTGTATGAGGAGGATTATGAGTCGGATTACTACTCGGATCCAATAACAGAAGAAGACTTCAAGAAGATCGCAAAAGGCCTATACGCTAAGAAGCATAAGGTTGAAGGTCTAGTCTATAAGTATGACCCTCCATTTGATAAATTAACCAAAAAGACCTACAAGACTCCGGATGGTGAAACGGTTGAAGTTATTAGAGGGCCGCTCCCTGTAGACCTCACCGGAGTTAGAAGAGCCATTGAAATGATAAGGGAGAAGCTGAGGAAAGATCCGACTTTCAGAGATTTCAAGCTTGAGATTGGCGTTGTTTGGGATGAGTTTGGAGAGCATAATTGTAGCGACTACATAACAGCCAACGGTCCAACGATGACAGTCGATTACTCTAACCAGGATTGGTATAAGGGTGAACGCAATTATATGAGGCACATACGCAGGCTTGCAGAAGTGCTTGGTGTTGATCCAAAAGTTCTACTCAGTGAGTGAGATCATGATTGCAAAAATCCCTATAAAATTACTCGAAAAATGCCCAGCAGTCGTTCATATTTCGATTACCAAGAAGTGCAATCTGAACTGTAAGCAGTGCTACTACCGAGGTCAGGAAAATCCAGAGCTAATTAGAAGAATAATCCAAGATATAGCTTCAAGCGATGTTAAAGCAGTTGCAATTGGAGGAGGAGAACCAGTACTTCATCCAGAAATCGAAAATTTCATCAATTTTTTAGCCGAATCTGGTAAGATCGTCTCTGTCACAACCAATGGCACGATTTGCAAGCCTATTGATGGTGTTAGCAGGTACGCTATAAGCTTTGATCCAATTCACAACCAAACGTGGAGAAATCCCGAGAACGTTATTGCTACAGCAAAGATTTACAGTGAAATTGCTGATGTCTGGCTGAATCATATTCTTACGAGCTTAAACAACTTTGAAAGAGCCTTAAACATGTTTTGCGACTACATCAGCACGATTACTCCTCTAGCATTAAAGCCCATTAGGAGTATTGACAAGGGATTGTGGTTTGAAGCAATAGATCTTGTTAAGCAGTATGGTTTAAGAGTTGCAATAGACGCTTGCGTGGCAGAATTGCTGAAAATTGGAAAATGCAGGCAAGGTTTTGCCAGCATGAGCATTGACGCCGATGGAACTTGTGCAATATGCTCAAATCAAAGGGGGAATAGAATACCATATGAAGGCATTGAACAGAGCTGGAGAAAGATTGAAAGAGTTTGTCCATTTGGATTTTTTCAATCTTAGTTTTTTCTGTAAAATAATATTAATTTAATATATTAAAACCATTTTCCAAGCGAGGTGTTTATAATGGCGTTAGAGGTTTGTCAGTAAGGAGATGTATCATATCTCTACAATAAAATCTCTGAGAAAGAGATCTTAGATGCTCTAAAGCTACCAGCAGAATGTGTAAGGGATTATCTAAAGAAGCTACCAGTTGATGACGGCATTGAAAGATACTATGCCCTTTGTGAAAAAGCGTTTGTAAAATTCGTGAGCTCTCTTAAAGTTGTTAGGCTTCCAGTGTTTAAGGTGATAATCCCCTGTGGTTCTATGGGAGCTAACTACTACATTGTCAGAGGAGAGATCTTTGAGGGGAGAGAAGTAATAGTCTTTTTCAGAGGGACTTATGGATATGCTGGTGCTGGGCCACATCAATCAGCATTCGTGGAAAATTCTTCAAGCTCTTTAAATACTCCATACAAACGAGATGCGGTGACTATCTCCTATCCCTGCTCTGCATAGTCTAAGGCCACTTTCACTCACATTTTTTGTTTTTCAGAGGTGGAGCTATGCACGAAGAAATTTGTTATATAGGTTGGAAGGAGAAAGTAATCGGTGCTGACGGCGTTGCTAAAGTTATAATAATACCACTGGACGATGAAACGAGAGAAAAGATAGAAGAAATTATGGATAAACTAGAAGAACTATTAGATCTCACAACTTTCTCAGAAGAGACAATACAATTCAAAATATTGGAACTTGATTGATAGTTCTCTTCAACTTTCTTACCTAGTCGAGAGTTTGAATTAAGATGATAGGTTAGGTAAGAAGCATCCAAATTTCACATGCATTTTCAGCTGTCTCAGGGTTAGGTTAAATCTCCATTTTATAAAATTCTTTATAATCTTACTAAGTAATAGATTTGACGTAAACTTTATTTATTTACAAATTATTAGTATAATGATGATCGATCCTTCGTCGGCTATTTGGGGCTACGGTTTTGGAAGAATTAGCAAGGAATTGGAAGAGAGATCTGACGAAGAGCCTTGGGAAAGAGATATGATTTCTCCAGAGTTTGATGTAGATATCATAGGTATATCCAAGGATTCTATACAAGTTAGAGTTAAAAATCGTGGTGATTTCCATTTTGGATACGGCCCCAAGAAGTCTCTATGTGTTGAAATTCGAAAAATGTTAGAGGAGCCAATAACCGTTATGAAGAAAATATTGTTCATAAAGAGAAAAGTTGAAGTATATGATGTAACTATCGGTCGTCATTGCATAGGTGGTGGTGTGAAACCATTTGCTGAGAAAACAATTACGATTCAATTGGATGAACCCATAGATCCTGAAAAAAGATATAGCATAGCTCTGTTGGAATGTAAAAAAGGTAAAAACAAAGGAAAAGTTCTACTAATATGCTGGTTCAGTCCTAAAGAACTCTTAAGTCGAGAAAAGTCATCTTAGAGTTACTGTTCAGTTCACTTCATCTTAGATTAGCTAACTTACTTAGAAATTAGAAGAAACTGATTAGGATCTATAAGACTTAGGAGTTTTAGATAACCTATTGCAGATAGCCTTAAGTTAAGTCTAATTGCCCACTTCAGTTTTTCAAAGCGAGTGATAATGCATGCTATCTATATTCTTAAAAATGTTCATATTTTACACCTTCATAAAAAATTATATTAATACATTCTCAATAATTTTCACAATTTCATTTGAATTATTTATTGCATCATCAACAACCCTGATTTCAAGATCTTCTAACTCACGCTTGGCAGGTTTGTTCTCCTCCAGTAATACGACAAGTAAATTTGCTGGACTTTTATCTAGGATCTTCATGTAAGCATCTAACTGACTTCTAAGGTAGTCTACTGAATCGTATTTTGTAGCACCCGCTAGGGAGAACTTTGCTTCTATTATTAGCTTTACTCTGTCTCTGATCTTGTATAACTCTCCGAAATCTAAGCGTTCACCGATATCTACCGCCAGTATGATATCAGGAATTAAATGAAGCTCCTTAACGCCCATCTTCTTTTTAAGTTTTTCAAGCTTATCCTTCGGAAGAAGTCCAGATATTATATGGGGCAGTATCGAGGGTTGGTAGAATATAGACCATCTTCTTCCATGCACGTCAAATTCAATGAATTTTTCGTTTTTGGCCTTCCATATCCAGATCCAATCCTTTTGATCGACTCTACGACCATGTTTGCTTAATGCTTCACAAATTTTTGAAATTATCCAAAGTTCAAATATGGTAGAAATTTTTCCATATAACGAAATCATTCTACCCTGTTCAGTCGGAAGAAGCATAGAGACAATGTATCCAATTACTGGATCATTAAGAACTTCCTCTAATCTCCTTGATCTTTCAGTATATACTTCTTTTATCCCGATTTCCCTGAATACATTCCAAATCCCGGCAACTAACTTAGGAACGTATTCTAGATATCTTATACAAATATTAAACTCTCGTCCAAAGACTCTAAACTTTGCCCCCTCGTCTATTTTCTTCTTTATGTAGTTTAAAGCGTCCTCTGTGCGTATATTCTCATCTGACCAGTCAATTAGCTCTTTATAATCTATGGTTTCTATCTTCCTTAGTTCATTTTCACATGGGAACTTAATAATGCGTAGGAATAGATTTCCACTATTTGAGTAGTCAACCCATATTCCTTCTCTATTTGCTATTTCATCAATTGGAACTTCAAATATTACATCTCTTTTTCTAGCTCTTCTTTTCTTAATCTCTTTACTATTTTGCGCTAGAGATTGTTTACACTCAGTAGCGCCATCTAATTGTGAAATATGCAGTATTTCTCCATCCTTTATTACAAAGATGTATGATGCTCCTCTTGTTCCTGACCAAATTTCTTTTATTTTTATTTTTCTCTTGCCATGGCCTCCACCGTTGTAAGCTCTCCTAACTGTTGTTGGTAAGAATTTTCTCAACTGTTCAGGTATCTTTTCTACTATTGTCTTTTCTTTACACTCATAACAGCTTCTTATGCATTCCCCATAGATGACTCCATCTATAACAACTAATACAATACTACCACACCTCACATATAGCTAGGGTTAAGTAGTATTTAAAAATTTTCTTTTTCATTATAATTATATTAATAATTAAGTATATTATTTTATATAAAATAGTTTAGATTATTATCTCTTCAATAATAGAATAAAATATTTTTCATGAAGATTTTCATATTACTTCTCGGTGACTAAAGAACTGGGAGGTGTTAAGGAGATTAATTTTTGTCTTTTCTAAAAAAGTTATGATTATGCATAATTTTATGTGCATAAACGATTATTTATGAATAGAAAAACATATATAATCATCGTTACCAAATATTGTAACGGATTTAAGGAGGTCAAAGAATGCCACCAATACTCACAAAGACCGAACGAGCCTTCATGGAAGATTGGTTCAAGGTAATAGAAGGAAAGATGACTTTACTCGAATTCTACGCTAAATGGTGTAGCACAAGAAAAGGAACATCATTCATAGAAGATCTTGAGAGGTTAGAGAGCGGTGAAATGGATATAGAAGAGTTTAGAAGAAAGTGGAGTCGAAAAGCCGACTGGAAGGGAAGAATTAGAAAGTTGAGACACGAGGTGATGTTACCGTAATATTTATATTCTTTTAAGTATATAATTAGATAATGATATGTCCGCACTGTAAGTCGATGGAAGTGGTTAAGATGGGGCATTATTACACGAAATCTGGGGAGAAAAGGCAGAGGTA
>Ga0256914_1000930_pt1 | contig 27994 bp, 19 predicted proteins | sample HulkmetaG_FD_191571 | JGI IMG/M metagenome (GOLD analysis project Ga0256914, IMG submission 191571) | Hydrothermal chimney microbial communities from Main Endeavour vent field at the Juan de Fuca Ridge, Pacific Ocean - Hulk | ecosystem: Environmental > Aquatic > Marine > Hydrothermal vents ... | reverse complement strand
CCAACCTGGGGAGCGCCAGGGAGAACCTGAGCGCCGCCGAGAGCCGGATCCGCGACGTGGACGTGGCCTACGAGACGGCCCAGCTCACGAGGAACTCCATCCTCCAGCAGGCGGCCATCTCCATCCTGGCCCAGGCCAACGCGGGTCCCCAGGCGGCTCTCAACCTCCTGGGCAGGTAAGGAACGGGGGAACCAAGGAAGGCGATCGCCCGCGGGAGCGCCCTTGGGCGCAGGGGGGAGCGGGAGACCATAGGGGCCGGCCGAGCCGGCCCCGCTCTTTTCGAAGGGCCTCTCTGAAGTCGGGTTTTCTTCCCTCCTGAAGGCCCCGCCGGCGTGGGAAGAGGGAGGGCCTTCTTCACCACACCCTGAGCCGGAGGTTTCCGGCTTCGGGGATTTCGAAGGGCCCCGGCGTGGGATGGGGGCCCTTCCTTGGTCTTCCCAGGTAATCGGTGTCGATGGAGAGGGGCCTGCCCGAGGGATCTTCGAAGGGAAGGCCCGTGATCCTGGTCCTGCCCAGGAGAGCGGGGGTAACGGGCCTCGTGGTGAAGGACTCGGGAAGGGAGGGGAACACCAGGGAGAGGTAAACCGCCTCTCCCTCCTCCCGTATCCCGATCTTCGGGTCGAATCCTTCCAGGACCAGGCAGTTCGGCTCCATCTTCCAGGGCCGGGCGGCGCCGAGGTAGACGTTCCCTTCGAGACGTAACGAGAAGTCCCGGCGGTCGTAAACCTCCAATCCGTACACCGGCCCCCGGTTCTTCTTTCCCCCCCGGGACCCGGCGGCCCCCGCGAAGAGGTTGTTGAAGAAGCGGACCTCGCCTCCATGGACGTTTCTCAATCCCGCCACGGCCGTGGAGTGGGGGAAGAGGTAGGGGGTGTACCTGGAGAGCACCTCCGAGACCGTTATCGCCCCTGCGAAGAGGTTGTGGACGAAGGCGCCCCCTTCGGACCAGTTTCTCAGGGAATGCCCGGAGAGGAAGAGGTTGTCGTCCACCATGTAGGGGCCGTGGGAGACCTCGGTGAAGAGGTCCTCCAGGGAGTTCTCGTAGAGGAGGTTTCGGGTCACCCGGGTTCCCTGGGCCATCCAGTCCAGCCAGATTCCCCGGCCTGCATGGTGGATCCTGTTCCGGCGAAGGACCACGTCCACGGCGGCGTGGATCTTGATTCCCGCGATCTCCGCCCCCGAGAAGAGGCGCTTGGTCCAGATGTGGTGGATGTGGTTTCCCTCGATGAGGCTGAAGACGGCCCCCAGGCTCCCGACGATCCCCGCCTGGCCGCACCGGAGGATGGTGTTGTTCCTTACGATGTGGGAGCCGATCTTCTCCTTGGACCACCCGGCCCTGAGGGCGCGGAAGATCACCTCGTTGTAATGGGTGGCTCCGCTCTTGCAGGGATTGCGTGACCAGACGTTCTGTCCCGTCCGGCGATCCTTGCCCAGGGCGATTCCCACGCACTTGGAGTCGCTCACCACGTTGTCCTCGATGATCCACCCTTTCGACCAGCGCGTCCCGATGAGGCCGATCTGTTCCGCCGTGGGAGGTGCCCACTGGGTGGCGGCCTGGGACATGTGGAATCCCCTCACGGTGATGTAGTTCACGCCGGGACGGGCCGGGTAGAAGCAGGAGTCCCGCAGGGTGATCTCCACCGTTTCCCTCTCCGGATCCAGGCCGTGGAAATTGGCGTAGACGATGGTCTCCTTCCCCCGGGTTTCACAAAACCAGGTCCAGGTGGAGGCCTCCTTGTCCAGGGAGTGGGGATTGGGCCGCGGGTCGAGGACCCCTTCCAAGGTGGGAGACTCGTAGAGGGACCGGCCGTTCAGGAAGACCTCCCCCCTGTGGTGGGTCCATCCCCGGTCGTTGAACCAGTCCCCGTGGAGGATGTCCTTGAAGGGGTTGCCTTCCTTGAAGAAAGAGCCGGGAAGGACGATCCTCCATGTGTTGCCGTGGAACCGTTTCCAGCCCTTGACCACTTCGGACCCCTTGATCACGACCTTCTCTCCCGGGGCGGCGGTGTAGACGATCCTCTTCTCGTTCGATGTTCCTCCCCTGGAGGGAACCACCTTCTCCCGGTAGACCCCCTGGTGGACGATGACCACGTCTCCAGGGCGGGCGAGGAACGCCGCCCGGGAGATGGTCTTCAGGGGGCGTTCCGCCGTTCCCGGAGCGTTGTCGTCGCCCCGGGGTGAGACGTGGTATTCCCTCGCAAGCAAAGGGCCGGCGAGGAGGAGAAGGATCGAGGCGGAAAGAAAGGCCTTTTTCATCGACGAACCTCCGGATGGGGGAGGCGGAGATTATCGACTCCGGGCCGAAGAGGGTCCAGGGCGATGGAGAGGGACCCTCCCGCCGGGGTGAGGCCTGGGATCCTTGCGGGAGGAATGGCTGTGGCGGTTCGGTCCGGGAGGGTGGTAGAAAGGGTTTCCTGGGTCGGGCGGGGCGGAAGGTCGGAGGGAGTGGGCTTTCGGTGTTCCCCTGGAAGTCGGTCAATCGGATCCTCTACCGGGCCTGGTACCGGGCGCGGAACGGTCCCGTCCTCGCCCTGTCCCGGCGGTGGACCGGGGATTTCCTGGAATGGAAAGGGCCTCCCCGGGAAGAGGGGCGGATCCTGGTCCTTGCCTGGGGCCGGATCGGGGACGTGGTCCTCTCCCACCCCTTCCTGGCCGGGCTGAGGAGGACCTACCCGGGCGAGAGGATCACCTGGGTCGGGCGCCCCGAGACCCGGTTCCTCCTGGAGGGCAAGGTGGACCGCTTCCTTCCCTTCTCTCCCCAACGGTGGCGTTCGGACCGGTCCTACCGGGAGGACTTCCTCTCTTCAGTATGGAAAAAGTGGAAGGTCGTCGCCGGGGACGTCCACTTCTTCTTCGGAGGGCTCTTCTTCCTGGGGCCCCTGGCCCGGTGCCTCCCGGCGGAAGAGAAGTTCTTCTACGAGGGCTACGCCCCTCCCCCGGATCTGGCGCCCTGGAGGCCCTTTCCCGGGGACGCCGTCCTGGTCGCGTCCCTTCCCAAGGAGGCGGACAGGAAGGGGGATCCCCGTGCCCTGCACGTCTACCGGGATACGATCCATTTCGTCTCCAGGATCTACGGCCCGGCGGCCGAGAGGGAGGGCCCTCCGGCCTCCATGGAGGAGGCCGTCTTTCCCCTGGAAGGGGAAGAGGGGGGCCCGGGGAGGTTCGGGGCGGAAGGGGGGCCCTACATAGTGGTTCAACCGGGAAGCAACAGCCCCAGGAGGAGTTATCCCGCCGGGAGCTGGAGGAAGGTCCTGGGATCATTTCCGGGAGAACGATTTTTCGTCCTGGGGACGGAGCGGGAGAGGGGGGCGGCCGGCGCCCTGGGGCTCCCCAACGTGGTCGATCTCTCCGGCAAGACCTCTCTCCGGGAATGCGTTTCCCTGATTCGGGGCGCCCGGGCCTTTCTCGGGCTCGATTCGGGCCTGGCCCACATCGCCGCCCACCTGGGAAAGCCCGCATTGTGCCTGGTCCAATCCAGCAACCTGGGCTATTTCGTGCCCTACCCCCCGGATTTCCCGGGAAGGGGCCCTGTGGCGGTCTCCGATCCGGATTTCCTGGAGTGCTCTGGCTGCTTCATGGTCTGCTCCCGGGAGTCCCTGGCGGCCAATGCCGGAAAGGGGCTCCCCTGCCTCCGGTCCATTCCTCCCGGGCGGGCCGTGGAGGCCCTTGGAGATCTCCTGGAGGGGAGGGATTAATCGAGGAGTTCTTCGAACTCCGGGTCCCCTCTCAGGGGGTCGAAGTCCGACTCCTCCTTGGCCAAGTCCTTGAAGCCCGGTTCCAATTCGAAGGCCATGCGCAACTCCCCCAGGGCCCGCTCCTTCTCCCCTGCCAGGGAGAGGTAGCAAGCCAGGTTGTAATGGCCGATGGGGCTCTCGGGCTGGCGGGCCAGGAGGTCCTCCATGGCCTGGATGGCCAGGTCCAACCTGCCCGTGCGCTTCCTGCACCAGCCCATGTTGACCCAGAGCCCTTCGTCGTCGGGCCACTCCCGGAGGGCCTCCTCCAGGACGGGGATGGCCTCCTCGAAACGATCGGCCCGGCGGAAGCACTCGGCCTTGAGGGAGAGCCCGGCCTGGCGGCCCGCCCTGGACCGGAGGAGCCGTTCCGCCCTCTCCAGGGCCCGGTGGTGGATCCCAAGCTCCAGGAAGCCCTCGGCCTCCTGGGCGATTCTCAGGACCTGCACCATGGAGAGCTCTTCCGGCTCCCCGCCGGTCCCGTCCCGGGGTTCCTTGGAAGGTACCGCCATGTCCGCACCTGCCCCTTCCTTCCCTTTCCTCCCTTTTGACTTGGACGTCTGCCTCATTGAAGATACCTGGAAACACTCGGTTTGTGAGGGAATCCCATGAAATCCATGCGTGCCTTGTCTCTTTCGATCCTTGCGGCGGCGGCCCTCCTCTTCTCGTGCTCCCAGGAACCTTCTCCCGCCGGGGGGGGGCAGGGGGCGGAGAAGAAAGCTCCCACCGGGGGAGGGGAAGGGAAGAAACCCGCCGAAAAGCCCGCCAAGCCTCTGCCCAAGCCGGAGGAGTTCGGGAAGCATCCCGTCGTGGTCTTCGAGACCAGCCTGGGAACCTTCGAGATCACCCTGGACGCCGAGAAGGCCCCCAAGACGGTGAAGAACTTCCTGACCTATTGCCTGGAGGGGTTCTACGAAGGGACGGTCTTCCACAGGATCGTCCCCGGGTTCGTCGTCCAGGGAGGAGGAAAGGTCCTGGAGCCCGACGGCACGCTCCGCTCCAAGTGGCCCACCCACAATCCCGTGCCCAACGAGGCGGGCAACGGTCTCACCCACGTGCGGGGCGCCGTGGCAATGGCCCGCTACTCCGACCCGGACTCGGCGACTTGCCAGTTCTACGTGGTCCTCAAGGAGGCGTCCTACCTGGACAAGAAGCGCTATACCGTTTTCGGGAAGGTCACCAAGGGGATGGATGTGATCGACAAGATGGCCGGGCTCGAGCTGACGGGCCCGAGACATCAGACTCCCAAGAATCCACCGGTCATCGAAAAAGTGGTTGTAAAGAAGGGGAGTTGATCCCAGGTATTCCCTAACCTGGTTCCTCCCCGCCGGCCGGGGAGGAACGGATCCATCCCCGGCCCAAGGGAGGTTCACGTGACGGACAGCGCCTATCTCCGCCGGTACCCCTTCCCCGCCCTCTTGGGGATCGCCCTCTTGCTTCTCTTCCTTCCTTCCGGTTGCAAGCGGGCTCCCAGGACCTGGACCCTGGAAAAGGACGGACTGAAGGTCCTCCACGTTCAGCCCAAGGTGAAGCCCGGCCAGGGGGAGATCCCCCTGGAGATCCGGGTTGAAGGCCCCCTTCCCGTTCCCCCCAAGGTGGCCTGGATCCCCAAGGGTGGGAGGGCGGTCTCCTCGACGGCCATGGAACCCCTGGGGACACCGGGGAAGGCCCAGGCCCGTTACGGGGCGAAACTGCCCTACCTGGGGCCGGGGAAGACCATCCGTTACCACTTCCTCCTGGAAGGACCCAAGGGAGGGGTCCTCAGGCTTCCCCGGGAAGGTGAGTTCGAGGTCACCTGCAAGGGAGGGGTGAGCCTGCCATTGCTCCTGGCCCACATCGGGGCCATGTTCCTGGGCCTGCTCCTGCTCATCCTGGTGGCGTGGAAGTGCCTGGCCTTCCTGTTCAGGGGAAAGCCCCTTCTTTCGGCCTCGCGGATGGTGAAGCTCGCCACCTTCTTCATCTTCCTCGGGGGGCTCCCCCTGGGGATGATCGTGGAGAAGAAGGTCTTCGGAACCTGGTGGGAAGGGTGGCCCTTCGGCAGGGACGTGACGGACACCAAGACGGGGGTCATCCTGGTGCTCTGGCTGGTCCTGTCCTTCCTGGCCCCCAAGGAGGAGAAGAGCCGGGCCAGGACCTGGGCGTGGGTCGTCCTGGCTTCCCTGGTCTTCACCATCGCGCTCTACGCCATCCCCCACGAGAACCTCAAGTTCTGAGGTCCCCCAGGGGTGGGGCCCCCGGCGGGGGGCTACTCAGAAGAAGATCCTCGCCCCCTCCGCCCAGGGCAGGGCCCTGATCTTCTCCTCCAGGGCCCGGCCTTCGCGCCGGGCCTCCTCCAAGGTCCACGAGGGGGGGAGTTCCACCAGGAGATCCAGGGTGACCTTTCCTTCCCTGTAGTGGATGCTGAGAATTTCCCAGGATCGGATTCGAGCGGGATCCTCCTTTCCCAGGAGTTCCTCCAGGGCCCGCCGGATCTCCTCCCGGGAAGGGCCGAGTTCGAAGTGCGTCCCGTGTTCCTCGGGCTCCACGTGAACGATGGCCTCGGCCAGGTGGGGGACCGAGGAGGCCAGGGCCGCCCGGAGGGCCTCTCCCACCCGGTGGCCCTCGCTCACCGTGAGGTCCGGGTCCACCAGGACGTGCAGGTCCACCAGGAGGAGCCCGCCCATCCAGCGGGCCCTGAGGTCGTGGACTTCCCGCACCCCCTCCACCCGGCGGGCCGTCTCCAGGAGCCCCTGGAGTTCCTCCTTGGGAAGGGCCTCGTCGGTGAGTTTCCCCAGGGCGGGCCGGACCACTTTCCATGCCGCATGGGCCACCATGAAGGCCACCAGGGCGGCGGCCACCGGGTCCAGGATGGGAGCGCCCAGGGAGGCTCCGGCCAGGCCGAAGAGAACGGCCAGGGAGGAGAGGGCGTCGGAACGGTGGTGCCAGGCGTTGGCCAGGAGGAGGTCGCTTTGGATGCGGCGGGCCGCATGAGCCGTCCACTGGTAGAGGGCCTCCTTGGAGAGAAGGCCCGCCGCGGCGGCCAGGATGGCCCCGGCTCCCGGCGGGGCGGGCTTTCCGGAGAAGGCCGCCTCCAGTGCGTCCAGCAGGATTCCTCCCGCCACGACGGCCAGGACCGCTCCCACTGCCAGGGCGCCCAGGCTCTCGAAACGGCCGTGGCCGTAGGGATGGGAGGAATCGGAGGGGGCCCGGCCCACCTCGAGGCCCAAAAGGACCAGCAGGTCCGTCAGGAGGTCCGAGAAGGAGTGCACTCCGTCGGCCACGAGGGCCCGGCTTCCCGCGGCCAGGCCAACACCCACTTTCAGCCCTCCCAGGAGGAGGTTCACCCAGAAGCCCACCAGGGTGACCCGCTTGCCCAGGGTCAGGGCCTGTGCCTCCTGCTCCCTCGTCAAAGGCCTGCCTTTCTTCCTGCGGACCGGGCTTCTTCTTGGGAAAAAAGGATTCTCCCAGGAGGAAGGGGAAAGGGGGGAAAAAAGGGCAAAAAAAAATGGAGCGGGCGAAGGGATTCGAACCCTCGACAATCGGCTTGGGAAGCCGACACTCTACCCCTGAGTTACGCCCGCTCGAAGGGGAGGAAGAGGGTAGCCTCCACGGCGGAGGGAGTCAAGTGTGGAACGGCGGGCGGGAAGGGCCCCCGGGCGAACTAGAAGAGGAGGAAGAGGCCCAGGACGTAACCCGTGAGGGTGGCGTCCATCTCGTACTTGTTTCCTCCCGTGTGCCCTTCCGAGGAGACCTGGAAGTGGCGGAATCCGGCCAGGAGGTCCACCGAGGGAGCCGCCTCCCAGCGGAGGGTGAAGAGGGTGTCCCAGTAGGGGCCCGTGACGTCGCCCCAGTCCCCGGCGGAGAAGGACTGGTCCAGCCGGAGTTTCAGGGTGTCCAGGTCCATCTGGGCCCGGAGGGTAAGGAATGGGACCATGCCTTCGGACTTGAAGTCCTCGCCGATCCCCCGGTCCAGGTCGAAGACGGAGAGGTCCCACCGGACTTTGTGGAGGCCCAGGCCGGCTCCGAGGCGGACCTTGGGGTGGAGGTTCAGGTTGTAGTCGGAGCCCAGGGGGATCTGGGTGGGGAAGTCGTAGCCGTAGATCTGGCCCACGTAGGCCAGGCGGTATCCGTAGTATTCCAGGTCCGAATCGGTGGCCTCACCCCTGCGGAGGCGGCCGTAATCGTTTTCCAGGAAACCCTTGGAGTTCTGGCGCTTGAACTGCTCGTAGCCCAGGTCGAAACCGGAGAAGCCGTCGCCGAAGAAGAGGGTCACCGCCGGGTCGGTCTCCCGGTCCGCCAGTTTGAGGGCCGAGGAGAAACTGTTGGCCCCGTTGTGCTGGGGCCCCGTGGCGAGGCGGGCCTTGCCGCCGGGTTTGAGCAGGTTGCCCAGGGGCGCGAGGGTGACCTGGGCGTCTTCCAGGCCTGGAAGGCCGCAGGAGCCCAGGATCCCTAGGATGAAGGGGAAGGCCCAAGAGAGGGCCCTGGAGAAACCTGTCCGGGAAGGACGGGACTTTCTGGTCTGCCGGGCCTGGCCCATTCTGGATCCTCCTTCTCCCCGGGGTTGCCGGAGGACCCGGGGAGAGAAGAGGATGCTACCCTCTTCTTCCAGAAAGCCCAAGGATGGAGGCAGGCATGGCCCTTTCCCCTTTCACCAGGAACGACTTCGACCTCTTCTCCCGGGAGAAGACCAAGGATCCCCAGTGGGACGGCCCCAGGCTGGTTTTGAAGCGGAAGCTCCAGGCCTGGGGGGAGGCGGCCCGGGAGAGGATCCGCCAGGAGGCGGGGTTGTCCTTCAAGGTGCAGACCAGCCTGCACAGGCCCTACAAGCACAACGGGTACCGGGTCTCCTCCCAGCGGGTGATCCTCACCCCTCCGGCGGAGCGGAAGAAGGATGTGGCCCGTCTCCTGGGAGAGGCCTTCCGGAAGGAGACCTCCTCCGGGGTGCTCCAGATGCACCTGGCCCTGACGGTCTCCTTCGAGGGGGTGGAGACGGCCCTGCGGGTTCCTCCCCAGGCCTGGTGGCACGGCCTGGCCTGGCAGGAGGCGGCGGGGAAGGCCCCCGGCCGGCTGGTCTCCCTCCTGCGGGAGTTGCCCGAGGAGTTCTACCTGGAGACCCGGGGAGGGAAGAGGCCCAGGGATTGCCGGGACCTGGAGGAGAGGGACCTGGCGGGTCTCATGAAGGGCTACAAGCCGGGGGAGAATTGGATCTCCCTCAGGAGGGCCCATCCCAGGGAGGGGCTCCTGGAAGGGATGGAGGACCAGGAGTGGCTCCTCCTGGACGACCTGGCGGCCCTGGCCCCGATCCAGGCCTTCCTGGAGGAGTTCACCTGGAAGGGATGACCTTTCCCGGGGCCTGCCGGCGGGCTCTCCACCACGGCCGGGCCCGGTCCGGGTCCCTCCTTCCCGGGCCGCCGGGGGAAGTGGGCCCCTGGCGGGCCTCCGCTCCCGGAAGGCTCTCTACTTGGGCGGCTCTTTCGGTGGAGCGGAAGGGTTGATCCGCCAGACCTGGATTCTTCCGCCTGCGACGCCCCAGAGGGGCCTGGCCCTTCCCTCCAGGGCCAGGCGCCGGAGGAGGCGGGCCAGGAGGACCTCGTAGAGGGGTTGTCCGTCCTCCAGGAGGAGGACCACGTGGGTGACCCCCACCTGGGCCATCTGGCGGATCACGTCGTCCTGGTCCTTCTCCAGTTCCGCCAGGAGGGGAGGCCTCTCCTTCCCTTCGAGGGGGCGTGCCGCCGGCCCGAGGAAGGCCTTTTCCCGGGCGAGCCGGGCCGGGTCGGCCCCAGGGAATCTCTCGAGGAAGAAGATCCGGGCCGCCTGAATCTCCCTTCCCACCCAGGGCCGGTCCAGGTCCATGAGGAAGTGGAGGAGTGTGGGCCGGCCGCCGTAGAGGACCTGGGGGGCCGTCCGGATCGTCCAGGCCCAGACGCCCATCTTACCCGCGTGGACGCCGAACACCGGGTCCAGGGTCGAGGCCAGGACCGCCTTGGGAGGTAGTTCCTCCCGGGCGTATCGGATGGCCCGGAAGAGCCCCTCCAGGTTCCAGGTCTTCCCCTCCAGGGTGAAGTGGTCCCGCCTCTGGACCGCCCTTTCGGGGAGGGCTCCCGCCGCGGCCGACAGGAGGAAGATCCATCCAGCGGCGACGGCGGCGCCCCGCCCTGCGAGGAGCTGGGCGCCCCGGGAGGCTTCCAGGAGGAGGAAGGGGATGAGGGGGACGAGGAAGCGGGCGATCTGGAAGGGCCAGACCAGGATCACCGCCAGGGTGAAGGCCAGGTAGATGTGCCAGGGCCGGCAGGCCGGGCGTTCGGGGGGGGGGGGGGGGGTGAGTTCCCTCCTTGTGCCGGCCGCCAGCAGGAGGAGGACGAGGAGGGATCCGGCCCAGAGGAGGATCCAGCCCAGGGAGGACCGGAGAGGTGCGAGGATCACCGCCGGCGGAACCAGGTCGTTGAGGGAGTAGAGAAGCCCTTGGACCGCATTCGCCGGGACGATTCGTGGGAGGAGGGAGAGGCCGTCGGCGAAGATCTCGGAATAGGGAAGGCCGTAGATGGAGACGTTCTCGTACCCCTGTTCCGGGGTTGCGTGGGCGTAGAGGAAGATCTGGAGCAGGATGAAGAGAGGGAAGGAGACCGAGAGGAACCGGAGGGCCGTGGCCTTCCTCTTCGCCAGGAGTAGATGGAGGAAGATGGCCGGAAGGAGGGCCGCCCCCAGGGAGCGGAAGATCACGGCCGAGAAGAAGGCCAGGGTGAGGAGGGCGGCATGGGGCCAGGGCCTTTCGGGCCTCTCCTCCACGAGGAGGAGGAGATGGATGGACAGGAGGGAAACCCCCAGGAAGGGGATTTCGCTCATGGGGATACGTACGTAGTCCAGCAGGGGAGGGGAGAAGGCCAGGGCCGCTGGGAGGAGGAAGAGCAGGGGCCGGGGAAGATCCCCCTCCCGCTTCAGGATCGCCCAGAAGGAGAAGATGCCCAGGGCCAGGAAGAGGGCGTTGAAGATCCTCAGGAAGGTGAGTGCCCCCTCGGGGTCCCCGCCGGAGAGCTCCAGGCCCAGGGCGGCCAGGAAGGGGACGCCGGGAGGATACTTGGCGATCCGTATGGGTGGAGGGCTGTGGAGGTCCCGGTAGGCGCCGTTCTCCAGGAGATTCTCCCCCAGGCAGAAGTAGACTCCGTCGTCGTGGAAGAGACCGGCGATCCTGGGGTGGTCGGGATCCAGGCTCCAGGCCAGGAGGAGGGCCAGGTAGAGCACCAGCCAGGGGAGGGGGGAACGGAGGATGCCGCCGGTCTCCTTCTTCATGCCGGAAGCTCCGCCCTCTCGAGGAGTTTCTCCAGTTCCTCCCGGGCCCGGGCGGCGGCCTCGGCCGGGTCCCACAGCAGGAACTCCCCTTCCCGGACCAGGATCTTCCCTCCCGCCACGACGTGCCTGACGTCCCTGGGGCCTGCGGAGTAGACCAGCCTGGTCTCCGGCTCTCCGCCGGGTCCGAGCCAGGGAGCCTCCAGGTCCACCACCACCAGGTCGGCCCGCTTCCCTTCCTCCAGGGTGCCGATCTCGGCCTCCTTCCCCAGCGCCCTGGCTCCCCCCAGGGTGGCCGCCTGGAGGGCCTTCCGGGCGGGCAGGGCCTTTGGTCCCGCCAGGACCTTCTGGAGGAGGGAGAGGAGCCTGGTCTCCCTCCAGGGATCCAGGGAGTTGTTGCAAGGCGCCCCGTCGGCACCCAGGGCCACTTGGATGCCCTGGTCCAGGTATTCCGCGATGGGGGCGATTCCGCTGGCCAGCTTGAGGTTGGCCGAGGGGCAGTGGACCACATGCACTCCCCGCTCCAGGAGGCGCCGCCTGTCCGGCGCCTCCACGTGGACGCAGTGGGCCAGGCTCGTGGCGGGGCCCAGGATTCCCCTATCCTCCAGGTAGGCGATGTCCGTCAGCCCCGTGATCTCCCGCACCCTGCGGATCTCCCCCTTGTTTTCGGAGGAGTGTGTATGGAGGCGAAGCCCGCGCCGGGCCGCCTCGGCTCCGCAGGCCTCCAGGAGCTCCCGGGAGCAGGAAAGGGAGAATCGCGGGCAGAGGGCCCCTTCCACCGGGGAGGGCCGGTCCTTCCACTCCTCCGCCAGGGCGAGCTGTTCCTCCAGGGCCTCCCGGGCCGGGAGGACCATGCCCGGTGGGGTGCCCTCTCCCCGGTCGATGAGGCATCCTCCCGTGACGGCCGTGATCCCCGCCTCCTCCAGGACCTCCAGGACGGCCCGGGTATGGTGGACCGTCTCCATGGTCTGGACGGCCGTCACCCCGGCCCGGATCAATTCCGTCAGGGCCAGGCGGGCCGAGGCGGCGATGCTCTCCTCGTCGTGGGCCGCCTCCAGGGGGAGGATCCGCTCGGTGAGCCAGGGGAGGAGCTCCCTCTCTTCGGCCAGGCCCCGGAAGAGGGTCTGGCAGAGGTGGAGGTGGGCCTGGACCAGGCCGGGGAGGACGGCCCCGCCCGAAGCGTCCAGCCTGGGGATTCCTCCGGGAGGCTCCAGGCCGGGTCCCAGGGCCCGGATCCTTCCATCCAGGACCAGGAGATCTCCCTTCCCTTCGAAACCGCCTGGGGCCATGGAGAGGATCCATCCTCCTTCCACGAAGAGGGAGGGGCCGCCGTCCTTGGATGGGGAGGGGGTTCCTGGTGCCATGGCGCTCCTCTCTGGAGGGGTTCCAGGGCCCCTTGGGCCCGGATAAAAGAAGAAAGATCCCGGTTGCCCCCTTTTCAGGCAAGGAAGGAGTGGGGAAACTTCCCGCCCCGCCCCGGGAAGGGGCGGCCCTCGAAAGGAGCGGAGGGAACGATGTTCGGCGGCTTGGCCGTGAGGAACCAGCTGGTGTGCCACGGGTATTCCGATACCCGGGGCAGGGTCCGCCTGCTGTCGGCCGCCACGGGGGCCATCCAGGGGGAGTGGGGCTTCGACGGGGAGGAGAAGGGCTTCGCCGACGTGGGCGGGTTGTGCCTGGACCGGGACTCGAACGTCTACGTGGCCGACCCGGAGGGAGGGGTGATCCGCCGCTTCTCCCTCTTCGGGACGCCCCTGGGGAAGCTGGGGACCCCACGGGCCGGGCGGTCGAGCCGGACCTTCCGGGACGCCCGGGGGGTGATCCACCACCCCAACGACGTGGTACTGGACGAGGAGGGGAATCTCTACGTCTGTTGCGGCGACAGGCCCATGCGCCACGCCGTCCAGTCCTATACGCCCGACGGAAAGTATCGGTTTTCCTTCCGGGCCTTCGGTGAGCCCCTGGAGGAGTGGGGCCTTCCCATGGGATTGGCCGTCTGGGAGGACAAACTCTTCGTGGCGGATACGTTCAACCAGTGCGTCCAGGTCTTCGCCCTGGACGGAACCTTCCAGATGATGTTCTCCACCTCCCCCGCCCCGGGGGAGCGGTCCCTCCCCGTGGCCGTGGGAGTGCGGCCCGACGGGAACATTCTCGTCGCCCAGTGGAAGGAGAACCCGGCCCTCCTCCTCTTCAATCCTTCCGGTTGGTTCCTCGGGGAGGTCCTGCACCCGGGGAAAGAGGATGGGAAGATCTTCGCCCCGGCCGCCCTGGACCTGGACGGCGAGGGGGGACTCTTCGTCCTGGACCGGGCGGGTGAGCGGATCCAGAGGTTCGACGGGAACGGGTCCCTTCGCTGGTCCGTCATGGCCGGGGAGGAGTAGGACCCGGGCGGCGCGGCGGACCCCCTTGCAGGGTCCTTCTTCCCGTATTCCCGGAGCTTCCTTCGGATCGCACGGATGCGGGCCGACAGGGCGCGCTCCTCCTCCTCCCATGCGCGGATCCGCTTCTCCTCCTTCTCCACGGCCTTTCGGTGCATGAGGATGTGGTCGGTGATCCAGTCGCCGTTCCAGCCTTGGATCCTGCCGTGCCTGGGTTTCCAGTCCTCCCGGAGCTTCTCTTCCCAGGCCTTGGCCCTCCTCTTGTGGAAGGCGATCTTCTTTTCGGCCTGGGCCTTGCGCTTCTCCAGATCCCTCGTCCGCCGGTCCAGGAGGACCAGGTCCTTCTTCAGGGTCTTCCTGTCGGCGGCCCACAGGAGGGGCGGCCCGGACCGGAGGTCTTCCATCCACTCCCTGGCCAGGTTCCTGGCGAAGGAGGGGGTGAGGGGCAGGTGCCTCGCCATGGGCCGGGGGAGGCGGTTCAAGAACCTCCTCCACTCCCTGTCCTCTTCCGGGGGGAACCAGGAGAGGAAGCGCCGGCACGAATCGAGTGCCCTGTTCCTGTGGAAGAGGGGACCCCGGGATCCTTCGATTCCGGCGGAGAGGAAGAGGAAAGGGCCCTTCCCCTTGTCCCTTCCGGCCAGTTCCCGGATTTTCTTCCAGAGCCGGGCCTGGTCGCCCCGGGCCCAGGCCCAGGCGATCTCCTCCCGGAGTTTCCGGAGGGCCGGACCCTCCTTCGCCTGTGTGGGCCTCCTGCGGGGGGGAAGGGCGGGCCTTCCCGGGACCCAGGCGAAGGGGATCGCCAGTAGGAGGATTCCTGGAAGGACGGAAATGGGCCGGGCGGGGGGGCGCTCTCCCCGGCCCGGGAAGGGGGCGTGGGGGGGGCTTCCCTTGCGGAAGGGGGGCAGGGGAAGGAGTTTCTTTTCCGGAACGGAGTTCATCTGGGCCTCCTTTGTTCTTCTTCTCCTCCCCTTTCGTGTCCCTTCCTTCCGGGGAGGTCACGGAAACTCGGGGAGGGGGAGACCCGTTGGGTCTTAGGAGGGAGCGCCCCCATGCCCGACGCAGTCCTTTGCATCTACACCTTGCCTTCCAGGGAGGAAGCCCGCCGCCGGGGGTTCGTCCGGGCCTGGGGGGAGGAGAGGGCCTTCTCTTTCTGGGAATCCCTCCACAGGGACATCTTCCGGGAAAATCGGTCCAATCCTGCGTGGGACCTGGTGGTGATGACCTCACGGGAGGGAATGGGCTCGGCCTTCCGGAGGCTCCTGCCGGAGGGGACACGCCTGGAGCGGGCACCGGGGGGGGGAAAGTGGGGCCTGGGGGAGGCCTTCCGGAAACTCTCCCGCCGTTACCGCCACGTCCTCATCGCCGCCGGCGATCTCCCGGGATTGACCCGGGACCGGGTGGAGCGTGTCTTCCTTGCCCTGCGCCAGGGGGCCGGGGCGGCCTTCCTCAGGGAACGGCACAACCGGTTCTCGGCCATCGGGTTCTCCCCCTGGGACCCGGCTCTCCTGGCCCTCGACCCGGAAGGAGAGGGCCGGTTCTGGGAGTTCCTGGGAATCCTGGAGGCCCGGGGGGTGCAGGTCTACTGGGAAGAGGAGCGACTGGACGACCTTCCCGGCCCGGAGTGGGTGGTTCCCGTCCTGGGATATGCCTCCAGGCCTCTCCTTCCTTCCATGGAGGCCTGGCCCGTGGAGGCCCCCCCCGGGCCGGAGCTGGTCTTGATCGGGAGGCTTCCCTCGGCGGGCAGGGTCAAGACGGGCCTGGCGGAGGAGCTGGCGGCCCTTCCGGGAGGACCGGACCGGGAAAGGGCCGAAGCCCTGGCGGCGGCGATCTACAGGGCGATTCTCTTCGACCGGATGGATGTCCACAGGGGACGGCCCGGGTACCGTTGTGTCGGGGCCTTTCCCTTCCAGGATTGCGCCCGCCCCGAGCTGGTGGGTTTCCCCGAACTCTTCCATCCCCTCCCCGAGGTGGGGACCATGGAGACCTGGATCCGGGACGCCCTTTGCGATCTGGACGAAGGTGTGCCCAGAGTGGCCTGCGCCTCCGACGTGCCCTGCCTTCCCGAGGAGGTGCTGGAGCGGGCCTTTTCGGCCTTGGAGGAGGCCCAGGTCGTCCTGGGCCCTTCCCACGACGGGGACTACAACCTGGTGGGCATGTCGGTCTTCCACGACCTTTTCCGGCCGGGACTCTTCGAAACGGGGCGGGCCCTGGAGCAGGCCCGCCGGTTCCTGGCCTCCCGGGGGATCCCCTACTACGTCCTGGCCCATCCCTTGCGGGACCTTTCTACTCTGGAAGACCTGGCCTGGTTCCGGGAGCACACGACCCTTGACCAGGCGCCCCGGTTGAGACGCCTCCTGGACAGGATCTCCCGGGAACTTCCCTTGCTCCAGGGCGGCGGCAAGGGGAAGAGGGCCGGCCGGGAAGTGGGCCCCAGGGGGATCTAGGGCCAGAGGCCGGAGGGTACAAAAAAAGGGGCAAAAAGGCCCCCCCGCGCGGAGTTCCGGGCCCCAGGAGGAGGAGGAGGGCCCGTCCAGAAACCCCTCCGCGCGGGGACGACCTCATTGCCGGTTCTTTACTAGCCCTTCCCAACGCCTTGGTTACATGCCGGGAGGGAAGTGGTTCGGGAACTTCTTTCCCGGCCTCCGGGAGAGGGGCCGGAAGCTCCCCCGGTCTTCTTCCCGGGGTGATGGCCGGAAGGGGAAAAAGGGGCTTTCCAGGGGCTTGCCCTCCTCCCACCGCCTTGGCTAAGATCCCCGGCCCGTGAAGGTGGCGGAGTAGCTCAGCTGGTTAGAGCAGCGGAATCATAATCCGCGTGTCGGGGGTTCGAATCCCTCCTCCGCTACCATGTTTTTTCCCCTTCCCCCTCCCTCTTCCCTCCTTCTTCTCCCTTTCTTTCTTTCCCTTTCGGGGCGAGACTTTGGGGGGCTTCCTCCGCCCGGTTTCCGGCGGGACGGCCATATCCGGGAAGGGGCGTATCCCCGGCCCCGGAGGCGGAAGTCGAGACCTCGCCGCGGCGGAGGGACGGGGGAAGAGAGCCGTGTGAGCCGACCCGGAGAAGACCAGGGAGAAGGCCCGTCTTTTTCTTCTTCGGGCCTTCTCCCGCGGGGAGGGATCTCCTGTGGGGGCTCTCCCTCTTCCGCCCGCCCCTCCAGGGCGGTTTGGGCCCAAGTAGGGGAGGCGGCAGGTCCCCCGCCTCCAGCCCTTCCCCCTCCAGTCCTCCTGGTGGAGGGAAGAAGGCTTGAGCCCCGGGCCCGGGCAGGAGAACCTAGGGGACCGGAGAAAAAGGGGACTTCCCCTTCCCCAGGGGAGAAAGGGCGGTTGAGCCGGTGAGACCGACCAAGTGGATCGAATCCGTCGTGGCCGGGGCTACGGTCTTCTTCTCCCATCTCGGCGCTGAGATGGGCTTCCTCGGTCCCAGGCAGAAGACCTTGCCCTTCCGCATTCCCAAGGATCCCTCCTTCCTCCTCCTGGTCCTGGACAACCTGGGGGACGCCGTCCTGACCATGCCTTTCCTTGACCTTCTCAAGGAGCGCCTTCCCAAGGCGAGAGTGACCGTCCTGGCCAGGCCCCTGGTGGCGCCTCTCTTCGAAGGTCATCCCGCCGTGGATCGGGTCTGGACCGAGGAGGCCCCCTGGTGGTCCCCCCATCCCCTCTTGAAGAGTCTCCGGCCCAGTTACCTTCGCTCCCTGATCCGGAACATCCGGAAGATCCGCCGGGAGAAGTTCGACGTGATCATGGACCTGCGGGGGGATTTCCGGCATCTCCTCTTCTTCGGGGGATTCACCAGGCCGGGGATCCTCCTGGGTGCTTCCACCACGGGGGGGAGGGCTCTTCTCAGCGCCTGGGTGAAGGGTGCCGAGGAGGGCCACGAAGTGGCACGGAAGCTGGCTCTTCTGAGCACCATCGGCATCGGAACGACCCAGAAGAGGCCCGAGGTGAAGGTGCCCTTGACGGAGGAGGAACGGAAGAGGGGCAAGGAAGAGGTGGCCCGGGCCCTGGGACGGGAAGAGGGTCCTTTCGTCCTTCTCGACCCCGGGGGCTCTCCCCTCCAGCGCTGGCCGGCCGAGCGGTTCGGCGAACTCGCCAAGGCCGTGGCTCCCTTTGCAGGGGGAAGCGTCCTCATCTCCTCGGGTCCGGACATGGAGAAACTGGTCCAGATGGCCGTGAAGGTGGCAGGCGGAAAGGCCTGCCGCATCCTGGAGCCCGCCGAGGACACCCGCAAGCTGGCCTGGCGCCTGGCGGGGACGGATCTGGTGGTCTCGGCCGACACGGGGGCGGCCATGCTGGCCGCCGCCGTGGATACGGCCACGGTGACCCTCTTCGGCCCCACCGATCCGGACCGGTTCTTCGTGGGGAAGGGGCCCTCCAAGGCGGTCCTCTCCAGGGAGTCCTGCCGCCTGGAGGAACCCCACCAGGAGTGTCGTAAGCGGCCAGGCGTAACTCCCGGCCTTTGCATGGAGGCTCTGACCGTGGAGGAGGCGGCCGAGGCGGTGAAGGAAGTCCTCCAGGCGGTCGATCGAAAGTCCGGGTGAAGAGGGTGCCGGAGCGTTTCGGGAACCTTTGAGGGGAGTCGGCGGGCCGTTCCGGCCGGTGGAAATCGGGAGGTCTCAGGCATTGGATGGATTTCATGATGGAGGCGGGAAGGGCAGAGGGGGCGGGAGGGGAGGACCCCTCAGGCCGGCTTTCGCCGAGATCCGGGCCCGAATGGAGGCGGCGGGTTTCAGGCCCAGCAAGAGGCTCGGCCAGAACTTCCTCCTCGATCCTTCTCTCCACGAGGCCATCGTGGAGGCCGCCGGCGTGGGCCCGGAAGACCGGGTCCTGGAGATCGGGAGCGGGGCAGGGTTCCTGACGGCCCACCTCCTCCAGGCGGGGGCATCGGTCCTGGCCGTGGAGGTGGATCCCCGGCTGGCCGAGATCTCCCGGGATGTCCTGGCAGGCAGGGGGGACCTGACCCTCCTGGTGGAAGACGTCCTGGAGGGAAAGAACCGCCTCAATCCCCGGGTGGTGGAAAGGGCTCTGGAACACGCCCGAGGGAAGAACCTCAAGATCGTGGCCAACCTGCCCTACTCCGTCTCGGGCCCGGTCCTGGCTCTCCTGGCCCTGTCCCCCCTGCCCCTGGGGACCCTGGTCTTCCTGGTCCAGAAGGAATTGGCCGAGAAGGTCCTGGCCCGGCCCGGGGGGACCCATTGGGGGCACCTGGGTTTCGTCGTGGGCCTTCGCTTCCGGGGGAAACGGTTGCGGACCGTGCCGCCCCAGGTCTTCCGGCCCAGGCCGAAGGTGCTCTCTGCCCTGGTGCGCCTCATTCCCAGGAAAGCCCCTCTCCTCCCGCCGGGTCCCCGGATGGAGGCCCTGGCCAGGCTGGCCCGGGAGCTCTTCTCCTGCAGGAGGAAGACCCTCAGGGGCGCCTTGAAGCACCTGGGTCTCTCCGACCCGGACCGGGTCCTTGCGGAGGCTGGGGTGCCCGGGGAGGTCCGGGTGGGGGAGGTGGATCCCGAGACCGTGGAAAGGCTCCTTTCGGCCTGGCCCGGCGGGGAAAAGGCCTTCCGGAAGGGGTGAAAACGCAATTTTTGGGTAAGTAGGACTTGACCCGGCCCATTTGGGTCTTATACTTTTGAGGTTTCGGGCTGGATCCGCGGACAGGGCGACCCAGGGGCGGTATGCCTCAGCCTAGAACGGCGAGACTCACAAGCGCCTCCTGCACGGACGGGCCCGGGACTCTGGAAGTCCCGCGGGGAGGAAGGACCATGCGGCCCTTCCGGATCTTGCGGGGGATTTCAGTCGTTCCGAAGTGACTCGTGTGACCAGAAGAACTTTCCAGGGAGGGGTTGCCATTGTCCGTGGAAGACTGGACGGGGGCGAAAGTACGGATCAAGGAGGCCTTGAGTATCGTTTCCGTCGTGGAGGCCTACTTTCCGTTGCGCCGCTCGGGAAAGAATTTCACGGCTCTGTGCCCCTTCCATAAGGAAAAGACTCCGTCCTTCACCGTCTTTCCCGAGTCCGACACCTTCCGGTGCTTCGGGTGCGGGAAGGGAGGCGACATCTTTACCTTCGTGCAGGAGATGGAACGGGTGAGTTTTCCCGAGGCCATGGAGATCCTGGCCCGCCGTGCCGGCATCTCCCTGGAGAAGAAGGGCTCCGCCCCGGGCCGGGGGCTCAAGTCCAGGCTTCTCTCCATCCTGGAGGCGGCCCAGGACTTCTACGCCCGGAGCCTGAAGGGGCCCCAGGGAAGACCCGCCCGGGAATACCTGGAGCGGCGGGGCCTGAGCCGGGCCGTGGAGGCCTTCGGGCTGGGTTTCGCTCCTCCCTCCTGGACGGCCCTGGTGGAGAAGTTGGGGGCCATGGGGGTGGAACCGGACCTCCTGGTGAAGGCGGGTCTGGCCAAGAAGGGCGATCTAGGGGTCCACGACTACTTCAGGAACCGCCTGATGATCCCCATCAGGGACGCCCTTGGCCGGATCGTCGGCTTCGGGGGACGGGTCCTGGACGACTCTGAGCCCAAATACCTCAATTCCCCGGAGAACACCCTCTTTTCCAAGGGAAAGCTCCTCTTCGGGCTCCACCAGGCCCGGAAGTCCGGGGCGGACCGCTTCCTCGTGGTGGAGGGCTACACCGACGTCATGGCCGCCGTCCTGGCCGGGGTGAAAGGGGTGGTCGCCGGCCTGGGCACTTCTTTCACGGCCGACCAGGCCCGGCTGCTCCAGAGATACGGCCGGGGGAAAGTGGTGCTCCTCTTCGACGGGGACCAGGCCGGGTGGAAGGCCGCCGAAAGGGCCTTGGACCTCTTCGTCACCACCCAGATGGACGTCCGGGTGGCCCTCCTCCGGGACGGGACCGATCCGGCCGACCTGGTCCGGGACCGAGGGGGGCGGGCCCTGGAGGAGATCGCCGACAGCGCCCGCCCGGCCTTGAAGGTCAAGCTGGACCTGGTCTTCTCCCGGAACGACCCGGGCGATCCCGCCGGGGCGGCCCAGGCGGCCCGGGAGATCACCGACTACCTGGCCAAGGTGCCCGACCCGGTGCGCCTGGAGAAGATGCTCCAGGAGGCGGCCTCCAGGCTGGGGGTCTCCCAGGAGGCCCTGGCCGGTGCCCTCCGGGCGGCCACGAGGAGGGACCGGCGCCGCCGGAAGGGGCCCGCCCATCCTGCTCCCCAGGGGGAACTCCTCCACAAAGTCCGGTCCCTCTCGGCCGTGGAGGTCCAGGCCCAGGAGGAGATCCTCTGGGCCGTGCTCCACGATCTCTCCCTCCTCGGAGAGGTCTCTCCCGAGGTCTTCAGGGATCCCGGGTGCAGGCGGATCCTGGAGGGAATCTACAAGGCCGTGGAAACCATGGGGGAGGAAGGCTCGTTCCCCTGGGAAACTTTGCTGGACGCTGTCCGGGACGACCAGTCGCTCGTAGACAAGATTGCTTATTGGCGGAACGTGGTCCCTCCGGCGAAGGACTTCTCCCAGTGGGTGAAGCAGAACGACAAGACCCTCAGGGGATGTTCCCTGAAACGGGAGATCCAGGCTCTGGAAGAGGAGCTGCGGAGGGCGAAGGAAGCCGGGGACCGGGCGCGGGTCCTTCGGTTCCGCCGTGGCAGGTACGACTTGATCCGCAGGCTCAAGTTGGAATTCGGCATGGGGATGGAGGAGTAGAAGAGAGCCGTGACTGTACAAGGAAACAACACCAACGTGGACCTGGAGACCATCGTCCGGAACCTTCTCCACGAAGGGAAGACCCGGGGGTTCCTCACCTACAAGGAGGTCAGCGAAAGCCTCCCCGAGGACCTCTCCCCCGAGCAGATCGAGCCCATCATGGAGAAGTTCACCCAGGAAGGGGTGAGACTCCTGGACGAGACGGAGCTGGAGAGGCTCGACGAGGTGGCCGCCGAGCCCCCCAAGACGGCGGAGGCCCCTCCCCAGGCGGGGAGCCGGCCCATCTTCGTCGAGGACGAGGTGGAGCGGATCGACGATCCCATCCGGATGTATCTCACCCAAATGGGGGAGATCCCTCTCCTCACCCGCCAGCAGGAGATTTCCCTGGCCCGCAAGATCGAGCTGGCCCGCAAGCAGTTCCGGAAGAAGGTGGTGGCCTCGGGTTTCGGCCTGGAGGGGGTCATCCAGATCCTTGAGGACGTGGTCGCCGGGGAACTTCCTTTCGACAGGACCCTGAAGGTGAGCCAGCAGGATCCGGAAGTGGGGAAGATGGACCTCTCCAAGAGGCTTCCCGGCACCATCGTGACCCTCAGGTCCCTCCACCACGCCAACATGAAGGATTTCGAGCGCCTGGCCACGGACCCGGACCTCTCCCGGGAGGAGGCCCGCCGGCTCCGGGCCAGGATCGCCTCCAGGCGCAGGAAGGCGGTGTTCCTCGTGGAGGAGGCCAATCTCCAGGTCAAGAAGGTGAGGCCCCTGCTGGACCTGCTGGAGCGGAAGGTGGCCGAGCTGGAGCGCCTGGAGAACAAGATCGCCGGATACAGGGGGGCCAACAGGAAGACCCGGGCCTTCTTCGAGCTGAAGCGGCGCATCCTCCAGCTCCAGATGACGGCCGGGGAGACGACGGCCGAGCTGAAGCGGCGCCTCGCCGCCGCCCGGAGGGCCCACGAGGCCTACGAACAGGCCAAGCGGGACCTCTCCAGCGGGAACCTGCGGCTCGTGGTCTCCATCGCGAAGAAGTACCGCAACCGGGGTCTCTCCTTCCTGGACCTGATCCAGGAGGGGAATACGGGCCTCATGAAGGCCGTGGAGAAGTACGAATACCGGCGGGGCTACAAGTTCTCCACCTACGCCACCTGGTGGATCCGCCAGGCGATCACCCGCTCCATCGCCGACCAGGCCCGGACCATCCGGATCCCGGTGCACATGATCGAGACCATGAGCAAGCTCCGGAACGTCCAGAAGAAACTCGTCCAGGCCAAGGGCCGGGAGCCCACCATCGAGGAGGTGGCCGAGGCGGCGGGGATCTCCGTGGAGGAGGCCAAGCGGGTCACCAAGATCAGCAAGCACCCCATCAGCCTGGACCGGCCCATCGGCGACTCGGACGATTCCTATTTCGGGGACTTCATCGAGGACGACACCGCCGTGGCTCCCGCCCAGGCGGCCAGCGGAGAGATGCTCAAGGAGCGCATCCGGGAGGTGTTGAACACCCTGACCTTCCGGGAGCGGGAGATCATCAAGCTGCGCTACGGCCTAGGGGACGGTTACACCTACACCCTGGAGGAGGTGGGCCGGATCTTCCGCGTCACCCGGGAGCGGGTACGCCAGATCGAGGCAAAGGCCCTCCGCAAGCTCCAGCACCCCGTGCGGGCAAGGCAACTTTCCAACTTCCTGGAACTGCCCGAGGAGAGCGCCTCCGGGACGGCCGATTCCGTGCCGGCCCATCCCCACTGAGATTCCCCCTTCTCCCTCCCCGGATCCCCGGCCGCCCCGGGGCGGACCGGGGATCCGCTCTCGGAGGGGGGCGGGATCGCCCTTCTCTTTCCCAGCCGCCCTGGCTAGAATCCCCGGTTCCACCCAGGCCGGGGGAGGCTCCTCCGTGGGAGCCGGGCCTGGGAGGGGCCCCGAACGGGACCTTTGGATTCACCCGGTCCCCTGGGAACCGGGGCGGTGGCATCGAGGAGGCGGCGTGCACGCCCAGTTGGAACACCTTCTGGCCCTTCAAGAGACGGAGCAGGAGATTCTCAGGCTCCGGAAGCTCCTGGCGAGCCTTCCCCGGGAAAAGGCCGAGAGGGAGGCCAGGTTCGAGGAGAGCCGGAAACTCTGGGAGGAGAAGGTCCAGGCCGTGAAGGACGCCAGCGTGGAGGTGAACCGCCTGGAGCTGGAACTCAAGGCCAAGGAGGGAGAGATCGAGAAACTGGAGGTCCGGCTCAACACGGCCAAGTCCAACGCCGAGTACACGGCCATCCAAAACCAGATCAAGGCCTACAAGGAGCAGAACGCCAGGATCGAGGACCGGGTCCTGGAGCTCTACGACCAGGTGGAGGAGATCAAGAAGGAGGCCGCCCGCGGGGAAGATGCCTTCAAGGCCGAAGAGGCCACCTTCCGGGAGTTCCTGAAGAGCCTCTCCGAGGAGGAAGCCCGGATCAAAAAGGAGATGGAGGCCCTTCGGGTCAAGGCCGAGGAGATCAAGAGGGAGACCGACCCGGATGCGCTCCAGGAATACGAGGCCCTGATGCGGTACTTCGCAAATCACGGCGGAGTGGTCGTGAGCCCCGTAGTGGGCGGGGTATGCAAGGCCTGCGGAAGCAGGATCCTTCCCAACGACGAGGTGAAGCTGCTTCGGGCGGAGGAACTGGTCCACTGCAAGGCCTGCTCCCGGATCCTCTATCTTCCCGAGAGGAGCAGGGCCCAGGGTTGAAGGGGGGCCCGAAGGGGCCGGGAGGACGAAGGAGATGAGCGTCCAGCGGGTGATGATCGGCACGGCTGGGCACATCGACCACGGGAAGTCCTCCCTGGTGAAGGCCCTGACCGGAGTGGACCCGGACCAGCTCAAGGAGGAGAAGGAGCGGGGTCTCACCATCGACATGGGCCGGGCCGTCCTCGAGCTTCCCGGGGGCCGGAAGGCGGGGATCATCGACGTCCCGGGCCACGAGAAGTTCATCAAGAACATGGTGGCCGGCGCCACGAGCGTGGCCGTGGCCCTTCTGGTGATCGCCGCCGACGACGGGGTGATGCCCCAGACCAGGGAGCACCTGGAGATCCTTTCCCTGCTGGGTGTGAAGCGCTGCCTCGTGGCCCTCACCAAGGTCGACCTGGTGGACCCGGAATTGAGGGACCTGGCCCGGGAGGAGGTGGCCTCCTTCCTGGAGGGGACACCCTACGAGGGCTCCCCCGTCCTGCCCGTCTCATCGGTTACGGGAGAGGGTGTCGAAGATCTCAGGCGGGAGTTGGCCCGGCTCGTACTGGAGACCGAGCCTCCTCCCCCGGAAGGGCTCTTCAGGCTTCCGGTTCAGCGTGTGTTCCGGAAGGAGGGGTTCGGGTCGGTCCTGGGGGGGGTCCCCGTGGCGGGCCGGGCCCGAAAGGGAGACCTCCTGGAGGTCCTCCCGGGGGGATACCGGGGAAGACTCCGGGGGATCCAGGTTTACGGCGGGCCGGCCGAGGAGGCTCTTCCCGGGCAGTCCTGCGCCCTGAACGTTCCCGACGTTCCCGCCGACGGGGTGAAACGGGGGGCCTGGGTGGTGCCTCCCGGGGTCTTCCAGGTGCACCAGCGCCTCCTGGCCCGGGTGGACCTCCTTCCATCGGCCCGTCCCCTCAAGTCGGGCACGGAGATCCGCTTCCATACGGGGACGGCCGAGATCCAGGGGAGGGTTCTCTTCCCGGGAGGGGGCGCCCTCCTTCCCGGGGAGACCGGCCTGGCCAGGATCCGCCTCGTCCAGCCCACCCTCCTCGTTCCGGGGGATTCCTTCATCCTCCGCCTCCAGGCCCCGCCCCGCACTGTGGGAGGCGGAAGGGTGGTCCTCCCTGGTTGGGGAGGCCGGAGATTGAAGGGGGAGTGGGCCCGGCGGGTGGAGTCCATGGATCGGGCCCTGGAGGGGAAGGACCTGGAGGGCTTCGTGGAGGCCTACCTCCAGGGAGCGGGAACCAGGCCCGTCGAGGCGGGGGACCTGGTGCCCTTGCTGGGACGGCCCAAGGAGGAGGTGGGGAAGATCCTGGAGGGCCTGGTCCGGGCGGGCAAGGCTGTCTCCCTGGGGAGGGGCTTCCTTCCCGGGCAGGCCCTGGAACAGGTGAGAGAGAAGATCCTGGCTCTCCTGGAGGAACGGGCCCGGAAGGATCCCTTGGCCCCCGAGGTGGGAAAGGCCGAGCTCTTCTCTTCCCTGGCTGTGGCCCAGGCCGTGGCGGAGTTCGTCCTGGAGGGAATGGCCGGGAAGGGAGAGGTCCGCATCCTTCCCGGAGGCCTGGTGGCCCTTCCCGGCTCGGAGGCGGATCTTTCGGGGGAAGCGGCGGAGGGAGAGAAAGCCCTTCTGGCCCTCCTGGAGAAGGCGGGCCATCAGCCCCTCACCGAGGAGGAGGCCAAGGCCGCTTCGGGCCTGGATCCGGGCCTCTTCCAGTCTCTCCTCAAGCGCCTCCAGGCCAGGGGGAGGATCGTCCGGGTGGGGGGGAAGTTCCTCTACCACCAAAAGCCCTACCAGCAGGCCCGGCAGGCCCTGATCGAGAACTGCCGGGCCAGGGGCTCCCTGGACATCCCCTCCTTCCGGGACACCCTGGGGACGACCCGGAAATACTTGATTCCCTTGCTGGAGCACTTCGATGGAATCGGCCTCACCGCCCGGCGTGGGAGCAACCGGGTGCTCCGGGACGAGACAGCCGGAGCCTCCTGAAAGGCCCGCCGGGACCATCTCTCTCTCCGCCTCCCACCTCCTTCTCATGCCTCCTTCCGGGAAAAGCCGATAGGTCGAGGAGAAAACCGCCCGGTCCATGGGAAGGGGAGGCCTGTCCTCCCCGAGGAGAGAACGAACATGGCGTCGGAAGACCGTCACGACGAGGACCTGTTTCCCCCTGAGCCTTCCAGGGAAGAGGTTCCTCCCAGCGGGGAGGAGGAAGAGGAGTTCTTCGTCCTGGAGGAAGAGGAAGAAGAACCTGGAGGGGAAGAGGGGATTCCCCAGGCGGAAGGGGCCGTTGACGGCGGTCCTTCCCCAGGTTCCGGCCCGGGAGAGGAGGTGCCCGAAGGGGGGGATGTCTCCCCGGTGGACGATCCTTTCTCCCAGGGGGATATAGACGAATCCCTCTTCGCGGATTCAGATGACCTGCAGGGGGAGACGCCCGAAACCGTCGATGGGGGGACCTTCACCCCTCCGGAAGCTGCCGAACCGGTGGACCGGGAGGATGGGGATCCGGAGATCTACGTGGAGGAGCCCCTTCCGGGAGAGGACCGGGCCGTTTCCGCCGGGGGGGATGAGGAGCAGTCTTCCGGCGGGGAACCGGAGGAGGCCCCCGAGGACATCCTCTTCGACGATCTGGACGAGGCCGGAGGAACGGGAGAAGATTTCGGAGTGGATCTTCCTTCCTTCCAGGAAGAGGGGGGAGGAGAGGAAGGGCTCCTGGAGGCCCTGGAGGAATTCGATCCCGAAGCGGTCCACGACGCGCCCAGGGGCGGGGGCGACCCCTCCCTGGAGGAGATGGACGACCTGGACCTGGATCTGGACGCCGAGCTGGAACTGGTGGACGAGGTGGAGGACCTGGTCCAACCCGGCTCGGGGAAAGAGGAGTCTCCCGAAGAGTCCGGGGAGGAGGCTCTTGAACTGGTCCTGGAGGACGAGGAGGGCCCCAGGGCCGAGGCGCGTGAAATGCCGGCCCGTGCCGGAGAGGAGGAACTCGTCCTCGAGGGGATGGCCGGGGATGAAGAGAGCGGGATTCCCGAGTTGGAACTGGACGGGGAAGGAGACATAGACGAGAGCCTCTTCGAAGGGGAGGAATCTCCCGCCGAGCCCATGGCTGCGGCGCAGGATGAGCCTTCCCGGGAGGAAATCCCCGTGGAGGAGTCTCCCTCCGATTCCGTAGGGGAGGAAATCCAGGAAGGAGAGGAATCGCCGGGAACCATCTTCCAGGGAGAAGAGGAGGTCGGGGAGGAGGCTCCCATGAGCCCCCTGCTGACCGATCCCGGAGAGGGTGCTCCTCCCGAGGCCGCCGGAGAGAGTCAGGGCGCGCCTTCCGGGGTGGCTCCCTGGATGGTGCCGGAAGAGGTCCTGGAAGAGACATCGGAAGGCCTGGCCGCCGTTCCCCCCGAGGAATCCCTCATGGGTGGGGAGGAAGGGGGAGGGGAGCTTCCCGAGATCGGTTTGCGGCCCCTCGAAGAAGAAGAGCCCTACGCGGAAGGGGAAGAGGAAGACTCCTGGGAGGAGGCCGCGGCGGATGGAGGCGAGTCCCCCACCTTCGAGGAACTCTACGGCCTGCCTCCCGCCTCGGGGGAGAGCGGGGGAGAGGTGGAGACCTCCGACTCCATCATGGTGGAGGCCCCCAAGGTGGTCGGCTCCATCTACCAGGAAGAGGAGCACGGCTGGGGGGTGAAACTCATCCTGTGGGGTTCCCTCGCGGCGAGTTTCCTGGTGGCCGCTTTCGTGGGCTGGGTCTACATGAAGCAGAAAGCCCGCCTGGAGCGGACCGCCCCCATCCTCTCGGCGAGGGTGGAGATGCCCAGGCCGGTCCTTCCCGACAATGTCCCTCCGCCGGATCTGCGGCCCCGGGAGCAGACGGCCTGGAAGGCCTACCAGGGGCCCCAGGAACCGCCCCCTCCGCCGGCCTCCCAGGTGGCCCGAGGCGAAGGGACCGGAGATGGGTCGGGCGGAAAGAAGAAACCTGTCTCGACCCGCCCAGTCGTTCCCCTGGCAGGGGAGAATCCCTTCCTGCCTCCCCTTCTCGCTGGAGGAAGTAAGCCGGGTGAGGGTGAGGCGGGACACCGGAAACCCGCCGGGGAGGAAGTGAAACCTACCAAGGTGGAGGGCCCCGGAACGCCTTCCGGCGGTGCCGCTCCGACGGCCCAGGCCGGTTCCGAAGCGGGACCGGGAAAGGGCCGGGAGACCAAGCAGGCCCCGCCGGCCCAGACCGGCCCGGAGGAACCGGGGAAACTGGCCAAGGCCTCTCCCGGAGGGGAAGTCCCCGTGCCCGCCGTACCCGCTGTTCCGAATCCGCAGGCCAAGCCGACGCGCCCTGC
>Ga0256914_1000929_pt1 | contig 28027 bp, 29 predicted proteins | sample HulkmetaG_FD_191571 | JGI IMG/M metagenome (GOLD analysis project Ga0256914, IMG submission 191571) | Hydrothermal chimney microbial communities from Main Endeavour vent field at the Juan de Fuca Ridge, Pacific Ocean - Hulk | ecosystem: Environmental > Aquatic > Marine > Hydrothermal vents ... | reverse complement strand
GCCGCACGTTAAAGTCGTTTTGTACGGCCGTAGATTCGGGAGAGGAGGCGCTGAGCCGCCAATGAATCAGGCGTTGTTTAAACGAGAAAGGTTTTGTTGGCGATGTGCATCGGGTGGTAAGAAAGAGGGCGCTAAGGGCGAACAAGAAGAAGTATTGGGCTGTTTTTTGCATCCGTCATCCTTCATGTTACTGTTAACTGTTATCGTTAACATAAAAAATAAAATGCGTTTTGTCAAGATGCGGGTTACATTTTTTATTCCCTCACTTGGAGTATTTTATTAAAAACCGCGTGGGAAGATAGTATGAATAATACGTTGGGAAACGAATTCGTGCGATTTACGCAAATACCTTTGGGAGATCAAAAGCGTTAATATGACAAGCCTTTAATCATTTGCGGATAAATGCGAAAAAAATAAAGTTCCTCCGGCTCACTTGCCCGCCAATATCACCGCTACAGCCGGAATGGCCGCCGCCAAGACAGATAAAAGGGAACCGATTAAAAAATATTCGGCAAATTGCTTGTTTTCCAACTCCTTGTAACGCGCCAACGATTTTAAAGCAATTAAAATAGCAATGGCGCCAATTTGGTTCCAGATGATCAAAAAATAAAGAAAAGTACGCTCCAATAAACCGATCACACGTCCCAACTCATATTCGCGGCGATCCTGCCTTTTGGTTTTTCTGTTTAGGTATGGCACGTAAACGTTGCAGAATCAAACGAATCCAAATCGTTCCTTCTTTTTGCGTAACAAGAAATCCATCGAATACCAACAAAAATGTCTTTAAATTTTTTACCGCACAACAAGGCATGCGATACAAAGGATTTTCATAGGCGCCAGTCATTCGTGCATTCGCCCACGGAAGAATCAGATACCATGTCCCCAGCAAAAGCAGCCAATGCCCTGCGTAATACCATCGGGCGTGCGCCGGTTTGGCGCTTTTGAAAAACGAATCGGCCAGCAACAAAAGAGTGTACAAAAGAAACCCGAGTAAAAAGCAAGACAAATCAGGAGCAAAAAATATAAGTAGCATGCCCCACAACATACGCTTGAGCAAGGCGTTACGTTGCACCGTTTTTCCGGACAGGACAATTTGCATATCGTAAAAAAACGCTCGACCCAACAAATAAACCGCTACAAATCCAAGTTGCCACTCACTCATCTTGCGCTTCCCAACAAATCGTTAATTTCATCCCGAACCACCCACTGACTTTGTACTACCAAGCGAAAAACCGGCTGACGCATGTGCTGCGAAACCGCCGGTTGGCTAATTCCTATTTTAGCGGCAATTGCCTTTTGCGTCAAACGAAGTTGCGACAAACGCAAAATTTGCTCTTTTTCTTTGCTCCAGCTTGCGGTTACGGCGTCGATCCAGTGTAAAAGCAAATCGATACGTGCTTGGACTTTGGGTGTGTCGCAAACAAAGACAAAACGACGCCCCTCCTGTCGTGCCTGCTCCAACGCCTGGCGGGCAAAATAGAAAGCCGGTCCATCCATACCGATAGCCGCGCTGCGATTTAAAGCCGTGCGTATTTCCCCCACTCCCAAACCATAACGGAAACCGATAGCCGGTAAATTTTCCTTAAGGTGATTGATAATGGCAAAAAAATTCTGCGCATCCCTCAGAACCGCCTGAAATTCATCGCCGATGGTTAGGGTTAGCGGAGAAACAATGCTCTGCCCGTATGTACGTTGCGCGCTTTTTAAAGCCGCTTTAAAGGACTCCTGTACGTTCTGCCGGTCGCGTAAACCTCGCGATTGAATTATGTCGCCGATAATTACAAAATAATTGCGCCTCATAAATATCCCGCTTTCCGTCCCCATAATAAGATTTAATCTTATAATCGCTCTTTAATAAGTATATTGCTTATTTTTTGTAAAATATAAGTTATTTACTTATTCTTAGCAACATTATTTTACCCATTGTTTAAGGGTGGTAATTCCGAATAACGCATTAAAAGGGAGACTATTTTTTCCAACTCGCGGCGATCCCGATCATCAAAGCGGTCAAATTCGGGCGAATCGACATCCAGCACCCCAACAATTTTTCCTTTGGCAAATAAGGGAACTACAATTTCGGAATTCGTGGCACTATCACAGGCAATATGACCTGCAAACCGGTGAACATCCGGAACAATTAACGATCGTTTTTGGGCCACACTACTACCGCAAACGCCCTGCCCCACCTTAATCCTCACACAAGCTGGATTTCCCTGAAACGGGCCCAAGATCAATTCCGCATCTCCGAGCAAACGGTAAAATCCGACCCAATTGACTTTGTCGAGTGCCGTAAATAATAAAGCCGCCAGATTCGCCATATTGGCAATAAAATCACGTTCGTCGCGCAGCAATGCTTCCGCTTGCCGGTACAGTAATTCGTAAAAAATATTTTTGGAAAGTTGGCTATAATCTTGGCCGGTAAACATTTTGCTCCTTTATTTAAAAAATTTTTTCCGCCGATCGGCATTGAACCGTCTTCACCCCTATGCAGCAAAAAACATAACCAAAATAATCTTTCTTTTCAATGAAAAGTAAAAAGCGGGTCCGTGTGTAAAAGCAGGCAACAAAAAGGCACACCGGTTCATTCGGATTACCGGCACACCGCGATAATAAACTGGTTTGATAAATTAAGACATATTCGAGAAAACCGTTTAAATCAACCGCCGACAGGCCGAAATTTATAGCCGTAAAAAACAGGGCCATCCCGTCCGTCTTCGTAATACTTACGCACCACCATCTCCACTGGCATGCCGATATGCACATCTTGCGGATCGACATCGGTTAATTGTGCCGTAATACGCGGGCCCTCTTGCAAATCGATCAAAGCGACCAAATAGGGGACATTGCCATGGTATTTTTCGATTGTTTGATAAACGGTGGTAAAACTAAAAATTTTTCCTTTTCCTGAAAACGTAAATTTTTCGAGCGATCGACTTTTGCATTTAGGGCAAACCAAACGCGTCGGAAACATAAAATGCCCGCAATTTTGGCAAACACCTCCCTGCAATCGGTAACGCTGATCTGTTAAGCGCCAATATCTTGGAATATCCATAATCAAACCCTACTTTTCATTTCGACTTTTTAAAATCGTTGTGACCACTGTTGCTCCCGTACCGCCGATATTTTGCGTCATGGCAATGCGTGCATTAGGAACCTGAATCGGGCCCGGCGCTTGCCCTCTTAGTTGTAAAACGGCTTCCACAAGTTGGTACACACCGGTTGCTCCCACCGGATGTCCGCGGCCTTTTAATCCGCCCATTGTCGATAACGGAAGTTCGCTAGTAACGGTAAAATCGTTTTCCTTTGCCCTTTGCAATGCCCGTTCGACACGCATAAAGCCGGAAGCTTCCAAGGAAAGCACAGTCATAACACTAAACGCGTCGTGCGCTTCGAACAAATCCACGTCTTTGTGTTCGATACCCGCCGTTTGCATCGCTTTGCGCGTACTCTGCTCCACAGCCCGCAAACGCAATAATTCCTGACGATCATGCAGGGCAATGGAATCCGTTGCCAGCTCACAAGCCATGATATCCACAACACGTTTGTTTTTTACGTCTACTGTCTCCGCGGGTACCACAATTACCGCAGCCGCTCCGTCGGCAATGGGACTGGAGTCAAGCAAATTAATGGGGTCGGCTATCATTTTGGCCTTTCGGTATTGTTCGCGACTTATTTCATGGCGAAACATGGCATTGGGATTATGCACGGCATTCCTGTGAGCTAACATGGGGAAATAGGCGAAATCGTCCCGATTAACCTTGCGTTCATAAAGCAAACGACGCATAAGCAAAGCATTTAAGGCAACAAAAGTAAGCCCCAACGAGGTTTCAAAATCGGCATCGGCCGCTTGGGCCAAAGCATCCGAAGTCGATAGCCCGGAAAACTCGGTAAGTTTTTCGACGCCAACCGTAGCCACACATTCTTTGTAACCGGAACCCACAGCCAAAACGGCTTGGCGAAAAGCGGCCGCACCCGAAGCGCAGGCTGCTTCCGTTTTTATCGCTTCTATGCCGGTAAAACCGGCGTATTCGGCAATCAATGCTCCCAAATGTTCTTGTTCGCTTAATTTGCCACTAACCATATTACCCACATACAATCCGTCAATCGCATCGCGTTCCGCATCCTGTAAGGCATCAAGCAAAGCCAGGGAGGCCAGCTCTTTTAATGATTTGTTCCAATGCTCGCGTACGGGCACCTGACCGATTCCGATAATGGCAACTTTTCTCATAGTGTTTTTCCCTATTTGTATATTTTCCCGCGCCAGCGGGCATACGTGGCGTAATCAATTGTTTTTTTTCTTTGCACATACCAAGCGGTTCGGGGTGCTTTATCTTTTGCTTCCAGTATACGTTCGGTAACCACAAAACTAAAGGCATCGCTTCCCGCTCCGGAACCAAAGCTGGCCAATAAAATACGATCGCCCGGTTGTGCGGCATCCAGAGCAGCCGTAAATCCCAACACGGAAGAGCCTGCGTACACATTCCCTACCACGGGCGATAATAAGCTCACCTCGATCTGTTCGCGCTTAAAGCCAAGTTCCCGAGCCATTTTAAGCGGAAATTTGCTATTCGGCTGATGAAAGGAAACGTATTTAAAATCAGCAGGTGTTAAGCTTAGGCTCTCCATTAATATGGTTACAGAAGAACGGATGTGATGAAAATAGGCCGGTTCACCCGTAAACCGATTGCCGTGCTGAGGATATTTTTCATAATTACGCCGAAAAAAATCGGGCGTATCGGTAACGTAACTGAAAGCGCCTTCCAAAATCGCTATCGATTTTTCCGCCGCTGCGATTACAAAAGCTGCTCCGCCTGCTGCGGCCGTGTATTCCAAAGCATCTCCTGGGCGCCCTTGTGCGGTATCCATCCCGATGGCCATTGCGTAATCAGCCATGCCGCTTCCTACATAGCCCAAAGCCGCCTGCATGGCCTCCGTGCCCGCTTTGCAGGCAAACTCCAAATCAGCGGCCGTATTGGCGGGATAAATATGTAACGCCTGTGCCACTACAGTACCGCTTGGTTTAACCGCATAGGGATGCGATTCCGAGCCGATCCATACGGCTCGGACAGACGCCGGTTCAATTTGCGCCCGCAATAATGCATTTTTTCCTGCTTCAATACTCATAGTAATCGTATCTTCATCCGGGCCAGGAACGCTTTTTTGTCGAATCGGCAAGTGGTTCCCGTCCTGAGCTCCCCGCCAAACCCTTGATATCTCCGAAGTTTCGATGCGATAGCGGGGAATATACGCGCCGTATCCGGCAATGCCCGTTTTCCTGATCGGTTGTAATAGTTGCTTCATGCTTTCTCCGATCCATTCGTATTTGTATATTATTACAATTTATTCGATTTTAATTAAGGGGGTAGTTAAAAAATTTTTGAATTCGAGGCAAGGGGAAAATCGTTTTCTCACAAATTTATCAGAACGTGTGGCTATGGCTGGCAAATTTTCTTTGTATTCATGCGGGCTTCATCGATTTCTCATTGTTTTCTCATTCGAATTTTCACGCCAAGTAAGAAAAATCCACTTTAAACAAGCAGGAGGTACGCCGGTTCCAAGCCCCAAAACGAAAACGGAATACAATGCATCTTTACAACTCTTCGGGCGTTCTGAAGGCAAGAATCGTTTGCCATTCTTCAGCGGTTACAGGCTGGATGGAAAGTCGGCTACCTTTACGCAGGAGCATCATATTTTGCAACTCCGGAATGGCTTTTAATTCTTCCCGTAAAATCGGAGGATCGAATTCGGAAACAGCCTGAATATCGACCATAAACCAGCGCGGATTATCGCGATCGCTTTTAGGATCGTAATAGCGAGACTGCGGGTCAAATGCGGTGGGATCGGGATAGGCTTCGCGCACAACGCGCGCAATTCCCATTATGGCCTGCGGTTGTTTTACGCTATGGTAAAATAGCACCAAATCGCCCATTTTAACCTGATCCCGCAAAAAATTGCGCGCCTGATAGTTGCGAATTCCATCCCAATAATCCCTTTTTTGCGGTTGTTTTTTCAAATCATCCCAGGAATAAGTAGACGGTTCGGTTTTAAATAACCAATACTTCATTACGATCTCCTTCTGCGTTTGCAATTAAGCTAAAAACGATTCCCTGATTTATCAGGTGCCCAATTTGTCTTTCCGAATGTCCCATTCTTTGGAGGCAAAGGTTTTATCATCCGTTTCGATTAGTAAACGGATAATATAACGCGCAACAGTTACCGGGGACAATAATTGGCCTTCCTTTTTTAATTTGACAAACTTGTCAAGCGCGGGAAAAACTTCCGGTGAGGCCTGACGCACCAGATTTTGCATGGGGGTATCCACCACACCCGGCCGCACGCTCCCCACACAAATTCCTCGTGTTTCAAGCTCCAAATTCCATACCCGGTAAAGAGCGTACAAAGCCGCCTTTGCTGCGCAATACGCTCCCCAACCGGCATAGGCATGATGAGCCGCACCGGACGAAATGTGTAAAATGCGTGATCCTTTTTTCATAAACGGGAGTAGGCGTTGCGTTAAAAACAAAGGTCCTTCAACGTTAATGGCAAAATGATTTTTCCATTCTTCGGGCGCAATAGCGCTTAAAGGCTTTACAGGCTGCAAAACCGCGGCATTGTGAATCAAAAATTTTAATCTGCCTTTCTCTGTCGTTATTCTTTCTGAAACGCGCAGGCGATCTTCTTCCCTGCCCACATCAGCGGTTAACACGGTAATGCGTTCCGGCACATGACTTGCGGTTTCGCGCAACGGTTTTAACCTACGTCCTATTATCAAAACATGCAGCTCGCATTTTGAGGCCAGCTCAATTGCAAGCGCCCGTCCGATGCCACTGCCACCGCCGGTTACCACCGCCCAATCTGCCATTGCTTTCTCCTTTTTCAAATCATATTTTGTAAAAGACAAATCGCTTTTTCTTTAAGTTGCCCGTCGCCGTAACGCCGCATATAAAGCCGTGCCGCATCAAACGTTGCTTTGGTTAGCAATTGACCTTCAAGCAACGGGGCCAAAATATCCGATGCGGGATCGTTTATCGTTACCTGCCGCAATCGCCCTTCCCGTAAGCGATAATCAATTTCCGGATCAGAACGCGTCGTACGGATATGCACACGAATTCTGGCCTGAGGCGATTCGCCGATATTCCAGGCGAAGGAACGATATTTCTCTTCGGCCAATCGTTCGATCATTTGCCATTCTTTTTCGGAATAACGTAATACAGCCCCCCCCGTACCCAAAATTTCGCTTAACAGCGCGCGTTTTAAATCGGCAATTGAAATTTTTACAGTAAGATAAGGGACGATATTGGTTACCTCGGCCTTTACGGAACGTGTGGCACGGGTCTCAATCCTTAAGCGGTGCGGGCGTTCAAGCAAGCGACGCATGCGGAGCAAATCGGCCTTAAACAACAGCGTACCATGACTCAGCATACGTCCGCGACTGGTAAACTGGGCATTACCGGAAACCTTTTGCGTATTAATAACCAAATTATTGCGTTCGTCGATATGAACCGGAGCACCCAATTTGCGCAATACCCGCACGATCGGTTCAAGAAATTGACGGTATCGGTTGAAGTTTCGGGCCGAATGATCGGTAATAAACGAAAAATTTAAATTACCGGAATCGTGCACCACGGTTCCCCCGCCGGAAATACGGCGTATAACCGGAATGTCATCTTGCCAGCAAACCCTTAGATTAACCTCGCCTAATACGTTCTGATGGCGTCCGAGAACGACACTGGGACGATTTACGTACATGAAAAAATACGAAAATGTGGGATGCCCATGCCGAACCGTGTATTCTTCTAAAGCCAAATTAACGGCCGGATCGGTAGTGCCGCGGTTATCAACAAGCTTCCAATTTCGGGAAAACATGTTGGTAATGCGCCTATTCTCCGCGATCGATTTGCTGTTCTATTTGAAAAACGGGTCTGATATCCACTGGCAAATCGGCCAGTTTAGCACGCAATGTTTTAATGGATTTGCTCTCGCGTGCATAGGTAGCCAATAGTTTTTTTGCTCCGCGATAATCCCCCGTGGCCTGAATGGTAAGCAGCGTATGGGCTAACGATGTAAGTGCCGGTCCGGCTTTTTGCCAATTTACGCGAATTTTTTCGGTTTGCGGGTTGTACTCGTATCCGCCTTTTTCTAACATGTAATTGTAGATCAGGGCATTGCCCGCGCCATGCGCCTCGTTAATTCCGAAACGGATCGAACGAAAAATTCCGGCCAGAAAAGTAGCCCAAACTTCTTTTTCAAACGATTTCGGGTAAACGCCTTTTTCAATCATAAACAAATCGTTGTACATTCCCAGAACATCCGCCTTGCATTCTTCGATGCTTGAATATGTTTCTTTCAATTCTTTTTTTACGGTGGTCTTGCGACCGTCGACCGTAATTATGCCCGGGCCCAATCCATGCGAAATTTCATGCATTAACGTATGGTTAAAGAATCCCGCAAATGTAACGAAAGGCAATTGGCGATGATCCATAATACGCAAGGCGATGGGTTTTAACAGTTTATTGAATTTGGCTTCGTGCAAATTTTTAAGCAAAACTTTTTTGGAACCTTTGGCCTCGCGCACCCGTTCGTCATTAGGCAAATTAAAAGCCAGTGTTTGTACACCGGCCTTGGTATCGCCGGCTGAAAACACTTCTTGCACCACTACGATCGGCGATTCCGAACCACGATTAAAATTTTTGTATTTGTCCGGAATCGGCAAATGCTTTTCCATGTCGTTCAAATATTTGGCAAACACGGTCAACTTGGCGCTTTCTTCCGGATCTTTGATCGTTACGAACGATTCGAACGACGCTTTGTAATTAAACAATTCGTCTTCGTACACCTCGTACGGTCCGATAATGGTTTCGATGGTATTGTCCTTTAAATCCATCCAGGCCAAATCGCTTTCGTAATAATCATTGCTTGCAAAGGCCTTTGCCCGCAATAGCAAATATTTTTTTAAGGAAGGATTATCGGCAAAACGAGCGGCCTTGCGCAAATAAGCAGCCGCTTTTTCCAGTTGCGGCCGGTAATATTCGGAGTACGGAATGGCAATTAACTTGCCGTCGTGGCGACGAATGACCGTCCGTTCCGAAGTAAAGGCAGCTTCGTCCTCAGGATGTTGTTTAATCCATGTTTCGAATTCTTCGCGCGTCATATCGGCCGGATAGAAATTGGCTCCTTTGGGTTTGGGTTCGCTGCCAATAAACGGTTTGTTGTGATCTAACCGATCGAATGGGCCGAACATAATCTTAAAATATTCCAGGCGCAGGTGATCCAACGGATCCTCGGAATGTTCCAAACGATACAAAATCTGACGATTTTTGGCATACACCTGATCCAAGAAAATACTGTCAATCCATTGGGAAGCAAAATACAAATTTCGAACCACTTCCTTTTGCCGATCGTTAAGTAACGATTGATCATAGGTGATTTCCGTAGGTACGAATCGTGCTATTTTTTGTTTTAACGCTTGCATTTGTGCATTTTCCTTGGTTTGTTGTTGGCAATGTGTAAGCACAAGTACGGCTAACAATAAACCGATAACGATACGATACTTCATAACTCCCTTTCTATTTTTGATTTAATAATAAACGATTTTTTCCGCTTTTAAATTTCGATAGCGCTCGTTTCCGTTTTAGGCGCCGTGTTTAACTGAGCAAAAGTTTAACATAAAATAAGGGATTGGCCAGTTTGGTTTTTGGCACCTGATTGGCCATCATACCGCTAATAATTTCGCGCACGTGTTGGCTGTAAGCCGCTTTTTTAATCACAAAATTCAGTAAAAAACGAATGCGCCCGATACGTTGCAATTTGGCACTTACGGCTAACTCGTCACCCAAAATATTCCATAATTCATCATCGTAGCGTTTCAGTAAGGCGGCGCTAAAATCTCCGCTCTCTTTGGCCAGGGCTGCCACCCGAGCGGCAATTTTACCAGAATACAAAGCATTGCCAATGCCTTCTCCGGTAAAAGGATCTATCAAACCAGCGGCATCTCCCAAAAGTAAAAATCCGTCTCCGTAATTTCTGCGATGTTTACTGCCTACCGGCAAATTCCAGCCCTTCGGTTCTTCAAGCGGCTCGGCTTGCGCAAAACGGTCTCGTAAAAAATCACTGTTAATCGCTTTGCTTAAGGCCTGTTTCAAATTTACCTTTTTTTCTTTTAACGATTTGTGCAACATCCCAATTCCCACATTGGCCCTACCGTCGTCCGCAGGGAATAGCCACAAGTACCCTGGTTGTACTTCATCAAGATAATGCAATTCGATTTCTTTTTGCAATCCTTTTACATTTTTAAAATACTGGCGCAAAGCCACCACCCAATGCTGTGGATCGTGCTCATACAAGCCTGTCTCTTCGGCCACTACGGAATGGAAACCGTCGGCACCCAAAACCAACGACGCGTGCAGTTCAAAATTCCCGTTGTTTTTGTGATTGCGGCCGCTCACCCCAACCACCCGGTTTCCTTCGAACAACAAATGTTTTACTTCATGGTTTTCAAAAACATCGGCAACGCGTTTGGCTTTGTTTGTCAAAAAGGCATCGAATACCAAACGGCGAATAACCAGCCCTGGCGGTAGGCCGTTGCGCTTATCACCTGACAAAGGGATGGTTACGGTGTCGTGTTTGGCATTGCCGAAAGTGATGGAATCGATGAGCGCATGCGGCAAGCGTTGCACCTCTTCCAGCAAGCCCAAATCTTTTAAAACCGTCATCGATTTCCCGGAGATGGCATCACCACAAATTTTGTCCCTGGGAAATTCCGCTTTTTCTACCAACCCTACGCGTAATCCGGCACGCGCGGCATACAGAGCAGCCGCCGTCCCGGCAGGTCCGGCACCTACAATCAACACGTCGTAGTCTTTGCCCATACAATCTTTCCTTTCTCTATTCGGTCAGGTGGCGAATAATTTCTTCGATTCTATGCGCGCAAACCCGGCAAAAAGGTTTATTCCCGTTTTGGAACATCACGCAATCCAGCATGGGACGATACATCCCGCGGGACACATATCCGGCGCCTTCGAACGCGCCTACTTTGCCGTAATATTTTTCATGTTTTAAAAAATCCCGTAACCGTGCCACAAATTTCTTGGACCAAAGGGCTTGTTCTTTTTGTTTGGCCTTTATTTTTTCTTTGGCGGCGCCGGAATGTTTTAAACGAGCAATTTCACGATTAAATTCTTTTCTTTTTTTTAGATAGACCGTTTGCAAACTATCATAGGTTTTTTTGCGCCATGGTGTGGGTATGGGTATTCCGGCATCGACTAAACTTTTCCATTTGATCTGTTTCGGATGTAAAAGACGCGTAATGTTCGGTTCCGTGGGTTCCACACCCGCCGGGTAAAAATTATTGTAAGCCGTAGAGGCGGAATAATATTCGTCTGCCAAACCGGCAAAAGAATGGCCGAACTCATGCACCATTACATTGGCGCTCCAAACATTATCTGTGGTAAAATCCATGTAAAAATTGTATATTCCGCCACCACCGTAGCGTTTGCTGTTTACCATAATAATTAATGCATCGTAAGGCACAGCCGAAGCAACATCGTGCAGAATACGGTTGTCCTCGGTAAGTAAATAGCGTGGCGAACCCATGGAATTAAACGTACAGCCGAGCAGAGTATTGCGATAAACTCCGTGCGTGGGTTCGTCGCAATGGGACTCGGCCGAGGGCTTAAACAAGCCATAAATGTTAATTTTATCGACGTAATGCGAAAACGGGGCCTTATTGAGCAAAACCTGTGTAAAGCGATGCAAATCCTTTCGGAATTTGGCGCTATCTTCAATGGTGTAGCCTTCGCCTATCATGGCAATATCCACGCAACAATGCGCACTGCCAACCACATGTTCCGGATAAACGGTAACTCCAGCGGCGCGATTTTCGTTATTAAATTCAAAGGCATCCGGTTTAAACGTTTTGCTAAATACCGGATGCAAGGCATTGCGCCGATCACGAACGAGTAATTTAAAAATTATCGTTTTTTTGGGCCAGGGAATGAGTGCGCTTTCGTGAAAGGTGCGCATTTTTCCCTTTCCGGCCGGTTCGGTTGTTTTGTATTCTCCGAAGTAAGAATTAAATCCTTTGGAAAACAACAAGCGTCCGCTGCTACTATCGAAAACCTGTATGTAATAATTTCCGTTGTTAAAACGATCGATAAGCTTGCTTTCGGGTCCGGCCCATGGTGACTGCAAATACAAGGCATCAAGCGTAATGAATTCCTTGTGCGCATTGCCAATGTGATAATAATCGATACGCAATGTACTATCGGCAAAATACGTTTTAAAATCCGATTGTGCCATAAGCAAAATCGGTAGCAAAATGAATAATAAAACATTTCGAAACATGGTCGTTTTCCTGTATGAAACCAGTGTTGAATTTCTTAAATTTATCGATTGCATGCAAGGCGAGCTACCTGTTATGGCAGGGAATCGTGAAAACGGATTTGCCCGGCAGGTCGGTAAAAAGCGATCTGGGAGTGATGCATCAACTGTCTCCATCCTGTGTCGTGGGAATCCGGCGGAATTTCTTTGTTCGACGGTATTAAGGAACGTACCCGTTGCCCGCCCACTTCTCTGATGGATTAAAAAAAGATTCGATCATATGGCATGTCTTTTGAATTTTTCGATTCGTACCACTTTTTGCCTACAAATAATATGCGTCCGTCAGGTAAAAACGACGGGGACCAGCCGGTGGTTACAATGGTTTCTTTTTGTGTAGCCAATTCGATAATTTTTACTTTTGCGTTGTAATACTCTCCGTCGGAAAGGATAAGGGAATCGCCAGTGACCGAAAATGAAAACCGGTAGGGGGGGTGACCTATCTCGAATTGATTACCTAAGCGTATGATTTGATTTCCCTGAGCATCGCTTACGTACAACTGGCCGGAAAAAGCAAATCCCACTCGCCCGTCAGGAGAAATTTCAATGGGGTTACCAATGGCTACCGAGGAGAAAATTAATTTTTTATTCTGCCCGTTTCGATCAATCACGTAAATTCCAGAGGTAACATCTCCGTTATAGTAATTAAAATAAATACGTTGCCCGTCTTTACCAAAGGTGGGATAGGAAAAACTTTTGATCTGCGACGGGTCAGCAAAATTATCGGTAATTTTGGTTATTTGATCGCCGCTTTCGCTCATAAGCATTATGGCCGCTTTTTTACTTTTTTCCCAGTTGCGCACAAAAACAATTTCCGCATTTACCGGCGAAAAATAAGGAGCGGAATCGTAAAACGAGGTATCTTGCGTTATGGCATTTCTTTGCTCGCCATCGATCGTTGCCGTATAGATATTTCCTTTTAAAGGAAATGCAATATACTTTCCGTCGTACGAAACGGAACATCTTCCGATATAATCGGCTCCCGTTACAATGGTTTTTGCATTTTGGCCATCGGCATCCATGACGATTATCTTATTAAAATCGGCGTCCAAAATTTTAAGGTTACCGTTTTCCCGGAAGCTTCTCAAATAGTCCGTATTATAGTTTAAACGTACCGACCGGTGCACAAAACGAATGTTTTGACCGCTGTTATCCGCTACGGCAATCCAGTGTTCCGCCCAATGATACACCGTATATTCGGACGGAAGATCGCAGGAGACTATCGCCAATAAGAATAAGATAACAGCGTATGTTAAATACTTCATGATATCATCTCCTTAATGAATCAAGAATCCCAGTTGCAGTTCGGCAAAAGTGGAATTGTAATTGATTCCGTGTCCGAAAAAAGCATTAATGCTGTAAGGCCCCAAGTTATATTCGCAACCGGAAACGATGTTCCAAAGGCTTCTGTGTTTGACCAGGCCGCCCCAAACATGGAGTTTTTGGTTGGACACGTATTTGCCTATTGCCAATTCCACAGGATAGTCCGGAAAAAGGAAACCGTAATTGTCCGTTAACGCTGCCTTTAAATAGAAATCGTTCGGTAAAAAATAACGCATACGAATAATGGGCGACAAATTAAGATAGCTGCTTTCTTCGCTTCGATATTTCGTGCCGGAGATACAACCGAAAAAGCCGATACTTAAACCAGTTCGTTTCCATTTTTTACCGAAGATCAACTGAAGGTATCCGCTGCGATAATGATGCACATATTCTTCGTAATAAATAGCATCTGCACAGTCGGTACATGTGCGTCCTTTTTCCGCACTGCGCACAAATGCAATTCTGAATTCTGCCAGACTGACCGGAGATTCGTTGCGCGAATAAAAGCCGATTTCTCTGAACTCATCACCGAACAAATTGCGGTTTCCGCCTCTGTAGTACAAACAATGCCGCCGCATAGATATTTCCGCTTTGGTTTTGCTGCTTCCCCAAATACCAATATGTTTGCTCTGGGCATATCGTTCGGCCGCTCGGTATTCGCGGCGGTAAAGAGATGCTTTCGACGGTACGAATTTGCCGTACCCGCGCATTAGGTAAAGTTTGTTGACATCCAATTTTTCCAAGGGAAAAATTTTAAACAAATAAACCGAGAGGGGCTTGCCAACCTGCAGCCTGGAAGAATCATACCGAATGACACAGCGATGGCCTAACAGCATTTTTCGGGCATAATTAAAAGCTTTACGACTTATCAATTTTGGAAAAAGGAAATCGGAATTGAGCGAGGGCACCTGCACATCGGCCAGTTGAACTAAGCGGCCGTCAGCAAGGCGAAACAAATTAGCATCGATAATTTGAACGATTTTAATCGTTTCTTTTTTGGGCGAAGCATAAACGACAAACGCAAATAACATACATACAACAAATATGACCGAACTAAATTTCATGGATTGGATCCTAGTTTATGGGACAAAAAACATAGGGATGAGAGGATACAGCGAATATACTACAACAAAAATAAAAAATCAATTTTTCTACAATGGTGCTCTCGTCGCTTTTAATGTGTTTTAACACATTTATTTTCCACGAAAATTTTTATGTAGAGATGTTCTTTATCCAAAAAGCAAGAGACTTTTCTGCGGACCTCTGCCCGATGGCAATAATCTCTTCGGCTTTTTTAAAATCAAAAAATTGATAGGCGCTTACCGGCGGACTGATTAACAAATCGGGAGTCGACTGCTGTAATCGTAAATTTAAAATCATATTTTCCATAGTCATGGCTACTTGCGCCATTTGTTTCTGCAATCCTATTTTCGGCCCGCGTAAAATTCTGGCTTCCCTTTGTTCCCGTCTCAGACGCTCTAACACATCTCCGAACAAACGCTGTAAAAAAGAAGACGAACTACCGGCTGCCAACAATTTTTCTCTGGTAACCAATTGTCCCGAATTCAACTGCCTTGCCCGATATTCCACCGAAGGGGTTACGTTGCTGGCAATTACCTTTTGCGCGCCCATTTCACGCGCTACGCTTACCGGAACAGGATTAACTACGCCGCCGTCAATCAAATAATTATTTCCGATTTTAACGGGCTGGAATAAAAAAGGAAACGAAATACTGGCACGAATCGCATTCACCAAAGAACCGGAGTTTAAAACAATTTCCTGACCGGTCAAAAGATCCGTTGCCACACATGCAAACCGTAGGGGAAGATTTTCAATGCGTTCTTCGCCTAATAACGAAATTAAAAATTCTTCCACACGGTCACCATCCAACAAACCGTCACGACGTACACGCTTGGGAAATAATATCTGTACCACCTTTTTCCAATTTGTTCGGCAGGCAATTTCCGCGATCTGATCTGCTGTCAAACCGGCCGCGTAAGCGCCCCCGATCATGGCACCCATACTGGTACCAACAATTAAATCGGGTTTAATGCCATATTTTTCCAGAGCTTTCAACACTCCTATGTGCGCCAAGCCTCGCGCTGCTCCGCCGCCTAAGGCTAATCCTAAAGTCGATTCGTTGCTGTTCCGCATCGTTGGTTCTTATTTTCCCTTGGTTTAATTGCCTGCCGACGTAACAACTTATAATGTCAAAGCGCGTGCTTCTTTTTGAATAATTTCCCAAGCCCGCTGTACATGCCTTTTTTGCAAATACGTCTGCCCCGTTACCAAACGTAAGGTGTATTTTCCTTTTACCCGAGTGTGCGTTAAAAACAACTTTCCGGAATCATTTAAAATTTGTTCAAGACGCATGTTCAAGGCATCCAATTTGGCATCGTCATTTACGGCTTCCGGATGATAACGAAAACAAATTAAATTTAGCGTACGAGGAGCTAATAATTCAAAATCCTGCTGCCTGGCTATTTGGTCTTCCAATTCACTTGCCCAACGAATATGATCACGAAAGCGTTCTTGGATTCCCTTAACGCCAAAATTGCGAATAACAAACCAAAGCTTCAAAGCACGAAAACGCCTTCCTAAAGCAATACCCCAATCGCGATAATCATTCACCCTCCCGGTTGTGGCTGTTTTCAGATATTCCGGTAAAATGGCCATGGTCCGCAACAACGCTTCCCGATCCTTAACAAAATAAGCCGAACAGTCAAAATTGGTAAACATCCATTTGTGGGGATTAAAAACAAACGTATCCACCTGCTCAATGCCCTCGATCATCCAGCGATACTCGGGCAGCACCAAGGCATTACCGGCAAAAGCCGCGTCCACATGCAACCACAAATGGTTACGCCCACAAATATCGGCGATTTCCTTTAAAGGATCGATGGCCGTGGTACCGGTAGTTCCCAACGTAGCCACCACGGCAATAGGTACTTTACCCGCCTGACGATCCTTTTCGATTGCGTTTTGCAAAGCCCGTGGATCCAAACGCAATTGCGTATCCACCTCCACTTTAACCAAATTTTCCTTGCCGAACCCGGCAATTTTAACCGCCTTTTCAACGGAAGAATGGGTCTCGCCAGAACAATAAATCCGAAAATTGCCAAAGTCGGCAAATCCTTTTTCATTGATTTGATAATGCGAATATTTTTCCCGCGCGGTTAGTAAAGAAACCAATGTGGCCGATGAAGCGGTATCCTGAATTACGCCTTCCCAATTTTGTGGTAAGCCCAGCATTGTTTTCAGCCAGTTCATCACCTTCTCTTCCAATTCCGCAGCCGCCGGAGAAGTGTCCCAAATCATGCATTGCGCCGCTAATGTTGCCGTAAGCATTTCTCCCAAAACCGAAGGATAACTTGAATTCGCCGGAAAGTAAGCAAAAAAATTCGGACTTTGCCAATGCGTCATGCCAGGCAAAATAATTTGCTCAAAGTCCCTAAAAATCGATTCCATAGATTCACTTTCATCAGGAGGCGTTTCCGGAATTTGTTTATAAATATCACCCGGATTTACTTTGGCCTTTACCGGAAATTTTTCAATTCCGCGATAATAATCGGCCATCCAATCCACCAAACGATGCGCTTGCTTGCGAAATTCTTCTGCATCCATCATTTTCTATTCCTTTGCTAACCGTTTACGACACGCAAAAACACATAGCAACCCGCTCGCCGGATCTGCCTGCTTTCTATTCCCAAAAATCAACAACGGCAGTCCCGTGCAAATCCTTTTTTCAGCGAATAAGCTTCCCCACGTTTCCACGAAAATAATTGACATTCATGGCACCCAGATGTTTGTAAACGCCTTGCATTCGGCTTAAAAAGTCGTGCCAATCTTTGTTTTCCTTTTGCGTCCAAACCACCTCGGCCAATGCGCAGGCTCGGGGATAAGCCATGTATTCTACATATTTAGAATTTAACAAATATTCCGTCCAAACATTTCCCTGCGCGCCCAAAATATATTTCTTTTCGTCTTCTTTGAGTTCCTTGGGTACGGGATCGTACGAATAAACTTTTTTCATCGGTAAAAATCCGCCAATGGCTAACGGTTGTGTAGCCGGATCGGCCTGATAATGATCGAAATAGCAATAAGGTCCGGGTGTCATAATAACATCATGATGCAATTGTGCGGCTGCTATTCCGCCTTTTTCTCCGCGCCACGACATAACCGTAGCTTGCGGCGCAAGACCGCCTTCCAGAATTTCGTCCCAACCGATGATGTAGCGATTTTTGCTTAACAAAAATTTTTCGATACGTTGAATAAAATAACTCTGCAACTCATGTTCATCTTTTAATCCCTCGGCTTTCATGCGCGCCTGACAATAGGGACAGGCCTTCCAACGATCCTTAGGCACCTCGTCCCCGCCGATGTGAATGTATTTACCCGGGAACAATTCCACCACTTCGCTTAACACGTCTTCCAAAAATTTAAAGGTCGATTCCTTACCAGCACAATACACATCCTTAAAAACCCCCCAACGCGTAGCCACATGGTACGGGCCTCCCGTACATCCCAGCCAGGGATACGAAGCCAAAGCCGCCAACGAATGGCCAGGCATTTCGATTTCCGGAACAATAGTCACAAAACGTTTGCGTGCGTAGTCCACCACTTCTCTGATTTGCTCTTGCGTGTAAAACCCTCCGTAACGTTCACCGTCATAGATAAATGGCTTTTTACCACCAAGCCCTACCTGCGTTTCTTTCCGCCAGGCGCCTATTTCCGTTAGTTTGGGATACTTTTTAATCTCGATGCGCCAGCCCTGATCTTCGGTAAGGTGCCAATGAAAATAGTTCATTTTGTTAAAGGCGATCAAATCGATGTATTTTTTTATGAATTTTACGGGAAAGAAATGACGCCCCACATCCAGATGTAGCCCGCGATACGGAAAACGCGGCGCGTCTTCGATTTCCGCACAGGGAACCGTCCACTCTTGACCGCCCACGGAATCGCGGCTTTCGATTGCCGCAGGTAAAAGTTGACGAACGGTTTGGACACCGTAAAAAAGCCCTCTGGCCTGAGGAGCGTTTATTTCTATTTTTTGCGGCGTTATTTTAAGATGGTATGCCCCCTCAGCACCCGATATTTGAGGATCAATTTTTAAAACAATGACATTGGTGTCGGTTTGGCTCGCTTTGGGAAAAGCAAACCGGGTCGGTATTCCGAAGCGTTGGCGGATAAAATCCACAACCCAGCCCACTTTTTGGTTATGATCATCATAAGCAAGTGCCGTTTTTTGATTTAATACAAATCGCCCCGTTTGTTGTTTTAATTTTTGCGGTTTGGGAACAATAGGATACTTTGCCGCTTGAATTTCCATGGCTTTTCTCCCTTCGGTACACGTGATCGCCAAAACGGCGATCATCGTAATAAATAAAAACAAAGCAACACCTTTTGCCCTGTGCATGCGTAGCTCCTCTGATTTATTGCAACGATCAATTTTTTAAGCCTTGCTGGCGGTTGGCATACGTTTATCGACACTTCGAAGAACCCATTCGATTGACAAAGAAAATAAACGGCAGAAATATAAAAGGCAAGAAAGAATGGTTACAAAGTTATCTCTAAAAACGGGCTTCTACGATTTTGTCCCTATACACGGAATTACGAATGCTAAATAAGCGCACTCCTTTACCGGATACGAATATTGACTTCCGAATTTCTTATTAATTTTAACTTACGGATAGACCTTTTTACCAAGCATAAAAACAAGTTCATCGCAAAATCCTCGTTCTACCAAAATGTTAATATTTTGTACTCCGTCAACACAATGAATTTGATATTGAACATAATGGGACGGTTGATTGCTCACTTTTCTTTTGAATTTTAAATAGGTTTCGCCACGCCCTGATCCGACTCGATGATAATCTACTAATTCAATTTTTTTAACAAAAGAAAATTTTAAAACGCGTCTTAAAACAGACTTTACTTTAGCATCAGGAATGTCGGTCAATGTATTTATATGTACATTTCTCGTTTTATCCCAAAGCGTCGTTTCTCTGTTCTTTTTAAATACTTTTTTTTGATCGATTGTTTGTAAATATACTTCTTTCTCGCTTAAATAACTAAGATAAAACGTCTCTCCCGCTGGATTCAAGAACCACTTTGCTTCGAGAGGATCGAGAAAAATCAAATAACGAAATCCATGCGGCAAACGGCATAAGAAAGATTCTTTTTTTTCATTAGTAACCCCCTTATCAAATAATTCAAACGCATACTCATAGTGGTTCCAGTAGTCTACATCCAAACTTAAAGGTAAGTAAGGAAGCTCTACGATTTCGTTAAATGTCTCGTAAATATAAAACACACGCACACGTCTTAGTTGGGCTAATACCGTTGCATAAGCCGTTTCGGCCTTAAAACCGCCGGTTACATTCATCACAACTTCGGTAGAGGTATTTTTGTAATGATCTATAATCTCGGTTAATTGGGTGACTAAAGAGCGCAAACCAGAAAGTTTAAACTGATTTTCCGTATATTTCAGTCCGTAAATTATTGTTTCTTTAACCTGTATTCCGAATTCACCGAAAAATTGTTTAAAATAAAGTAATTCCTTTCGGGTTTCCGGTGTTTCACTCAAAATAAAATGAATTGTTCTTACTTGTTTTTTTTTCCCTTCTTAGTTTTTCGATTATCTGCAGTGTGGAATTAATCTCCGCCGAAATTTCATATTCTCTTTTTTCTTTACGCTTCTGTTTCATGAATTCCGAAATAACATGATGCGGAATTTGAGTCAAATCTTTACCGAATTCAAATCGGTTGGCTCTGTTGACATTGCTTAATAACGATGTGCCCATTGTCGTAATGATATTAATTCCCATTTACCGATCCCTTCTTAAAATAAAACTTACCTCGAGAAAAATCATAAAAGTAAACGCAAACGTTTGGCAATCCATTATGCGTTATCCCTTATCGACTTTGGCGTCCTTAAAAATTCTTCGAACACTTTCCTCATTGAACGTCTTAATCCCTTTTTACAGGTCATTCCTTTTTAACCCAACCAACCAGTCTATCCTTATGCGTGGGAGTTTGATGGGGTGTCTTAATCCCTTTTTACAGGTCATTCCTTTTCAACAGCATTGGGAAGGATTTATATTAAATGGAACCATGGATGATGAGTCTTAATCCCTTTTTACAGGTCATTCCTTTTCAACGCCGGTTGCGCAGACCGCCATATTGAAGAAATGATGAACAAGGTCTTAATCCCTTTTTACAGGTCATTCCTTTTCAACTCTCTTCCCGTCCCTGGGAGCATGGTTTCGTTGTGGGGCATACTCGTCTTAATCCCTTTTTACAGGTCATTCCTTTTCAACTTGTGATAATCAATCGGCAACATAGTCTGATCCCCCAGCAAGAGTCTTAATCCCTTTTTACAGGTCATTTCTTTTCAACATATTCTTACGAAGGAGAAAAGGAAGAGTTTGATCTCTCTGTCTTAATCCCTTTTTACAGGTCATTCCTTTTCAACTAAATATATAGGGATGACTGTGTACCGGAAAGATGAAGAGTCTTAATCCCTTTTTACAGGTCATTCCTTTTCAACTGGTTAGCCACAGAAAAAAATATTCCCGCCCTGGCCTCGGTCTTAATCCCTTTTTACAGGTCATTCCTTTTCAACTGCACCCTTTATCAGCCCTTGATTGCCAAGGCCTCCGCCATACCGTTGCGCGAACCCTTAAAAATTTGAATTATTTTCCCGCTTTTTAATACAAAATGTGCCGCTCTTTTCATTGGTATTTCCCTGTTTTTTAACTCTTTAGCCGGCTTTGCGCGAACCCCGGCTAAAAAACAACGGTTTAGCGGCATTGCCTTAGGTTCCCGCAAAACGATACTTCCAAACCTTGCTTGTTCTATTTTAAGGTTAATGCAATCCTTTGTCAAGCCGATCCAGAACAAATTTGCCCCCTTCAAAATGGCCGAAAATGCGTCTGGCATCCAAATCGCTCCAGGCATCTGCTTCATGGGTCGATTGCTTGAAAGGCTTCCCTTTTAATTCTTTAAAATCCAAAGAACGCGGGTTGTAAGCCGGGTTGTGCAAATGGCGCACCATTTGGTCGATGCGTTCATTAATTAGGGCTTTTCTCTCCGCCGGTAATCCCTGTACCGATTTTAAAAACTCCTTCGAAAAATCCAATTTTTCCTTGTCCGGAGAGGGGAAAATCTCCTGACCGTACAATTCCCTTTTGGCATCTTCCCAAATTAATGCCCCCCACGGAGAAAGGGTAACTTCTTCATCAATTTTCAGCAACAACGTCTCGGGAATGCCCTGCAAGTCAGGCGCTTCCACCGGCAAATTTAAAGCCAACCGCCGGAAAGCCGTAAGGTTGCTGCGAATAATATTTAAGGCATCCAGGCGCAACGGCAATTTGGGAATGCGCAATAAATCGCTTGAGGTTTCAAAAATATAAACCGACTCATCGGCAAAAAAATTGGCGATGCTTTGCAAAAAGCCCTGAATGCTTTTAAACCCTCCCGTTAAATTGAAAATTACTTTGTATCCCTTTCGGGCAAAATCGGGGATAACCGCCGAAAGATGTTTCACCAGGTCCGACAACGCCAGTTGAAACGAGGTGATATCTTCGGTGCGCAAATCTTTCTGGCGGAAAACTTCAACAACAAACTTTTCATTCCGGCTTTCCAGCCACTGCTTAACAATGTTGGCGGTAACACTTCCCAGATAAGTATCGGTACTCAATAATAAATGGTAGTCATTGGTCCGGGGCAATTCCCCGTCGTAAAAATTAATAATGCCGTTTAGCTCGGCTGAAAGGCGTACGGCTTCTTTAATTCCGGCTTGTTGCACGACCTCTTGTACGCGCGCAATTAACCCATCGATAACGGCACGGTCGTCGCGGGGAATTTCTTCGTATTCCTTAACATTGGCGTATTTGAAAACGACTTTTCTTTCTTCCTGATCTGCCTGATTGGTCAGCAAGCTGGTTCCGCAGGGTGAAAGAATAAAATACATGGTGCCTCCTTATTTTATTGAATTTCCGTTTGAAAGCAAACCGGCACTCCGGGAAAAGCATCCGAAAAAATGCAAAGAAAGCCATTGCCGGGAAAAGGCTTCTTTACCTTCCCGGTACTCCGTCCGGAACAACCGTTACCGACTTATCTTAATAAATTTTGAACGGTTCGTCGGGCTCTTCTTCGTAGCGTCCTTTGCCGAACTTTTCCCGTTTTTGCCAATCCGCCTCACACAAGTTGAAATAAACGACGTAATCTTCTTCTTCAATAATTTTGCGTACTCTGCGCCGCAATTGTTCGATCTTCTTCCGTCCGCACTCCATTTCGAAAACGGATTTCTGCACGCGCAATCCGTAATCGGTCATCGTTTTGGCGACCCGCTGCAACCGTTTCGGATCGCGAATATCGTAAATGACTAACCAATGACTCATATTATTTCAAATGACTCCATCACCAATAAATCGCCCGTGCCGTCTTTTAAAGCATTCCGATTGCATTCGTCGCAAATCGGATAAATAAAAAACGAATCTTCCTCAAGGTCGATTATTTGCCGGATGCCGTCGCGGATCAGGCGCAATTTTTCTTTTTCCACATCACATTGAAAAAACGATTTTTGCACGCGCAGCCCGTGATTTTCCAGAATTTTTGCCACCTGTCTCAAACGTTTGGCATCGGCAATATCGTAACAAATTAGGTACGTCATCGCATCAAAAACGGTTTGTAGGTTCGCTCTTCCCCGTTAATTACACGTTTTAAGTGCCGGATTTGGGCAAACATTATCTGCTTGTAGTTTAAACGTTTTTCCGTGGAAACGTACATTACTTTGCTTTCCAGTTTTTTTTCGAAATAGGGAATTACTTTTTTTAACCCCTCCTGCGTCAGCAGGATGCCCGTGGTTTTCCGGATCATCTCTTCCGATTCGTCTTCCGGCAATTCGGCATCCAGCGGAAACTCGTCGTCATCGGCGCTAAAATTGACCTCTCTGAAGTCGTCTTCACTTAAAATTCCCAGATTAAATAAAGAAACCGTAATCGTATCGGAAAGCGGAACGCGAAATTCTTCCATCATATCAAATGCCAGACTGGTTTTGCCATATTCCATAGTGTGTAAAAATCCCACGTACGGATCCAGTCCTTCCGTTTGCAAAGCGGCCTCCACGCGGTTGAGAATGAGCGTGTAAAGAAAGCTTAGCACCGCGTTTACATTGCTTTTCGGCGGATTCATCGATCGCCCCGGAAAGTGCGCCCAGTCGGCTACAAAAGCATGTTTTAAGGCGGCAAAGTAAGCACGTGCTGCTGCGCCTTCCAGACCGCGAATGCTGTCTACCGATTGCGCCTCGTTTAATTTTTCCAGAATATTTTTCACCTTTTGCAATTGTTCGAATACTTCCGGCACCTTACGTTCCCGACGAATCCGCTGCATGAATACGAATTGATTGTGGATTTTACCCAAAGCAATCGAACGCGCCATATTTAGGGTAAACGAAGGATCTTCCACCAATTTGAACTGCTTTTGCCGCAGAAAAACATTTTTGCCTTTGTTGAAGGTGAGCGTGCCGTTAAATTTACCGTTTTTGTTGACAAAAACCGTATTAATCCGATGGTGCATCAACATTTTTAACGCAGGTGTGGTAATATCGATATTGCCGATTAACACCAATTGATCGGTACGATAGGGAAATATAATTTTGGTCGTTTTTTCGTCCAATTGCAATGAAAGGGTTTGTCCCTTTTTCCCTAACCGTCCTTTGTTGGCCACCAGATAAATTGTTGACATGTTTTACCTTTCATTCATCTTGCGATAACAAATGCAAAACAGCCCAGCCTAAAGGAACCTGGGGATACTGGTTCTGAATAACCAGGCGCCGGCTTTTGGGAAATACAGGATGTTCTTTCCTTCCCAGCCGGTATTGTCGCCGGGCTTGCCTTAATTGTTCTTCGGTTAGCCAGTCACCGGTCATAAATTTCCAGCCGCCGCCCCAGCCCACGCGAATCAAAACTTCATCATCACCCAATTCGCGGTCCAGTATTTTCTGTTTGTAAAACCGTGCCGCTTTTTCCAGGCCAAAGCGCGTAAAAAATTCATATTCCTTTTTGGCCATTTTTCGAAAATACCAATCCACGGCACCCAAAAATTTGCCTTTTAAAGGGATTTCCCGCTTTCCGAATATGGCTTTGTGATGATCTTCCAAAAAACCATCAAATGTCAGTTCAAAAGGCTGCGAATGCACTCCCGCGGTAAGTACTTCGGCCACAATACTGGTGGCCGTTTTCCAATTATCGGGATGTTCATTCCGCCTTTTGAACATATTTAAAAAGCCGTATCCGTCGCGTGTTAAATTGGCCACTTTCATTTCCGCAAGGTTTAAGGCGTCTTTGGCAAATTCGATATCACTAACGCTTAGCTGACGCATCACGTCATGATTGGGATCACCACCGAACACCGCCGCAACAATCCTTTTGTCGGCTTTTTGTCTATCGGGATTGCGTAACCGGAAAAGCGGCTCTTGCTGTTCGGGATGTTCATCGAAATAATCCGCAAGCATGGCCGTGCGCAAAGCACCTTTAAAGCTGCTTCCCGGAATAATGGGCACCCCCAGGCCGGTTTTTACCTGACTTTTAATATCCCGAATAAATCTGGAAGAAACCGTCAGGCGGTGCCGCAAGAACTCATGGTCTTTCCAGCCCACCGCCTTAAAGAAATTCTGTAAAGACGGGTCTTTGGAAAGCAATTCAGTTTCATATTTGGTTATGGCCTGTCTGCCCGCCTCGGCCAGACGGGCATGAATTTTAAGGGCATCGTAAAAAAACAATTGATAGTTCTGCAAATCAAAATCGATGCCCCGACGGTACAATTTACCGTTGCCCACATGCAGGGGCGTAAGGGTTTCTATTTGGCAAACAAACACGGTGTTTTTCACTGCAACCTCCTATTCTGGACACGCCAGAATCAAAATCGAATCGTGTAACGGTTAAGAGCATGGCGAGGACTACAGGCTTCTCCCTTCCACTCTTAACCCTTTAACTTTTTGCTATTTAACCATCCCACCAATTTTCTAAATCACCACAGGCACATCAAAGGCAATGCCGTACCGTTTAACGCTAAACGGGATAAAATCGCCCTGCGCTGGAATGACGGTCGGCACATCTCCGGGAGATTGGCCGTTTTCCGTAACCCTTGTAAAAACCGAACCTTCGGTAAACATGCGCACAAACTTGCGCCGTTTGCCGCGTACGGCCGGGTTAAAGGCAAAGCCCTTACGGGTGATCAATCCGTAACGCGCGTTGCGCAGCAAGCCGTTTTTGATTTCATCTTTGTGTGGGTGGTAGAGGGCCAGGGTGGTAAACATGTCGGCCGTTTGCGGGGTTTCCAACTCCAGCTTCCGGGCATCAAAATCGAACAATCCTTTACCTACCGTGCGATCGGCACCCAGTCCTTCGTCGCCCAGAAAACGCAAGGCCGCTTCAAAACGGTTCTGTTCATCTTCTCCGTTAAAACGCGCTAAAAAGAACAAACCGGCCTGGGGTGCAAACACCATTTGCGCAAAGTAAAAAATTTGTCCTTCCACCGCAGAATCGGTGTAGCGATCCAGCGTCACCCGCGGCGTTTCCTGTACCTGAAAAATCATTGTCTCATTCAGTTCGTCGCATGCTTTTCCCAAAAGATAGGCCTTGTTCCTTTTGTAAAAGTACAGAGATTGCCAGGAAGGTTTTTGACCGCCGATCAGCTTTTCGAATAAGGATTTTTCTACGAACTCGATTTTTTTAATCGCTTTCAGGTACTGTTCCTCCGCCTCTTCGAACAAATAATCCAACGCTCCCATCGGCAGCGGAAAGAACAAATGCTCCCCGAAATAGGGAAAGGCCGAGCTGACAAAAAACTGCGGCTGTTCGAAATCGAACGGTAATCCCAGGGCCAGATAGGCATTGGCCAATGCGCCCCATAACGTGTCGGAATGGACGGTAAGGTCAATCTTTTCCGCACCGATTCCTTCCAGACCGATATGCAAAGGCGCCTTAAACTGCAATCGATAGAGCATAAAACGCATGCTACACTCCTTCGGGAATTTGGTAATCAACCAAAACTTGCATCGGTTTGTTATTTAAATAGGCATCCTTGTCTTTGAACCAGATTTTGTCATCGAACTCAAAATGTACCTTGCCATATCCGCGAGTTCCGTTGCCGCCCAGATAATCGTGTTCCACCAGGGTTAAGGACTGAAAAACCGTATCTAACAATTCCTTTTCATCATCGCCGGCGTACACGTTGACGATCAGTTCCAGTTCAAATTCGGCTCCGGCAGGCACGCGTTCAATCTGGCGCGGGGTTGCGGCAGAGGTTAAACGATCGATGACGACTTCGGTTTTAACTTCGGTGTACGGCATGTCCGTATCTTCTGCCGCGGCCAGAGTTTCTTCGTTCAAAAGATGCGCATCACGGACGATCAGGCGGGTGGGCGCGGCCTGGCTTTGGCTATCGGCCGAAACACCAAACAATTTTCCGATAACGTGATCGGTATTTTTCGTTGGCAGGTAACTGCCGTTTTTTATTTCCATTTCGCCGGTCACTTTTTCCATTAACGAGCGCATTTTACCTTTTAACGATGAGCCCGGAATGTAGGGCTGATTATTGATGGGATTGCGAATCACAACGGAATCGGCACCGCCAATAGACATGCCCAGAGATGAGCCGCCAATGTGTAATCCGGTAATGGCTTTAATTTTACCTTTGATAAAAATCTTTTTTTCTAAAACAGCTTTATTTTCTGACATGGCAAAATCTCCTGTTTTTTTAGATTGCATCATTGCTTGTTTCGTAGAATTGCGTTATTTGCCGCCATGAGCGCGGTGATAGGCTAAAATAGCTTCAACGATTCGGCAAAAATTCTTGAAATATTTTTCTTGTTTGTTTTCATCTACCGTCATGATGAAATCCAGACCGGTATCCATCACATCCTTGAATTTTCTGAACCCCTGCGTGGAATTTCGGGCATACGCATACGCGAGCAATGGTTTAAGCATGTAGAATTTTGTTTTATTATCCGCCAGACCTTTCATTTCAATGCTTTTTAGTGTGCCAAAAAAATTGCGAAACTGGGAACTTGTCAAGCGGCCTTCTTTAAGCGTCCGGCCGAAAGAATTTGCAAAATCCACAAATTCTTTCGATGCTCCCCCGTTAACAATCCATTCCGTTTTGAAATGGGGTGTAGAATTTGCGTTGTTCATAATGCCTCCTTTTTATCTTTACGCGTTAAATAGTCCGTCCATTGCACCAAAACGGGCAACATTTCGATAAACGGTTTTTTGCTGCCAAGTTCGGTATCAGACAGCATTTTTTCATAATTCATTGCCAGCTC